>Ga0265338_10000599_pt1 | contig 63449 bp, 53 predicted proteins | sample 42126metaG_FD_193579 | JGI IMG/M metagenome (GOLD analysis project Ga0265338, IMG submission 193579) | Rhizosphere microbial communities from Carex aquatilis grown in University of Washington, Seatle, WA, United States - 4-21-26 metaG | ecosystem: Host-associated > Plants > Roots > Rhizosphere...
ACCATGTCGGTAATTCACGCCGATCCGGGCAGTCGGGCAGGCGATCTGGATAAGATCGCGGCCATTGTCCAACAAAAATTCGTGCCGGAAGCCGATTTTCGTCGCACCGCGCGACTCGCTGCCGGCAGTGCCTGGGATAAGGCGACACCTGCCCAGCAAGAACAACTGTTCAAGCAATTCCAGGTGTTGATGGTCCGGACCTATGCGGCGGAACTCAACCAGATCCGAGACCAGAGCGTCCAGTTCAAGTTTTTGCCGAGCCCGCCGCCACTGGCGAGTGCGACCGACGCGGTGGTCAAGACCCAAGTCGTCAATGCCGGCGACGTCATGAATATCGAGTATCGGGTCACCAAGACGGCCGGCGGCTGGAAGGTGTACGACATCAATATGATGGGGGCATGGCTAATCCAGGTGTACCGGCAGCAATTCTCCGACCAGATCGCCAAGGGGGGAATTGATGGATTGATTAAATTCCTCGCGGCGCACAACGAACCGGTTTCGCATTGATTCGGCAATTGGCACTGATTTTGCGCTAGCTTCGCCGTCTTGTCTGCGCCGGTAACACATGAAGTCGCCGGCTCAGGTGGGATCGTCCGCCGGCAGCGCTGCCTTGATCGTGTGCCGGGAGCGAGCGAGGCGGCGTGCCTCGATCCATTGCCACGACAGCAGTGCCGGCACGCCGAATAAAATTTCGCGCATGCGTTTGACCAGGGCAAGCGACAACGCCACTTCGCTATCAATCCCCGCCAAGTAAGCAAATAACATCACGCTGGCTTCCTGCACGCCCAGCCCCCCCGGGACGATGAAACTCGCGTGGCGCACGGCCTGCGTCAGCGCCTCGATGGCCAAGGCGGTTCCCGGGCTCACCGGATGACCGAGCTGCAGCAAAGCGAACCAGGTTTCGAACGAGCCGATCAGGTAGCCCGAGAATTGCCAAGCAAGCGCGTGCAGCAAACGTAACGGCTGCGCGAACAGTCGGTGCACTTGCGCATCGAGCCGGGCGCCATCCAATTGCATCGCGAAGCGGTTATCGGCGCCGAACAGTTTTTTCGCGACGCTCTCGAGTCGCTCGAATACCGAACCATGGTGCAACAGGACATAGACGGCAACCGGAATGGGTAGCGACAGCAGCAGAGCTGCGGTCAGGGGCCAGACTTGGCCGTGGCCAGGCGCGCTGGCGGCGAGCATGACGATGCCGAGCCCGCAGAACAGATATTGCGTTATCAGGGTGATCAATACTTCGACGATGACGGTTGCGCTGACCGCCGCTGTATCGTCGAGCCGCAGCAGGGCCAGCCGGATTCCCACCACTTCGCCGCCGACTCCCGCGGCCGGCAGCACGCGCCCGACCGCCTCGCGCACGCAAGCGATCCACAGCAAGAACGGTAAGGTGGCGCGCCGCAACGCGTCGATCGGCGCGAGCAGCACTTTCCAGCCCTGCGCGTCGAGCGCCAGGGGCACAAGATGAGCCGGTAGCAACAGCAGCAACGGCCAACCCGCCCGCGCGAGCGCCTGCAGCAGTCCCGGCAACCCCTGATGGACGATCAAGCCGATCAGTATCAGAAGGCCGAGAAAACCGGCCAAATAGGATAACCTTTTCACGCCGTCGCCAAGTCAGAAAACCCGCCCAAAGTGACGCCAAGGCGATCGATTTCGGCACGTACACGCGGCGAAATCAATGCGGCAAATTCGTCGGCATGTCGATAGGTCGGCATCGAGGCGCCAATTTCCGCGCCCGAGACCAGCGCAGGATGCAGGTAGATTTCGCCTATCCCGGCGGGCAGCGCGGCCAAGGTTTTGAGCAGCGCCGCTTCGTCGAATCGCCCCGAGTGCTCGATACCGACCATGTAATCGTTATGCGCGATACCGGCTGCCGCTAGCCGCCGCTTGAGCAACGCCAACCAAGGCTTCAGCAGGGCCGGCGCGCCTGCTTCGCTCGGCAAGCGCATCGCGCGCAATCCGAACGGCTTGCCGATTTCGAGGATCATGCCAAGGATGGTGGGATGCAGATGAAAATGCTTGTGGGTGTTCACATGATCGAGTGGCAGGCCGGTGGCCGCGAAGGCCGAGAACTGCGCATGGATTTCCGCCTTCAATTGTCGGCGTACCCAAGGCAGAAAGAAAAACCGTATGCCGTCGCTTGCCATATTGCAACCGAAACGCCCGTCGGCGTCGACAAGATCGGGGATGTCTTGCGGCGGCAGCACGGCCTGGCCATCTGCCAATACCAGATGCAGGCCCACGCGCAAACTGGGCAACGCGCGGGCTCGTGCTACTGCATCGGCCGCAGCGGGCGCTGCCACCATCAAACTGGTCGCGCTGAGCACGCCCTCCCGGTGCGCGCGTTCGACTGCAAGGTTCACGCTGGCATGCAGGCCAAAGTCATCGGCGGTGATGATCAGGCGGGGCGTGTGCTGAGTCACGATCGATCTATCCTTAGCTGTACTTGGCGCCGCGACTGTTTTCAGCCGCTCGCGGCGGCTCCCCATGCAACAGCCAGAAACTTACGCTTCGTGAGCATGCAGGAAACGGAAGAATTCTACGCCTTCGCGCAGACGCCGCTTCATCATGGCCCAACTGCTCAGCATTTCGCGCACGATCTCCCAGATCTTGCTTGGGCGGAAATAGAAGCGTCGGTAGAACACCTCCACGCCGTGATAAATCTCTTCCTTCGACAAATGCGGATAGCTGATGGTCGCCAACTGCACGCCCTTGTCGTTGACCAGATTGATCACCTTGTTGGGCGCGATCCAGTTGTTCTCGACCGCTTGGTTGTACAGCGTCGTGCCGGGATAGGGCGCGGCGAGCGAAACCTGAATCGTATGAGGATTGATTTCCTTCGCGAAAGCGATCGTCTTCTCGATGGTTTCGCGCGTTTCGCCGGGCAGGCCAAGAATAAACGTGCCATGGACCATGATGCCAAGCTTGCGGCAATCGTCCGAAAAACGGCGAGCGATATCGGTGCGCAATCCCTTCTTGATATTCAGCAAGATCTGGTCGTCGCCCGACTCATAGCCGACCAAGAGCAGGCGCAGGCCATTTTCCTTCATGATCTTCAACGTCGAGTAAGGCACATTGGCTTTGGCGTTGCACGACCACGTCACGCCGAGCTTGCCGAGCCCGCGCGCAATTTCCTCGACCCGCGGCTTGAAATCGGTAAACGTATCGTCGTCGAACATGATCTCCTTCACCTCAGGCATGTTCTCCTTGATCCATTTGACTTCTTCGATGACGCTCTCGGGGCTGCGGGTGCGATAGCGGTGCCCGCCCACGGTTTGCGGCCACAGGCAGAATGTGCATCGCGAGCGGCACCCGCGGCCGGTGTAAATCGACACATAAGGGTAGTTCAGGTAACCGATGAAGTAATTCTTGATGTTCAAGTCGCGCTTGTAAATGGGCGCAACGAACGGCAAGCCGTCCATGTCCTCGATCATTTCGCGTGGTGCGTTGTGCTGGATGGTGCCGTCCGCAAGCCGGTAACTGATCCCGGTCACGTCGGCAAAAGGCCGTCCTTCGGCAATTTCCTTGCAGGTGTAGTCGAATTCTTCGCGCGCGACGAAGTCGATTGCAGTGCTGGCCATCATTGAGCCTTGTGCATCTACGGCAACTTTTGCCCCGACCATCCCGACCACGATGTTCGGTTTACGCGCTTTGAGCAGTTCGACAAACTTGGCATCGGTCGGGAACGACGGCGTGCTGGTATGCAGGATTACCAATTCGTAGTTTTCCGCGATCTGCAGGGTTTGGTCGACAGTCAATTCGTCCGCCGGCGCGTCGAGCACGCGGCTATCCGGTATCAAGGCCGCGGGTTGAGCGAGCCAGGTCGGATACCAGAACGACTTGATTTCGCGTTTGGCTTGGTAACGCGAGCCCGCGCCGCCATCGAAGCCGTCAAAAGAAGGTGCTTGTAGGAAAAGAGTTTTCATTGCTGTCCACATGGTGGTAATTTCATCGTCAAATCAAATTGTCGCGCTGCGCTTGCCGCTAGCGCGCATTGTGCCCTGCATCAGGCTGCGCATTGCCCCTCGTTGGCCCCTACTGTCGGCCGGCGTAGGTCACGACATCGGCCCTGCAGGATCGTCTTGCACCTGGATCGTTCGCTCACGCCATTGCACGGTTGAGCCGAGGAACGCGGTCATCCAAGTCAAAAGCAGCAGCACGTCGCGCAAAGGCGCGTGCTGGGCATTGCCCGGGGCTGGCCGTCCCGATGCCGGTACGCGGCGATGCATGGCCAGTCGCGCCACGATACCGGCGAGCGCGGCGCCCAGATTTAGGGTGCTGGGCGCCAGCAACAGCCCGACCGCGACCAACGGGAATGTGAAGGTGACGAAGGTAAATGCGTACCCGACTGGATTAAGCGCGCGTATCGTCGACATCCAGCGCCGCTCGCGCGACCACATCGAGGCAAAGTCCACTTCGGTCACGTCGGTGGTCACCCAGACTTCAGACAGTACGGTCTTCAGGCCGCGTGCGCGCGTGAGTTCGCCCAGCCAAAAATCGTCGGCCAACCGGTTGCGCACGGCTTCAAAGCCACCGATGGCCACCAACGCATCGGCTCGCAATGCGATCGTCGAGCCAAAGCCGAAGCTCGTGTTGCCAAATGCACTCACCACCCGTACCGAAGGGACGAACCAGGTATCGATGAACAAAGCGCCCATGCGGGCCCAAAAGGTATCGAGTGCCCGGCCGTGGTATAGGCAGGTGACGATGCCCACCGAGCCATCGGCCAATGGCGCGGCCACTTTTTCCAGGTAATCGGGCTGCACTTCGATGTCGCTGTCGGCCAATACGATCCATGGATGTCGGGCGTGCCCCGCCATGTTGATCAGATTGCTTACTTTGAAGTTGCTGCCGTGAACGCGCGAATCGACGATCAGTTCGATATCCAGATGAGGGTAGATCGCCTGTAGGCGTTCGACCACCCGGACGGCCGGGTCGTGCGGATCACGTACCCCGAACAATAGTTGGTAGTGCGGATAGGTTTGCTCGCACAAGCTGGCGAGATTTTCTGCGAGCCTCGGTTCAAGACCGCATAAGGGCTTGAATACCGTGACTGGCAATAGCTCGACTGCCCGTAAATGAGACAGCGTGTAAATGCGAGCGCGCGCGACAAGCGCGATCAACGCGTAGGCGGTCGCCGAAAAAGTCAGCGCTGAGCCCAACCACATCAACAGAGATGACATACCCAGGTCCAGGCAGGCATAACCGACAAACTGTACTCTACGACCTCCGTATTGCCGCTGGGAAACTCAGCGATTCATGCTGCAACAGCATGCTCCTGGCTCATATACCCTCAGCGGCAACCAGACGTATTCGAGTACGCTCTAGTTAAAAGTTTTTAGCTGCGGATTGTGTACGCGCCGCCGGCGCACATCCCGTCCGCTTTGGTCACTTCCAATTCCGGCGCTTGATTCTATGACCGCGTCTATTACCGCGACGTACTACGGTCACAGTATTACAAAACCGAAACCTGTGCTCGGCGAATCCCCTGCCCAGCAATCAGGTTTCGAGTTGGACTCAGTGTACTGCTGTCTCGGTCAATGCCTCGGGCTTGTTCTTCAGGCCTTTGATTTCGCTCAATTTGATCTCGACGTGACGTGAATACACATATTGCGCGGGGCGCTGGTTGTCCAGCGGAATGTCCGGCGCCATCTTTCCGGCGGTGCGCACACCCTTGAGGCTAACCTTGAGCGCTTGCAGCGGACGGGTCACAGTATCCATCACAGCCGTTGCTTCGTAGCCACTATGGACCATGCAGTCGGCACATTTTTCATAGTGACCTGTGCCGTACGCATCCCAATCGGTCTCTTCCATCAGTTCTTTGAAGGTCTTCACATAGCCTTCGCCGAGCAGGTAGCACGGACGCTGCCAACCGAACACGGTACGCGCCGGGTTGCCCCACGGCGTGCAGTGATACGTCTGGTTGCCGGCCAGGAAGTCGAGGAACAGGCTGGATTGGCTGAACGACCATTTTTTTCCGCCGTCACCGAGCTTGAGGATGTCGCGGAACAGTTGCTTCGTCTTGCCGCGGTTCAGGAAGTGTTCCTGTTCGGGCGCGCGTTCATAAGCGTAGCCCGGAGAAACCGTGATGCCGTCGACGCCCATTGCCTTGACGCTATCGAAAAAGCTTGCGACCTTCGCGGGCTGCGCGTCGTTGAACAGCGTGCAGTTGATGTTGACGCGAAAGCCGCGGTCTTTGGCCATGCGGATGGCCGCGACCGCCTTGTCGTAGACGCCTTCCTGACACACGGAATGATCGTGCATCTGCTCGTCGCCATCGAGGTGGACCGACCACACAAAATAGGGGCTGGGCTCGTACTGATCGAGCTTCTTCTCCATCAACAGGGCGTTGGTGCAAAGATAGACAAATTTGCGGCGCGCGATAATGCCTTTGACGATTTGAGGCATTTCCTTGTGCAGCAAGGGCTCACCACCCGCAATCGAGACAACGGGCGCGTTGCATTCGTCGACCGAGTCCAGGCAGTCTTTCATCGACAAGCGCTGATTCAGGATATCGTCCGGATAATCGATCTTGCCGCAACCGGCGCAGGCCAAGTTACAACGAAACAGCGGTTCGAGCATCAGCGCCAGCGGATAGCGCTTTTGACCGGACAGGTGCTTGCGAAGAATATATGCGCCAACCCGCGCTTTTTGCAAAAAGGGAATAGACAAGACAGAGACTCCTTACGACGTCTAGCGCGCGGTGTGCGTCGCTGGTAATTCTTCCGATAACTCGGGGGGCAGACGGAATTCGACGTTTTCTTCACGTCCTTCCATCGTCGAAACTTCTACTTCGTCCAAGCGGCGCAGCGCATCGATCACATGTTCGACCATCGCTTCCGGCGCCGAGGCTCCGGCGGTAATTCCTACCACCTGCGCACCACGGACCCAAGCCGGGTCGAGTTCCGCGCCGTCGGCCAGCAGATAGCTCGGCACACCGATCTCGGCGCCGATTTCGCGCAAGCGGTTCGAATTCGAACTGTTGTTGGCACCTACCACCAACAGCACGTCGACCTGTTTGCACAGCTCACGCACCGCGCTCTGACGGTTCTGCGTGGCATAGCAGATGTCTCGCGTGTCCGGGCCGACAATATCCTTGAAGCGACGATGCAACGCCGCAATCACTCCGCGCGTGTCGTCGACGCTCAACGTGGTCTGGGTGACGTAAGCGACCGGCGTATCTTCGGGCAGGTCCAGCGTGGCCGCTTCGCTTTCGTTTTGCACCAGCAGCACGCGGCCTTCGATCTGGCCCATCGTGCCTTCGACTTCCGGGTGCCCGGCATGACCGATCAAAATGACGACGCGACCGCCGGCGGCATATTGGCGCCCCTGCACGTGAACCTTGGTCACCAACGGACAAGTGGCGTTCAATACGCGCAGCCCACGCGCTTGCGCATCGGCTTCGACCGTCTGGCCGACGCCGTGAGCACTGAAAATCGTTACTGCTTGCGCAGGGACTTCGTCCAACTCTTCGACAAAAAGTGCGCCTTTGGCCTTCAGGCTATCGACCACCGTTTTATTATGGACAATCTCGTGCCGGACATACACTGGAGCGCCGTGGCGCTCCAGTGATCGCTCGACAATCTCGATCGCGCGCACGACGCCAGCACAAAACCCACGCGGTTGGGCGAGGATAACTCGCATTAGCAGAACTCCGGCTTCGGACGCCCGATTTGGGGCATCGTTGTGAACGTGTTTGAAACTTTGGGGCCATCAAAAAAACAAGCGTGGCGCGCACCGAAACGTGTACGTGCCCTATATTCGCCTGAATGCAATAAGGTACAAACCCTGAATTGTAACGCCCCGGATAAATATGTGCTCGGTGAGTGGGCGGCCAGACGCGCGATGCCAACAAATTCGCCACACTCGATATTGTAAACATTAACTAGTGGCTCAAGCGCATAGCCCTCGATCACAGCGGGCTTTGCACATGGCTGGCCGCGGTGGGCACGACTATCGCGAACCGGAGCGCAACCGGTTATTCTTGCGGCCAGCGACGCAACGGGTAACGCATGCATTGAATCGGGCCCCATTTGCGCTTATTGACGCGAAAATTCAATTAATACAGATAAAAAAGGTAATTGTAACCAATGTCTGCACTCGATACAGTTCTGGTCACCGGCGCGTCTGGCTTCGTCGGTTCCGCAGTGGCGCGCGCGGCGGCGCAGCACGGTTATAAGGTACGCGTCCTGGTGCGTTCGAGCAGCCCGCGTCAAAATTTGGTGGGGCTGGACGCGCAGGTGTTCGAAGGCGACATGCTCGACCAGGCATCGATCGAACGCGCGCTGGCGGGTGCCCGTTATATGTTTCATGTGGCTGCCGATTACCGCTTGTGGGCGCGAGACCCCGCCGAAATTGTCCGTAACAACCTCGATGGTACCCGCGCTGTCATGCAGGCAGCGCTGGCGCAGGGTGTCGAACGCATTGTGTACACAAGCAGTGTCGCCACGTTGCGAGTGAATAGCGCCACCACAGCCGCGACTGCCGCCGACGAAACCATGCCGTTGACTGCGTCCGAGGCGATCGGTGCCTACAAGCGCAGCAAAGTGCTTGCCGAACGTCTGGTCGAAGAAATGATTGCGCAATCCGGCCTGCCTGCGGTGATCGTCAATCCTTCGACGCCGATCGGCGCCCATGACGTACGTCCGACGCCGACAGGGCGCATCATCATCGAGGCCGCGACCGGAAAAATGCCGGCGTTCGTCGATACCGGGTTGAATCTGGTCGGGGTCGACGAGGTGGCCGCCGGTCACCTGCTCGCGCTCCATCACGGTCGAGTCGGCGAGCGTTATATTCTCGGCGGCGACAACGTGACCCTGCAGCAGATGCTGGCGGAAATCGCCGAGTTCAGCGGCCGGCGCGCACCTAGGGTGAAACTGCCATTGTGGCCGCTGTTTCCGCTGGCTCGGGCGGCCGAGGCAGTCGCGCAGATCACCGGTAAAGAGCCGTTCGTCACGGTGGACGGCCTGAAGATGTCGAAAAACCGGATGTTTTTTACCTCTGCCAAAGCTCAGCGCGACCTCGGCTATCGGCCCAGTCCCCACTTGGGCGCGTTGCGGGCGGCGCTCGATTGGTTCGGCAGCAATGGCTATTTGAAATAGTCGCCCCTAGCCTGTCAAGCCAATACCTGAGGCCGATGGCCTGTGTTCAAACCAGTTTTGCTCTATTTTTGGGCTCTATCTTGAGCACTATCGCTTGGACGCGGCCTGTGCACGACCTTTCCACTGGCCGCCGCGGCCTCGCCAATAGCGCCACGCCGAAGCCAGCGTGGCAGCCAGATAGAACAGCGCGGTCAAGGGCAGCAGCACAGCCCACCAAAGCGGTTGGCGGTAATAACGCAGCATCGGGCAGTACATCGCCATCATCAACAGCCACGCCACGATCGCGGGCCACGCGGCCCAACCGCACGTCAATGTCAGCACGGGCGGCGCGAGATAGGTGAGCGCCATGCCCAACACCGTGCCTGCGAGCAGCAAAGGCGAATAGCCCAACTGAGTGTAGGCTGTGCGGGCGATCATGTTCCAGATGCTGGCTGCGTCTTCGTAGCGTCGCAGCGAATAACTGTCGTGCGCCAGATCCAGGCGGATAGAGCCTTGCTGCTTCATTTTGGCAGCCAGCGCGCAATCGTCGATCAGGGCATCCTTGATCGCGGCGATGCCGCCGATGCGCTCCAGGGCGTCGGCACGAGCCAACATGCATCCGCCGGCGGCGGCGGCTACCTTGCTGCGAATATCGTTGACTTGGGCGAACGGATACAGCTTCGCGAAGAAAAATACAAAGGCCGGAATCAGCATGCGCTCGGCGATGGACTCGCAGCGCAGGCGCACCATCAATGAAGTCAGCACGCGTTGCTCGGCCTGTGCCCGGGCAACCAACCGTTGCACCGTACTCGTCGCATGACCGATATCGGCGTCGGTCAGGAAAAAATATTCCGCCTGCGGGAATTGCGCCTTGGCACACGCGAGCCCTTCGGACTGCGCCCAGACTTTGCCGGCCCAACCGGGGGGCAGGTCGCGGGCGGCCATGATTGTCAGCCGGTCCGTGCGATTCAGCCTTGCGGCGGCGGCGGCTGCCACGGCCGCGGTGCCGTCGCTGCTGTGGTCATCGACCAGCACGACATGGAAGGTGCCAGGATAATCTTGAGCCAGCAGCGTGCCCAGCGACTGCGCAATCACGTCCGCTTCGTCGCGCGCCGGTACCACCGCGACAACGCTCGGCCATACCGCGGGCGCCGGTGAGGCGAGCGGCAAGCGGACTTGCCAAAAGCCGCCGCGCAGCACGCCCAGATACACCCATATAAGCAGAGCAATACTGGCAATGCCAAATGTCCACGCCATAATCAAACCTTCCCGCTAAAGCTTTCCATTGCGCACTGTCATAGGAAATAAAGTAGGGCACTCCCGTGCCGGCGCGCCCATTCTATCGCGGTTGGGTTAAACTTTCGCGGCCCACCTCATCGCGCTGAATCACGCCATGCCTATCGCATCACCTTCCGTCGCCGCCGCTTCCACTGCTCCCGCTTCTATTGCTCCATTAGGCATTGTCGCAGCCTTGCCCCAGGAGATTGCTCAACTGATCGAACAGTTGCAGCAGGATCCGCACATGCGGGTGGTGGCTAGCGGTCGGCGGCAATATTACGTCGGCAGGCTATGGGGCAGCCCCTGTGTCGTCACGCTTGCGCGCATCGGCAAGGTTGCTGCTGCGGCCACCGCGGCCGCGTTGATCCATGAATTCGGGGTTCGCGCGATCGTTTTCACCGGCGTCGCGGGGGGGCTGGGTGCTGGCTTACGGGTTGGCGATATTGTGATTGCCGACAGCCTGATGCAACACGATATGGACGCCTCGCCGCTATTTCCGCGGCATCAGATTCCACTGCTCGGACTCGACCGCTTCCTACCGTGCCCGGCGCTCACGCAAGCGCTCGCGCGAGCAGCGCGAAATTTTGTCGAGTTGAGCCTGCCGGCGTTGCGAGCCGAACATGACTGGACACTGGTCAAGCACACTCCGCTCGTTCATCTCGGTCTGATTGCAAGCGGCGACCAGTTCATCTCGGACGGCAGCGCTCGCATCGACCTGCGTGCCGCGGCTCCCGACGCATTGGCGGTTGAAATGGAGGGAGGCGCCATCGCTCAGGTCTGTTACGAATACGACCTGCCGTTCGCCGTGATGCGCACCATTTCCGACTCCGCCGACGACAGCGCGACGGATTCGTTCGAGCGCTTCCTGAACGAAGTCGCCAGCGTCTATTCACATGGCATCATCCGTCACTTCATGGCGGAGCAAACGGCGCCCGAATAACGCGCGCTCGACCGCCCCTCCGATCACCCCAAACGTCTCGACGGGATTCAATGCTGTTGCGGTTCCATCTTGCCGCGGAACACAAAATATTGATAAAAGTTGTAACCCATCATCACGGGGACCAACACGCCGATTCCGATCAACATGAACACCAGGGTCGATGGGCTGGAGGCTGCCTGAACAAGACTGAGCTTGCCCGGTATCAGATCGGGAAAGAGACTGAGCGCCAGGCCACCGAACGAAGCGACGAACAACAATACCGATGCGCGAAACGGCGACTGCACGCCGCCACGTTGCGTGGCATGGAGTACCCAGCCAAACGCCAGCGCCGAGACTGCGCCGAGCAAGACGAGAATGTGAAAGACGCGGGGTTGGGCCCAGCTCGAATGTGCGACCGGACTGAGCACCATCGTGCCCGCAGAGACCAGGATCGCAGCGGCTACAGTGGTCAGCGCGCTCGCCATCGCATATTTGCGGGCAGTGTGTTCGAGATGGCCCGAGGTTTTCTGAATCAGGTAAGTTGCGCCCAATAGCGCGTAACCGGATCCAACCCCAAGCGCTGTCAGCGCCGTGAAGGCGCCACTGACAGCGCCAGGCGCCAGGCCGGTAATCACGCGTCCGAGGATCACACCTTGGGATAAGGCCGCAATCACGCTGCCTACGCCAAACCCTATGTCCCACCAGCGCCTGCGATGCGCGGGGTGACGGAATTCGATCGAGGCGCCGCGCAGGATCAAGCCACCGATCATGACCATCACGGGCACATAAAGCTGCGACAGCAGCATCGCATAAGCGATCGGAAAAGCGCCGAACAACGCGCCGCCCAGGACTACCAGCCAGGTTTCATTGGCGTCCCAGACATGGCCGATGGTTTGCATCATCATGCTTCGGTCTTTTTCCTCAGCGGTCACCAGACTCAGGATCCCGATGCCGAGATCGAAGCCATCGGTTACGACATACAACACGAGCATCAGTCCGATCAGGCAAAACCAGATCTGAATCAAGGTCGTGGGTGCAGTTGCATTCATCACAGCATCCTTACAATAAAATCGTACGCGTGGGGGTGGACCGCGAAGTCAGGGCTGCGCCGGGCGCAGGGCCGTAAATACCGGCGGGGTGGCCGCGAGATCGGGACCTTGCTTGAGCCATTTGCGCGCGAATATGAAAAACGTCGAGATCAGTACGAGGTAGAACAAGAGGAACATGACGATGCTGGCGGAGATGGTCGTGACAGGTACGTTCGACGCGCTGTCGGCCGTGCGCAGCAAGCCATATACGGCCCACGGTTGGCGGCCGACTTCCCGGATGATCCAGCCGGCTTCGACGGCGACATAAGGCAGGGGAATACTGAATACCCATGCCAGCAGCAGCGCACGATGACTGAGCATGGCCTCCAGGCGCCCGCGCGTTTTGCGCCAGACGAACGCGCTCCAGAATGCCAGTAGCATGAACCAGAATCCGATACCGGCCATCGCCCGAAACGCATAGAACAGCAGAGGCAGCATCGGCGGTTGGTTGGCACGCGGGATGTCGGCCAGGCCGGTCACGCGGCCGGTGAGGCTGTGCGTACCCAGCACACTGAGCATATTGGGTAGCTCCAGCGCCCAGTCGTTTTTCTGTTCGGCCTGATTGGGCCAAGCCAGCAAAGCCCACGCTGCGCCCTCGCCGGGCTGGTTGGTATGCCAAAACCCTTCGATTGCCGCGCCCTTGGCCGGCTGGCTGCGGAAGACGTCGCCGCCGCTGGAGTCCCCCAGCCATATTTGCAGCGGTGCGATGACCAGTAGCGCGGCTAAAGCGAGCTTGAACGAGCGCAGGAAAAATTCCGGGTTGCGGCGCCGATACAGATAGAACGCCGAGATGCCGGCGATGACGAACGCGCCGGTCTCGAGCGCGGCGACCCACATATGCCCGACGCCCCAGACCATATCCGGGTTGAAAATCGCCGCGACGTAGTCGGTGACGATCAACTTGCCGCCGGTCAGCGTCACGCCCGCCGGTGTCTGCATCCACGAGTTGGCGACCATGATCCAGAATGCCGATATCGAGGAACCCAGGGCCACCATCGCCGTGGCGAACAAATGCACACCGCGCGGCACGCGCCCCCAGCCATACAACATCACGCCGATGAAGCCGGCTTCCAGCATGAACGCCATGGCGCCTTCGAAGCCGAGGATGTTGCCGAAAAACTCGCCGGTATAGCGCGAGAATCCTTCCCAGTTGGTGCCGAACTGGAATTCCATCGGGATCCCGCTGACAACGCCAACGGCAAAATTCAGCACCAGCAATTTGGCCCAGAAACGCGCATGGCGGTAGTACATCACGTCCCGGGTTCGCACCCACATCGCCTCGACGAGGAATAGGAACGCAGAGAGGCTGATGGTCAGGATCGGCCAAAGAATATGGAAGAGCGCTGTCATCGCAAATTGCGCGCGCGATAAATTGACTATTGAGTCGACTGACATAGTGACTGGCATCCAAAAAAATAAATCACGGGCGAGTTAGCGTTTGCACACGGGGCCCGCATACCGGACTCTCGCGCCGGTCGATTGGCACGAGCAAGGCATGTCCCTGAACGTGAGTGGAATATAGGCGCAACCATTCTTCCAAGGGCCAGTCGGCCGTGCGTCATTGCGCCGCGCTGATACGTGGGAAGACGGTTTCAGCCGGGTGTTGTGACAACGTGCCGCAGTGGCGATGCCATTGATCGCCTGGCTGGGCTTCGCGTTATTGTTCCGGGCCCACGCGCGCGTGCGGAAGGTGATAAGGTATATCCCGCATTCGGCGGTACAGAGGGGGTTGCGGCGGTCGTCGATGATCTGTTTGTAGACCACGCGGCGTTTCAGGCGCCGCATATCATTCGGAATGGGTTCAACCAATAATGACTTTATTCGGGCAGCTACGATGGGCGGCCGCGGCCGGTGTGTTCTTGATCGGCGGTAACGCCGCTGCGCTAACCCTGCAGGTCGACGCGGTCGATAAAACGGGAGCGCCTCTGGCGGATGCAGTGGTCTATGCGACGCCGGTGAACACGAAAGTGCAATTGAAGGCGCAACCGCTGGTCAATATCGTTCAGATCAACAAAAGTTTTGTGCCGAAAATGACGATCGTCCAGACCGGAACGGACATATCGTTTCCGAATAAAGATTCGATCGGACACGACGTATACTCATTTTCTCCGGCCAAGACGTTCGAACTCAAACTTTATTCAGGTGTACCGGCCAAACCGATTCTTTTCGACAAATCGGGCTTGGTCACTATCGGCTGTAATATCCACGATCAGATGATCGCCTATGTCATGGTGGTCGATACCCCATACTTCGCCAAGACCGATGCGAAAGGCGTGGTGCGCCTGGAAGGGTTAGTGCCGGGCGACTATGACGTGAAAGCGTGGCATTATAGGCTTGCAGATGGCGCACCACCGGTAATGAGTCGCATTTCGGTGCAGAGCGACCAGAACGTAAGAGTTCCTCTTGATGTCGTTGGTAACTAAAGAATAATAAGTATGGCAATGCGGATTCACCACCTGCACACTCGTATCGCGCTGGTTTTCGCGGTGCTGCTTCTGGTCATCCAAATTGCCGGTTTTTCCGTTATTTCGACGGCTATTTATGCCAATGCGCGTAGCACGGTCAATAGCGAGCTGAGCGTATCGGAAAAAGTCTTCAATCAGTTGCTGCAGTCTGACGACGAGAAACTCCGTCAGGCGGCAACTGTCACTGCCGCCGATTTTGGTTTTCGCGCCGCGGTAGCAAGCCGCGACAGCGAAACCGTCGCATCGGCTCTCAAAAATCAGGGCGAGCGCATCAAAGCCAGTCTGGTGATGCTGGTCGGCCTGGATAACGTCCTGATCGCCGACACTCGCGGCGCAAGGTATGCGGGTGCCCCGTTTCCATTTCCCAACCTGATTAACAACGCGCGGCGCGAGGGCAGTGCCTCGATGGTGGGCCTGGTCGACGGGCACCTATATCAGTTGGTGGCGGTGCCGGTGTTGGCGCCGCTACCGATCGCCTGGGTCACGATGGGTTTCGAAGTCGACGACGTACTGGCCAGCCGCCTGAGCGACCTTACGTCGCTGGACGTATCGTTCCTGAGCAAAAGTAAAGGCGGCGATTGGAGTCTGCTTGCCACGTCGCTCACGGAACAACGTGGCGCTCAGGTCGAAGCCGCGTTCAAGCAGATGAAAGTTGCGGCCGGCAACGCCGAACTCGATCTGCCGGACGAAACGTATGGCGCCCGCGTCATTCCTCTGCAGTTGGCTGGCGAGCAGGTGGTTGCAGTGTTACAGCGCTCGCTCGATCAAGCGATGGCGCCGTTCAGGCATTTGCAGTCGATTCTGCTGCTCATTTCAGTGATCGGCTTCCTCATTTCGATTGTCGTCAGCGTCTTCACTGCGCGCAGTATTACCAAGCCTATCGCGGTGCTATCGCGCTTCGCTCAGCGGCTGGGCCGCGGCGATTATTCCGAACCGGTCACGATCGTCTCCGATGACGAAATCGGCGAACTGGCCAAAACCTTCAACAGCATGCGCGACGGCTTGGTGGAGCACGAGCGCAAGATTCTCGATCTGGCGTACCAGGACCCGCTGACCGGTTTGCCCAATCGCGTGTTGTTCTCCGATCGCGTCGAGCAAAGCATCGTCCAGGCGGGCAAGTTGGGTCAGTCGTTTGCGTTGTTGATCATGGATCTGGACCGTTTCAAGCTGGTCAACGATACGCTGGGTCACCATATGGGCGATTTGCTGCTGCGCGAAGTCGGCGCGCGCCTGAGCGCCACGCTGGCGCGCAAGCGCGATCTCGTAGCACGGCTGGGTGGCGACGAGTTCGCGGTGCTGTTGCCGGAAACCGATCGCGAAGGCGCCGAGGGCGTGGCGCGCCGCATGATGGCGGCGCTCGACGCGCAGTTCACCATCGATGGGCATTCGGTCGACGTCGGCGCCAGCATCGGTATCGTCGGGTATCCGATTCACGGCGAGGATCTGAATACGCTGATGCGCCGTGCCGACGTGGCAATGTATACCGCCAAGCGCGGTAACCGAGGCTGTGCGGTATATAACGCTGAAGACGACCAGCACAGTCCTGCGCGTTTGTCGCTCATGAGCGATCTGCGCCGAGCTGTCGAAAACAGCGAGCTGATGTTGCACTATCAGCCCAAGGTGGACCTGTCGAACTATTCGGTCAAATACGTAGAAGCGCTGGTGCGCTGGAACCATCCTGAGCGCGGTTTTATTCCGCCGGACCATTTCATTCCGTTTGCGGAACAGACCGGATATATCAAGGTGCTCTCGCGCTGGGTTATCAATGAAGCGCTGCGCCAGTGTGCTGCGTGGCGAGCCGATGGGATCGAGATCAGTGTCTCGATCAATGTTTCGGCGCGAGATTTGCTGCATGCGGAACTGCCCGAATATTTCGACCGGTTGATGAGAAAGTATGAGATTTCGCCGGAATGGATCTGGATAGAAATCACCGAAAGCGCCGTGATGGATGACCCCGTCAATGCGATGCTGACGCTGGACCGGCTGCATGAACTCGGGTTGCGCCTGTCGATAGACGATTTCGGCACGGGCTATTCGTCGCTCGCGTATTTGAAGCGTTTGCCGGTCGATGAAATCAAGATCGACAAGTCGTTTGTGCTGAATATGTCGAACGACAAGGACGATATGGTCATCGTGCGCTCGACTATCGACCTCGGCCACAACATGGGGCTCAAGGTGGTCGCGGAAGGCGTGGAGACCGAAGACGTCATGCAACAGCTCGTCTTGCTGAGCTGCGACCTGGTGCAGGGCTTCCACGTCAGCCGCCCGTTGCCGGCGGCCAAGTTCGTCGAGTGGCTCAGCGGCTGGAAGGTGGACGTCGCGGCCAAGCAGGCTGCTGCGCCGTCCGGGAAACAGGCGGCGTAGGGGCTTCATCGCCCGTGCTTCGCAGCCTCCATGTGCAGCCCCCATGTGCAGCCTCATGCGCGGCTTTATTTCCGGGCACGGTGTCGGCCCTATTCTCCAGCCCCATTCGCAGGATACAAGAATGCCAATGCGCAAGGACACAACGCACGCCTGAGCCGTTCAACGCTGAACGGTCGAGCAGGCGCTCGCGCGCCATCTGTTTATAATCCGCTCACACTTACCTTTAGGACGTTCCATGACCATTTCCCTTTATGCCAGTTCTGTTCCGGTCTTCAAGCAAATGCTGGTTGCCCTGGACGCCAACCTGACCAAGGCGCAGGAGCACGCGGTCGCAAAAAATATCGAGCCCGACGCTTTGCTGCAGGCACGGCTATTCCCGGATATGTTCCCGCTGCTGCGCCAGGTGCAGATCGCGGCTGACTTTGCGCGTGGCGTGTCGGCACGGCTGGCCGGCGCCGATGTGCCGAAATACGAAGACAATCAGCAAAGCTTCGAAGACCTGCATACCTTGGTGCGCGAGTCGCTAGCATTTATCGAGCGTTTCACGCCGGCCCAGATCGATGGTCAGGAAGCGCGCGAAATCGTTACCCGTCCGGGTACGCCGAAGGAAAAACGCTTTACCGGCCAGTCCTATCTGCTTAGCTATGGCTTGCCGCAATTCTTCTTCCATGTGACGACCGCTTACGCGATCCTGCGCCATAACGGCGTGGAACTCGGCAAGCGCGATTTCATGGGTGCGTTCTAAGTCGTAAAGGGCCGCGCGCGCGGCCTTGGCTCCCCTTAATTTGCGAAATTTGTATAAACGGTATATACGGTATATATTATTGAAATCAACATTACCGAGATCGTTATGCAAACCGTCGACCCCAAAGTAGCCGTAGCAAGCAGTGCAGCACCGCAAATGCCCAAGGCACAAGCCGAAAGCCTCCCGAACGGCAAGGCGAGTGCTGCTGCGGTAACCCGCAAAGTCAAGGCCGCCAAGCCTGCCGTGGTCAAAAAGGCGGTTTCCGCAAAAGAAACGACGCCTGTAAAGAAAGCGGCCTCGAGCAAGAAAGCCGCCGCCGTGAAAAAGGCACCGACGCCAAAAGCGGCAAACGCCACTGCGGGCGATGCGGCGAAGAAGTCAACCGTGACGGCGAAAGCACCGGCGGCTAAAAAGATAGACGCCGCAAAAGCTGCCTCCGCAAAAAGCAAAGACGTTGCGCCCAAAGACGACAAGAAGAAAAAGAAAGTGGTGCGCGACAGCTTCACGATGCCGGAAAGCGATTATCAAAAAATCGCCGAACTCAAACGCAAATGCATGAGTGCGGGGATATCCGCCAAGAAAAGCGAACTGCTGCGCGCGGGTTTGCAAGCGCTCAGCGCGCTGCCGATCAAGCGCTTGATCGAAGTGGTGGCTGCGGTCGAAAATCTGAAAACCGGCCGTCCCGGCAAAGTCGAGTAAGGACAGCCCCGGCAGCGGACCGGGTCGCGCCGGTCCGGCCCGACTCATAGCTCTGCTGCATCGCACTACTACGGCGCAGCTACGCACGGCGCTGTTTTCACCGCGCCGCTTTCGCCACACCGCTCGCGCGGTGCTTGGTTCCGCCGCATTTACTGCATCGTTTGCGTCACCACGTTCAACGCCATCCGTGCCGCCGCGGTTCGCGTTTCCACGCCCAGTTTTTCAAACACGTGCTCCAGATGTTTGTTTGCCGTGCGGGGGCTCATGCCAAGAATATCGGCGATGTCGCGATTGGTCTTGCCTAGCGCAGCCCAATACAACACATCGGCTTCGCGCGGAGTCAATCTGAACGCGTGCATCAGCGCCGCCGGTTCGGGCGCCCCGGCCTTGCGCTGAATCAGCAGCAACTCCTCGCCGTGCGCGCCGCGTCGCAACCGGCTGAAGACCAGATGCTCGCCCTGCGCCAACAGTTCAAACGGCTTCACCTCGGCCACTTCCAGCGCTTCGTTCAACCAGCGGCATAGCGCCGGCGGCAATCGGCCGTCGGCGTCGAGCGAAGTGCGCAGCCACGATTGCGCCAGCGGCGTAAGCCATAACACCTCGCCGCTCAGATCGACCGCGACCACGGCTTGCCCGGCCGCATCCATCGCTGCGCGCGTCTGTGCCACCAGCCGCGAATTGCGCAGGTGCGACGCGATGCGCACCATGACTTCGGCAGGACGGATTGGCTTGGTGATGTAGTCCACTCCGCCGGCCTGGAAGCCCTTCAGGATGTCCTCGGTCTCCGCCAGCCCCGTCATGAACACGACCGGTATCGTGCGGGTTTCAAGATCCTCCTTGAGCCTGCGGCAAGTCTCGAAGCCGTCGAGCCCGGGCATCACGGCATCAAGCAAGATCAAGTCGGGAGGCAGGCGGCGTGCGCGGTCGAGGGCACCCGCACCATCGGTTGCGACCAGCACGGTGTAACCGGATTCATCGAGCAAGGTATGCAGGATAGAAAGATTTTCGGGCGCATCGTCGACTATCAGGACGACATCGCTGAGCGGGTCAGGACGTAGCATCGGAGGAGGTCCGCAGGGTTCTTTCAACATGTCGTAAATATTCGGGCAGGTCGAAGCGCTCGACGTGCGCGCGCAAGGTCCCGGTGAAAACTTCATACGCGGGATCGAGCCTTTCGATCTCGCTGAGTTTGTCCAGAATGCCGCGGACGTAACCGAGGCTGCCCAACTCATGCAGGCTGTGCAACAGCGCGGTGGGCGGCGCCAGCAAGATTACGACCGAGCGCTCGCCCGAGTCCGCACTTCCTGCTGCCCCCGGCCCGAAGGCGGCTCTCGTGCCCAGTCTATTGCTCTGCATGATGCCCGCGCTCATGCCCCCGCTCATGCGCTGGGTGATGCCCTGGCTCATGCCCTGGGCGATGCCCTGTATGAGGCCAGCCTCCGACCCAGAGCCCGGCGCCGCCAAGGCGAGCGCCGGCCCGGCCGGCGCATCGTGCGCCGGCACCCACCGCAAGTCCAGCCTCTCGCGGATCAATTCCAGCAACTCGACGACATTGACGGGCTTGACCAAAAAATCTTCGTAGCGAATGCCCGCCTCGTTTTTACGACCCTTGTCGAACGCATTGGCGGATACCACGATGATGGGCGCGTTGCTCATCAAATTGGCGCGCAGCAGCCGCGCGGTTTCCCAACCATCGAGCACCGGCATGCCGATGTCCAGCAGGATCAGATCAGGCGCAAAAGCCGAAACGGCGCGCAGCGCCTCGATACCGGAAGCGGCCTCTTCGACCACGAAACCGAGCGGTTCGAGCAGTTTGACCAGCAGCTCCCGATCGACCGGTTCGTTATCGACCACCAGCACGCGCCGCGGTGCGCCCGCATAGCCACCGATCGGCAGTTTGGGGAGCGCCTGCACCGGCTTGGGATCCCGCACTTCCGGCAGGAACAGCTGAACGCGAAACACGCTGCCGTGACCGGGCTTGCTCGTGACCGTCAGCGTGCCACCCATCACGTCCGTCAGCATCTTGGCGATCGTGAGGCCCAGGCCCGTGCCGTTTTCCGAGCCGCCTGGCGCATTGGTGCCGCGTTCGAACGGCAGGAAAATCCGTTTCAGATCCTCATCGTTGATGCCTACGCCCGAATCGGTCACTTCGAATATGGCCATCTCGCGACGATATTGCAGACGCAGCGTGACCTGGCCGGCGTCGGTGAACTTCACCGCGTTGCCAAGGATATTGATGAGTATCTGGCCCACCCGTTTCTTGTCCGCGCGCACGGCGAATGGCAGATTAAGCGGCGCTTCGTAGGCGAAGACGATACCCTTGGCGTGCGCCTGCAGGCTGACCATGTCGGCGAGTTGCGTCACAAACGCGGGGAAGCGCACTTCTTCGACTTCGAGCGTCATCTTGCCGGTTTCTATCTTGGCGATATCGAGCAAGCCGTCGATCAATGAGACCAGGTGCTCGCCGCTGCGCCGGATGACGGCGAGCGCAAGATGCCGATGCGGCGGAATCGAGACGTCGCTTTCGAGCATCTGCGCGTAACCGAGGATGCTGTTGAGCGGCGTACGCAGTTCGTGGCTGATGCCGGTGATATATCGGCTTTTCGCCAAGTTGGCTTTTTCGGCAACTTGCTTGGCGCTTTGCAGCTGTGCATCGGTGCGCTGGTGCGCGTCGATTTCCTCAAGCAGCAAATGCGTCTGCCGATTCGATTCCTCTTGTGCGACACGCCGGCTTTCCGCCGTCAGCACGAACCACCAGCAGCCGATCCCGCCTGCCAGCGACAACACCGCGAATATCTTTAGGAAAGACGCGCGCAGCAACGTGTCGACGGCGGGCGAAAGCTCGTTGACGAGCACGGACTCCTGCGTATAGACCAGGCCGAGGATCGCACTCAGAACCACCATCATCAGCCCGAACAGCAGAAAATACTGACCGATGCGCGTGTTGAACTGGGTCGACCAGGACTTCGGCAGCAGCCAGCGCATTACCGCATTCGCTTGTTCCGACAGGCGAGCGCCTGGTTTGCATAGATCGTGGCAGCGTGCGTCCAGCGTGCAGCACAGGGAGCAGATCGGGCCGTCGTACGCAGGGCAGTGCGCCATGTCCTCCGTTTCGTAGGTCTTGTCGCAAATGCAGCAGCGCACGGATCGGTAGCCCTTGCCCAACGGCACGCCCGCAAACGTGACCGGCGCGCGCGCGATGTAGTACTTGCCGCCGGTTGCCCAGGCAATCGCGGGCGCCGCGACCAAGGCGGTGGCCAGCGCTATCAACGCGGAAAACGCGTGGGCGGTTTCGCCCAAGACATGCGAAAACGCAAGGATCGAAACGAATGAAGCGATCAGCATGGCGCCAACGCCAACCGGGTTGATATCGTATAAATGCGCGCGCTTGAACTCGATCCCTTTCGGACTCAGGCCCAGCGGTTTATTGATGACGAGGTCGGCAACCACCGCGCCAACCCAACTGATCGCGATATTCGAATACAGCCCCAGCACCTGCTCGAGCGCCCGAAATACGCCCAACTCCATCAGCATGAATGCGATCAGGACGTTGAATACCAGCCACACGACGCGCCCTGGATGACTGTGGGTGAGTCGCGCAAAAAAATTGGACCACGCGAGCGAACCCGCATAAGCATTGGTCACGTTGATCTTGAGCTGCGACAGGATGATGAAGAACGTAGTGATCACCAGCGCCCACTCGGGCGAACTGAACACGTATTTATACGCGACCAGGTACATCTGGGTCGGCTCGACCGCACGGTCGGGCAGCACTTCATGCTGAATCGCAAGGAAAGCGAGAAACGCGCCGCCGAGCAGTTTTGCGACCCCGAGGACAATCCATCCGGGACCGGCGGTGAGCATGCTGAGCGTCCAGCGGCGCTTGTTGAGTGCGGTTCGCTCAGGCAGGAAACGCAGGAAATCGACCTGCTCGCCGACCTGCGCGATCATCGAGATCAGCACCGTGCTGGCCGAGCCGAACATCAGCAGGTCGAAATGTCCATCGCTGCCGCCATTGCCGATAAAGCTCGGCAATTCGCGCAACAAGCCGGGTTCCTTCCAGATCACGGCGCCGTAGGGCAGCAACAGCAACACGATCCATAGCGGTTGAGTGAACGCTTGCAGCCGGCTGATCAGGGTGATGCCGTGAGTGACGAAGGGGATCACGATAGCCGCACAGATCAGGTAGCTCAGCGAAATCGGGATCTTGAAATAGAGCTGCAGCGCCAGCGCCATGATGGCGGCTTCCAGCGCGAAGAAGATAAACGTGAACGACGCATAGATCAGCGAGGTGATGGTCGAGCCGATATAGCCGAAGCCGGCGCCGCGCGTGAGCAGATCCATATCGACGCCGAACTTGGCGGCGTAATAGCTGATCGGCAAACTCGCGACAAAAATGATCACGCTGACGAACAGAATCGCCCAGAGCGCGTTGGTGAATCCGTAGCGCACGGTGATCGAGCCGCCGATTGCTTCCAGCGCGAGAAAGGAAATCGCGCCGAAGGCCGTGTTGGCGACACGGAATTCCGACCATTTGCGAAAGGCGCGCGGGGTGAAGCGCAGCGCGTAGTCCTCGATCGTTTCGTCAGCGACCCAGGTGTTGTAGTCACGACGCACTTTGATAATGCGCTGGACTGGTGCCCCATGCAGCACTGCGGGTTCGGACGGTTGATTCATCGAGTATCCGGAACGAGGGTTGTGCAGAGGAAGTATCCCGACATGCAACGCAAACGCCGTGCCATGTCCACGACCCGTTTTTGCGCTTGCGAGACCGCGTAGCCGCGCGCCCCGGGCGCACTCAAACGGCGGCCGTGCAATGCGGTGCATCGCGCCCCTCAATGCGGCATTGTTGCACCGCAACAGCGCGTGGTGGCGATGGGCAGCCGGGCCGGCTTTATGGCGACCTCATGGGGGTCGGAAAGCATACCGTATCGCCCCCCGCGGCCGCCGATACGTCAATTGACGTAGGTCGGCGAACTCGCCCGCACGGCAAGAGTCCGCGACATCCCCACAATGCCAATCACAACAAGACGATGGGGGCGGCTCGGCCATGTTGCAGCGCGCAAGTACGCTAAATGACGTATTTCGATGCGTATTTCGGATACCTACTCTGCACCTGCCGTTCAACCACAAGCCGCGTCGCGATGTCAGTGCTTTCAGACTCAACGCTCGAGCTTAGCGCGTAGTTCGCTTAACCCCTGGTCGCTTTACCGCTGCTCATTTAACACCTGCAACCGCTGCATATTTAACCCCTGCACCAGGCAGATCTAAAACCTCCGCAGAAAAGGACCTTAGACATGACACAACGCTTCGACGACAAGAGCGACGACCAATCTCCCGAATCATCGGTCGATTCCGAACTTTCCTCGCCGGCACGCCGCAAGGTTGCAATCGGACTTGCCTCCTTGCCGTTCGCGATGATGGCCAAGCCATCGTTCGCCGCCGCGCCGCCGACATCGCAAGTCAACACGACGGGCCTGGCGGTGACCGATACCACGGTGACGGTAGGTCAACTGCACTCGGCGACCGGCACGATGGCGATCAGCGAAACCGGTTCGATCCGGGCTGAGCGTCTCGCGATCGACCAGATCAATGCCTCGGGCGGTATTTTGGGTCGCCAGATCAAAGTGATCCAGGAAGACGGCGCCAGCGACTGGCCGACGTTCGCCGAAAAAGCCAAGAAGCTGCTCGAGAACGATCACGTCGCCACGGTGTTCGGATGCTGGACGTCCGCTTCGCGTAAAGCAGTGCTGCCGGTGTTCGAAAAAGACAATGGCTTGCTCTACTACCCGACGTTCTATGAAGGCCTGGAACAATCGAAGAACGTGTTCTACACCGGTCAGGAAGCAACCCAGCAAGTGTTGGCCAGCCTGAATTGGTTCTCCAAGGAAAAGAAGGCCAAAACCTTCTACCTGGTCGGCTCCGACTACATTTGGCCGCGCACCTCCAACAAGATCGCCCGCAAGCACATCGAAAACGTGCTGCACGGCGAAGTGGTGGGCGAAGAGTACTACCCGCTGGGCAACACCCAGTTCGGTTCGCTGATCAACAAGATCAAGCTGAAGAAGCCGGACGTGATTTTCTCGGACGTGGTGGGCGGCAGTAACGTGGCGTTCTACAAGCAACTCAAAGCGGCCGGCGTCACAGGCGACAAGCAGTTGCTGTTGACGATCTCGACCACGGAAGACGAACTGCTGGGCATAGGCGGCGAAAACTTCGAGGGCTTCTACTCGTGCATGAAGTATTTCCAGAGCCTGGACAACCCCGCCAACCTGAAGTTTGTCGCGGCGTTCAAAGCGAAGTACGGCAACGATGCGGTGATCGGCGACGTGACTCAGGCCGCTTATCTGGGCCCCTGGCTGTGGAAGTTCGGCGTGGAAAAAGCCGGTAGCTTCGATGTCGACAAGATCGTGGCCGCGTCGCCGGGCATCGAGTTCAAGGACGCACCGGAAGGCTACGTGAAGATCCACCCGAACCACCACTTGTGGAGCAACACGCTGATCGGGCAGGGCCAGCGCGACGGTCAGTTCAAGGTGGTCTACAAGTCGGATCTGATCGAACCCAATCCGTTCCCGAAGGGCTATCAGTAAATTTCGCAGGCGGGCCGGCCGGCTGTCGCGAGCATCGCGCGCGGCTTGCAGGCCGTCCCCGCCGGGTCCTGAAAGCATGCAGTCAATTGCACCATTCGGCACCATTCGACGTTTAAAGCGACTGGCTTTCGAGCCGCTCGCGCAGCAGGGGATTAACCATGGCATGGTTCTCGCAATTCGGCGCAATCGTCGCAATGCAGGGCTTCAACGGCCTCTCGGTATTCAGTGTTTTGCTGCTGATGGCTCTCGGTCTCGCCATCATCTTCGGTCAGATGGGCGTGATCAATATGGCGCACGGTGAGTTCCTGACGATCGGCGCCTACACCACCTATATGTTGTCGGTGCTGACCCAGAAATATGCGCCGTCGCTGCAACCGATCTATTTCTTCGTCGCCATTTTCGTCTCGTTTGCGATCGCCTTCGTGGTCGGATACGTGGTCGAGTGGCTGCTGATTCGGCATTTGTACCGGCGTCCGCTCGATACCTTGCTCGCCACCTGGGGTTTGTCGCTGATGATGCAGCAAACGTTCCGCTCGGTGTTCGGCTCCGAAGAGGTCAGCCCCGAGTTGCCGCAATGGCTGATGGGTTCGCTGTCCCCCTCGCCGGGGCTGGACATTCCGATCAATGGCCTGATGGTGATGGTGGTGACGCTGATACTGACCAGCGTGTTGCTGCTGTTTCTCTACAAATCGCAATGGGGCGTGAAAGTACGGGCCACGACGCAGAACCGCGTGATGGCCGGCGCGGTCGGTATCAATACCGCCAAGGTCGACCGCCTGACCTTTGCACTGGGCTGCGGGATCGCGGGTATTGCCGGCGCGGCGTTTACCACCATCGGCTCGACGGGCCCGACCAGCGGCTCGCTCTATATCGTCGATACCTTCCTGACCGTGGTATTCGGCGGCGCGCAAAGCTTGTTCGGCACGATTGCATCGGCATTCACGATCGCACAAACCCAATCGACCACGGAGTTCTTCCTGTCCGGCTCGATGGCGAAAGTGCTGACGCTGTCGGCCGTGATCATCATCTTGATGCTACGTCCGCAAGGTCTGTTCGCAACCAAAGTGCGACGCTAATAGTTTGATTGCTGGAGAACGCGATGAATTCGGGATCTTTTAAATGGCTGGGCGGCCGCTCCGGTCTCTGGGGCTTCTTCTGGCTGGGCTTGCTGATACTGGTGATACTGCCGTTGACGCTGGACATCTTCCGCCTGAACCTGATGGGCAAGTATTTGACCTACGGTTTCGTGGCAATCGGGCTGACGCTGTGTTGGGGTTATGGCGGCATTCTCAGTCTGGGGCAGGGGGTGTTCTTCGGCCTGGGCGGCTACTGCATGGCGATGTTTCTCAAGCTCGAAGCGTCGGATCCGATCAGTACGAAGATCCAGTCGACGCCGGGCATTCCGGACTTCATGGACTGGAACCAGATTACCCAGCTGCCGCTGATGTGGGAGCCGTTCCGACACTTCTGGATCGCCATATTGGCCGTGCTGCTGATACCGACCTTGCTGGCATTCATCATCGGCGTGGCGATGTTCAAGCGGCGCGTGGGCGATGTGTATTTCTCGATCGTTACGCAGGCGATCGCCGCGATCGCGTCGGTCCTGATCATCGGACAGCAAGGGCTTACTGGCGGCGTGAACGGGATCACCGATTTGCGCACCATGCTCGGCTGGGATATCCGCACCGACTCGGCTCACTACATTCTCTACTTCGTCAACGCCGGGCTATTGCTCTTGTGCATTGCATTCGGCAAATTCTTGCTCTCCAGCAAACTGGGCAAATTGCTGGTGGCCATGCGCGATAAAGAGGAGCGCGTGCGCTTTTCCGGGTACGACGTGGCCGCCGTGAAAATTTTCGTGTTCTGCGTCGCGGCGATGTTCTCGGCGATCGGCGGCGCGATGTTCACGCTGCAGGTCGGCTTCATGTCGCCGTCCTTCGTCGGTATCGTGCCGTCGATCGAAATGGTGATTTTCTGTGCGGTGGGCGGACGCATGTCGCTGTTCGGCGCGGTGTACGGCACGCTGCTGGTGAACTTCGGTAAATCGTATTTTTCGGAATCGTTCCCGCAAGTGTGGCTGTTCCTGATGGGTGCGCTCTTTATCGGCGTGGTGATGTTCTTCCCGAATGGCCTGGCCGGTATCTACGAAACGCAGGGCAAGAAACTGCTGGCGAGGTTGCCGCTCGCAGCGTATCTGCGCCGCCGAGCGTTACTGAGTACCCCGACGTCCGACCCGAAAGCTTGAATTTCGGCTCCCTGACTTGGCTCGCTTACCTGGCTCCCAGCGCGGCGCCGAGATTCGAGCTACCGAGATTCAAGCCCCAAGAAACCCAGAGGACATCATGGCTCAAGAAGATTTTGTTTTATCGGTCGAGGACCTGACGGTTTCATTCGATGGTTTCAAGGCGGTCGACGGCCTGAACCTGTACGTGGACCGTAATGAGGTGCGCGTGGTGATCGGCCCGAACGGCGCCGGCAAAACCACCGTGCTCGACCTGATCAGCGGCAAGACGCGCGCGACCGGAGGCAGCATCAAGTTCAAGGGCCTGGAGCTGACCAAGATGAGCGAGCACATGATTGTGCGCGCCGGCATCGGTCGCAAATTCCAGACCCCTTCGATCTATGAAAACCTGACCACGTACGAAAACCTCGAGGTCTCGTTTCCGCGCGGGCGCAGCGTGTTCGGCGCGATTGCATTCAAGCGCACCGCCGATGTCGACGAGCGCGTGCGCGAAATCGCCGAGGAAGTGTTCCTGTCGGACACACTGCATCAGACCGCCGAATTGCTCAGTCACGGACAAAAGCAGTGGCTCGAAATCGGCATGTTGTTGATGCAGGATCCCGAGTTGATGCTGCTCGATGAGCCGGTCGCAGGCATGAGCGTATCGGAGCGCGAGAAGACGGCCGAGCTGCTGGCGCGGGTCGCAAAGAATCGCTCGGTGGTGGTGATCGAACACGACATGGAGTTCGTCAAGAACATCGCCCACCGCGTCACGGTGCTGCATCAGGGCAAGGTGTTGGCCGAGGGCAGCATGGAATCGGTGCAGAGCAACCCCAAGGTCATCGAAGTGTATCTCGGGCATTGAAGTCGGGCGGGTCGCATCCCGCGTGCGCCTGCAGCGCGCCTGCAACGCGTCTGCAACGTAAGCGCAGCGCACCCGGGCGCACCCACGGCACGGCAACCTAGCGTATCAAACGCAGTAGAGGAGCAGCTTATGTTCAAAGTCAGCGGACTGGTATCGGGCTACGGCCAGAGCGAAGTGATACACCAGATCGACCTGAGTGCCGCCACCGGCGAAATCGTCGCGGTGATGGGCCGTAACGGCATGGGTAAGACCACCTTCTTCAAATCGTTGATGGGGATTTTGCCGTGCCGCGCCGGCAAGGTCGAGATTGCCGGCGTCGATGTCGCCCAGATGCAGCCGTTCGAACGGGTTGCGAAGGGCATCGCCTATGTGCCGCAAGGCCGCATGATTTTTTCGACGCTCACCGTTCTGGAAAATATCAAGACGGGCTTGCCTAAATCGGCGAACGGCAAAGTGCCGTCCGAGGTATTCGAGTTGTTCCCGGTGCTCTACGACATGCGCGATCGGCGCGGCGGCAATTTGTCGGGTGGGCAGCAGCAACAGCTGGCGATTGCCCGCGCGCTCGTCACCAATCCCAAAGTGCTGCTGCTGGACGAGCCGACCGAAGGGATCCAGCCTTCGATCATCAAGGACATCGCGCGATCGCTGAAGGAAATTCGCACGCTCAAGCAACTGACCATCATTGTTTCGGAGCAGGTATTGAGCTTCACGATGGAAATTGCCGACCGTTTGGTCGTAATCGAGAAAGGCCGGTTCGTCCACGAGAATCGGCGCGATGAACTCGATATCGCGAAGGTCAGTAGTTATTTGTCGGTTTGATGCAACCACACCACCTCGCGACTTACTAGAAAGGAGATCAGCACGATGCTTGGCTATATGCACTACAACCGCTTTGGCAACGACGGCTTTACCGACAAGCACAAGGGCCGCTCCACCTCATCGGTGCAGACCTGTCCGGTGTGCCTGCTGAAGTTCGATGCGCGCGGAGGCACTTTGCCCGACGGCAGCGTACTGGAAAAAGCGGAATGGACTGCCAAGGTCTGTACCCAGATCAAGGACGACACGGTCAATGGCGGGTACCAGGCTGGTTGCGTCGCCTGCGCGTATCCAGCGACCTGAGCAGCGACCTGAGCAGCGACCTGAGCCGCGACCCCGAGCGACTCACTGAGCGTGACCTTAACCTGATACCACGGAGATAATTCATGCAGCATTTCACGATCAAACCCGGCGTACCGCTCGCCGAACAAGCCGAGCTGGGCCATAACCGCTGGCACCCCGATATTCCCTTTCTCTCGACGGTCAAGCCGGGCGAAGAAATCATCATCGAGTCGCTCGATTTTCTCGATGCGCAGATCAAGGATGACGACGGCACCGACGACGTTCGCGACATCGACCTGACGCGCGCCCATCCGCTCACCGGGCCGTTCTATGTCGAAGGCGCCGAGCCCGGCGACTTGCTGGTGATCGATTTGCTCGACATCAAGCCGATTACCCCGGTTGGCTTTTCCGGCGTGTTCGCCAAAAGCAATGGCGGCGGTTTCTTGGGTGACTATTTCCCCGATCCGGCCAAGGCGATCTGGGACCTCAAGGGCCTCTATGCGACTTCGCGGCATATCCCCGGCGTGCGCATCGCAGGGTTGACGCACCCTGGCCTGATGGGTTGTCTGCCTTCGCACGAATTGCTAGCGGAATGGAACCGCCGTGAAGCGCCGCTGGCCGCGCTGGGCCTGGCCAAACCGCCGGATCCATCGACCGCGGTGCTGCGTGGCGTGAGCGGTGCGGCCTTCGATCGGATGGCCAAGGAAGCGGCTCGCACGGTACCGCCGCGCGAGCATGGCGGCAATACCGACATCAAGGATTTGTCGAGCGGCACCCGGATTTTCTTTCCTGTGTACGTCAAGGGCGCCGGCTTCTCGATGGGCGACTTGCACTTTTCGCAAGGCGACGGCGAGATCAGTTTCTGTGGCGCAATCGAAATGGACGGCGCCACGCATGTCGGTTTCGACCTGATCAAAGGCGGCATGGCCAAGTACAACCTGAGCGCGCCGATTTTCATGCCCAGCCCGGTCAAGCCGCACTACGATCAGTGGTTGACCTTCGAAGGGATCAGCGTCGAAAACGGCAAGAACTACTACATGGACGCCACCGTCGCCTATCGCCAGGCCTGCCTCAAGGCAATCGATTACTTGACGCACCATGGCTTTACCGGACCGCAGGCCTATATGCTGCTTACGGCGGCACCGGTGGAAGGGCGCATCGGCGGCATCGTCGATATCCCCAACTGTTCGGCGACAGTGTCGTTGCCGCTGGCGATCTTCGAGAAGAGCATCGTCCCGACCGGCATGGTTGCGGATCGGCAGTTCTGGGGGCACAAGGACTAACAGGCCCAGGGGCGTGGCGCGCGCGAACTGCGTGTCACGCGGGCGCGTCACGTTGGCCCGGCACATCGAGCATGGCCGGGCCGGCTTGTGCAGCAAACGCATTGAGCAAATTTCAGGAGCCGCTTTCAAAAGCGCGTTTCTCAGCAATACGCCGGAGTATCCGTCATGCCGCTTTACGATATGCGTTGCCCTTCGTGCGAAGGTATTTTTGAAAAGCTGATGGCCGTGTCAAAACGCGAGCAACCGGTCGAGTGCCCCTATTGCGAGCAAAGCATCGCACCGGAACCGATGATCACGGCGCGCAATATTCAAGTCAGTGTGACCGAGCGCTGGAGACCAAGCAGCCAAGCCGAACAGCTGACCGGCGCGGGTGCGTCCGGCCCCGGAACACGTGCCAAGGCGGGGCGTTCCAGCGTCTTGCATGTGTGCAAGGGCGGCAATTGCAGCTTGTGCTGACCCGACGGCGCTAGGCCGCAGCCTGCTCGAGCGCGAGACAACGCAGCACCAGTTGCGCGTGATGGTCGAGCGCTTCGAACTCGAGCCCATAGATCATTTCGTTGCCGCTACTCGCGGCGGTGCGTCGTTGCGGCCGGATGTTGCGCACGGTTGCCGCAACATCGACATCGAGGAACTCGCCTTGCGCCCACAACTGGAACGCCACGCGTATGCGTGTTCCCATTTCGCCAAGCGCGCCGGGCGTGAGCAGCGACAGGCCGCGTGCGCTCAAGTCGAGCATCACGCCAATGCCGGTGCACGATGCCGGCGACATCGGCCGTTCTATCTCACCGGCCCGGTATAACACCGGGCGCGTCAATTCCAGGCGCGGCGCGTTGCGATTGCGCAAACGACGAATCTGAGCCGGCGGTGACAAAACCAGAAAGTCGAACGGTGTCTTGCAAACGGTAGTGACCGTGCAGACGAAATCGAATACCGAGCGCTGCTCCATATGAAAGATTTCGAGCCGCTCACCGAACATCAACTGGACGTCCATATTCTGTTTCACCGGCCGTGTCAGGAATAGCGATCGATTAGGCGCGACACCGATCACGTAACTGAGCACGACGCCGTATCCCGACTGCGAGGGCGGACGAATGCGCAGGCTGGTACCGATCCTTATGTTCATATCGGCAAGCGAAAGCAACGGCTTGCTTGTCACCTCGGGTGAAGTCGGCGGCGCGGGCTCGTCAGCCGCCTCGGCCGAAGCTTCCGGTGCGGCGCATATCTTGAAGTGCGCGAACAAGAAATCGCGCGATGCCGCGTCGGGCAGGATCACGCCTGCAGGCAGTAAAGGTTTGCCGTCGGGTTCGACCAACGCGAACGGCAGCGGCTCTCCAATTGGAAAGTCGGTGGACGTGGACGACGGTGCGGGTGTATCGGCTGTTTCGATCGAGGTAGCCGCAGGAAGGGAGGTGTCGGTCATTGCCTTGTGCAAGAGTGACCGGCGCAGGCGGGGAGCCGCGCGCCGCGAGAAATCAGCGATAAGGTAAACGATTCGCCGCCATGCTGCAATGCCAACGCGCAGGAGCCTGACGTGCGCATGAAAAGAAAAAGCGACCGAGGTCGCTTTTTCAACGTGCGATGACAGCGGGTGCTTTAGGGCACTTCAGTCAGGCAAATCAGCTAAACAACTTAGCGGCCTGGGAAAGCGTGTTGTACACGCCCCAAGCAAGTGGAATCAATACATACGCCCAGAAAACGATCATCACGGGCTTGTTAGTCGGATGTCCTTCGATCATGTCCAGTCTCCTTAAGCGGTCGCAGTTTCTTTCATGTGGTGTTTCGCGTCGACCTGCTTCACCAGGAAGTTGCATACCGCGCCCAGCAGCAACAGCACCACCATAATGCGCAGCGTAATCGTGTAGGCATCGGCGCTGGCGACGCCATGCGCGACCTCATAGGCGCGAATATAGTTGACCAACACCGGACCGGCTACGCCTGCCGCAGCCCACGCAGTCAGCAAGCGGCCATGAATCCCGCCGACGAATGCGGTGCCGAAAATGTCAGCCAGATAAGCCGGCACCGTTGCGAAGCCGCCGCCGTACATCGACAGGATCACGGCGTAGGCCGCCACGAACAATGCGACATTGCCGGCCGCCGCGAAGCTCGGCACCAGGTAGTACAACACCGCGCCGAGCAAGAAGAATACGAAGTAGGTGTTCTTGCGACCCAGCGCATCCGAGGCCGAGGCCCAGACAAAGCGTCCACCCATGTTGAACAAGGAAAGCAACCCCACAAAGCCGGCCGCGGCGGCCGCCGTTATGCTTTCCTTGAAACTTTCTTGAATCATGACCGAGGCCTGGCTCAAGATGCCGATGCCAGCCGTCACGTTGAAGAACAGTACCGCCCAAATCAGGTAAAACTGCGGGGTCTTCAGCGCTTCGTCGATATGAACGTGATTACGCGAAATCAACTTGCCTTGCGCTACCGGCGCGGTCCAGCCGGCCGGTTTCCAGTCCGCGGGCGGGATCCGGATTGCCAGCGAGCCTATCGTCATCGAGATGAAGTACAGCACGCCCATCACGATGAAGGTTTCAGCCACGCCGACCGAAGTGGCACTCTTGAAGTGATTCATCAGCAACACCGACAGTGGCGCCGCGATCATCGCGCCGCCGCCGAAGCCCATGATCGCCATGCCGGTTGCCATGCCGCGCCGGTCCGGAAACCAGCGGATCAACGTCGACACCGGCGAAACATAGCCGAGCCCTAAGCCGATACCGCCCAGCAAGCCGTACCCGAGATAAAGCAGGGCAATCTGGTGTAGCCATACCCCCACCGCCGAAACCAGAAAGCCCGCGCCGAAACAGCAGGCCGCGGTGAACATCGTGCGGCGCGGTCCTACCTTTTCAAGCCATCGGCCGGCGAATGCAGCCGACAGGCCCAGGCAAACAATCGCAAGCGAGAAGATCCAGCCCAGTGAAGTCAACGCCCAATCTCCGGGACCCGACTGGGTGATGCCGATGACCTTGGTCAGGGGGCCGTTGAACACCGAGAAAGCGTACGCCTGGCCGATGCACAAATGCACTGCCAGCGCGGCGGGCGGGACCATCCAGCGGCTGAATCCGGGTTGCGCGATCGTGGCCTCTTTTGAAAAGAAGGACGGCTTGGATTGTCCCTGACCGTTTTTGTAGTCACTGATACTGCTCATATCGTCTCCTTCATCCGTCTTATGTTTTGGCAAAGCGCCACCGCGTGAACGGTGCTGATACAGCGGTGGGCGTATTCAATTGCCGATTGCCAATTAACGATTACGACCTACCCGCACTTACGTTTTCTCGGGTCTGTGGGCCACGAGATCTTGTTTGAATTCATCTCACTGCACTACGCGACAAAACGATGTGGGGACCTACGCGCGCCATGCGCGTCGGAGTCGATCTTGGGTGCTCAAACCGCGAGCTGGTTTCTGCGCATATATGAAATTTTCGACATATATACGCTCCGTTTATGACCTTGTACGCACAATAGACCGTGGCGATTCGTATTTCAATAAGAGATAACACTACATATTGAGCGATATTCCCTCGGACCTATCCCCACTCGGCCCTTATTACAAATTATGTCTTCGTTATTGGCGGCTTGACATCGGAATTTAGGCGCCAGTAAATACCCTTACGTAAAAACAATTTGATTCGATTTCCGCTGCCAATGACGCCAGCGAGAAATCAGGCAAAAGAGCCCGCGGCCGATTCGATCGGCCCGGGCTTTTTTGTTTTTAGTTTTTTGCGGCTCGCTTTTTCTTGTTGTTTTTATCTGGGGCGACCGCTTGGTCGGCATGCGGATATGCCGACCTTGCACCGCTCGCGCGAGCACTGATCCACAACCACCATCAGGGGCCACTGGCCCGGGAGATTTCGAATGCGACACGGTGATATATCGAGCAGCAACGATTGTTTGGGCGTAGCGGTCGTTAACTACAAAATGCCGAGCTTGCACACCAAGGCCGAAGTGCTGGCCAACGCGCGCAAGATCGGCGAAATGCTGATCGGCATGAAGCGCGGCTTGCCGGGCATGGATCTCGTGGTGTTCCCCGAGTATTCGACCCACGGCATCATGTACGACGCCAAGGAAATGTACGAAACCGCCGCCACCATCCCTGGCGAAGAAACCGAGATTTTTGCCGCCGCTTGCCGCAAAGCCAATGTCTGGGGCATTTTTTCGCTTACGGGCGAACGCCACGAAGAGCATCCGAACAAAGCGCCGTACAACACGCTGATCCTGATGAACAACCAGGGCGAGATCGTTCAGAAATATCGAAAAATCATGCCGTGGGTGCCGATCGAGGGTTGGTATCCTGGCGATTGCACCTACGTGTCCGATGGTCCCAAGGGCATGAAAATCAGCTTGATCATTTGCGACGACGGCAACTTCCCGGAAATCTGGCGCGATTGCGCGATGCAGGGCGCAGAGTTGATCGTACGCTGCCAGGGCTATATGTATCCGGCCAAGGAGCAGCAAGTGATGGTCGCCAAGACCATGGCGTGGATGAACAATGTGTATGTGGCAGTTGCCAACGCGACCGGGTTCGACGGCGTGTATTCCTATTTCGGCCATTCGGCGATCGTCGGGTTCGACGGCCGTACATTGGGCGAGTGCGGCGAGGAAGAGATGGGAATTCAGTATGCCGAACTGTCGGTCAGCCTGATTCGCGACGCGCGCAAGAATATGCAGTCGCAAAACCATCTGTTCAAATTGCTGCATCGCGGCTACACCGGCACCATCAATTCGGGCGACGATGTGAAAGGCGTCGCAGCCTGCCCGTACAACTTCTATGCAAAGTGGATCAACGACCCCGAGGGCACGCGCAAGATGGTGGAGTCGTTTACGCGCACCACGGTCGGCACGCCTGAGTGTCCCATCGATGGTATTCCCAATCAGGAAGCGGACCATCGTTAGGAACGACCATGCCTATCCAGCCTTACCTTCTGACTGAAGAGCCTTACTACCAGCCGGTGGACACCGAGATCGAGGTGTACGAGTCCGCCTATCGCCTGCGCTTGCCGTTGATGCTGAAAGGCCCGACCGGCTGCGGCAAGACGCGCTTTGTCGAGCACATGGCCTGGCGGCTGAAGCGCCCATTGATCACGCTCGCCTGCAACGAGGATATGACCGCAGCCGATCTGGTCGGGCGTTTCCTGCTCGGCCCCGAAGGCACGTTCTGGCAGGATGGCCCGCTGACGTTGGCGGTAAGGCATGGCGCGATTTGCTACCTCGACGAGGTGGTCGAAACGCGCCAGGATTCGATCGTCGTGATACACCCGCTGACGGACTCCAGGCGGCTGCTACCACTCGACAAGAAGGGCGAAACCATCAAGGCGCATCCGGATTTTCAGCTCGTGGTGTCCTATAACCCCGGTTACCAAAGCGCGGCGAAGGATCTGAAGCAATCGACCAAGCAGCGCTTTTGTGCACTCGATTTCGACTATCCGCCGCCACAGCAGGAAGCGCGCATCGTCGCCCACGAAAGCGGGGCGGCGCTCGCGCTGTGCGAGCAATTGGTGGGTGTGGCGGCGCGCTCGCGTGCCTTGCGCGGCCGGGGGCTGGACGAAGGCATTTCGACCCGGATGCTGATATACGCTGCGCGGCTGATTGTAGACGGCCAGCCGGTACAGCTTGCCTGCCGGGTGGCGTTGAGCCGCCCGCTGACCGACGACCCGGACATGCTCGAAGCGCTCGACGGTTTTGTCGAAGCCTACTTCGCCTAGCCGATGCCGTCGATTACAACGCATCGGCCGAGCGCTCTGTCTGATGCCGTTGCTCAAGCGCCAGCCCGAGCCCGGGCGGTATTGCAAGCCTACCTGTTGGGCATGAGCGGCTTGAGTGTAGAAGTCGATACACGCGGTCATGGGTCGCTGGACGGGCCGCCAGCGCGGCCGGTTGTGGCGCGTGCAATGCTGGCGCTGCCGGATGAGTACACGGCGGCTTCGGCGTCCGACACTGCGGATCGCGCTTGCCTGCTGCGCGCGGCCGCGGCTCATGCTGCGGCGCATCTGTTGTATTCGCCCGCGGCCCAAGCAGCGGGGTCGCTCAAGCCGCTTGCGCTCACGATGATCTCGTTGCTCGAAGACGCACGTGTCGAGACCTTGCTAGGCCTGCGTTATCCGGGCTTGTGGACCTTGTGGCGCAGGCTGCACACCGCCACACCGGCCGACGGACTCGGATGCGCGGCGCTGCTGGCACGCATGAGCCGCGCATTGGCCGATCCTCTCTATCAGGACGATAGTTTCTGGGTCGACAAGGCGCGCCGCTTATTCGGCTCGCAGCGCGCGAATTTACACGATCCAGCGGCATTTCGCAGCATCGCCGCCATGCTTGCCAACGATCTGGGCCAAATGCGGGTGCAATTCGATCTGGCGGCCTACGCCGCGGAACCCGCATACCGCGACGACCATAGTTACTTGTGGGACTACGGTGCAGATCGCGCGGATCATGCCGCACTTGAGCAGTCGGTTGCGCTGCAAGCGCAGGCGGGTGCCCAGGCCAACGAGGCGGATCGCACGGACGCTGCACCGGTTACCGAAGTGACGGAAATCGTGTCCGCAAGCGAGATGCCGCCGTGGGCCGCACAGCGCAGCGTGAGCTATCCGGAGTGGGATGAGCGCACCGAAACCTTGCGGCCCGATTGGTGTACTTTGCTGGAAAAGGCCGCACCCTCCGCGCGCGCAGCCGCCTTGCAAACGCAACCCGCGAGCGGCGCTCGGCCGGCGCGCACGGGTGAGCGCGAACTCGACCGTGCGATACGTCTGCGCCGTCAAGCGCAAGGCGAGCGTTTCGATCTCGATGCGTTGATCGATGCACTGGCTGGACGCCGCCATGGTGGCTATCTCGACGATCGCGTTTTCGAGCGTCCGGGCACACGTCTGCGCACGGCGTCGCTGTTGCTGCTGCTCGACGTTTCCGCGTCCACTGCGCAACCGTTGACGGGGAACGTGGCGACCGTACTCGATAGCGAAAAAGCGCTGGCGCTGCGTGCGGTCGACCTGGCGCAACAGGGTGCGCATCGAATCGCCGTGCATGGCTTTGCCTCGAATACGCGCAAACTAGTGCACTATGAGCGCTATCTGGATTTCGGCATGCCGTTCGGTCAGGCGCAACATCAACGCTTGATGGCAGCTACCAGTGCCTGGTCGACGCGTTTTGGCGCCGCGCTGCGGCATGCGAGCGCCCTGATCGAGGCTGAACCGGGTGCTGCGCGCGTGATCCTCATGGTGACCGATGGTGCGCCTCACGATCTCGACGTGACGCGCGATGCGTATCTGGTCGAGGACGCACGCGTGGCGGTCCAGCATGCCAGGCGCAAAGGTATACGTTGCTTTTGCATTGCGCTGGACGCGCAAGCCGATTCCTACGTCCGGCGTATTTTTGGTGTGAGAAATTACCTTATTGCGATTGATCCGAATTTTTTGCAGCAGCGCATGAAGTCGCTGTTCGCCACGTTGTTGCGGCCTTGAGCCGATGCTGCCAGGCGTGGCAGCGATGGTAGGTGGCCGTCGCAGGCAGCCATCGTGTGCAGCCTCATGACCCGGCGAACAGTCCGCGTATAGCGTTCAACCCTTTTCAGCCGACGGCTGCGTCCGCGCGGCGTATGCAGTCAGGAACCCAGCGTGGCACTTACCGACCCGATCAAAATTGGCGTGTTGTTCTCCGAAACCGGCGTGACGTCCGCGATCGGACGTTCGCAAATGCAAGGCACTTTGCTTGCCGTGCACGAAATCAACGATGCGGGCGGCATCGATGGGCGCGAGCTGGTGCCCGTGTATGCCGACCCCGCGTCCGACCCAAGCCGGTATGCGGCGTTGGCCGAGCGCATGATCGCACGCGACCACGTCAATACGATCTTCGGCTGTTACATGTCGAGCAGTCGCAAGGCGGTGATTCCCGTCATCGAAAAATGGAACAAGCTGCTGTTCTATCCGACCTTGTACGAAGGCTTCGAGTTCTCCAATAACGTGATCTACACAGGCGCGGCCCCCAACCAGAACAGCGTGCAATTGGCTGAGTTCATGACCGACAACTTCGGTGCGCGTGTCTATCTGGTCGGCTCCGATTACATCTACCCTTACGAATCGAATCGGATCATGGCGGATCTGGTGTTGCAGCACGCGGATAGCGCCAAACTCGGCGAAGCGTATGTGAGGCTGGACGCCAGCGAGCAGGATTTCGCGCCCATCATCGCCGACATAAAAAGCCGCCAGCCCGATTTTATTTTCTCGACTGTGGTGGGCGACGCGACCGCTCGCTTTTACCGAATGTACGCCCAGGCGGGACTCGACCCGCGCACCATGCCGATCGCGAGCTTGACGACGTCCGAGGCCGAGATCGCGCAGATGGGGGCGGCGGCATCGGCCGGGCACTTCACTTCGGCGCCGTACTTCCAGGCCATCGACTCCGAGCTGAACCGCCAATGCCTGGCACGCTACCGACACCACTTCGGCGACCACAGCACACCGAACCTGTGTTGGGAATCGGCCTACTTTCAGGTGCATCTCTACGCGAACGCATTTCGGCAAGCTGGCGACGACGCGCTCGATACCCTGCTGCCGCATCTGCTGGGCAGCGAGTTTTCGGCACCGCAGGGGCGCGTCAAGATCGATCCGGCGAATCACCACACCTGGCTGTACCCTCGCGTGGGGCGTGTCGATGCGCAAGGGCAGTTCGCGATCGTGCGCGAAGCCAAGCGGGCCGTGCAGCCCGACCCGTATCTGGTCACTCATTCGTTGGGCGACTGGACTGGCCGGCTAGAGCGGCTGGAGGTTTGATGGTGAGCAAAAACGCCTCGGTCGGGACGCAGACGCTGCGGGTCACCCCTGCATTGTTGAAAGATCTGCGCATGCTGCGCGTCGCAGTATTCCATCCGGACGATGCAGACGGGGCGCAGCTCGTTCAACAGCTCCAGCGCATTGGATGCCAGGTACAGGCGTTCTGGCCTCCGTTGCCGCAATTGCCCGAAGGTGTGGAACTGGTGTTTCTGGCCGTGCGCCCCGATATCATTGCGCTCGATTTCGCCTGGTGTTCGGGTGAGAACAGTCCCGCACTGGTTGCTGTCGTGGCTTACGAGAACCCCACGATCGTCGAGGCGGTGCTGCGTATCGGAGCGAAAGCGATTTTGCCCGCACCGGTGCGTTCGTTTGGCCTGCTCTCGGCGTTGGTGCTGGCGCGTCAGCTCAATGGTCAGATCGGCACCCAGGCCAAGCGCATCGTCAAGCTTGAACTCAAGCTGGCCGGCCAGCGCAATGTCCTCGAGGCGACGCGCATCCTTAGCGTAAGCCGGGGTATCAGCGACGACGCGGCGTTCGACCTGATCCGCAATCAGGCCATGGCCAAGCGCGTCACCAAAGAAGAGATCGCGACGGCCATCGTCAACGCGAACGACGTCCTTAATTTTGCACGGTGATGACATCACGCGATAACGTCCAGCAAAGCGTCCAACCGCACGCCCGACTGCATGTCCAAACCCGCGCCAACCCGCACGTCAACCCGCGCGCTCGGCATGTGCTCCTGCTTCATCCGCGCAACAAAGGTCGCGCTTTGACGGAAATCGCGTGATAATGCGTGCCAATACGGTAAAGGTTAGATAGCCGATACATTTGTCTCAAAAACAGATATATCAGCATGAGACTATCGGCCCACCAATGGAGGCGACATGCTTTTGCTCCCGCGCGCTCTCGGTAATCCCAGACAAAGGCTGCGTTCCGTTTATACCTCGCGTGCAGTTCGCCGATGGTCGTTGATCACGCTGGCCGTGATCGTGGCGTTCGGTCTGCTCGGGTTTTTTGGCGGCCCGCCGCTCGTGCGCTATCTGGTGCAAAACCAACTCAGTCAAGCGCTGCACCGACCCGTTTCGGTGGGGCGTATCGCGCTTAACCCATACACGCTCAACCTCGAAGTAGACCAACTGCGCATCGGTGAGCCGGCGGTTGCGCTTAATCCTGCGCCCGCGCTTGCTTCCACGGCCGTACCGACATCGAGCGTGGCGGCTGCGCCGGCCACCGCAGCGGCAGTTCCGGCCACGGCAGTGCCCTTTCTAAGCGTTGGCAAGCTGGTAGTGCGGCCGTCGTGGACCGCGTTGTTCAGGCTCAAGCCGGTGATCAACGAGGTCTATCTCGAAGCGCCGGTACTGCATCTGGTTCGCACCGCCGCGCAGCGTTTCAATTTCTCCGACCTGGCCGACGAGGCGTCTCAGCCCGGGCCGAAAGACAGCAAACCGGCCTTGTTTTCCGTTTCCAATATCCATGTCGAAGCTGGCCGCATCGACTTCGATGACGAAGTGCTGCAATCGCACCACACCGTAGATCAATGGCGACTGGGCATCCCATTCATCGCCAATCTACCGTCGAAAGCCGACATTTTCGTCCAGCCGCTGTTGCAGGCCCGCATCGACGGCAGCCAGCTCACCATCACCGGCAAAACCAAACCGTTCAGCAGCACGCTCGATTCGACGATCGAAATCGACCTCGACCGGTTCGACCTGACCCGTTTGCTGCCTTATGTTCCCTATGCTTTTCCGAACGGTGCGCCGCTCAAGCTGCAGCAGGGCCAGCTTTCGAGCCGACTTGGCGTGGCATTTTCGCGCGCGTCGGATCAAGCGTCGGTCAAACTCTCGGGCAGTCTCGATTTGCAAAATCTCAATTTGATGGATCGTCAGGGCGCAGCCCTGTTCGCAGCCCGTTTGATTCATCTGGATGCAGCGCAGATCGAGCCTTTGCGTGGGATCGTGCACTTATCCCAACTGCTCATCGACCAGCCCGCCGTGACACTTGAGCGCGACGCACAGGGCACCCTCAACATCGCGCAAACCTTTGCGAGTGCGCCAGGAGCACCGGCCGCCCCGCCGCCGCCCGCCAGTGCATCGGCGGCCGATACAGCGAGCGCGCCGGCACCGCTCGATCTGGCAATCCAGCAATTCGCGTTGACCGGGGGGCGCGTCCAGTTTGACGATCACGCGGTGAACCCGACGGCGCGGATGGCGCTCAAGGACATCAACCTCAAGCTGACGGATTTCTCGACGCTGTCGAAAAATGACACGCGTTATACCGCGCAGACCGGTTTTGATTCGGGCGGAGCCTTCAATAGCGAGGGGACCTTCAATTTACCGGCACACCGGGCGACGGCCAAGCTGACACTGAGCCAGTTTGCGCTACCCGCATTGCAGCCCTGGCTGAACGGCAACTTCAATGGCCAGATTGCCGATGGCAAACTGGCGGTCGATGCCACGCTGCAGACCAACTGGTCGGCGCCGGCGATAGCCTTGACGGTGGCGCCGGCGGTGGTTGACCTTACCGCGTTGCGGGTACAAGCCGATGCGAAATCGCCGCCGCTATTGGAACTTAAACAAGCCCACGCGCAACTGACGCAGTTCGATCTGGCGAACCATCAAATCGACCTCGCAGCGCTGACATTCGATGCGCCGGCGCTGCATGCCAGCCGCGACAAGGCCGGCGTGCTGAATTTGGCAGCATTGCTGCCGTCGGGCTCGGCTTCGCCTGCGCATGAGTCCTTGCACGCCGTACGGCCACCCGAAAAAGTCGCTTCTCGTTCGACTCGACACCCGGCCCAGGCAACTCCAATAACCCAAACGGCTGCGGGGACACCTGTCTGGCATTACAAAATTGGCGTATTGAGCCTACAAGATGGCGACCTGAACCTGAGCGACCTCGCGACCACACCGGCCGTGACGCTCAAGCTCGCGCCCGTGCAGGTCAAAATCTCACAGATCAGCGACGCGCTGGACCGCCCGTGGCAAGTCGAAGCGAGCGGCACATTCAACAAGAAGGGCGATTTCTCGACCCACGGCAGCGTGACCGCCGAGCCGCTCGCGGTGGCCATGCACCTGAGTGCGAAAAATCTCGATATGGCGGCTTTCGAGCCATATTTCGGTGCGCACCTGAACGCCGCCGTCGCTAGCGCGCTGTTTAGCGCAAACGGCGACATCAAGCTCGCGCGCCCGGAGCAGAACCTGCAGGCCGCCTATGACGGCGACGCCTCGCTCGATGACGTGCGCATGCTGGACCGCGCCAGCGCGGACTTGTTCGCCGGCTGGAGCACCTTGAACGTTGCGCGCATCAAGGCGCGCTACGACGTCCACGGCCCCGATCTCGAAGTGGGCACGGTCTCGCTCAGTAATTTCTATGCGCGTGTGATCCTTGACCAGAACGGCCGTCTGAATTTGAGCAATCTGGTGACCCAGCCCGCTCAACCAGCGACTTCGCTTACGCGTACGGACGCGGCAACGGCCGACGCCGCTTCCGCTGCTGCCGCCGCCAGAGCCACTGCCGCATCAGCCGTCGCTGCGTCGGCTGCCGCGGCCAATACATCGGCGAACACGCCAACCACGACGCCGGTCAACGCAAAACCACCGATGAACATGCGCTTCGGTCAGTTCCTGCTGCAACGCGGCCGGATCAACTACACCGACAATTTTATCAAGCCCAACTTCACTGCGAATCTGGTCAACATCGGTGGCAAGATCGGTTCGTTCGGCACGCGCAGTACGCAGGCGGCACCCATCGAACTCAAAGGCAGCCTCGACGGACGCGGTCCGGTGTCGATTAGCGGCACGCTCAATCCCTTGATCGAGAAGCCTGAACTGGACTTGACCGCCAGCGCCAGCGGCATCGAGCTGACCAGTTTCACGCCTTATTCCACTAAATACGCGGGTTACCCCATCACTGAGGGGCGGCTCAACGTCGATCTGCACTATCAACTTGCCAACAATCAGTTGACGGCCAATAACCACATATTCATCGACCAACTGACCTTTGGCGATCAAGTGCAGAACACGACCGCCACGCATCTACCGGTCAGGTTGGCTATCGCACTACTAAAGAATTCGCGAGGCCAGATCGACGTCAACGTGCCCGTATCGGGCTCGCTCTCCGATCCTCAATTCAGCGTCGGTGGATTGATATGGAGCGCGTTCGTCAATCTGATCGAAAAGGCCGTCACGGCGCCGTTCACCCTGTTGGCGAGCGCCTTCGGCGGTTCCGAACAATTGCAATATGTGGAATTCGCCCCCGGCTCCTCGACATTGAGTGCCGACGCACAGAAGAAATTGGAGACTCTCGCCAAGGCGATGGCGGACAAGCCGGCGGTGAAACTCGACCTGATCGGGCGAGCCGATCCCGCACAGGACGGTCCGGGATTAAAGCGTATCGATGTGGATCGCGCGGTTCGCCAGCAAAAGGTGAAAGACTTGATCGGACATGGCGAAAGTATTTCGCTCAACGATGTCAAAGTGTCGCCGGACGAATACGATAAATATTTGACGCGCGCCTACAAGGCGGCCGATTTCAAGAAGCCGCGCAACCTGATCGGGCTGGAGAAAACACTGCCGGCCCCCGAGATGACCGCGGCGCTGGAAGAGAATACCCCCGTGGACGATGCCGCCTTGCGCGAACTCGCACAGGCACGCGTGGCCGCCGTGCATCAGTTCCTGGAAGGCAAGGTCGCACCGGACAGGTTATATGACCGCTCCCCGCATCTCGACGCGAATGGCATTACCGATAAGGGGGCAACGACGCGGGTCGATTTCGTCTTGAAATGACGCGCGCCGGGTTTTGCGCGGGCGGGCGCACACAGATCGGTGCATGTATCGCGCGGCTTTTCGGCCGCGAGTTATGGCCGATTGGAGCGGCCAAAATGGCATCGTGCCACATGGAATGGCCCGCAATAGCGGGCCATTCTCACATCACGCGCTCAGGCCAGCGATCAAAGATCGAGGCGCGAGACCTTGGTGCCTTCCAGCGACAGGTTCGCCATCAACCCGCTGTTGGTTAGCACGATGGCTTCGATTGGCGCTTGCGCCGTGTTCGTGTCGATATCGCCGTTGGCGCCGACTTTGAGCAAAGCGACCGAAGCGTCGCCACCGGCTGACCAGCCCTTGCTGTTACGGAATTGGTCGAGCGCCGACTGCGTCATGAACAGGAAAATAATCGCTTTGGACTGCGCACCGATCTGCAAACCGACCGACGCCGAAGTCGTGCTGTAATACCCGGTGGTCGCGCCGTTTACACGCAGCACACCTTCACCGTACTGGCCGCCGACCCAAAAGCCCGCAGCGATGACCGACGGGAATACCAATACGCCCTTGGCTCGTCCGACAAACTGGCGTGAACTGTGAGCGGTATCGTACAAGCGTCCCAGAGTCGCGTCAGCGTCCGAGTTCAGGCTCCTGCGTTTAGCCGCCGGATCGCTGCCTACGTTCGAGCCACCGGTCGTCGTGCAGCCAGCAAGCGCCATGCCGCCTGCTGCCAAAGTCGTGCCCGTGGTGATCAGAAATTTGCGTCGTTCCATTATGTATATCTCCAGTTGTCGAAAAGCGGGAAGGGAGGACACACCTGAACGAGAACGAGCGCCAAAGCGACAGCGCGCGCATGCCCGTTCGACCTTTAAACGGTCCTTAATGTGCATCTCTATTGAGATAGACCATTGACCCTCAAAAAAATTCAGCTATTTATCTGTCCGAGTGCGTACTTGCGACAATGTTCGAGATATCCGCGCTCGTGGTCGATCATCATTTCGACGATGCTGGCCCAGAGCCATGATGGTGCATCGAGCGTTTTGGAACGATTGCGCTGCAGCTCGGTCTTCCACGATTTGCGCGTCGCCGCGTCCATTTGGCGTGCATGCGCATGTCCGACCACCTGCGCCAAAAAGCGCGCCGTTCGCATGGCTTCGTGCTCGGTAAGCCGGTCGATCTCGATTTTCAGATCCTGCGGGCGTAACTCGCGCAGCACGATAGAGCGCTCGAGAAAGTGCTCGGCGCGCATGCGCTCGCCGAGGAACGGCGCCAAATGACGTGCGCCTTCCACGACCCGCACTGCGTTGTCGCGCGGCATGTGGGCGCCGGTGGTGCGCGGCGCCGCCGCCTGTACCGCTTCCTTGATGTCCATCAGGCATAAGTCACGCCCACTGGCGCGCCCATTCGTCGAGTCCCCGCCGATGTCGAGCAGGACCGCGTAACGCAGGCGTCCCAAGGAACTGCAGCCTTTTACCCAATACGCCGCGTCCACCACCTCGACGCGGGCATCGTCGGCGTGTGCGCGTATCGAGGTCGCGAGCCGCGAGACCACCTGCTTCTCGAACAATTGCTCGATGGCACGCCGCTCTTTCTTGGCCAGCGGCCAGAACCGTTTGCCTAACGGAATCGTGGGCCGGGTATCCTCGATGCGTTCGCGCGCCAGATGGCCCCAGGTGCGCTTGACGGCCTGCTTCATCACCAGTTGGACGGTGGACGGCATGGCAAACGACTCGGGCGGCTCAGTGCTGTTGTCGTCAAATGACTGGGCATAACCCACGATCAATTGTTCCAGCATTTTTGCCGTGGTCACCCCCGGTAAATCGGAACCGCGCGCGGCGGTAGCAAGCGAGAGGCCCAGCCGGATCAGGTCATGCGCCGGATTCCCGGTTACGGTTTGATCCAGGTCGCGAATCTGTAACTCGACTTGCCCCTGCGCATTGGCGACCGGGCCCAGGTTGCCCAGATGGCAATCGCCGCAAATCCAGATCGATGGGCCTTCGGGTACCGTGTGGCTTTTTAGCGCTGCGAGCGCTTCATAAAACTTCAGGGTGTTGCCGCGCACATAGGCACTGGCCGAGCGTGCCATTTTCAAATTGCGCTTGCCAGCCAAAAGTTCCGCGCGGTCATCGGGACCGGGCAACTTTTGCGAGTTTGTTCTCATGAGCAAGCGTCCCGGCTTCTAAACGTATGAACCGCACGAAACGCGTAAAGCCATAAGCTGAACGCTCGTCCGTTTGTTGCGTCCCGCTTAGACAAAACCTTAAAGATGCAAGCCGCCGGTGCCGAAGATGCCGATTAATCCAATAATGATCAGATAAAGCGCAACGATGAAGTTCAACAGGCGGGGCATCGCAAGAATGAGGACCCCTGCGATCAGGGAGACGACAGGCGTGAGAGCCAAATGAATTTGCATGACTGGTTCCTCTTTCTAGGTTGGTATGGGAGCAAGCGCGCCCGGCCGGTAAAAAGCCGGGGTACTTTGCCGTGAAGCAATTTCCGTGCTCCGGACGCAGTGCTGCAACACTTCAATTGACTCCCGGCTCGCAAAAAGATTCCCGCTTACCGGAATTGGCTGCAAACATGACGACTCAATGACTAAGCCGGACGGTATTTATGACTTTTGGGGGCATAAAACCACGCCCATTTATTTTGCGCTAACCGGCACGTGCGCTACTGGTATCATTACCAGCGTTTCTACACAGTCTGCTAGAAACACCATCGTCCGGACTATGAATTCCGGTAATTTCAAGGATAGTGGGGCATGGGCGAACTCACCCTAACGTTGACCGACGCGCAAATCAAACGTCTTCAGGAAGATTCAGAGACCTTTGCCCGCATCGCGATGAAACGTGATCCGCGCTTTGCGCTACCTACTTTCGAAACCTTCGTGCGTTCGAGGCTTCTGGACAATACGACGATCCTGACCGAGGATGCGGTCGCTGCTCTGCTGGCTGCCGGCGAATACGGCTGGGCCACTCGTTCGTTCGAGAAAGGTGTGCCTGATTTGTTCAAGGTATTTATCGAAGAAGGCGCCCAATTCGGCTTTACGATCGTGGGTTCGACGCAATGGTCACAGGCTGATACGACGCTGCATGCCCAGAACTGGGCGAAGCACGTAGTGGAAAAAGCCGGCGGCAAGTCCGATCTGGCAGCCCCGCTGGCTGCGCAGATCGTTGCAAATACCCAAGACTTCAAAACGCTTGAGCAAAAAGAGCAGACGCCGGCATGGCTGGTCAGCACTCGGCTGCATGAAATGCTGCATGCCACGCGTCGTGCACTCGATACCGCTACCGGTTCCGACGCGCGCGACAAGCTTGGGCAATTGCGCGCGCTGATGCGGCTGGCGATTGTTTATGGCTCCCTGACCCGCGAGGAAGAGCGCGGCGTGATCGATTCGCTGCACTTTAGCCGGCCGGAACTGTTTGTCGACGAACCGGACGACATATTCGCGCACATCGCGGCGATGCTGCGTAGATGGTTTTTACCGCATACCTTGCGGGCCAGCCCCAGCCAGAGCGAGCCGGGCGCATCCTGAAGGATAGTTGCAAACGCGTCGAATGCATTACCGGCGCACCGGTATTTACTCGGCACTAGCGGCTCTCGCCGCGGGAAAAGGCGAGTACTGCTTGAGCCAATGGGCGAACCCGCTGGGCGTTGTCGTGACTTCCTGCGGCGAACGCGGTGTTGCCGGGTGCCCGTCGGCTCGCGTGGTAGCCGGGGCGAGTTTGTCGATGCATTGGGCAAAACTGCGCATCGCCTGCGGGGAAGGATAGCGAATCAACTTCCCGTTGAAAAACGTTGAATCCGAGATCGATGTATCGATCGGCAAGGCGCGGTCTTCGCCGTCGGGCTCCATACGATACATCAGCGTGAAGCCTTGGCCGTTGCGCAAATCCTGCACCACTCGACTTGACGACTGATCGACCCCGAACGCAAATGACGATACAGACGGGGGTGTACCCGGCACGCGCTCGGCAATACTGTCGCCGGTGGATCCGCCGCTGGTTTTCACGTACGCCAGCGCGACCGATGGTAACGGCTTCATGGCGCGCTGCGCTTCCGCGGAAAACGTGACACTTAAGCCGATACGCGGCGGCTCATTGGTTTGAGGTACCGCATAGGCCAAGCTACCGTCGACGATGAGCGATGCGCCGGGCAGGTCGGGCGGATTTTTCAACAGGGCGCGGAAATTCAACACGCAGCCGCGATATTCTCGCTGATTGATTTCGCGAAACCGCACACCCAAGGTGGTGGGCACGGTCTGCGCGGTGGCCTGCGCGGTGGCCTGAATCGGGGGCTGCGCTTCTGCTTGAGCGGCCGCGGCCTGCAACGCGGGCGGCGCTAACATTGCGGCGGCAATCACTGCTCGTGCAACGCGCGAACGCCGCGTGCGCGCCATCGCTCGCCGCGCTGCGGTGCGAGGGCTAGGGACTGACGCGGAAAAAGCAATCGGACTCGGCATCGAAACAGTTCAGTATGGAGACACACAATACCGACGCGCACGCGCATATCGGATCATAAACCTGAACGGATGATAAACCCGATTTAGGAAAGCGGGGGAGCGCGGCCATGCGGTGTGCTTGATCTGGGTCACGTTGTTGCATCATCTATCTTTATCGCTTGCGGGTTCAACCGGGGCGTGCGGTGCATGCCACTCGGCGCGGCGCCCGTCGGCTCATTTCTTTCGCAGCGGTACGTTCTTGAGCAGCCACGACAAACCGAACGCGACGAGCGCTACACAGGCCGCAACGGTGTAGACGACATCGAGCGACGCCGCAAATGCGTGCAGATAGTCACTGCGTATCGGCTCGGCGAGTTCGCGTATTGACTCGGGCCCGAGCGTTTGCGGCAGCACCGTGTCGGGCGGCAGCACAATCGCCAGGCGGGCGCGCAAACCGTTCGAAAAGATCGCGCCGAAGGTGGCAACGCCGACCGAGCCACCGATCGAGCGAAACAATGTTGCGCCGGAAGTGGCCACGCCCATATGCTTGAAATCGACGGCGTTTTGCACGGCCAGCACTAAAACCTGCATGACCAGGCCCAGCCCCATGCCGAGCAGACCCATGAATGCATAGAACGCCAGGTTGGCGGTCCCGGTGCTCAGCGTGGAAAACAGTGCCATCGCAATCGCTATAAAGCTGGTGCCGATAATCGGAAAGACGCGGTATTTGCCGATTTTACTGATCAAGAAACCGCTCAATATCGAGGTGAACAGAATGCCGCCCATCATCGGCAGCATCTGCATGCCCGCGTGAGACGGCGACGAGCCCTTGACGACCTGCAGGTACAACGGCACGAACGTGACCGACCCGAACAGCGCGAAGCCGACGATGAACCCCATCATGCTGGTCACCACGAAGGTGTGCAGGCGAAACAATTCCAATGGAATGATCGGCTCTTTGGCCTGCCGCTCCTCGTAAATGAATCCTCCTATGCACACCACGCCCATGACCAGCGTCAGCCACAATTGCGGCGAGGACCACGGCAGTGACGTACCGCCCTGGCTCGTGAACAGGATGACGCCTGCTAGCGCGCCAGCCAGGAACAGCGCACCCATATAGTCGATCTCATGCTTGATCTTGGCCGTGCGCGGGTTGAACGCAACACCGAGAATGAACAGGCAGATCAGTCCCACTGGCAGGTTGATGTAGAAAATCCAGCGCCACGACAGATGCTGAACGATAAACCCACCCAATAACGGCCCGACGATCGTTGCGACGCCGAACACCGCGCCGAACAGGCCTTGGTAGCGGCCCCGCTCGGCCGGCGGAATCACGTCGCCGATGGCGGCCATCGTGGTCACCATCAAGCCGCCGCCGCCGAGGCCCTGCAGGGCTCTGAGCACGATCAGCTCGGTCAGGTTCTGCGCGAGGCCGCATAACACCGAACCAACGAGAAACAGGCCGACGGCCACCTGCAGCATGATTTTGCGTCCGAGCATGTCGCCCAGCTTGCCGTAGATCGGCACCGCGATGGTTTCGCTGAGCAAATAGGCCGTCACGACCCACGATAGGTTTTCCGGACTGCCCAGCTCACCGACGATCGTCGGTAACGCGGTAGATACGATGGTTTGGTCGAGCGCAGCCAGCAGCAGCACGAGCATGAGCGCCGGAAAAATAAGCCAGATGCGCGGGCCGTCGCCGGTTCGGATGGCGGGGGTCACGGCGCGGCTACGGGTATGGCGATCGGCATGGCAATGGGCATGGGAGGGCGGCGAGTCAGGTCAGCGATGAGCCTAGCTTACCGATGCGTCGACTGTCCATCCATTATGTGTTGCTAATTGTTTTGCCTCGGGCCTCTCACGCCCTCGTAACGATACTCCCGCAGACGTTCTTTCCTATTCTTCGATTTATTGATTTGGAAAGCTCAATTTCATATTTTGCTTTTGCTTACGGAGGTGTTTGAATTCATCGGGATGACTCCCCAAACTTCCAAGCGAATGCCATGACTATTTCCGTTGTGCTGCGCGTGCATGTGACGCGCGCTCTTGCCTTGCTCGCCGCCGGGTTCAAGGTCCCGCTTGCACTCGCCTTGACGTTCACGCTCGTGCTCAGCGGCGCCGCGCTGGGCGCCGAGCCCGCTGTAATTCGTATTGGCGTAGCCCAGCAAGGGGCGGGCGACCCGCCCACCTTCGGCGGCGCGCCCGCCGCGACGGCACAATTGCAAGGTGAACTGGAGAAGGAATTCCAGCCCGACGGCATCAAGGTCGAATGGCTATTCTTCAAGGGCGCAGGGCCCGCGGTGAATGAGGCGCTGGCCAATAAGCAGCTCGATTTCGCTTACCAGGGCGACCTGCCGGCCGTGCTCGCGCGCGCCAACGGCATCAAAACGCACATACTGCTGGCCAGCGGCGTGCGCTCGGACGTCAAGCTGGCGGTGCCGCCCGATTCGGAGATCCATTCGATCAAAGACCTGAAAGGCCGGCGAGTCGCAATCTTCCGCGGCACCAATATGCAACTGGTCGTGGATAACGCGCTGGCTGCCAACGGCTTGTCGGAACGCGACCTGCAGGTGATCAACCTCGACACATCGAGTGCGCAGGCGGCGCTCGCGTCCAAGGGCATCGATGCCTCGTTCAGCGACTACCATCTGTACAAGCTGCAGGCGCAGGGGCTGGCCAAGATCATCTACGAATCCCACACCGATGGCCCGCAACTCACACGTCAAGCGCATCTGCTGGTGCTCGACGATTACGAGCAGGCGCACCCCGAGATTGTGCAACGGGTGGTCAACGCTGTCGTACGTAGCGCGCAGTGGTCGTCCGACGAAAACAACCGCGCCGCACTTTTCGACCTTTGGGCGAAAAGTGGCGTGCCAGCCAGCACGTGGCAAGCCGAATTTGCCGGGCAGTCGCTCAAGTCGCGCAACTCGCCACTGATCGACCCATTCGTGATCGGCCGCTATAAGGCCGTCGCGCAAGAGGCACTGGCGCTCAAGCTGATCCGCCAGCCGGTTGACGTGGATTCGTGGTTTGAGCCCGTGTATGTGGACCGCGCGCTGCAAGCGCAGAAGCTGCAAAAGTATTGGACGCGTTACGACGCGGCCGGCAAGCCGTTGAGCTAGGGAGACTGCGATGAGCGATACCGCAATCGAGCGCAACCTGGCGCATCCGGTGCCACGCGCTACGCCGAGTCGAGGCGCCTGGACGCGGTACGCGCGAGCGCTGCGTTGGCAGATCTTGCCGTTCATCGTGCCGGTGCTGTTGTTCTCGCTATGGCTGGCTGGGTCCACTTTCGGATGGACAGCGCCCCAGGTGTTGCCCGCGCCGCATCTGGTGCTGGAGACGTTCCTGGACCTGGCGCGCGGCGGCGACCTGTGGAGCAACACGTGGATCAGCCTATCGCGCGTGCTGGTCGGCTTCGCAGGAGGTGCCGCATTGGGGCTGCTGCTCGGTAGCGGGCTAGGCCTGTCGCGCACGCTGGAAAGCTATGTGTTGCCGAGTTTCAATGCGCTTGTGCAAATCCCTGTGCTGGGGTGGTTGCCGTTTCTGCTATTGCTGGTCGGGATCGGCGAGCCGCTCAAATATCTGCTGATTGGGCAGGCCGCACTGGTGCCCGTCACGCTGAGCACATTGCAAGGTTTCCGGCAGGCGCCCACGGCCTACTACGAAGTGGCGAGCGTGTTTCGATACAGCCGCTGGCAGTTGATCACCGAGGTGGTGTTTCCCGCCGCGTTGCCGACTATCGCTACCGGGGTGCGGCTGGCATTCACCAAAGCGTGGTTGGCGCTGGTCGTGGTGGAACTGGTCGCTTCCTCGCAGGGCTTGGGCTATCTGATCGTTTATGGACGACAGTTGTTCCAGCTGGATCTGGTGATGGCTGCGGTGATCGTGGTCGGTGCGATCGGCTATGCCATCGACCGCTTGCTCAACGCGCTGGAAGCGCGGCTTACGCGCGGCGCTCGCCGCGCATTCTGAATCGCTCCCCAGGAGAACTGCATGGCGCACGCTGCCGAATTTGAATTGACGCGGCCGGTACTCGGCGCCCGTCGCGCAAATCGCCTGAAGTCGACGGCGCCGAAGCGCTGGCGTGGCGCGGTCTTGCCGCTGCTGGCGCTCGCCTTATGGTGGGGCGTTAGTGCGGCCGGCGTCAGCCATTCGGGCTTGCTGGTCTCGCCACTGCAGGTTTGGCACACCGGCATCGAACAGATCGCGAGCGGTGCGCTATGGCGCGCGCTCTCGGCGAGCCTGGCACGCGAACTGACCGGTTTTGCGCTGGGCACGGCCGGTGGTCTAGTGCTGGGCGGCCTGCTCGGCTTTTCGCGTCTGGCCGAGCGCGTATTAGGGCCTAGTTTCAATACCTTCAAACAGGTCTCCTTATTTGCCTGGATTCCGTTGATCTCCGTATGGTTCGGCTTGGGAGACGCGGCCAAGGTGGTGTTTCTCTCGCTGGCGGCGCTGCTGCCGGTGGTCGCGCATGTGAGCGACGGCATACGTAATGTGTCGCCCGAGTTGCTCGAAGTGGCGCGCGTTTATCGCTATACGCGTTCGCAAGTGGTGCTGCGTGTGGTGTTGCCCGCGGCATTGCCGTCGGTGTTCACCGGGATCTACCTGGCTTTGATCTATTCCTGGCTGGCCACGCTGGGCGCCGAGTATTTGCTCGTGGCCGGCAGCGGTATCGGCAACATGCTGATCGACGGCAGCGAACAATTTCGCATGGACCTGGTGCTGTTCGGCATTGTGGTGATCGGTATCGTTGGCTGGGCATTGAACGCCAGCGCGAGACTGCTGGAGCGGCGCGTATTCGCGCACCGCAGCCGCTAATTTTCAGTTCGTGGAGTCGTTGTCATGTCAGAGCTTTTGACCAAAACCGAAGAACACGCCAAGCAAAGCGCCGAGGGAAGCGTCAAGCACGGCGCCGAGCCAGAGCGCGCCAACAACCTGAAAATCCGCCATGTCAGCAAAAACTATGCGCAGCCGGGCGGTAATCTGTCGGTTCTCGAAGACGTCGGGCTTGATGTCGCCGCCGGCGAATTCGTCAGCGTGGTCGGCGCAAGCGGTTGCGGAAAATCGACGCTGCTGCGATTGATCGCCGGGCTGGACGCCGAATTCGATGGAACGATCCGGATCGACGGGCAAGCCGTTACCGGCACCAGTCTGGCGCGCGGCATCGTGTTCCAGGAGCACCGGCTGTTTCCCTGGTTGAACGTCGAACAGAACATCGGCGTGGCACTGCGCAACTCGGGCCTCGACGCGACGCAAAAGCGGCTGGCCATTGCTGAGCACATCAAACTGGTCGGGCTGGTCGGCTTTGAGCATGCGTATGCGCACCAGCTCTCGGGGGGCATGGCGCAGCGTGTGGCGATTGCACGGGGTCTGGTGAACCGGCCCAGCGTGCTGCTGCTCGATGAGCCGTTTGGTGCACTGGACGCACTCACGCGCAGCCGGCTGCAAGGCGAATTGCAGCGCATATGGGCACAGGAGCGCATCACGATGGTGCTGGTCACCCACGATGTCGAGGAAGCGGTGTTCCTGGGCGACCGGGTGGTCGTCATGCAACCGCGCCCGGGACGTATCAAACGCGTGGTCGACGTGCCTTTGGCGCGCCCGCGCAACCGCAGCGATCCGGAATTCATTCGGATCCGCGACGACGTTCTACGCGAATTTGCCGAGCCTGGTGGTCTGGTCGACGCGCCTGGGCCCACCTCGCCGCCGCACGCGAACACCATCGATAGTCCCATCACCTCGTGGCGTCTGGCCTGGTGAATCGTGCCGCGCTCCTTATGAACCGTTTCGAGAAAAACCGATGAAGCCAACCCAGCAACAAACCAAACGACAGATCAAGCTTGGCGCATTCCTCATGCAAACCGGCCACCATATCGCCGCATGGCGTCATCCCGACGCGCAAGCCGACGCCGGCCAGAATTTCCGGCACTATGCACAAGTTGCGCAGAGCGCCGAGCGCGCGAAATTCGACGCGGTATTTTTCGCCGACGGTGTCAGCGTGCGCGATACCCAGCTCGCATCGCTATCGCGCACCGCGCGCGCCGATCATTTCGAACCGATCACGCTGCTATCGGCGTTGTCGGTCGTTACCGAGAAAATCGGCTTGATCGCCACCGTCTCGACTACCTTCAACGAGCCCTACAACCTGGCGCGCAAATTCGCGTCGCTCGATCATCTCAGTGGCGGGCGCTCAGGTTGGAACCTCGTCACTTCGAGTACCGAGTCGGAAGCGCTCAACTTCAACTTCGAACGTCATCCGGATCACGCGTTGCGCTACGAACGCGCACGCGAGTTCTATGACGTGGTGGCGGGGCTCTGGGACAGTTGGGAGGACGATGCGTTCATCCGCGACAAAGCCAGCGGCGTCTATTTCGATCCCGCCAAGCTGCACACGCTGAACCATAGCGGCAAACATTTTTCGGTGCGCGGGCCGCTGAACGTGGCGCGCTCCCCGCAAGGCTGGCCGGTAGTCGTGCAAGCAGGCGCGTCGGAGGCCGGCCGCGAATTGGCGGCGCAGACAGCCGAGGTGATCTTCGTCGCGCACCAGACGTTCGCAGAAGCACAATTGTTCTACCGCGACGTCAAAGGGCGTTTGGAGAAATACGGGCGACAACCCGACCACTTGAAGATCATGCCGGGCATTTTTCCAGTGATCGGCCGCACGCAAGAGGAAGCGGAAGAGAAATTCCAGCAACTGCAGGATCTGATCCACCCGGTGGTGGGCTTATCGTTGCTCTCCGGCATGACCGGTGGTGTCGACCTGTCGCCGTACCCGCTCGACGGGCCTTTGCCCGATCTGCCGGAAACCAATGGAGGCAAGAGCCGCCAGCGTCTGCTGTTCGATCTGGCGCAACGTGAAAACCTCACCATACGTCAGCTCTATTTGCGCATCGCCGGCGCGCGCGGTCATCAGCAAGTCGTCGGTACTGCCAAAAATATTGCCGACCAATTGCAGCAGTGGTTCGAAGAAGGCGGCGCGGACGGCTTCAATATCATGTCTCCCTGGCTGCCGGGCGGCCTCGATGAATTCGCGGCCAGTGTGATTCCTGAGCTGCAGCGACGCGGCCTCTTCAGAACCGAATACGAAGGCAGCACGTTGCGCGAAAATCTGGGCTTGCCGCGCCCCGTGAATCGCTACAGCGAGCCTCGCGAACAGCCCGCTGTAGGCTGAACAAACACAGGAGAACTGCTATCATCGACGGCTGCTTCGGGTGATCGATCTGTTACTTGATTTAAATAAGTCGATATTTGTAAAATAAAGTAACTTCTCTCATCGATTCGCCCCAAAGTTCGGGCGAGGAGCCGATAAATCTCTCATTTTTTTCGCAGCCGTTACATTTTGGTAATGATTTTTGAGATGGACCTCGCTACGATGAATTTACTCACTACTCATATGAGGTGTCTCATGAATACCAAACGTTTAGCGCTGTCGCTGGGCGCGGGCGCTTTGGCGCTCGGTTTTTCGGGCTTGGCACTGGCGCGGGTCGACGTCGGCATCAATCTCGGCGCGCCGGTATATGTCGCTCCCGCCCCAGTTTATGTCGCACCACCGCCCCCGCCGCCGGTGTATTATCCCCAACCCGCTTACGTTGCTGGACCTGCCGTGATAATCGGTTGGCACGGTGATCGCTACTGGGACGGTCGCCGTTACTGGGACCGGCATGAGTGGGAACGTCATCACGACGGTCGCTGGCATCACGACGACCGCTGGCATCACTAATCCTGAGGACCGTTTGTCGTTAATCGTTCGCGGGACGAGCGTACGAGGTACAGGTGTGGCGACGGTCCACGGTTCTTTACATCGAGAGGAAAAATATGACATTGGGTAAAACAATTCTGGCAGCACTGATGCTGGCCGCTGGTTTGGCTGCGTTTGCTCCGTTGAGCGCGCAGGCGTACGATCACCGCGGCCATAAGGTGTGTCATTTCGATCACCACCATCACCGCGCTTGCCACTGGGTGCGTTAAATCCAGCGATAGGCCGCTAGACGGCTGATCGTGACAGCCCATGTACGACTACGCAGTCGTACATGGGTTTTTTTTTATGGAGCGGGGATGACGATCTCGCTTTATCCCTGTGCGACCGGGCTCAGGAACCATTATCCCCCCGAGGTCTCGAAATAACAGGAAGCTGGCTGCGATCACCGCCAGGGTGATCGACGTCGCGGCGAATATCGCCCGGGGCACACCTGCAGCAGGCAGTGTTGCCCGATTGCGCCGGTTCCGAACGGAGACCGCCCATGTCACATCAACTCCTGAGCACCGCCGGCCTGATTGCCAACATGGCCGGGGTTGTTGTGCTGTTTTTCTACGGTTTCCCCCAACCCACACACGATGAGCAGGCAGCTATTGCAGTTACGGCAGAACCGCACGAAGAAGTGAAAGACGGCAAGAATGCGTCCGAGGTGATGCAGGAAGCGCGACAGCGAAAAAAATTCTATTTGTCGATGTCGGTCGTTGCGTTGATCCTGATGCTCGGCGGTTTTGGCGCGCAGCTCGCGGCGCTTTGGTTCTAAATATGTCCTTGGACCACACACCGCTGTTGATTGTCTCGCCGCACTTGGACGATGCCGTGTTCAGTTGCAGCGACTGGATGGCCCAGCAAGCTGATGTCCTGGTTGGAACCGTCTTTACCGCAACGCCGGCCGGAACCGCAATGCACACCGAATGGGATGCGAGATGCGGCTTCGTCGACGCGCAGCTGGCGATGCGCGCGCGCGTGGCGGAGGACGATCGGGCTTTGAGCCTATTGCATGCGCACCCCGAGCGGTTGAGCTTCCTGGATCGCCAATATGGCGAACGTCCTGCGGCGGACGCGATTGCGCAGGCGCTCGAAGCGCTGATCGTCGCGCATCGCTGTGGCTCGGTAATGATCCCGCTTGGGCTTTGTCACCCCGATCACGATCTCGTGCATCGCGCCTGCCTGCGGGTTCTGACAGCAAATCCGCAGCTGCGCTGGCTTGGCTATGAAGAAGCCCCTTATCGGCGAGTCGAGGGCCTGGTGCAGCGGCGGCTGATCGCGCTGGCGGACAACCAAGTCGTGGCGACGCCGGTCGCTTTGGCGTCGAGCGTAGAAATGCACAGCGGCAACGCGGCCGCCGACGACATCACCGAACTGACGCGTAAGGCTGTAGGTGCTTATCAAAGCCAGTTGTTGGGCTTCGACGCGCTCGACGCCGCCGAGTTCTATTTGCCGGGGCGTTACTGGCAACTGGTTCACGCACCCGCCGACCTGCGATCTGCCGACTCGTGACTCGCCTAGGCACACGATTTGCTCAAAGCTTGGGGCTTTTCCCGTTTTGGATCGGGAAGTCCTAAACTTAACGGAGCCGTATCGTGATCGGAATCGTGATCCCAGCGCATAACGAAGAGCAACGACTCGAGCGCTGCCTGCGCACTGTCATCGCAGCCTCGTTTCATCCAGGGCTGCATCGCGAAGCCGTGAAGATTGTCGTCGTGCTGGACGCGTGCCGGGACCGCTCGGCGCAGATCGCCCGAACCTGCGGTGTCGAAACGCTATCGATCGACGCGTGCAACGTCGGCGCTGCCCGGGCGGCGGGCGCCGACTACCTGATGGCGTGCGGATCCAGATGGCTAGCGTTCACGGATGCGGACACAATTGTTTCGCATAACTGGATAGTCTCCCAACTCGCACTTCGCGCCGATGTGGTATGCGGCACGGTAGGAGTCGAGGAGTGGTCGGAGCATAGCGCTTGGGTGCGCAGCGAATACGAGCGCCACTACATGGATCGCGACGGCCATCGACACATACACGGCGCTAACCTCGGCGTGTCGGCGCATGCATATGCAATGGCGGGCGGTTTTTCCGGTCTTTCCGTTAGCGAGGATGTCGCGCTTGTGGATGCATTGATTGCAAGCGGTGCAAATATTGCCTGGAGCGCCTCGCCGCGTGTGACGACCAGCGCGCGCAAAGACTTTAAGATTCCCGGTGGGTTTGGCACTTGTCTGGAAACGATACAGGTTCGCGAACCCGATGCGCAGTTGCTGGCGATACCGCAGCGGCAGGCGTCGCGGGAGACTGCGCTTTGGTCCGAGCCGTGGGACCTTGACAATACGCTGAACAAAGCCGCATGAGCCAGGCTGCATGAGCCAAGGTAACCCAAGCTACGGCCGCTGATCGGACGTTGCGCCCCGTGCGTGCGCCATCAAGTTCTGTCCGGCACCATACCTTCACGTTGCGCGACCGAGCGTGCATCGGGCGACCACACTTCGAGGATGAAATCGTCTTCGCGATGGCTGACCAGCCGCGTCAACTCCGGTCGCGCGTTGAATGCGGCGTGGACTCGCTCGGCGCTTTGCCCGTTGGCTTCGACCGAGCGCCGCCAGTGGCAAGCGAGCAGGGTGGCATCAGGCACAAGCGAATCGATTATGTGGCCGAGTAACACTTTCAGGTCGGCCGCGCTGAGGTAATAGGCCAGCTCGCTGATCACCACCAAATCGAATCGTTGCCGTGGCCACTGATGCGGCATTGCGCGCTGCTCAATCAGCACCTGGGGCAGCTCGCGCAAGCGATTGCGTGCCAGTGCCACGGCGGTGGCGTTCAGGTCGGACACCAGCAGCGTTCTACAGCGTGACGCGAGTGCCGCGCTCAGTTCGCCGTTCGCGCACCCTGGCTCAAACCCGGCTTCGTATTGTGCTTTCGGCAGGCAGGCGAGCGTGAGCGCTCGTTTGCGCGCCTCGTACCATCGCGGGCGCGCGGACCAGGGATCGTCGCTGAGTCGGTAAAGCTGCTCAAAGTGCTCGGCAAGCGCGGAGGAGGTCAGATCTGCCATATATGCCGCGCGTCGAGCGCATTGAGTGGCAATTTTTCGCCGGCTTGCGCATGATGTTCACCCAACGCGGCCAGATCGTGTTCTGCGTGGCTCTGACGCATGAACACCGGCAGATCCGCCATCAGCCGGGCGATATGGGCGTCCAGGCACACCGGGCCGGCGCCTAATGCTCGCGCAGCATGTTCGAGCACTGCGCTCGCGGCATCCTCAACGCTGAGTCGCGTACGCAACGCGAGCCACCTCGCATCTGCGTACGGCATTTCGTCGATCGCGCCGGCGGCTTCCCGTAGCGTCGACGCGGCGTTGCCCACGGCCACGAGTATGCTGCCCAGATGGGCGTTGCGGTGCGGATTGGGACGTTGCGCGGTTGCCTGCACGACGCTGCGGGCCAGCTCCGCGATGGCGCCGTACCAGCAGGCTGCAATGCCTGCTCCACCTTGCCAGAACCCGGGGCGCGAAATATATGTGCCCGCGTTACCGATACGCTGTGCCGATACATGCTCGAAATGTACTTCGACGCTCGCGGTAGCTTGCATGCCGACCGCATGCCAGCCGCCCGAGGCCACCATCACGCCCGCCTGATTCAGATCGACCGCATACAGCCCCGCCGCGCCATCGCGCTCCCAGCCTGTCACGAGCGCATGGGTAACCGCTGCGGCACCCGAGCACCATTGTTTGACGCCGTTCAACTCGACCGTCGCCGCGTCTACCGGGTCCGCCGCACCGCTTTGCGGCGATGCGGTGATGCGCGCGTTCGGCGACTCCGAAGCCCACACCCCCCAATACCCCTCGGGTAGCGGATAATTGGGCTGCACCTCGGCGAGTATCGCCAGCGCGTCGGTATGGCCTTCGAAGAATTTCACCAGGCTCAGGTCACGCGCGGCCACGGCGGCCAGTGCATTCCAACGCTGAGCAGTCGCGCCCGAGCCAGGCAAAGGGAGTTGATCGAAACCCGCATCGACCAGCGCCCTGAACGCCGTACCTACCGCGGCCCACTGCGACGCTTCGAATTCCATGCCGGCGACGTAAGCCTTCAGTTCGGCCAGCGCCGACGCGCCTGATGCCTGGGGTTCCTCGAAGAGCGTGTCGCTGTCAAACTTCGATCGATCGTTCATGGTGGTCGCTCACAGTGGAACGCTGGGCAATTTGCCCGCGGGGTTTGGCCCCAGACACATGGCTGTAAGATTTCGTCGCAAATGTTGTTCCCGTAAGCCGTTTCGCGGGAGCTTTTCAGTCGACAGCACGTCAAACAGCAGCAGTTCCTATTGACGGGCGAACTTGAAAACCCGCTTTGAGGCCGCCTGAGGCCGGTTTGGCACGCCTCGGGAACCCAAACCAGTAACCACCGAGGCGCGGGTATCTCCGCCGCGCATCGCATATGTGGTAAAAATTACACGTGCCGGCAAGAAGGCGCGAATCCACGACGATTCCATCTGAAGGTCAATCAATGAGTATTCATCAAACGCATTTTTTGGCAGCATGCGCTGCTGTTACGTCGTGAGTGAGTCCTTGATTCCGTCCCCATCCAACGTGGACGAAAGCGCTCCGCTACGCAGTGTCGTGCCGGGTACGCGCCGTGAGGGGCCGGCGGTTGTGGCCGTGCAGGCCCCCGCATTTGCGGCGCCCCGCGCTCGACTCGAACGCATCTTGTTGCTGTTGTTGACGCTGATGGGTGCGGTGGCCTTCCTCTTCTGGGCACGCACGCTGCTGATTCCGATTGCAGTGAGTGTCATCGGCAGTTTCGCGTTGAATCCTCCAACCCGCTACCTTAGGCGCTTCGGACTGCCGCGCGTAGCTGCTGCAGGCATAGTGGTTTCGGTGTTGTGGGGGGCGGGGTGCTATTTCCTTTACGCGTCGCAAGACGGCCTGATTGCGCTGACCGAACAAGTGCCGGCCGCCGCGGAAAAAATCAGCGATGGGCTGAACGCTTTGCGTCACAGTCGCATCACGACAGTCAAGAAACTTCAGAGTGCGACCACCCTGATCGAGCAATTGGGCAACCAGGTCGGCCCCCCCCAGATTCACGCAACCGCCGCCCCGTCCGCGCCGATTATTAACTTCCGCGATTTCTTCTGGAGCGGCTCGCTCAGCGTCGCCAATGCGTTCAGCAATTTGCTGGTAGTCAGTTTCCTGACCTTTTTCCTGTTGGCTTCCGGCGATGAGCTTCGGCGCAAATATTTGCTGAGCACGGGCGGCGGCCTGAGCCGGCAGAAGCGCAGAGCGCGCATGCTCACCGAGATGTCGCGCCAAATCCAAAATTCGTTGCTGGCCTTGCTGGTGGCCAACGTCATCATCGGCGGTGCCACTGCGGTTTGCTTCGCGCTACTGGGCATGCAGCAGGCAGTCATGTGGGGCGTGGCCACCGCCGCATTGCATTTCATCCCTTATTTCGGCACGGCATTGATCGCCGCCGCGAGTTTCATCCTTTCGTGGCTTACCTCCGGCAATCTGCAACACGCGTTCGTCATCGCCGCCGTTTCGTTGTTCATCGCCATGCTCGGCGGAACCTTCATTACCACGATCCTGCAAAGCCGCGCTTTGCAAATGGACGCATGCGTGATGTTCGTCAGCCTGTTTGTGTGGGGTTGGCTCTGGGGGGTATGGGGTTTGTTATTGTGCTCGCCGTTGCTGGCCGTGACCAAGGTCATCAGTGAACACGTGGACGGACTGGCGCCCGTGGCGATGATACTGGCGAACAAGCACGGCGCGCCGCGGGCGCGAAGGCGCCGGCGGCGATTCTTCAGGTAGGGCCGCCCCGCAGCCCCGATAGCGCCGCCAGGCGCCGATGCAGCGCCTGCTTGCGGGCACATGGTTTGCTTGTGAGCCTGGAGCGAAGTCGAGCGCGGCGGCATGGGGTCACATGAGGTGGCATGAGGTGGCATGAGGGCGGCGCGAGATGTCGCAGCAAGCGTTCGAAAAGCCGGCGCGCCAAAGGCGCGTCGACCCAATCTCAGACTCGGGAGTCGGAAATGGCTCAAATCATATGGCGCGGCGCGATCAGTTTCGGCCTGGTGCATATCCCGGTCCGGCTTTATCCGGCGATTTCGCATCAACGCGTGGGTTTCGATTTGCTCGACAAACGTTCGATGGATCCGATCGGTTATCGCAAGGTTAACAAAAGGACCGGTAAGGAAGTCGACAAGGGCAATATCGTGCGTGGCTTCGAGTATGAAAAAGATCAGTACGTGGTGCTCAGCGACGAAGAAATCAAGGCGGCCAATCCCGAGTCGACCCAGACCATCGATATCGTCACGTTCGTCGATGCTCCCGAAATCTCATTTCTTTACCTCGACACCCCCTACTTTCTCGCGCCCGATCGCGGCGGCGACAAGGTTTATGCGTTGTTGCGCGACGCGCTCAAAAAGTCGGGACGCATAGGCATTGCCAATGTAGTCCTGCACAGCAAGCAACATTTGGCCTCTTTGATTCCGGTTGGGTCGGGCCTGGCGCTTAATACCTTGCGCTGGGCGGACGAAGTGCGTGACATCGAGCCATTGAAGCTGCCTTCGCAAAGCGCCGGCAAGAATGGGATATCGGAGCGCGAACTCAAGATGGCGACGCAGTTGATCGACGACATGACGGAGCCGTGGGACCCCGAGCGATACCACGATACCTTTCACGACGAAATATTGAAGCTCGTGCAGCGTAAGATAAAACTGGGGAAGACGGGGACGCTGCGTCCGCTTGAGGAGGAGAGCGGCGAGCCGAAGAAATCGGCCGATATTCTGGATTTGACTGAAATGCTCAAGCGCAGTCTGTCGGGGAAATCCAAAGCTGCAAAGGCCGAGCCTGCCGAGGCTGCCGATTCAGTCGATGCGCCGGCGCGGGCGGGCGCGGCCAAGGCAAAGCCGGCAGCGAAAGGCATCCAAGGGCGCAGGAAGGTGGGCACGAGCGGGGGCACCAGCCGCAGCACCAAAGGCAGCATGAGTGGCGCCGCAAAGCCGGGCACCAGAGCGCCCGCAAAAAAGCGAGTCGCCCACGCCGGTTCCTGACAGACATTGTTT
>Ga0265338_10000600_pt1 | contig 63397 bp, 67 predicted proteins | sample 42126metaG_FD_193579 | JGI IMG/M metagenome (GOLD analysis project Ga0265338, IMG submission 193579) | Rhizosphere microbial communities from Carex aquatilis grown in University of Washington, Seatle, WA, United States - 4-21-26 metaG | ecosystem: Host-associated > Plants > Roots > Rhizosphere...
GTGACGACTACTATGAGAAGGATTCGGAGAGAAAGAATATTGCCGATATTCTTATCCGCAAACACCGTAATGGTCCTGTCGGACAAGTTGAGCTCTTTTTCAAGCCGGAGCAGATGCTTTTTACTAATCTAGACAAAAAACGTGAAAAAGATATAATTTAGTTATTACATTAAGGAGGGAATAAATGGACGTTCTAATTACACAGATAACCAAATTTGTCTCAGTCGGAATTATTAACACTTTAGTTGATATTGGGTTTTTTAACCTCTTCAGAAGATTTAAGAAGTTTACTGCCACAACAGCTAGTTACGTATCAACTACTATTGCTATGATTGGTAGCTATTTCCTTAACAAATCCTGGACATTTGCTTCTCAGGGTAACTCTACGACCGAGGCTGTAAAGTTTTTTGCCACTACTATTCTTGGGATTTATATAATCCACAATGGAATTGTATATCTATTAACAAAGAAAGTTCTCTGGCCTGGCAAATTAGCGCTGAAGATTGTACGTTTTTTCCCGTTCCTAAATAAACTTTCAGATTCATTCATTACCGATAATTTTGCAAAAGTTTGTGCGATCGCCATCACGTTGGTCTATAACTTCATCGTCTATAAGTTTTTAGTCTTTGTAAAATAGCATGACTTGGTTTTATCTAGCACTCACATCTGCCGCTGCTTGGACTCTAGTAGCCCTCTTTCAAAAGGATTGTTCACTTGGAGAAAATGCTATTCAAACTGCTGCAGCTACTAGTATTCTCTGGGCGGTATTATCGCTATTATTCATTCCCTTCATCAAGATACCGACTGGTCTCTATATCTGGTTTCTTCTAATCCTTGCTGGCGTTACTTATGGCATTGCCTATTATTATTCAGCCAAAGCCTTTAAATATTTAAAAGTATCAGTAGCCTCACCGATGTATAATCTTGGAACTGTAATTGCCGTTCTAATGGCCGTGGTTTTACTTGGCGAGAAACTTACTTATCCTCAAATTGCTGGTGTTGTTTTAGTAATTTTGGGTACATATATCCTAGAACTCAAAAAGGGTAGCCCCCTTCAGCCTTTTCGGGAAATATTCAAATCAGAGAAAATACATTATGTCTTAATCTCGACTCTCTCGTATTCTGTGCTTACTGTTCTCAGTAAATATATCCTTGGCTATGTTGACCCCCTAACGCTTCTCTTTACACAACTACTGATAAGCGGGCTATTTATCACCGTACTTGTCTTCTGGAGACATGGGGGACTACGTGATATCAAGAAAGGTTTCCTGGTACACAAACACATGATCGCAGTCTTATCACTAACAATGATAGCGGCAATGTTAATTGATTTTTTTGCATTACAAGCTGGCGAAGCGTCACTAGTTTTACCGGTCGTCAGACTTTGGACACTTTTTGTCGTTATCTTCGGAGGCACCTTCTACAAGGAAGGGCATTTACGTAATCGTATTCTCGCAACTGTAATAATGCTTGCTGGCATATTTATTATTTATCTTTAATCTGATATCATAAGTTATATGAAATTGAACAATTTCATCCAGAAAAACCAGTTTTTATTTCTAGTTTTAATAGTTATCTTCATAGGCGTCTTGTGGCGCGTGTTTGAAATAAATACATTTAAAGCCTTTAGTGCTGGCGAGATTACCATTTTGAGTACAGCGCTAACAACTATACATAACCACTTCCAACTTGCTGTCTCTAACTTATCACAGGCTGTTTTTATATATTTCGTAGCCATAATCGGCCAACTTAGTCACTTCAACCCACTTGCCTTTAGATTTATACAAGCAACTATCGGTATTTTATCTTCAGTAATTTTCTTCCTATTCGTTAAAAGTTGGTTTAACAAACAGGTGGCTCTCATTTCCACACTCTTTTTTACCACGAATGCTTTTCTAATAATTTTATCAAGGGCAATTGATCCAGCAATGCTTATCATTTTGCTTCAGCTTTTGATCTTATATGTCCTAACGATCGCTTTTCGAGAAAAAAACATCTATCTATTTGTATTAGGTGGACTTTTGGCTGGCTTAGGTTTTTACCTAAGCCCATTCTTTGTATTGTCTGGTATTCTGATAATGTTTGCTGGGATAGCTGTAGTTATGAAGAATAAGAAGATTCTGGCGATTTATCGATATGAGCTTATAGCATTAATTATTAGTGTCTTAGCTGCCGCCAGTTATTACTTTTACAGACTACCGCTATTCTATTCTGATTTATTCAATTTTTTTAATCCCGGATCAATAGCTACATTTTATCTAAATATGGGGGCAAATGTTTTAGCCGTTTTTAGTAATACACAAACCCGTACTATCCTAAATGTAGGTACTGAGCCCTTAGTTGATCCGTTTATTGCCGTCACTTTCTTTTGTGGTGTTATTTATGCTCTTTTTCACTCAAACAAACGTAAATATTTATTCCTAATGTTATGGCTTTTGGCCGCACTAATAGTGATTTCCTTAGCAAATTTCCAGGGAATTTCAAACCTCGTACTTTTGATGCCCGCTTTATTTATTTTCTCAGCTTCAATTCTGGATTATGTTCTGACAAATTGGACGAGAACATTCCCGTTCAATCGATCGGCTAAACTGGTAATGGCACTCATATTCTCACTATTTCTCTTCCTATCTGTTTATTATAACTATCAAAAGTTTTTTTATGGATGGCAAGAAAATCAAGTAATTAAAAGCAGTTTCACGAAGGAGTTCCATGAGTAAAGAATTGATCAGTGTTATTATCCCCTGTAAAAACCAAGCCGATAAAATAGATGAAACTATAAGTGGCATTATTGAACACTCTAAAACTCTTTTAAACTATGACGTTGAGATCCTTTTTGTGAATGACCGATCTACAGATAAGTCGGTTGAAATTGCCGAAAAAATACTGATAAATTATCCAAATCACAAAATTCTACACACCGACCCAAAGTATGTCGGAAACGGTAAGGGTTTAGCTGTGAAACTTGGCATGACCGTTGCAAAAGGGGACTATCGACTTTTCATGGACGCTGATAACTCTACTAAGTTTATTGAGATAGACAAGCTTATTCCTTATTTCAAGGACTACGACGTTGTGCTTGGAACAAGATACTCTAATAAAGTTGTAGTGCCCGCAGGAAATTGGTTCAGTTCATTCTGGTCCGCAGTTGTGGATGTTATTCAAGTTATAATCTATGGTCATGCGGAGAGATATACTGCTACGAAAAAACAGGGCCGTCTAAGAGAACTCGTTTCCCGTGGTGGTAATCTAGCATTTACTGTCCTACTGGGTCAGAGTTTCACTGACAGTCGTTGTGGTTTCAAGGTATATTCGAAAGTGGCCGCTGAGAAAATTTTCCCACAGATAACTATCAAGACTTGGGATTTTGACACTGAAGCTCTGGCATTAGTAAAAAAATACAAATATTCCATGATTGAAGTGCCGGTAGCCTGGTTCGATGATGCTAGTGCGTCTAATTTCAAAGTAAGTGACATGATAAATGGTTTTAAATATATTTTTATGGTTCAATGGAATATGATTACTGGTAAATATAAAGGAGGGAAATAGGATGAAGTTTCTGAAAAAATACTTTTATCCCATTGTTATTACAGCGCTACTTGCGCTAATGTTCGGTCTAATGTTCTTTTCGGCAAAAGGTGACTCACCTATCGTTGATGAGATTGCCCACATTCCGTCAGGTTACTCGTATTTAACGACTGGTGACTATCGTCTTAATCCAGAACACCCACCGCTAATCAAAGATTTAGCTGCTTTCCCATTACTCTTTGAACATCTGAAATTCCCTTATGATTATTGGCGTGCCGATAGTCCTATTATCAATAATCAATGGGAAATGGGTTGGAAATTCCTTTACAAGATGGGCAACAACCCAAACACAATTAAGCTTACGGCAGAAGTTCCAATCATGCTGATTTCACTAGCCTTCGCTCTTCTCATTTATTTCTGGGCAAAGGAGCTTTGGGGTAGCAAGAAGGCTGGATTATTTGCCCTGATTCTCTATGTTTTCAACGCTAACATTATTGCGCACTCCCGTTTTGTTACTACTGATCTTGGTATCTCGGCGGCACTAACCTTGAGTTCTTATACCGTTTATCGGTATCTAAAGAAACCAGACTGGAAAAAACTCATAATAGCTGGACTTATCTTTGGCGTTGTTCTGGTTGCAAAGTTTTCTGCTGCTATACTAGCCCCAACTTACTTAATAGTTTGGGTAATGCTCATATTGCGAAAGGGTACAGAGACGGGTAAACCCTTCCTTGAACAGATTAATGATAAGAAGTGGACAAAGAGAGCCTGGAGCGGTTTTGTAGCATTTGCAGCGATAGTTGCTATCGGCGTCACAGCTATGTGGCTCTTCTATATCCCACATACTATTAATATGCCGGCTTCGGTACAAAAGGGACTAATCACAGAATCCCAGGTAGGGTTCATGACTAAGCCACTTCAAGCTCTTTCAGGTAACCCTGTTACGAAACCTATCGCACAGTGGGTTCTGGGCTTCACAATGGTGACGATGCACGTTGAGGGTGGACATGATGCGTTCCTTATGGGTAAAGTTTCCAATCAGGGCTGGTGGTACTATTATCCAGTTTGCATAGCTATCAAAACACAAATTGCACTCTTCATATTTATAATTCTCGCTTATGTACTCTGGAAATGGCGAAAACGTCAAGGCTGGTTTACCGAGGTCTATCTCTGGGTTTTGCCGGTCGTCCTACTCGCTATGGGCATACAAGGTAAGTTAAATCTTGGTATCCGATATATGCTACCGATTTATGGTTTTGCCTTTCTGGCAGTTGCTCCACTTGGTGACCTAATTTCCAAAGAGAACCTGCTTAAGGTGAAGAAGAATCTTGTTAAATTTGCGGCTGCTTGGCTAATCATCTTGCTTGTCATTTGGTATGCTGCCGCTGCTATCCTCATCTATCCTCATTATCTGGCTTACTACAACGAGTTTATTGGCGGTTACAAGAATGGTTATAAATATCTAACCGATTCCAATACTGACTGGGGTCAAGATTTGAAACGTCTGGCAACCTATGTACACGACAATAACATCCAGCATATCTATGTAGACGTTTTCCCTGGTGCCTTTGAGGCGAAGTACTATATGGGTGATCCACTTATCGAATGGCATGTTCAAAATGGTCGTCCGAGCGGCTGGTTCGCAGTTTCGGCCACATTCTACCAGAATTCTAGGTTGAAAAAAGATGTAAACAATGGCGTTGACTACTCTTGGCTCGACGCTTACAAGCCAGTCGAGAATATCGGCGGATCAATCTTGATTTACAAGCTTCCATAGAGCATAATATAAGCTCGTTAACAGAAAGGATTACGTTATATGGCTATGTTCGGTAAAGCAAAAGAACAACTAGAGTTTGTAAAAAAGGCTCGTGAAATTCAGAAGAAATTGCAACATGAAGTTTTTACGGTTGAATCAGGTGCAGTAACCGTCATTATTAATGGTGAGCAAAAACTTCAAAAAGTCACACTAAGTAAGGATGATGTTAATTTAGAGAAGCTCGATGTTTTAGAAAAAGACATCAAAACTGCCGTTGAAAGTGGTATTAAGAAGTCTCAAGAATTCGCAGCCAACCTTATGAAAGATATCGGCGGTTTCCCTGGCATGGGTATGTAGGTATTCATGAATATCGTCCCTAGAAGTGTACAGGATCTCATTGATGAATTCGCCAAACTGCCAGGCATCGGACCCAAAACGGCACAAAGGCTGACTTTTCATCTCCTGAGAAAACCCGCCAAAAGTTCTGAGGATCTCGGAAAGGCGGCAGAGAACCTGAAAAAAGATATCCGATTCTGTTCAGTCTGCTGTAACTTCACTGACAGTGAAGTCTGCTCGGTTTGCAGTGACAACTCTCGAGATAAATCAATTATTTGTGTTGTTAGTGAACCACTAGATGTTGTCGCTCTAGAAAAATCAGGCAGTTTTAAGGGACTTTACCACGTACTTGGTGGCGTCATTTCTCCAGTAGACGGTGTCGGTCCGGATGATTTGTTTATCGCTCAGCTCGTTAACAGAATCAAGGTAGGGGATATAAAAGAATTAATAATTGCCACAAATCCGAACCTAGAAGGCGAAACAACGGCACTTTACATTCAGAAACTTATTCAACCCCTAAACATACAGATTACTCGTATTGCTAGAGGACTTCCTGTCGGTGGAGACCTTGAATATGCTGACGAAATCACACTTTCCCGTGCCCTCGAGGGAAGGCGCGAGTACTAAAGCCTTTCCAAAAGGAATAATCAGACCTATAATATTACTCGTCCTAACAAGGAGTTTTTATGCGTGATTTTTGGCGCGCAATAAAATTTGCAGCACTGAATAAAAAATTGATGGTTTTCGCCATGTTCACGGTTTTTATATCTACTGCCGTTGGCTTGACTGTGCCTCTTGTTTTTAAGATGCTCTTCGACCTAGTTGGAAATTCTCTCAAGCTTGGGCATACCGCACAGGTCCCGCTGGCATTTTGGCCTTTAATTATCCTTTATGGTGTGCTTATCCTATCAAATGACCTGACAAATCAATTAGAAACCTACGCTTCAGCTATCTGGTATAACAAAACCCGTGAAGAACTATCCAAAAAAGTCTACCGTCATCTGGAAAGCCTTTCGTTAAACTACTTCGAAAACAACAGTACTGGGGCCGTGAAGGAAAGGATAGACAAGGGCGTTTGGGATCTTAATGACATTATCGATGACACTTTGACCTCGATATTGCCACAATTTTTTTATATTATTGTCGCCGCAATAATACTCTTTAGCGTCAATAAGGCTTTCGGAATTATCCTACTTATCAGTGTCCCACTTTTTATCTTTATCAGTCTCAAATTTGCTCCCTCCCTAAAGAAAATTCAGGACGGTGTCAGGGATTCGAATGAAAAACTTTCAGGAATGATGACTGAATCCATAATCAACATCAAAACCATTAAGTCATACGCTACCGAAGAAAGGCACTTTCTATCCTTCGCAAAACAGCTCGTAGATGCAATCACCCGTGACATTGCCTATTCTGTCCGCCGTATTTTTATGAACATCATGCGTGCTTTTATTATGGATTTCTCGCAAATACTAATCATCGGTCTAGGTATCTATTGGACATTAACTGGCAACATTACTCTAGGCGCCTTCATGTTGGCATGGCAGTATATGAATCGTTCGCTTCAACCGCTTTGGTACATAACCAGAATGATAGATGATCTTCAGAAAAAGATGCGCAGCGTCCGTCGTGTTTTCGAGCTCCTAGATACAAAACCTGAGATTGAAGATTCAAAAAATGCAACCAAATTGAAATTAAAAAATGGTGCAATCGAGTTCAAAGACATTACCTTCAGTTATAAAAAACATAATGTAATAAAAGATTTGAATCTTATGGTGCCACCTGGGAAAGTCTTAGCAATTGTCGGCAAAAGCGGCTCCGGCAAGACTACTCTCGTGAAGTTACTCTCGAGGTTTTATGATGTTCAAAAAGGTACCATTACCATTGACGACCAAGACGTCTGCAATATTACTCAGAAATCACTACGAGAAAACATTGGCGTAGTTTTGCAAGATTCGATTCTTTTCAACGACACTGTAGCTAACAATATTGCCTACTCGAGACCATCAGCCACCCAAAAGGAAATTCTGGCGGCTGCCAAGATGGCAAATGCAAACATCTTCGTAGATGGCCTACCTGATGGCTACAGAACCATCGTCGGAGAGCGCGGCGTGAAGCTTTCAGGTGGCGAACAACAGCGCATCAACATTGCTCGCGCAATACTGAAGAATCCTCCAATTCTTGTGTTGGATGAAGCAACATCAAGTCTCGATTCAGAGAGTGAAATGCTTATTCAGGAAGCTTTATGGCGTTTAATTAAGGGCAAGACGACAGTCATCATTGCTCATAGACTTTCGACGGTTATGAAGGCTGATTTGATAGTCGTCATGGATAAAGGTAAAATTGTAGAAACCGGTACTCACGACGACTTGGTTAAACAAAAAGGCATCTATTCAAGATTATTTGAGATCCAGTCTGGAGGCTATCTGAAATGAAGCTTTATAACACACTCACTAAAACCAAAGATGAATTTAAACCGCTCGCTGGTACTACTGTAAAAATGTACTCCTGTGGGCCGACCGTTTATGACTTTGCCCACATTGGTAACCTTCGTACATATCTGAACGAGGACTTGCTGCGCCGATATCTAGAATATTCCGGATTCACGATGGACGAAGTGATGAACATCACGGATATTGAAGACAAAATTATCAAACGTGCCAATGAACAAAAAGTTGATTATCACGAGATTACAAAAAGGTATGAGGAAGCTTTCCTTACTGATCTTGAACTCCTAAATATTGAAAAACCCGAACAAATGCCGAGAGCGACTGAAGAGATTGACTCTATGATTTCACTGGTTCAAACTCTTTTGGATAAAGATTTTGCTTATAAATCCGATGACGGTTCAATCTATTTTGCAGTAAAGAAATTCAAAGATTACGGTAAACTTGCTCATCTAGATTTCTCAGGACTAAAAGAAGGGGCTAGGATTGATAATGACGAATATGACAAAGAAAACGCTCAAGATTTTGTCCTCTGGAAGGCCAAAAAAGAAGGGGAGCCATCTTGGCCAGCTCCATTCGGTGAAGGCCGTCCGGGTTGGCATATAGAATGCTCAGCCATGGGTATGGAATACCTTGGCGAAACAATAGATCTACACGCTGGAGCTGTTGACCTAATCTTTCCACATCATGAGAATGAAATCGCGCAAAGTGAAGCAGCTACTGGTAAACCATTCGTAAACTATTGGTTCCATCCGGAACATCTGATGGTTAATGGGCAAAAGATGTCCAAGTCCCTTCATAATATTTTCACAATCCAGGATGTTTGTGAAAAATATAAAGTTGAACCGCTGGCCTTCCGCATGCTTGCAGCCATGTCACATTATCGTGAAAAGTTGAACTTCACTGACGAGTCGATAATTTCCGCTCAAAACACACTGAATAACCTTCGCGACTTCATTATTCGTCTTAAGCAAATTGAGTTAGAAGGCGACAAAACTGATGCCGATAAGCTAATTGAGAAGGCCGAAAGTGCCTTTAGGCACTCACTAGATGACGATTTGAATATGCCGAAGGCAATGTCGATTCTGTTTGATTTTGTGAAGGAAGTGAATAAATTTGTTACTCAAGGACTGACAAAACAGGAGGCTGAAGAGGTTCTAAACTTACTTTATGATTTCGATAGAGTCCTAGGTTTGGAACTAGATAAAGTTTGTGCGATTACCGGCAATGATGCTGTAGACAAGTTACTGCTCGAAAGAGATGCCGCCAGAGCCGCCAAGGACTGGGCGAAGTCAGATGAGGTCAGAGACCGGATACGAGAACTCGGTTTTGAAGTAGAAGATACTCCTAGCGGACAAATCCTAAAGAAACTTTAATGAACTTCAAATGGTCTGAAATAGAAAAGCCAGTCTTTGTACTGGCACCAATGGCAAACATTACGACCTTGCCATTTCGTTCTATTTGCAAAGAGATGGGCGCAGATATTGTTTTTACTCCAATGTTGGCTTCCAATGCCATTGTTTATAATCCAAACGAAACCTTGAAGATTGCCGAATTCAAACCCGAGGAACAGCCAGTTATAGTTCAACTTTTCGGCTATGACGGAGATCTGATTGCGAAGGCAGCCAACATTGTGAATAACCGTATCCATCCAGCCGGAATTGATATAAACATGGGCTGCCCAGCACCCAAGATTACCGGCAACGAGTGCGGCTCTGCATTATTACGAGACTATGATAAAGCCCTAGAAATCGCCAAACATGTCAGGAAGAACTTTGATGGACAGCTTTCTATCAAGGTCCGTCTGGGGTGGCTCGAAAAGGACGTGAAACATTTTGTGAAACAATTAGAAGAGATCAGAATCGACGCTATTACTATTCATGGCAGGACCGCCAAACAAGGCTACTCTGGGATGGCTGACTGGGATAAGATATACGACATCGCAAAAGAAATAAGTATTCCCGTTATAGGTAACGGCGACATTACTACCGCTGAAGAAGCCTGGGGGAGACTTGATAATTCTAATCTAGCTGGCGTAATGATCGGCAGGGGAGCACTCGGGAATCCTTGGATATTCTCCCACATACGTCATCCTGAACTCGTTTCAGGATCTACCGAAGAACTAAAACGAGTCATCCTCGACCAAACCCTCCGCACTATCACATATTTAGGCGATGAAGGACAAGCAATTCGTGAGATGCGTAAACACTACGGTTGGTATCTAAAAGGCTTCCCAGGAGCCCAAGAACTGCGTAAGAGGGCAATGCAGGCCAATACTCTCGCAGATGTTCAAGAAATCCTTTCCGCCTTGAAAAAGTAGCTATTTTCTAGTAAACTCTCTCTGTCATCCTCGACTAGTCAAATTAACTATGATAGTTGATCGGGGATCTTCCCTAGCGGTCGCCGCTAGAGATTCCTGCATTCGCAGGAATGACACCAACATTGGGGAGTGGCCAAGTGGTAAGGCACCGGTTTTTGGTACCGGTATTCGGGGGTTCGAGTCCCTCCTCCCCAGCCATTTTTTTATTATCTTGCAGGCAATTTTTTCAATATAACCAAAAGAACCGTTAAAGACCTTAAGCGCAAATGCAAAAGAATATATTAAAAGGTTAAGAACTACAAAAACATTTTAGAAACTCCGATTTCGTGCTACAATCAGGCGGTAAAATACTTGTGAGGGCCGCGACACTGTCGTGGTCCGCACTGTATCCGCACCTATGCTCCAGGAAGGAGTCGACCATGCCTGACGATGAAGGCAACCTGGCCATGCGGAAGGACCCAGATACGGGCATCCCGATGCTGGCTACTGTCTACCCGAACGACGAGGTAAAGGTTGTCTCTCTCAACTTCTACCCTGACTGGTTCCCCGATCGGCAAGAAGTTGCTTCGTCGCTCGTCAGCCGCTTTGCGGTCAGCAACAACAAGCGCCCTACAGCTCTCATCACCGGCCATGACTTCAACGGAGGCGAGTGGAGCTACCAGATCGTAGTGACTCGGTTCCAGGACAATGGCCTCGGCATCGCGTTCAAGGGAAACTTCGAACTCGAAGGTATTATCGTCGGTGGCTACCACGGTAGATGGCACATGGGACACCGTCTCATTGCCAGCTACAACCACGCCAATTACGATGACGTGACCAAGGGAAATGGGCCCAGTTGGCACTACGACAACGAACTGGCTATCTACGTCCCGATCGACATCCACGGACTCGTGGATTGTCCTGGCCATCCAGATCACGGACCACTCGGCAACGAGCCAGGCGAGCACGAACTGTGCACCTTCTGCCGCGGTGAGGACAAGCTTCTTCTCGAGGAAGCCCTGAAGCACAGCGGCTACAGCAACCTGAAGCAAGAACGTTTGCCCACCATCTAGAAGGAGTGAATTCCCATGAGGTTTCGGAGCGTCCAAGTTGTCTGCTACTTCGTCTCGATTGTGTGCATGATGGTGGTAGCGGTCAGCACCATCATCGTTCCAGTCCTAACCCCGTTCGCCAAGTCGATCCTCGTCGTTGTTGCCTCGATCAGCATTGTCGGCGCCTCCTATTGGGGCTTCTCTGACTTCCTGATTCCGCTGATCCTCAGGGATGGCGGCTGGAACATCGACAAGGTCAAGATCAACGGGAAGACTGCATGGCACGCCTCGCGGCACGATGTGGAGTTTTCCAGCAACAACCTGGCGGGCCTGTACGATCGAGCCATAGTCCACTAGGCCACAATTTGTAACCGTCTAGACGCCCACCTTCCAAACGCATTGCGTTCCACGGGAGGTGGGCGCTTTGCATTAGGCCAAAATATTTCGAAACTTCATCTATCCTGCTCTACTATTCATCATGAAATACATTAGAACCTCTTTTACTAAGTCCAGCCAAATTTATACTAAAGGCTCGTTTGGGCCTTTTTATGTTATAATCGACACATGGTAAATATTATCAAAGACGAAAGAGGACTCGCGGAAGAATCAGTCAAAACCATTTTAAGTGAGCTTGGCGAAGACATTAGCCGAGATGGGTTATTAGATACACCCGAAAGGGTCGTTAAAAGTTGGGGTGAAATATACGGTGGATATGGCAAAAACCCCCAAGATCTCATAAAAGTTTTTGAATGCGAAAGCTACACCGGAATGATACTTCTGAAAGATATTGAATTATATTCAATGTGCGAACATCATATGCTACCTTTCGTCGGGAAATGTCACATTGCCTATATCCCGGATAAAAAAGTAATCGGCATATCCAAGCTAGCGAGAATAATGGAAATATACGCTCGTCGTCTTCAAATTCAAGAACGATTGACTGATGAAATCGCCGACGCAATCAAGGAAATGCTCCAACCAAAGGGAGTGGCTGTGAGGATTGAAGCTGAACACTTTTGTATGAGAATGCGTGGTGTAGGCAAACAAAATTCGGTCATGGTCACAACTTCTCTTAGGGGTTCATTTATTAAAGATGATGCAACAAGAAACGAATTTCTAAACTCCATAAAACCATAAGTTAATTAGTGTTTATTTAATATTTTACAGGCATGCCCTCGGGCTTCCTTTTTTATTTAGTGCTATAATCTACATATGCAAGAAATAACTCTCAAAAAAATCGAACAAGGTGATTTAGCTGATATTCAGCTTCTTCTAAAAGACTGGGTAACTATTGAAGAGACTGATGAAATCGACTATGACCGCATTGAAAGAATCCTTACTCTAGTACAGAAAGAGTCTCATGAACGAGGTGACAGGGTGTATCTAGTGGCCAAAGATAATGACGGAAATATTGTTGGTATGATTGGCTACAAAAACCCTTGCGGTTATATGCAATCATTTTGTGACACACATAATGCTGCAGAAGTAATAAACTTCTATACAACTGACCACTTTACTGATTACTCTATCGCTGATGCAATTCTACAACAAACTGAGACGCTTATTCTTTCCGAAGGTGGCCAGGAAATTGTAATTAATCGAGCCCCGCGTTATGCAACTGGAGTCGAAGCTTATTTCAAAACAAAATCTGATTATAAATGTGTTGGAAAGGCTGAAGGTTTTTTTGGCAGAAATTTAGACACTCCTGTTTGGGTTAAGAATCTAGCATAATCACGGATTATTCGAAATTCCCCATTGAGCCTATAGGCTCTTTTTTGTTACACTTACATATATGGACAAAAAGAACGAAGTAAAGATAGTTACGTACTCAAATATTGTGAAGAAGACAAAGAAGTATTTGGCGAAATCTTTAAAGATATTTGGCTGGGGGGTTCTTTTGTTATTTACTTCAGTGGTTCTAATTGTGACTTTTTGGTTAATTGGAATGTATTTCGAATACTCTAGTGAATTTGCTACCACACCGCCACAGAGTAATTCGACTCAGCTCGTGATGTATGATAAAAACAACAACGAAATATTCCGTGGTTATGGAGCAGCCGAACCAGATAGGGTAGCCCTTAAGGATATCCCACAAGTAATCAAGAATGCGACCCTCGCGGCCGAAGATGTAGATTTTTACAAACATGGCCCAATTGACCTAAAGGGTATTGCTAGAGCGATTTATATTAATTGGCAAGATAGTAAACAAACTGGTTTTGCCAAACTGGCCGGACTTTTCAGTGAAGTAGATTATAGCGCTGGCGGAAGTTCAATTACACAGCAACTGGTGAAAAATATTTACTTAACTTCAGAAAAAAGCTTTGATCGCAAGATGAAGGAAGTTGTTTTTTCTTACAAATTAGAAGGAAAGTACTCCAAAGACAAAATCTTGGAGCTTTACCTAAATGAAATTTATTATGGCGAACAGGCACTCGGCATCAAAAACGCCGCCAAGATCTATTTTAACAAAGACATTTCCGAACTAGATCTAGCCGAGGCAAGTATGCTTGCTGGTTTACCCCAAGCACCCACGACATATTCTCCAATCAGTGGTGACGCTGACGCTGCCAAGAAGAGACAGGTCTATGTTCTACAACAAATGTATCTCGCTAAAATGATTACCCTCGACCAGGCCAAAGAGGCGGCTAATGAAGATTTGACATATTATGGTAAATCGCTGACAGTCGATAAATATCCGTATTTTGATCAGTTTGTGAAGGATGAACTGACAGCCAAGCTTGGTAATGAGAATGTGGAAGATAAGGGACTGAAAGTTTATACCAGTCTCGACCCGACAATGCAGCAAATCACTGAAACTAGAGTTGCCCAAAACCTTGTGAAACTGGCTTATCGTGGAGCCACAAACGCAGCTGCTGTCGTCGGCGATGTCCATAACGATACTATACTGGCAATGGTCGGGGGTGCCGATTGGAACAAAAGCAATGTGAATGTCGCAACTAGTTTGAGACAACCAGGGTCTTCTTTCAAACCAATTGTTTATGCAACGGCTCTCATGAACGGCTTTACTGACACGACGATACTTCATGATATATATGTAAATTATGGGGGTAATCCACCATATATTCCTCATAATTATAGTGGCGGATATTCTGGAAATGTGACCCTCAGAAACGCTCTAGCCGAATCTCTTAACACTTGCGCAGTCGCTGTCGGTAAAGCCGTTGGACTAGATAAAATTATTAACACTGCTCATGCCATGGGGATAACTAGCCTCAATAGTGAGCCTTCTAGTTATGGTTTGCCACTAGCCCTGGGTGCAGGCGAAGTAAAGCTTGTAGACATGGTAGAAGCATTTTCCGCGTTCGCCGATGGCGGCAAACGTATGCCACAAACGGCCATATTGAAAGTCTTAGATAATAAAGGAGATGAAATCCCCATGCCAGAGAGACATGAGCAACAAGTTATTCCCGAGCAAGTTGCCAAAACTATTTCTAGCATTCTATCGGATAACAAGGCCCGGTCGGCTACCTTTGGAACCAACAGTCCACTAAAGACAATCAAGACTACTGCAGTAAAAACAGGAACGACTGATAACTATGACGATTCTTGGACACTAGGCTATTCTGCAGACTACACCGTCGGGGTTTGGATGGGGAACAATGATCATACTCCGATGAAGCAGGTGAGTGGCGTTGAGGGTGCTGCCTATGTTTGGCATGATATTATTACCGACATACTTGCCAACGTTCCGGATAAAGCCTTATAATCAACCCAGAGGAAATATGACAAAAATATTATTAGTTGAAGATGAGAAGTCTATCCGAGATCTTTATGAGATAAAGCTTACAAAGAGCGGCTTTAACGTAGTTACTGCTGATAATGGCGGAAAGGGTTGGGAACTTGCTCAAAAGGAGATTCCTGATCTAATACTCCTAGACGTGATGATGCCTGTGATGAACGGATTTGATGTCCTGAAAAAATTACGTGAAAAAGCCGAGACCAAGGATATCCCTGTCATCATCCTTTCAAATTATGGTGAAGTCGACCAAGTAACTAACGGCTTTTTGGTTGGAGCGACTGACTATCTGATCAAGGCCGAGCATACTCCTTCAGACGTTGTACAAATTATCAATGAAACACTGAAAATTAAGGGCAATATTGCTGGCCATGCTTTCAAAGAAGAATAATGGCTAGCTACAAGACCGCTGCTATTATTATAGCCAGATTGAACCTAGGAGAGTCAGATCGTATCTTGACTCTTTTTTCACCCTCGAAAGGAAAAACTCGGGCAATCGCAAAAGGCTCGAGAAAAACAAAGAGCAAATTTAGCGGTCATACTGAGCTTTTTACTCTCTGTGATTTAATTATTTCTACAGGCAAAAGTCTCGATATAATCACGGACAGTGAGCTTACCACGAATTTTCTCGCCTCCAAACCTGATTTAGAAAGTGTCAAAACTGCTTATTTCATGGCCGAGGCCATTAATAAGCTACTACCAGACGATCAACCAAACATTGATATCTACAATCTCTTTCTTTGGTGTCTCAAACATTTAGATTCAGACAAGACAAATCTGGTTAGACTAATTTTTGTGACTAGGATTCTGAAAATATTAGGCATCTATCCTGAACTTTCGAAGTGTGTAAAATGTGAGATAAGACCCGACCCCGAAACTATCTATTTCAGTAAGGAAGCCGGTGGCGTTATCGATAAGGGCTGTTCGCTTCATTTTGCCGACGCAACGAGGACTAATCAAGATGTGATTAAACTATGGCGATTTCTGGCTGATAGTAACTTCTCGGAGTTAAATAAAATTCGACCCTCTGCCGCTCTAGTGAACACGGCAAGTGAACTAGCCTTGGAATACATGAGGTGCGTAACTATGATTGACTACCGCAGCATCAGGGTGCTATCATAGCTCTATGAAAAATCAGGGCGAAGATATATCAACATTGGCTTGGACAAGGGCAGATTTCGAGAAAGAGGGTGAAGAAATCCCTGATTGTTTACAAGAAGACGACGTTCACACTGAAGGCGAGTTAATGAGCCGCGAAGAAATTGACACCTGGATTGCTGATTCCCATAAGTCATTCTGTATATTTCAAGAGCAGAATCCGGAACTTTTTAGTTTGCTCTATGACGAATTCGTCGTTGATGTTCATTATCTACAAGAGTTGGGAAAAATTACAGACGATGAAGCGAGTGTTATACTAGATAAAAGTAATTACACGTTTTAGGAGAAATATGGCTGCAAAAGACGAAAAACTGATGGAAAAAGTTCAAACTCTCGCTAGAAACAGGGGCTTTGTATATCCTGATTCCGAAATTTATGGTGGCATGGCAAACACTTGGGATTTTGGACCCCTGGGTGTTGAACTCAAAAATAACTTAAAACGCGAATGGTGGAAGTTTTTTGTACAGTCTCATATCAATATGGTCGGTGTCGATTCAGCTATTATTATGAACCCACGCGTTTGGGAAGCTTCAGGTCACGTTGGACAGTTTGGCGATGTCTTAGTCGATTGTAAAAAATGCAAAAATCGCTTTCGAGCCGATCATCTCATCGAAGATGCTATCAAGATTGACGTTGAAGGAAAACCGCTCTCAGAGATCTCCAAAGCTATCAAAGAAAACAACATTAAATGTACTGTTTGCGGCGCTTCTGACTGGACTGAGGCTAGAAATTTCAATATTTTATTCCAGACAAGCATAGGTGTTGTTGAAGATGAAAAATCCCTGGCCTATTTGAGGGGAGAGACTGCCCAAGGTATGTTTGTGAATTTCAAAAATATTGTCGCTACATCTAGAAAACGAGTCCCTTTCGGTATCGCTCAAATCGGGAAAGCTTTTCGAAATGAAATCACTCCAGGTAACTATATCTTCCGAACTCGAGAATTCGAAATTGCCGAGTTTGAGTATTTCATTAACCCAAAAGAATGGGAAAAATCTTTCGAATTCTGGCTTACAAAGATGCATGAATTTGCGGAAGTTATTGGTTTACCCAAAGGAATGCTTCATGATCATGAAATACCAAAAGAAAAGATGGCTCATTATTCTAAACGAACTGTTGACATAGAATTCGATTTTCCTTTTGGTCAAAAAGAACTTTGGGGCCTCGCATATAGACAAGATTATGATCTCTCAAAACATATTGAGTATTCCAAAGAAGATCTTTCATATACCGACCCTGTCACTAATGATAAGTTCGTTCCACACGTCATCGAGCCAACCTTTGGCGTTGAGAGAACAATGCTAGCAATATTATGCTCAGCTTATAGCGAGGAAGATGTTCACGGCGAGTCTAGAACGGTCCTACGTTTACCGGTTACACTTGCACCTTTCAAATTCGCTGTCTTGCCACTCTCGAAAAAACCGGAGCTTGAAGAAAAAGCCAAGGAAGTATGGGATATACTTTCAAAAAAGGGCAATACAGATTATGACGAAACCCAAAGTATTGGCAGACGTTACCGTCGTCAGGACGAGATTGGAACACCCTATTGCGTCACTGTCGATTTTGAATCGCTTACAGATAACGCCGTTACGATCCGTGACCGAGATACCATGGAACAAAAACGTATAAAAATCTCTGAATTATCCACTTTTCTTGAACAATCGGGTCAATAAAAATACTTGACATTATTCGTTTAAAAAAGTAAGATTTCAAAAGTAATTATTACCTCTATACCACATAGGAGTGAACGAAACTCCTATCTTTTTACTCTAAAAAGGAGAAAATCATGGACACAACCAAAGAAGTTTACCTGACAAAAGATGGCTTGGAAAAGTTACAAAAAGAATACGATGAACTTACGACAACTGGTCGCAAGAAAATTGCTGAAATGATTAAAACTGCCAAAGAATATGGTGACCTTTCTGAAAATTCTGAATACGCCGATGCTAAGGATCAACAAGTCTTTATCGAAGGCAGAATCTCAGAATTAGAACATATTCTAAAAAACGCCGTAATGATTGACGAATCTCACAATAATTGTTCAGTAGTTAATGTTGGCTGCAGTGTAAACGTGGAGCTTGAGACTGGTGAAATGGAATTCAGGATAGTTGGTTCGGCTGAGGCTGATCCTTCTAAGGGCTGGATATCAAACGAGTCGCCAATCGGCAAGGCGCTGCTCGGAAAAAAATCCGGTGATGTCGTAGAGGTCGCGGTCCCAGCCGGTAATATGCAGTACAAAATCAAGAAAATCAAATAATTTGTTATGAAACCCCTTCAAAAGCCCATTAGCGGCAACGTCAAAAGGGGTTTTTTGATAGCAATTTAGCCACAACTACGCTAAAATATGTTTATTGTTCGAGCCTGTCGAGAACCAGTTTGTAGGTTCACTTTGTTCACTCGAAGAATATAATATTTTATACGAAAGAACTTGGACGATGTTTTGGGCAGATGAAATTGCAATCAAATTAGATAAAAAGAAAAAGCAACTAGTAGATGATGCTTTCAGTACTTCAGGACCAGCCCACGTGGGCAGTCTTCGTGGTTTTGTAATACACGATATAGCTCACAAAACTTTACTTGCTGATGGGTTGGACACAAGATTCACTTTTATCCTTGATGACTTTGATCCCGTGGACGAACTTCCGGGAGTCAATTTTGATAAGAAAATTATTGAGGCCGAGATGGGCAAACCTCTCTTCATGGCAATCTCACCAGACAAAAACAAATCTTTAGCTGACTACTATTCGGAACAAATTGTCGGATCAGCTAGCAAGGCTGGGGTCCATCCTGAATACCTAAAGAACTCTGAGCTTTATCAAACTGGTAAATTTAACGAAGTTATTCGTGTTGCCCTAGATAACGCGACAAAAATACGTGAGATTTATAAAAAAGTTACTGGTTCTGAACGGCCCGATAATTGGTATCCCTTTCAGCCGATTTGTGAAAATTGTGGGAAAGTTGGAACTACAACAGCCGTTGATTGGGACGGCGAGCAAGTTTCATACGAATGTGAAGTGGATAAAGTTGACTGGGCAAAAGGATGTGGTCACAAAGGAAAAGTGTCACCCTTTAATGGAACTGGGAAACTCTACTGGCGTGTCGAATGGCCTGCTCGCATGACTGCTCTAGGAGTTACTGTCGAGGGTGAGGGCAAGGACCATTGGGTAGCCGGTGGGTCCAGAGAAATGGCAGACATTATTATGAGGGAAATATACAAATATCCATCACCACAAGACATCCGCTATGAATTCTTTGTCATTGATGGCAAAAAAATGAGTAAATCCAAAGGCACCGGAATCACTGCTGACGAAATTACCGATATTTTGCCAGTTGAACTATTACGATACTTACTGGCCAAGAATCCACGAAAAGAAGTTGATTTTAATCCTAAGGGTGTCACGATTCCAAACCTTTTCGATGACTATGATCGCGCCATGCATGCTTTTAACAAAGAAGTCGACTTCCCGGATCTTGGCAGGGCTTACGAAATTGTGCAGGAGAAAGGCTTCGAACCAGGCTATAGGATGAGATTTTCCAAAGTAGCACAAGCTATCCAAATGCCAAAAATTGATATTTTTATCGATGCTGAAACAGAGAAGGGTAGTAAACTTACCAAATATGAAATAGGGAAGCTGAACGAAAGAATCGAATATGCTAGGAAATGGCTTGAGAAATATGCTCCTGCTGATTTTGTTTTCAAAGTCCTAGACAAAGAACCGGATATTAAACTTTCCGAAATCCAGAAAGAATTCCTCGACAAACTTTCAGCTGTTTTTAATGAGAATAAAACTTGGTCAGGAGACGATCTACATTCAGCTATCCACGAGGTCAAGAAATCAACGGATATAACCCCACAGGATGCTTTCTCGGCCATTTATCTATCTTTCCTAGGCAAAGACTCGGGACCTCAGGCTGGCTGGCTCCTTGCTTCCCTAGAACATGATTTTGTAACAAACCGCTTGTATAATATATGTAGGAGTAAATAATGCTAGACATCAAATATATTCGCGATCATGCGGACGAAGTAAAAGAGAATATCAAAAACCGTGGACTGAATGTAGATGTTGACGAGCTGCTTAAGCTCGACAAAAGTCGTTTGGAGTTACTATCAGAAGTTGAAAAACTCAGAAATACCAAAAATAAACCGAGTGGTAAGCCAACTCCTACCGAACTCACTGAGTTAAAGAAGGTTAAAGAAAAAGAGGACAAGCTTTCTGCCGAACTGGACAATGTCGAAGTAAGTTACAAGGCTTTGCTTTTTGCCATCCCAAATACGACCCATCCTGACTCTCCAATTGGTAAGGACGATAGTGAAAATGTCGAGATTCGTAAAGTCGGGAAAGTTCCCAAATTTGATTTCTCACCTCTTGACCATGTCGAGCTGGGCGAAAAACTTGGCATCATAGATTTCGAGGCCGGTTCTAAGGTTACTGGGGCTAAATTTTATTTTCTAAAGAATGAGGCTGTTCTTCTAGAACAGGCACTAATTAATTACGGCCTTGATATTCTCCAGAAGGAAGGTTTTTCTCTCATAGCCACACCTGATCTTGCAAAAACCGAAATTGTGAATAATATGGGATATCAACCACGTGGACCAGAAGCCCAGATATATAATATAGAGGGAGGCGACCTTTCACTAATAGGTACTGCCGAGATTACCCTGGGTGGACTTTATGCCGGAGAAATTATTGATGAGAAAAAGTTGCCCATAACTCTCGCTGGCCTGTCTCATTGTTTTCGTACTGAAGCAGGTGCATATGGCCGCCATTCTAAGGGTCTCTACCGCGTTCATCAATTCTCCAAGCTCGAAATGTTCGTATTTTGTAAACCTGAAGATTCAGATAAGTGGCACGAGAAACTGGTCAAACTGGAGGAAAAAATATTTGCTGGTCTCGAAATACCATATCGCGTAGTCGACATCTGCACCGGTGATATGGGTGCCGTCGCTTATAGAAAGTATGACCTCGAAGGCTGGATGCCAGGCCGTGGTGATTATGGCGAAATAACATCAACATCCAATTGCACCGATTATCAGGCTAGAAACTTAGGTATTAAATATCGCAAAGCGGATGGCTCGTCTGAATATCTTCATATGTTGAATGGCACTGGAATCGCAATCTCTAGAGCGTTAATTGTACTTCTGGAAAATAATCAGCAAGCCGATGGCAGTGTGAAAGTTCCAAAAGTCTTACAAAAATACATTGGAAAATCTGTTATTAAACTAGGAGGCAAAGATGAAGGTTAACATCACGGGTCATGAGACAATTTTAACCCCCCAAGTCAAGAAATATGCTGAACAAAAACTGAATAAACTCTGTAAGCGTTATAAACAAATTATGAGCGCTGACGCGGTGTTAGAAGAAGACCACAACAAGAAGGAGAAAACAGCTGCAACTGCAAAAGTTTTGCTCAAAATGAAGGGGCAAGACATCACGGCAACATCATCAGAGAGAACCGTATTCGCAGCTATCGACGAAACCGAGAGAAAACTCGTAAAACAGCTTGACCGTGAAAAATCAAAATACGATCCTAATAATTTGAGGGTTTTAAAGGGTAAAAAACTACTTCAGAAACTTTTCCATTGGGATCAATAAGGACATTATGACAATTTTTTCAAATATATTCGGTGATCCGAACCAGAAGAAGATTAATAAGATTAAACCTATCGTTGACAGCACAAATGCCCTCGAAGAAGGTGTAAAGAAGCTCAGCGATAAGGCTATTCGTGATCGTATCGTTACTCTACGCCAAGAAATTGAGATAAAACTCGGGAAAGAAAAGGGGAAAGAGGAAGATAACGAATCGGTAAGAACGGTTGAAAATGACGTATTGGAGCCCTATATTCCTGAAGTCTTTGCGTTGACTCGTGAAGCCTCATGGAGGGCTATTGGTCAAAGACACTTCGACGTTCAACTTATTGGTGGATATGTTCTTCACGAAGGCAGTATCGCCGAAATGATGACAGGTGAAGGCAAAACACTGGTGGCAACACTAGCGACAACCTTAAATGCACTTACTGGTAAGGGTGTTCACATTATTACCGTTAATGATTATCTGGCGCGCCGTGACGCTGGCTGGATGGGACAGATCTACCATTTTCTTGGACTCTCTGTAGGTGTAATTGTTCACGATGAGGCCTTCCTCTTTGACCCTGGGTACGATAACGAAAAGGTTTTAGACGAAGCAACTGAGCACTTGAGACCTGTTTCTCGTAAGGATGCTTATGCCGCCGATATCACTTATGGCACAAATAATGAATTTGGTTTCGACTACTTACGCGACAATATGGTCCAATCTCTCGATCAAATGGTTCAGAGACCACTTCACTTCGCCATCGTTGACGAAGTTGACTCTATCTTGATTGACGAAGCCAGAACTCCGCTTATTATTTCCGCTCCAGCAGAGGAAAGCACTGATAAATACATGCAAATCGATCGCTTGGTCAAACAGTTAAATAGTGAGAAGGATTATACCGTAGACGAGAAGCAAAAAGCCGTCTCACTGACCGATGAAGGCATCGCACATATGGAAAAACTCCTTGGCGTTGATAACATTTATGAGGAATATGGCATCGAGAATGTCCATCATATCGAACAAGCCCTGAAAGCAAATATACTTTTCAAGCTCGATAAAGATTACGTCGTCAAAGACGGTGAAATCGTCATCGTTGATGAGTTCACTGGACGTCTGATGCTCGGGCGTCGTTTCAGTGAAGGCCTTCACCAGGCTATTGAAGCAAAAGAAGGCGTTGAGGTTAAACGTGAGTCTTTAACTTTAGCTACCATCTCTTTTCAAAATTTATTTCGTCTGTATGTAAAGCTTGCAGGTATGACCGGTACGGCCGTTACTGAAGCTGAGGAATTTTCAAAAATATACAAACTTGAAGTTATCAAGATTCCTACCAATAGGACAAATGTTCGTCATGACGAAACTGACATGATTTACAAAAACGAACGTGGCAAGTTTATGTCAGTAGTAAATGACATCAAAGAGAGAAACCAGAAAGGTCAACCGGTTCTCGTTGGTACAGTTTCTATCGAAAAGAATGAGATACTGGGTGATCTACTTAAGCGTGCCGGAATCAAACACGAACTTCTGAACGCCAAGAATCACGAACGTGAAGCTATGATTATCAAAAATGCCGGCCAAAAAGGCGCTGTTACTGTAGCTACCAATATGGCTGGTCGTGGTACAGATATTGTTCTTGGTGACGGTGTTGCCGAACTGGGTGGATTACATGTTATAGGCACAGAAAGACATGAATCCAGACGTATCGATAATCAGCTCCGTGGTCGTTGTGCTCGTCAGGGCGACCCCGGCTCGACTCAATTCTTTGTTTCATTAGATGACGACCTCATGCGTATTTTCGGCAGTGAGCGAGTCGGTCAAATAATGGAAACTCTCGGTCTTCCAGAAGATCAACCAATCCAACATGCTATGATTTCTAAATCTCTTGAATCTGCTCAACGTAAGGTTGAAGGTCACAACTTCGATATCCGTAAACATCTCGTGGAATACGATGATGTTATGAATAAACAGCGCGCCTATATCTACAATTTACGCTATCGAATCCTCTCAAAAGAAAGTCTGAAGGATGATTATTTCGAGATTTTACACAATACAGCTGCGGGTCTGGTGGCTTTGAACACAAACGCTGAAACGAATGAAATCATGCTAGAGGGCCTCAAGAAAGAACTGGTCGGCATTACAGGTCAAACGGTTGAGCTTGACAAGAAACTCATTCACAGGCCGGTTGCAGAGGTTACAGAGGCTATTTATGATATGCTCGCAAAGGTTTATGATGACAAAGAGAAACGCACCACACCAGAGATGATGAGAATCTTAGAACGTGCTCTTTATCTACGTACTATTGACATGCTCTGGATTGATCACCTAGACGCTATGGATCATCTGAGAGACGGTATTGGCCTTCGTGGTTATGGTCAGAAAGATCCACTTGTTGAGTACAAAAACGAGTCTTATCGAATGTTTAAGACATTGCTTGGTGCAATCGAAAGTGAGCTTGTCGGACTAGTTTACAAAGTTGAAATCACCTCGAATCTGACATCACCAACTCAGAAAAGAGCTGCAGCTGATTCTGCTGGTAGATTATCCAGAGACATCAACAAAACCATAGGGCGAAATGACCCTTGTCCATGTGGTAGCGGTAAGAAATATAAAAAGTGCTGCGGTAAATGACCCTACAAGAACAAGCCGAAAAAATAATTACCGATTTGAAATTAGTAGAGTTACTAAGCGTATTCGGTGAAACACATGTTGTTGGTAGTATTGCATTTGGCACGACAACAAAACCCGACATAGACATACAAGTCTATGCGGCCGGACATTATGAAAATATTTCTAGTGATATCATAAGTAAGCTTTCCGAGATTGGGCTTACTGATATTAAGGAGCGTCGGCTCAAAAAGAGTAAAAAATACCTTATTACTGGTAAACTTCAATCTGAAGATTTAGTGTGGGATATTGACATCACCCTGACTCAACCAGACGCTCGCTATATTCGTGATTCCTATCATTTCTATCTGGATTACTTTCCAAAAATGACTGATGAAAAGAGAGAGAAAATTATTAAATTCAAAAATGAGTTCGCAGACAATAAGGTAACAGGTGATAATTCAGCCTTTTACATCTATATTGGAGTCCTAGACAAAGATATCAAATCCACTGAAGCAATGAAGGAGTATCTGAAGACATTATGATTAAAGCCGTTTTTTTTGATGCCATCAAGACGATCTTTGACCCACAACCTAGTGAGGTTGAATTACATAGAAAAGTCCTTGAGAAAGTTACTGGACGTAGTATCGATGAGACAGAGTTAGAACAAATTATCAAACAGGCTATTACGGAAACGGAAAAGCTAGATATAGTCAAAACCAATGGTTTGCAGCAATGGGAATACTATCCAAATAAGGTCGCAGAACTCATTGGCTGTGAAAAGTCTGAATGTAAAAATGTTGGAGACCAATTACGTTTCGAGACCTGGGGTAATCCAGATAATTACAAACTATTCGACGATGTTTTACCAACCTTAAAAACATTGAAAGAACATGGAATATATGTGGCTTGCGTGTCTAATGAAGATGGTTGGCTGAGTAAATTTTTTGATCATTTCGGGATCAGTGAATACTTTCAATTTATCATAACTTCACAGGAAATTGGTTTTGAAAAACCAGACTCAAGAGTTTTTCACGCTGCACTTATCAAGACGGAATTTGCTCAAAATGAAGTTCTCTTCGTAGGCGACAGTGAGGTAAGTGATTACCAGGGCTCTCTGAGTGCTGGAATGATGCCACTGCTTATTGACAGAGACCACAAAAACCACGATGATAATATAGTTAAAATTGATAATCTCGAAAGAGTTTTGGAGTATATAAAATGATTAATGGACCTATTTTGCCAGTTATACTGATCACCGGTTTTCTAAATAGCTTCAACCCTTGCGCGATTTCGCTCCTACTTATCTATATATCAATGATGTTCACCTTACAGAAAGATCGCAAGGAAATATTTGCGTTTGGTTTAACATATGTAATATCTATTTATTTGACATATTTATTTATCGGCTTAGGACTTTTACGAGCCGGGACGCTGATTACTTCATATCCAATTAGCAAAATTGGAGCTGTACTCGTGATTATCTTTGGTCTTCTGAATATCAAAGAATACTTTTTTCCAAATGCGCCTTTCAGTATTCGCATCCCACTGAAAGTCCGTGCAATAGTTGGTAAGTATGCATATCAGGCAACGGTTCTGTCAGCGGCTATCGTTGGTGTACTCATCGGATTATTCGAATTCCCATGTTCTGGCGCAATTTATCTTGCTATTGTTTCTTTATTATCAACAAAAACTAGCTTTTTTGTCGGGTTACTATATCTGTTACTCTATAATCTGATGTTTGTTCTTCCTCTGATTTTTATCTTCGTAGCTGCTACAAATAAGCTTACTACAGAGAAATTTATCAATCTTCAAGAGAAGCACGGTCGCAAGCTTCACCTCTTTTTGGCCCTCGTCATGATAGTCCTAGGTGGAGTTATCCTTTACTTAGTGCGATAAATTGCACATAGGGTTATAATATTTAAGGAGAGTAATATCTCCTTTTTATTTTCCGTTACCAGCTAAACTACTTGACAATTTTCAGATATTATGATATTATGACCAGTCAACTCGAACTTAGGTTCAAGATGACTTGCACCTTACCATTCACAATATTCGCAACCGGTCGCGAATATTGTTGCATACCCATCAGAAATCGACCCGGAAGGGGGTCCTCATCGTGAGCGATGAGAGCACGGTGGTTGTGCCCGATCCGGGCCAGCCCGCAGTAACGACGGTGGAGACAAGGCCTTTCTACAAGACCGACAGAGGAATAGTGACGATTATCGTCGCTGCCCTCGTTGTTCTTGCGGCACTGGCGGCGTTCATAGTCGTCGTAACGTTCGTGATCTACACGCTCAGCTCCCAGTTCAACCCGGCGAACATCGCTGGGAAGATGGAAGCACCGCCCGCGAACCCAGGTCCAGCCTACTCCTTCGGAGTCAGAAGCTGGACCCAGTTCAAGACGGCTGCTGACGCACTGGACACGGACACAGTCGAAGGGAACATCATGTATGATTCCCTCCACGAACTCCATCCAGAGCAAGGCGACATCCGACAGGCCGTTGCAGCAATGGTTGCGCTCGAGAAGTCGGGCAAGACCTACCTGTATACCGCTCCCAAGGGCGCCGCTTTCATCAACACCGACTACAAGGTCGTTGGGGACAGCAAGCTGGGCTACCGTTTCTTCGAAGACGTGACCAAGAACAACACTACGGAGTTCCTGAAGTTCGCCGACGGAACGGTTGCCGTGAAGGCAGGATGTGCTAACGCCGTCCGCTTCCACAAGAGCGTGCCGTCTACCAAGAAGATCGTCTTCAGACCTCCGGGAAAGAAGAAGCCCCCCACGAAGTGTGACAACAACACGGGCCAGTACAAGAAGTACGCCAGGCAAGACCCTCGCAAGAACGTCGGCAAAACCGTCGGCTACAAGCGCGGCAATGCCGAAACAGTCAGTAAGCGGCAGCAAGGTGAACCCAAGGGTGGGACAGACCCCACCCCAAGCGGTACACCTGGCACTGGTTCTGGCGGTACGACACCTGGTGGTAGCGGGAGCGGATCTCCTGCACCCAACCCTGGCTCTGGCCAGACAATCGGTGGCACCGTGCCACACCCATAGACCGGTAGCTGCTGGAGGCGGCCCGATAGGCGTACATCGCCATCGGGCCGCCCCAGCGGATTCAAATTTTGTATAATGCCCAAAATAGTTAATAAAGTAAAAAACAATTCTCGAAGGGAGAAAAGTATGAAAAAAATGTTTAAAAAATCAAAAGTATTACTCGTATACTTATTTGCCGTGCTTTTTGGATTAAGCACAGCAGTAATGGCAGCCTCGACTGCCGTCCCAGTTGGTGGCTCAGAACTACAGGCCACTTTGAAGGTTGCAAACTCAACAGCCGGTACAGACTACGAGCAGTCTGTGTCAGCAAAAGTCGATGATGTCGCCAAATACGAGATTTGGTTCCACAACAACGAAAACGAGAACTCGGGTAAAAATATCGATGACCTTAATATCAAGGTGACTTTACCAACAGATCAATCAACATCCCACACCGCCAATCTATCAATTGGTGGAGAAAACTCAAACAAGATTACTGACAGCGCTACTGTAACGACCGAAATTCCAACATCAATGCAATTCATTGCGGGTACTGTCTATCGTAGATATAACACTGGCACGAATGCTGATCCGGATTGGGTAACCGAAAAGATTACTGATGCTGTTGTTAATGGTAATGGCTTCACGATTGCTTCTCTGAAACCTTGCTACAACTTCCAAGAAACTATTACATTCCAAGCTCGCGTAATGGCCCCTGTTGTTTCAATTGTTAAACAGGTTAAAGTAAAAGGTTCTAGTACCTGGGCAACAGAAATTAACGCTAATCCCGGAGATACGCTAACCTACTTGATAGGATTCAAGAACGAAGGTAACGTCACACTTGATAATCTTATTATCAGAGACAATTTACCTGAAGGTCTAACCTATGTTAATGGTAGCACGAGTATTACCAATACTTTGTATCCAAATGGGGTACAAGGAACCGATGATGTTACAAAAGGTGGATTAATTATCGGAAACTTCCTACCGGGTTCAAACGGCTACGTAAGCTTTGATGTAAAAATTCCAACCACTGTAAGCGTTTGTGGTAATAAGACATACACCAATGTTGGCGTAGTCAAAGCTGACGAAATTGGCGAGTTTTATAACACAGCCAAAACAACCGTCAATTTCCCTTGTAAAGTTCCAACTCCTCCAGTTGTAACACCTCCATCTAACCCGCTCCCAACCTCTGGACCGGTTGAGTCGGCCACGGGTGCATTCGGACTTACAGCCGCTGGTGGTGCCGGATTCGCTTGGCTGAAGAGCAAAAAAGCTTTACTATCAGCTCTCAAGAAAATTAAATAATCACAAAAAGAGCCCCGCAAGGGCTCTTTTTTGATGTATAATTGTCCTCATGAACGATATCAAAGAGAGACTGAAAAACTTATCAGAAAGACTCGAAAAGGCCTTTGCTATTTTGAATTTGGAAAAGGATAGAACAGAGCTTGCGGAGCTTGAGACACAATCAACGAAAGAAGATTTCTGGAATGATTCAGACGCTGCCCAAGAAACGATGCAGCAGATAGGTAACATCAGAAACAGACTAGAAGCCTGGGATACTATTACTAAAAGTATTAATGACCTCGCTGAACTTGCTGGCGATACAGACGAACAGGACACTGAAATGATGGGCGAGATTGTGGCAAACCTCGAAGAACTTGAAAAAAAGTTCGAGGGACTTGAATTCGAACTTCTATTTTCCGGGCCACATGATTCTGAAAATGCTATTGTATCTATCAGCGCGGGTAGCGGTGGCACTGACGCCCAAGACTGGGCCGAGATGCTCCTCACTATGTATTTGAAGTTTGCAGAAAAACACAATTTTACGGTGTCTCTACTGGACCGAGCAGACGGTGAAGAAGCCGGCATCAAGGGAGCAACGATCGAGATAAAAGGGGATCATGCCTTCGGATATCTGAAGAGCGAACATGGCGTCCATAGACTGGTCCGCATTTCGCCTTACGACGCCGCCAAAGCAAGGCATACATCTTTTGCGCTAGTGGAGGTTACTCCCGAAATGAAAGAGATCGACTATAACCTGGATGAAAATGATCTGAGAATCGATACCTTCCGCTCCGGCGGTCACGGCGGACAAAGCGTCAACACCACTGATTCAGCCGTCCGTATCACTCACATCCCAACTGGCCTTACTGCCACATGTCAAAACGAGCGTAGTCAGTTGCAGAATAAAGAAATGGCTATGAAAGTGCTCAAATCGAAGCTTGCCATATATGAAGAGCAGAAACAAGCTGAAGAATTCGCGGTCCTGAAAGGGGAGAATGTTCCCGCTGCTTGGGGCAATCAGATCCGCTCATACGTGCTCCAACCTTATACCCTCGTCAAAGATCACAGAACAAATTATGAGACTGGAGACGTCCAAAAAGTCCTAAATGGCTACATTGACGAATTTATCGAAGCCTATCTCAGAAAACAAGCATAAAAAAACTTTTGCTAGCGCTTGACCCGAATCCCAAATTCGCCTAGAATAGATACGAAGAGAGGGACAATTGATTTATTTCGAGAAGGTATCCAAGATTTACAAGCAGGTTGAGGGCGGCACATCAGAAGCTCTCAAAAATGTAACCTTACATATAAAACCAAGTGAATTTGTCATAGTCGTCGGTGCATCTGGCGCCGGTAAATCAACTCTTATTAAACTTATTAACCGAGAAATAAGGCCAGACAAAGGCAAGATATTTGTCGGTGGTCTAGATTATTCAGAACTTAAGAAACGCGATATTCCATACCTTCGTCGCAAAATCGGCGTTGTTTTTCAGGATTATAAGCTTCTACCGAAGAAAACTGTTTTTGAGAACGTCGGTTATGCCCTAGAAGTAGCCGGCATCAGACCAAAAGAAATCAAGGAACGTGTGCCGAAGATTCTCGACCTTGTTGGTCTCTCAACAAAAATTAATTGCTTTCCTAGGGAGCTCTCTGGTGGCGAAAGGCAACGTGTTGCCATCGCTCGCGCCCTAGTTCATCAACCTCGCATTTTGATAGCTGACGAACCAACGGGCAATCTAGATCCAAAAACATCGTGGGAGATCGTCGAGATTTTGCAGAAGATTAATCAGCTTGGTACTACAATCATTATGACAACTCACAATTCTCATATCGTGAATAAGTTAAAAAAGAGAGTTATCAAACTCAGTGACGGTAAAGTTGTTTCAGATGAACAGATGGGGAGGTACGAAGCCTAATGCATTCATTTATACGTATGATAAAATCCGGTTTCTCGAGCTTCATCCGCAACGGCTGGCTTTCTGTCGCTTCTATCACTGTGATGGTACTGACACTGCTTACACTGTCTATATTTTTCATTCTCAACATTGTTTTAAACACCGGCATTAAAACTATTCAAGACAAGATCGATATCTCAGTTTATTTGAACGACAACATCCAACAAAGCCAGGTTATTGATCTACAGAATAATCTTGCCGGCATGAGTGAAGTCAAATCCATAAACTACATATCAAAGGACGAAGCACTTACTAAGTTCAAAGAACAAAACAAAGATAATCAGAAACTACTTGATTCTATAAATGGCATCGACAACTCCTTGCCGGCCAGTCTAGAAATCAAAGTTTATGACCCCGGCAAGTTAGATAAGATCACAACTGTTATTGATGCTGCAGTCTATAAACCAATAGTTATGAAGATAAGCTACCAACAGAACAAAGAGATTATCGACAAACTTTTTCGAGCAACGAATATTACGAGACAAATCGGAATTATTATTACAATTGCTTTCACACTAGTATCACTCATCATTATCTTTAACACTGTTCGTATTGCTATTTTCTCCAGGATGGAAGAGATAGAGATTATGAAACTTGTCGGGGCCACGCCAGGTTTCATTAAGGGGCCATTTTTGATAGAAGGAACACTTTATGGCATCATAGCCACATTGATTTCGATGCTTATTCTTTCCTCGATTCTATACTTCGCTGCACCAGCAGTCGCCAACTACATCGGCGGAGTAGGTGATAGTATCTCCAATTTCCTCCGAGACAACATCCTAGAAGTTTTGCTCATCCAACTCGGGGTCGGTATCTTTATCGGTGTCTTCTCTAGCTGGCTCGCAATCCGAAAACATCTCAGATTCAACTAATCGTCCCGGTCATCCTGAGTCGGAACGAAGGGTCCAGGACCCAAATCCTAGATTCTTCACTCGGTTCAGAATGACGAGTAGTAAATCGACTGTCGTTCCGGCCCTCCCTTTCATTCCTGCGAATGCAGGGATCCACGTGGATCCCCGTGACAAGCACGAGGATGACAACGAGAGAAAACACCCAATATTGACACATTCTTTCATAAATATGTTATAATACCCAAGGAGGGTAAATGCACCGCCAGTATAAGGAATCCCAAAAAGCCAAAAAATCTATGTTTAAAAGAATGATAAAACCATCATTAGTGTTGGTTTTATTTGTTTATACAATTTGTGCGACATTTTCATACCCAATGCCAACAAAAGCAGACTCGAATGTCGATCAGCTTTTGCAACAAAATCAGCAATATCAACAACAGCTAAATTCACTATATGCTCAACAAAATTCTCTTGCTAACCAGATCGCAATTGCAAACACACAGGCTGCTGCAATTCAATCGCAAATAAATTTAACATCCGCTCAACTTCAAGATGTAAACAACCAAATAGATAAGACTAATCAAGATATTACGGCGGCACAGGCTAATCTGGACAAACAGAAAGTGCTGCTTGGTGAGTATATAAAGACCATGTATGTTAATAGTCAAACCTCACAAATCGAGTTAATTCTTACCTCATCAAGTTTTTCAGACTTCGTTGACCAGAGTCAATACCTCGACTCCATGACACAGCAAGTCCAAAATACGACTAATCAAATCGAAAGCTTAAAGAAGGATCTAGATTCTAAGAAGAAAGACCTTCTAACTCAGCAAGACAAAATCAATTCTTTATTGGCCTCACAAACTGATCAAAAATCGGCCCTAAACGCGCAAAACGATCAAACAAGTTCTTTGCTAGCGCAATCGAAAAATTCTGCAGCTGCAGTGTCTGGACAGATTGCAAAGAATAATTCTCAACTGAATATACTTCGAGCTATCGCATCCGGGAATACAGGCGGAGTCATCAATGGTAACTTGATTGTCGTTAATCAATCTTTTTTCGTGAATGGAGTGGAACACTCTTATGAATCACAGAGAATGTATGGTCAGGGAGCCTATATACAAGGGAATTCTAACGCTGACGATAACTTTATTGACATGTACAACAGTGGCTGCCTAGTTACGAGTCTGGCGATGGCCTATGGAGAAACACCTGCACAAGAAGCCGCTAGACATCGCTTTAGTTATAGTTATATGGAGGACTCTGGAGGAAGTGCAATCAGTAGTTCTGCGGCCGATAGTTTGTTAGCAAATGGCTCCCCAGTTATATTTGGGATTGACTGGAACGGAGATGGTTATGCTGATCACTACATTCTTTGTTTCGCTCACACAGACGGAAAATACTACATTGACGATCCTTATTTCGGTGCTGGCAAAGAGTATTCGTCGTCAGAGGTCGTTAAATACTTAAAACCTTAATTGACCTCATTAGCTGAATAGATTAGAATAGTAGGCAGGGTAATGCCTACTATTTTTTTATGAAAAAAGAAGAAGAATCTACAACAGAAATATACAGGAAGCAAAAGAACACCAAGATACTTATCGGTGCGGTGATTTTCTTGTCATTCCTTTTTGGCTGGGCTTTTGGTCATCTAGATTTTCAAGCTCAGAATGCTGGACTTTCCTCAACTATCATCAACAAGGATAACTCTGCCGTTGATTTTGGCATTTTCTGGCAGACCTGGGACAAAATCACCGGTGAGTTCGATGGCAAGATAGACACTCAACAAATGATTTATGGTGCTGTCAGCGGAATGGTAAATTCTCTTGGTGATCCATACACGGTCTTCATGACCCCAGATCAGACAAAATCCTTCAACCAAGACCTGTCCGGTAGTGTTACCGGTATCGGCGCTGAAGTCGGTGCGAAGGATAGTCGCGTCATTATAGTTGCTCCACTTGCTGGTTCACCGGCAGACAAAGCCGGCCTCAAAGCCCAGGATATCATCCTCACAATTGATGGAGTGGATACTACCAACATGGACCTGAACACTGCAGTAACAAAGATTCGTGGTAATGCCGGAACCACAGTGAAGCTCCAAATCCAAAGGGGGGATCAGAAACTCGACTTCACTATTACCCGTGCTACTGTCGAGACGAAGAGCGTCACCTGGGAAGTTAAGAACAACAACATCGGCTATATCCAGATTTCTCAGTTCGATAGTAATACTTCAGACCTGATAAAACAGGCTACAGCCGATCTCAAGTCCAAAAACGTGAAGGGAATTATTCTCGATTTACGTAATAACCCGGGTGGATATCTGGATGCCGCCGTCACGGTTACTAGCGAATTTCAACAAAGTGGTACTGTCGTCACCGAGAAGCCAACTTCTAGGACTGGCACTGAGCAGAAATTTACTGCTACAGGTAAAGGTAATCTAATGGATACTTCTATCCCGATGGTCGTTCTCGTAAATGGTGGTTCGGCCTCTGCTGCAGAAATTGTCTCAGGCGCTTTGCACGACAATGGTAGAGCTACGCTTATCGGCGAGAAAACTTTCGGTAAAGGTTCAGTTCAATCTGTTGAGGACCTTCCAGGGGGTGCCAGTCTCCGCGTGACTATCGCTCACTGGTTTACGCCAAAAGGCGTCAACATCAACAAGGCCGGCATTTCACCTGATATCCAAGTGACTCTGAGTGATGCCGATGCTAACGCCGGTAAAGACCCACAAATGGATAAAGCTATAGAGTTCGTAACAAGCAAAATTAAGTAGGAGAATCCATGAAACTGTTATTTTTACAAAGTCTAGAACACAACAAAGTCGGTGATATCAAAGATGTACCAGATGGCTATGCGCGCAACTATCTACTGCCAAAAGGCATTGCTGTACCGGCAACTCCGGAGAAAGTTGCCGAATTAGAATCAAAAATGGCGAAGATCCAAAAAGAAGAAGAAAAGGTTCTTACTGACTTGCAGGCTATCGCTGACAAAATTGAAGCTAAAACATTCACCGTTGAAGCTCAAGCTGGTGAAGAAGACAAACTCTTTGGTGCAGTCACAAATAGAGACCTAGCTGAGGCTCTTGCCAAGGATAAGATTGAAATAGAAAAACAAGAAATAGAGATCCAGAACCCTATCCACGAGCTTGGCGAACACGAAGCCTTGGTCAAGCTAGGTCATGGCGTTCACGCTACCATGAAGGTGAAGGTCGAAAGAGCGAAATAGCCTTGACGAATAGGCACTTTTCCGTTATAATTTTTTAGTCTTATATACAGGAGTAACCCATGTCACATACAAAAGCAGGCGGTAGTACAAGAAACGGACGCGACTCTAGGTCTCAGAGACTTGGCGTGAAGCTTTTTGGTAGCCAAACAGTCAAGGCTGGCGAGATTATCGTACGTCAACGCGGCTTCAAGTGGCATCCGGGTGAAAATGTAGCCGTTTCTGGTGACGACTCACTCTATGCAAAGATTTCTGGAATCGTCGAATTTACTGAGAAACGCCTGACAAAGTTCACTGGACACAGAGTCCGTAAAACTATCGTCAACGTCACACCAAACAAATAATACAAGGCCCTACGGGGCCTTTTTTATAACATTTAGTGCTATAATCTAAATATGAAATTAGGCGTTCACGTATCATCAGCCGGAAAGATAGACCAAGCCGTCGACAGAGCGGTAGCTCTTGGTTGTAATACTTTTCAGGTTTTTATTTCTAACCCCAGGGGTTGGCGCCCAACCATGATCCCTGATACCGATGTACGAAACTTCAAAGAGAAGTATCAAAAGACCAGTATGCAAGGAGCAGTTGCTCACGCCATTTATCTTATCAACCTAGCGTCACCAAATAGTTACCTTAGAGAGCAATCTATAGAATCTCTCATTTCCAGCTTAGTAAATGTAGAACGTCTAGGACTCTCCGGATTAGTCACACATATAGGCTCACATCAGGGTGATGGCTTAGAGATAGGCATAAGTCGTGTAGTGGAAAGCCTTGATCAAATCCTTACTGATACTACTTGCTGCGCTATGCTTCTTCTCGAGAATACAGCCGGTGCCGGCAACCTAGTAGGGAAGACTATCAAAGAAATTGGCGACATCCTCAGAAAAGCAGACTCAGAACGTTTAGGATTTTGTCTAGATACGGCTCATGCTTTTGAATATGGATATGAATTGAATACTGCCGCTGGACTAGAGGCATTAGTTACAGAGATTGAAAAAGAAATCGGACTCGATAAACTTCGTGCAATTCATCTCAATGACTCCATGACAGACCTTGGTAGTAATAGAGATCGACACGAAACATTCGGTAAGGGCTTCATTGGCGAAGAAGCCATGGTCAGAATTATTAACCATCCAAAGCTTCGAGATAAACCCTTTATTATGGAAACTCCAGAGATCAACAAAGGAGAATCTGGCCGACAAATTGTCAATCATGTACGATCCCTCTGGAAGGTCTAATGAACAAAATAATTTATCAGGATAAACCTCTTTACCCAAAGCTTTTGTGGCAAAGGCCAGTTCACTTCTATAAAGCCGAGGCGGGTAAGATTTTGGTACTCGCAGGTTCAAAGGGCATGACTGGAGCTGCAATACTCACTTGCGAGGCTGTTTTCCGCAGTGGAACCGGTATTTTGATCCTCGGTTTCCCAGAAGGTCTCAGATCTATTTATAGCGAAATACTACCGGAGGCCATGACTCTAGAATTACCAGAAACCCCCAGTGTGTCACTTGCCAAAAAGGCTGATACACTCATTCTGGAAAACGCTAGAACCTGTGACGTTGTCATTATTGGCCCCGGCTTGTCTCAGAATGCAGAAACTATTCAGCTAATATGGGAACTTATCTTCGCTATCGATAAACCAATAGTCCTAGATGCCGACGGTATCACTGCCTTAGCGAAAGGGATTGACGTGATGAGGACTCATGAAAGCGAAGAGTTTCTCGAAAATTATTTCGCCAAAAAACCGGGGCAACTAATTATCACACCACATCCTGGCGAAGCTGCCAAACTGGCTAGCGCTCTTAGACTTGATAAAAAATATGTGAGTAAATACATTGAAAATCACAAATCTGAAGCTGCAGAAATTTTGGCAGAGAAATTAGGTTGTATCGTCGTTCTGAAGGGTCACAACACGGCGATAGCCACAAATATGGGTAAGACAATAATCACACGCCTAGGGGGCCCAGAACTCGCCACAGCTGGTTCTGGAGACGTTTTGTCTGGCGTTATCGGTTCATTTATAGGACAAAACCCTGGTAGACTAGTTGAAGCAGCTACAACCGCTGTTTATCTACATAGTCTTGCAGGTGTTATCGCAAAAGAGAAAATTGGTGAACGAAGCGTTATTGCTTCCGATATCATCAGATATTTACCTGAAGCAATTAAAAAAGCCGAGGAATAAATCCACGGTTGAAGGTCCTTGGTGGGCAAGGAGGGGGTCGAACCCTCAAGAGATTGCTCCCATAGGTGTTTGAGACCTACGCGTATACCAGTTCCGCCACTTGCCCAAAAAAGGTCACCAAATTCCACCATACTGACATTTAGCCCAAGCGCCAGCAACAAGAGATATTATAGCTGAGAAGTGGCATTTGGTCAACAAACTATGTATGATATGAGTATGTTAAAAGAACCAACTATACATCAACTGGAACAACTTCTTGAGGCATTTCGTGCCCAAGGTGGTACCGATGCTGAGATTAATACTCTCGCTCAAGACATAATTAGGGATTTCAGACCGGAAAAGCAACGCTCCGCAGCCGAAGTTTTTGGTACCGAACAGCATCCAAGCATTAGAAAGATTACGGATTTCAAAAAAGATCCTTCGTCACCAATCAAAGAAGCCATTTCTAAGTTCTGGAATCATTGGTATACAAAATACCCAATAGTTTTTATCAGTGCCTTTGTCTTGATTTTTGTCGGGTCAAATTTGCCTCTGTATATAACAAAACTGCAACCTACGAAGACTGTCGTGAAAGAGGTAGCGTCAACAAAAGTACTGGTCCAGAATATGGACAAAAGCGCGCCACTAGAACCGGGTGAAGTAGTGCCATCATATCCGACTCTGGTTATACCAAAACTCGGAGTCACTGCTCCAATTCTTTTCATCAATACCTATGACGAAGCAACAATTGAGGATAATCTTCGCAATGGCGTTGTTCACTATTACCAGACAGCCGAGCCGGGAAAAGTTGGAAATACATTTATCACCGGTCATAGCTCAAACTATTGGTGGAAAACAGGTGCAGATAATTATATATTTGCCAATTTGGATAAACTAGCGGTTGGTGATCAAGCCAAGATATATTACGAAGGCAACAAGTTCCTGTACCAGATAACGGAAATCAAGGTTGTTGATCCAACTGACCTTAGTGTTTTAGAACAAACAAGCAAACCAACATTGACTTTGATGACCTGCACACCACCAGGAACTAGTTGGAAAAGACTAATAGTGAAATTTGACCAAATCGCACCTGTTTACAAAGCGCCAACCTTAGTAGAAATCCCAACAAGCCAAAAGAATCTGCCTAGCATATTGCCGAGTAGCGACACGAGCCTTTTGGACTGGATAGCTAAAATATTTAGATTTTAGAACTCAGAAATATATCTATAGAACGAAATTTTATTATCTGTAGATTTTGTCGAATAGATAATATTATTGTTCCCCTGATCAAGATCAGAATTCACGGTAGTACCATCAGAAATGGAAACTTTATTCGAGCCGTCAAAATCAATTACGTAGAGCCCCTCGTCAGAATTCACAATGTAGTGGTTCTCGTCAAAGTACCAATCAACCGAAAGGGTGATATCGGATAAAGAAGCAGCGACCTCTTTATTCTTTTCCCAATCATAACGCTTTACGAAGTTCGTCCCGAAATAGTTCAGCTTCTGACCGTTCTTTGACCAATCAAAACCAAGAACATCACTAGACATTTTAAGTGAGTACTTCTTGACGGCATTGCCGATATAGTAGGCGTTGAGTTCTTTGGTATCGTTATTAAGAACGGCAACGATATTGTTTTGAGTAGAAAATCCAATCTTGTAACTCACACTTGGGGCGATACTATCAACCAAAGTTTCTTTCTGAGTACCATCTAAATTCATCTTGCTAAGAACATATGTGCCGTTCGCATTCTTGGCGACATAATAAATCAGATGATTATCGGCGATATTCAGAGAGACAACATCGGTTGCAATCGGATTACCTAGACTCGTATCATTTACATTCACGAGATAAATATTTTCACCATCTCTCATGAATAGTTCATTATCGTTTGATGGATTCCACCAACTCTCGGCAAAATTTTTGCCAAGAACTGTGCTAAGTTTAGTAAGTTTAGGTTGAGAACCGGTAGCGTCCGCAATCACGGACTCAACTTTGTCACCATTCTTAACCATGACTAGAAGTCTGTCATTACCGGAGCTGTACTCAGCGGATACAATCTGAGGAGAAGTCAGCCAAGTATCGGTGATTCCAGTTTGCGGCCAGAAATCTTTCACAGATAGGTTATTCGTATCTACACTCCTCAGAGTAAAACTAGACTGTGAAGAATCTGAAAAAAGTAGGTGACGACCGTTTAGACTCTGAGCAATCATCGTGCCGGTTGGAACGTCAACTTTGTTTACGTTTAATTTCTCAGCAAAAAGTAATACATAATTTGCCCAAGTAACCATGTTCGGGGTTATTTCTAAATGATCTTCCCAAGTTCTATAGCCAGATTTTTTGATTTGGACGTCATAATTACCGGGATTGAGGCCAGAAATCTTGGCCGGTAAAAGATAAAAACCACTTAAGGTTTTACTGTCTTTTCCGTTCAAAAATATCTGCCCATTAAATGGTCTGCTGGTGACAATCAACATCCCTGTTTTTACTAAGCCGACTTTGCCGCCATTAAAGGTGAATCTATAACCCTGGGCCATGATTAAAATAACCGTTAGTACAGCTAAAAACAGTAATCCTCCAAAGGGATAGATTACAAACCTCGTAAATTTACCTGGTCTGTAGTGCTTTTCTGTAACCATCGAGAACATATTATAGCGTATTTTCTATATAATTGCTAACTTTAGTATTTACTGCTAGAATATTTTGGATGGAAAAACTTGTTATAAACGGACCCTGCAGTCTCAAGGGAGAAATCACAGTAAGCGGTTCCAAGAACGCGGCCCTACCGATTATTGCTGCAACTATTCTCGCAAAAGGCAAATATAAGATCTCAAATGTTCCAATGATTTTAGACATTGAGCACATGCTTAATATACTTGAAGGCATTGGGGCGACAACAAAACTTGAAAATAATGCTTGTGAGATAGACACCACTGCTATTAACTCCTTTGAGCCCGATGCTAAAATGGTTAGAAATATACGTGCTTCTATCCTCTTACTTGGACCACTCCTGGCTAGATTCAAAGAGGTGATTATCGCTCAACCAGGCGGTTGTCTTATTGGTGCTCGTCCAGTAAAAACTCACCTTGAGTCACTTGGAGAACTAGGCGCCAAAGATGTTAACGGCAGAGATTCATATCATTTGAAGGCTGATCGGCTTATTGGTAAGAAAATTGTTTTAAATGAGTTTAGTGTTACCGGAACTGAAAATCTGATTATGGCATCTGTTCTCGCTGAAGGTAGAACTGAGATTAGGCTTGCTGCGACCGAACCCCACGTTGTGGACCTCTGCAATTTCCTTTGCAAAATGGGAGCCAAAATAGAAGGAATCGGTTCTCACAATCTTATAATCACGGGTGTAAAAGAGTTAGTGCCGACCGATTATTCTGTCATCCCTGACCAGATAGAGGCTGGGACCTTTGCGATTGCCGCCGCTGCTTCCAGGGGAAACATCAGAATTAAGGGCTTTGTAGAAGATCATCATGAAATATTGTTAAAAAAACTTGATGAAGCCAATGTAAACTTTAGTTTCGTCGACAAAGATGTCCTTGAGGTTCGACTCTCAACAAATATTAAACCGGTGAATATTCGAACTGACATTTACCCTGGTTTTCCGACTGATCTCCAGGCACCGTTTGGCGTGCTTATGACACAAGCTGAGGGTACTAGTAGTATCTACGAAACTTTATTTGAGGGTCGCCTAAATTACCTTGATGAACTAAACAAAATGGGTGCCGATTGTATTCATCAGGGCGCGCATGAAGCTACAATAATTGGTCCTACACCTCTGCATGGCACAACCATTGAGAGCTTCGATCTTCGTGCTGGAGCCACATTGCTAATTGCATCCTTTATTGCTCAAGGTGAGAGTATTATCGAGAAAGCCGAAATAATTGATCGAGGCTATGAAAAAATTGATGAACGTCTGAACGCTTTGGGCGCTAATATCCGCCGAGTTAGCGAGAACTAATCGGTTGCTCTAAAACCGTTTTTCTGCTAGAATGACAAACGTGTTAGCAAAAAGAATCGGAATTGATCTAGGAACTGCAAACGTGCTTGTATATGTCCCCAAAAGGGGCATTGTTATCAATGAGCCATCTGTTGTTGCCGTCTCCGAAGACAATAGAGTTCTCGCGGTTGGAAACGAAGCCAAAGAGATGGTTGGACGTACTCCGGATACTATTACTGCATATAGACCGCTTCGCGACGGTGTTATTGCCGATTATCGTGTTACAGAAGCTATGATTCACTATTTCATTAATAAAGTTAGCGGCAATATTCGCCTCTTTAGACCGGATGTGATGGTTTGTGTTCCGGCTGGAGTAACATCCACAGAGAAGAGAGCGGTTATCGACGCAACCAAAGCTGCCGGTGCCAAAAACGTTTATATTATTCCAGAGCCGGTTGCCGCTGCAATCGGAGCAGATGTACCAATCGATTCTGCCGCCGGTAATTTAATTGTAGACATTGGTGGTGGCACGACAGAAGTCGCCGTTATTTCACTTGGCGGTATTGTTGCCGCTACCTCAGTCCGTGTCGGTGGTAATCGACTTGATCAATCAATTGCCGATTACATCCGCAAGAAATATGGCCTTGCCATTGGGGACAGAACTGCAGAAGAGATTAAAATTGAAATTGGTAGTGCTCTGCCAAGCGAAAAAGAAAAAACCATGGAGATTCGCGGCCGTGATATGATCGCGGGACTGCCAAAAACTATTACTATTTCATCGAACGAAGTCACTGAGGCTATGCAGAACGAGATTGAGAAGATTATCCTGGCCGTTCGAAATGTGCTTGAGCAAACTCCACCTGAACTTTCTAGCGACGTTATCGATAGGGGAATGGTTATGACGGGTGGCGGTTCACTCCTGAGAAATCTCGATAAACTACTTACTAAGGCAACTGGTATCCCAAGCTATGTTGCTGAAGACGCACTATTCTGTGTCGCCAAAGGTACCGGTGTCGCTCTAGACAACCTTGATGATTATAAACGAAGTGTACTCGCGAAATAATATTTGATACACTAAAGATATGAAAACACTTTACGTAAAAGATTTAAAAGCAAATGACAGCCTCTTCGGCGAATTTTTCGCTATAAAAAGTTTCCAACGTAAGGTCGGTAAAAATGGAGAATTTGCTGATCTTGTACTTTCCGATAAAACTGATGAGATTAAGGCAAAAATGTGGTCAGAGGCTCTTACCAAAGCTGAACCGGTGACTGAAGGAGAGATAGCTGCAGTAACAGCAACCGTTCAGGATGATCCAAAATACGGCAAACAACTGATTATTACAGATATGGTTAAGGCAAAAGACTTCGATGCAAGTGATTATATGGCCACATCAAAGTTTGATATTGAAAAAATGTGGCTGGAACTCTCAGTATTTAAATCAAAAATAAAGAATAAATATCTGAAAGCTACTCTAAGTGCGGTTTTTACACCCGAGGTTGTAGATAGTTTCAAAACTTCAGCTGCTGCAATGTCTGTTCATCATGCTTATCAAGGTGGTCTTCTGGAACACACGCTAGAAATGCTCAAGATGAGTGATTCTCTTTCTGAAAGCTATCCAAAGCTAAATAAGGATATGCTTATATCTGGAATTATCCTTCATGATTTAGGTAAAATTGTTGAATACGAGACTGGACTTACAATCAATATCTCCACGCGAGGCAAACTGCTTGGCCACATCTTTATTGGAGCTGAAATGGTCCAGGCTGCGGCCCCTAAGGACATACCGGAAAATCTTCTGGACGAACTGCTACACATGATACTTAGTCATCATGGCGAACTGGAATTTGGTAGCCCAGTCAAACCAAGGACTGTAGAAGCAATTGCCATTTCTCGTTTCGATGATACTTCAGCTAAAATCAATGCCTCCTATAATATGATTCAAAACCTTAGCGAAGGAACCGAATTTACCGCTTATCATCGTCATCTTGGCGTAGAGCTATATCGTTCACCTTATCTCGACGAGTTAGTTAACGAAGATTTACCTTTTTAAAAATAATTTTGGAGGGGGTTGGACATGGTTTGTCCTTATTGCAGCACTGATATGGAGCCAATTGAGCTAAACGGTAAAGTTTTTTGCTCAAATTGTGGTCTCACTATAAAAAGCGGCCAACCAACCGAACCTGTTAGACATGCGAGTCAACAGTCCGAAAAGGTGGAAGATGTCGCTACAAATGTGCCAGAAGAGGTTCAGTTTCCAGTTGTTCCAGAAGTAGCAGAGACGCTCGAAGCTGAAACAAAAAGTGTTCCAGATGTGGTTCTACCAAGTGCCGATGAAAACCCTATCGCGACCACACCACAAGAAGAACAGCCTGAACCGATAGAACAATTCAAACCTATTACTCAGGCTGCTGAGGAAGAACTTGGACTAACACGTCCAGAAACGGTGGCTGAGCCAGAACAAGAGTCAGTACCGGGGCTAGAATCAAAAATTCCTGACATTGCAATACCATCTGAAAGTGATTTTGAAGATACTACAAACCCCGAGTTACCACAGACATCATACCTTGAGCTTAATAATCCAGGAAACGAGAAAGAGGCTTTAGATGCTAGCAGTATTTTACTTGATATCCTGGCAGAAGAGCCAAAGGAAGCTAAGCCAGCCACCAAGGAACCAAGAAAACTAAAAGTTAACATCCTTAAAGATAAGCCTGAAAATCCAGTTGAGCACCCAGAGATTGAACCTGCGACAACCATCCCAGAAGAAGTAAAAGATGCGCCAGAGACAATTGACCCAAAAATTGAGAAAAAAATAGAAAATCTTGAAAAGAAAATAGAAGATCTACCGGAGCCAGAAGTTGAAGTAAAGCCGGAAGATGCTAACGAATATGATCCCGATACTCTAGATAAAGCCAAAGCTATCAAGGAATATTTCGATTCCGCAATTAGTGAGACCAGAAACCCACCAAAGAAAAACACAAAAAAGCCCGTTTCCGCCCATTCGACAAGCTCAGGGTCTTCGAAAAAACCAAAGAAAAAACTTAAAGAACATGGACCACAAGTTATTTTTGCTATTACTTTGGCTATTGTGATTGCTGTCTTACTTGGCGGTTTGGCGTATTATATATTTACAACGTTTGTGAGGTTTTGATGAAAGAAGAGCTTTGGGGAGATATACTCGACCGGCTAGAGGAACAATACGGTGAACTTGAAGTTGAGAAACTTAGCGAGACAAGGGAAGATGATACTGGTCAAAAGCTGACTTCAGAAATTCAAAGGGTCGAGTTCGAAACCAAGATGGGTAAAATGCGAGTAGAACTAGTAAAGGCCCCTCTTATTTTGGATAAAAAAACACATTATACTCATACTGCTGGCGCTAGAGCCAATGTCGAATATGTACTTTCCGATACAGAAACAACTACAAAAGTCCGTGCATTTCGCTACGACGAAGATATGCATGAGTGGATTGAGATTAATAGTAATGCAGGCTTTTTAGCCTAGATAGGAACAAATGGGAACAAAAAACCCAGATCAACGAGTCGGAATATTTATAGATGTTCAGAACTTATATTACTCAGCTCGTGCACTATATGGCACAAAGGTAAACTTTGGAGAAATAGTTAGAACTGCCACAGCTGGTCGTAAACTCGTGCGTGCGATTGCTTATGCTGTGAAGGCTGAAATGCCCGAAGAACAAAGTTTTTTCGATGCTCTGGAAAAGGCAGGATTAGAAGTAAAGACAAAAGATTTACAGACGTTTGTCAGCGGCCAGAAGAAAGCCGACTGGGATGTCGGGATTGCCGTCGATATTTTGAATATGGCACCGAAACTTGATGCCGTTGTTCTTTGTTCAGGTGATGGTGACTTTCAAATCCTGATGCATCAGGCCAAGACAGAGGGTTGTCGGGCTGAGGTTATGTCTTTTGGCAGATCAACGTCCGCAAAACTGATTGAAGAATCTGACGACTTTACGGATTTGGATGCTGAACCAGAAAAATACTTACTGAATTACCACAAGCCACAGACACCGGCTTCAACAACAGTTCCAGAAAAAACGGTCCCCCAAGCTACGCCTGCGAAGGTCTCGCCTTCAAAAGTTACGGCGAATGTGCCACGTTCGGTCGGCAGTTTAGAGGGTGAAATTATTAATGCCATAAATAAAACCCCAGACTCGACGTCCAAGAAACCAAGAAGATTTTTCGGCAAAAGTTAGTTTTTGCCTCTATCTGTGCTAAAATATTCCTATGAAATACAAAACACGTTTTGCTCCAAGTCCAACTGGGATGCTACATATCGGTGGCGTCCGTACCGCACTTTTTGATTATCTGGCGGCCAAATCAACGAACGGTGTTTTTAGTTTGCGCATTGAAGATACTGACAGAGAACGTTTTGTTGAGGGCGCCGTTGGTGCTATTCACGAAGGACTTGATTGGCTCGGGATAAAACATGACGGAGAAGTAGTTTATCAATCCGAGCGACTGCCAATTTATCAAGAATATGCTCATAAACTTTTAGAGAACGGCTTGGCTTATAGGTGTTACTGCACTACTGAGAGACTCGCCGAACTGAAAGAGAAGCAAGAAGCCGCACACAAACCACCGGTTTATGATAGATGTTGCCTTGGACTATCTACAGAAGATGTTGCTGCCAAGGAGAAGGCCGGGGAAAGTTTTGTCATCCGTTTTCGCATCCCAGGAAGTGTAAGCGGAAAATCAACGAAAGTCAGCTGGAAAGATAGGGTTAGGGGCGAGATAACAATAGATTCTGATACGCTCGAAGATTTTATTATTATCAAATCTGATGGTTGGCCAACCTATAATTTTGCCAACGTTATTGACGATCACGAACAAGGATTCAACCTGATTGTCCGTGGTGATGAATTTGTGCCATCCACGCCAAAACACATTTTGTTGTACCAAGCTCTCGGTTGGGAACCGCCAGAATTTGCACATGTACCGGTTATAGTCGGAACGGATATGAAAAAACTTAGTAAGCGTAATGGAGACACTGCTATTTCAGATTACAAGGCAAAAGGGTATCTACCTGAGGCTATGATCAATTTCCTGGTTCTCCTGGGCTGGAATCCAGGGACAGAAGAAGAAATATTCTCACTTGGTGAGCTTGAAAAAGCCTTTTCTGTAGAAAGGATAGGGAAGTCGCCATCAGTTTTTGACCCCGAAAGACTCGACTGGATGAATGGGATATATATTCGAAAACTATCTGTCAGTGAACTTGCAGATAGACTGATTGATTTTGACAAAGGCTCAGCCAGCGTAGACCGAGCATTCCTTGAGAAAGTGCTGACCGTAGAACAAAATAGACTGAAGACCCTTGCAGAATTCGGCGAAATAGCTGCCTTCTACTGGAAGTTACCCAGTTATTATAAAGATATACTCATATTCAAGAAAAGCTCACCAGAGGCCACCCAAAAGGGTCTAGAGGCATTTCTGGCAGCAGTTTCTGCTTTTACGGAAAAAAGTTGGCAAGAAAAGACAGTAGATGACTGGAATACACTTCTTAGTGAAATAGTTGAAAAAAATAATCTAAATAACGCTGATGTTTTCTGGCCTGTACGTGTTGCACTTTCGGGCCTGGAAAAATCAGCCAGCCCGGCAGAATTACTATGGGTGCTTGGCCAAAAAGAATCAATAGATAGGATACATAAGGCAATATAATGGAAGAAACAAAGATACTGATGTCTATCCGAGCTATTATTCGCAAAGGTAATGATATTCTACTTGTGCAAAGAGCTGAAAATGATTCATTTGAACCAAACACCTGGGAGTTCCCTGGCGGCAAAGTAGACCCTGGGGAAGATCTCAACGAGTCACTTTACCGTGAAATCCATGAAGAGACGGGCCTAATGATCACAATTCTTGAGCCTTTATTCTATTGGGACGAGAAAAGTATCAAAGAAAAATATGCCGACTTCAGACATGTTTCACTATACTTTGAGTGTTCTGTCCCCATCAACGCAAAAGTAAAAACAAGTTTTGAGCATGATCATTTTGTTTGGCAAAGCCTTGCAGAAATTTTTACTAGAGAAGACCTCTCATCTTCAACCAAAGAAGCAATGTCCAAACTCAAGAATTCAATTTAATTCACACATCGGTGCTATAATATTAGTAGAGAAACTTCAATATCCAAACATTATTTATCTGGGTTAATTAATGCGGAGTGGAGAAAGGAGTTCAAATGGATGCTAAAAAAACGTCCGGTGCATCACTCATGACTGATGGTGTAATTAGTTTTCTTGCCGGTATTGCTCTATTGTTTTTGACGGGTATTTCGCAGAGCGCGATAGTACTTGTTTTCGCAGCTTATGCAGTAGTACTGGGAATTACTCAAATGGTAGCCTCGACTGGTGAAAGAGAGGAAGGTAAGGGGACTGGATATCTGACTCTGCTTGGTCTTTATAGTCTTCTAGCTGGAGTCGGATTATTGTTCTTCCTCGGATCACCACTAACTACTGTTATCGCACTTGTTGGAGCCTACGTGATTATTACTGGAATCGCTGAAGCTATAGCTGCCTACGTTTATCGTACAGAAATGGGTGGCTATTCGTGGCTAATCGGTTCTGGAGTAATCAGGGGCATATTCGGTATTTTCCTGCTTTTCAATACAGGTGTGGCACTATCAACATTCATTCTATATATCGCTATGTATGCCGTTGTGGAAGGAATAGTTACCAGTGTCTTCGGTTATGAAGTCAGACAACAGTTGGGCAAATACCATCGTCAAATGTTATAAGTTATTGTAGTCCGAACGAGAAGAAGAGCCATCTGGCTCTTCTTTTTATTGAATTATCGGCAATTTTAGGCTAAAATATACCCCGTACCACATAATAATCGGGAGTGGCCAAGTGGTAAGGCGCTGGTTTCTGGTACCAGTATTCGGGGGTTCGAATCCCTCCTCCCGAACCAAAATAACAATCACCTAAATAGTAGGTGGTTTTTATTTTTATTCTTTGCTATAATCTCCTCATGGGATTTATGAGAGAGGCGCCAGCGCCGGAAACAACTGAATGGACGATATCCGAGGCCGAAAAGCCTCTGTCCCTCGAACCAATTTCGGCCGAGGCCTTAAACCTTGCGAATGAAATCCCGGACAAAGACACCCAAAACATCGTACTTCGATACGCTTCTTTATATCTAAATACGCTTTTACATAAAGTAAATGAGGCCGAACAGTATGAATTGCGTCGACTTGAAGATGTCGAAATGCCTGAAATTGAAGAAGGTGATCCTAGGTTAGTTGAAACGATTAGAAAAATTGAAAAAGTACTGTGCAAGCAAGAAGCAGAAATAAGACAAGATCAAGCTGCATAAAAAAAGAGCCTCGAAAGGCTCTTTTTTAATAACAAACTCTTTAGGCTCGTTGTGCTTTTAGAAAATCGAAACTCATAGTAACGAGTGTGCCAAAAACAATAAGGAAGAGCACAAAGACTGCAAGCCAACCGATTATGGGAATGAATTTAAGAAGTGCAACTATTAGTACTCCGACGAAGGCTGTTTTCCAATTGACTAATAGTTCTTTATCCTTAGCAGCAAATTTCCAAGTGTAAGAACCAGCCAATATCGCCGATATAGTACCTGCAAGAGCAATCAAAGCGACATATACGACAAGCAAATAGCCCATAATCCCAAGACCGAAGAAAGTGATAGCAAATAAGAACATTACTATCGGTGCAACAATAAACGCAAGGAGGCCAATACCTATCTTGGACCAAGGTTTTACCACGGCATTATTCACGACATTCTTTGTGAACTTCGGTGCAAGTAGAATAAAGGCCATAATCGTAACAAACGCAATCAATAAGCCAAATATAACACTGCCAAGATTTGGTACTAAGCTACTTAATGTGTTATTGGCTGCAACTTTGTTGTATACTGTCTTGCCGCCGATTTTGGCGCTGGAAGATATTGTTCCTTCGTTTTGTGAGGAATATTCTAACTCGCCAGTTACAGCTGCATCAGATGTAACTACAAGTGTACCAACTCTGTTGAAAGTGACATCACCCGAAACTGAACCACCCAGGTTTACGCTTCCAATGTAGCCATCTTTGATACTACCAAGAACGCTCCCTTTGAAGTCCACAGTACCACCGAAAACTAGAACGTCGCCATCAATGATAGATTTGGTACCGAAGACAACATTGCCACCGAAGACCACCACATCTCCACCGACTTCACCATTTATGTTGACGTTACCGCCCGCGACACGTAGGCTGCCGCTCACTTTTCCGTTAAAATTAAGCGTACTCCCGGCAACAAGTACTCCACCTGATACATCACCGTCGACCGTGACTGTACTGCCTGCCGCCACGAGATCACCGGTGACATTAGCCTCTACGGTTGGATTTTGACCTGCTAGATACAGGTTTTTAACTGTTTCGTTTTTGCCAACAGTTTCAACATTCCGAAGATCGGCTGCAAACCCTGTGGCAGGTAGAAGGAATAAAAACATTGTCATAAGCATGACAAACTTTTTCATTTTTTCCCTTTCGTTAACTATTAATACTACGTATTATTATACAACAGTTGTGTTAGAATATAGCAAGAAATGACAATAAAAAAGCATTATCTTTCAAAATCAGATTTTCTGAAATACCAGACGTGTCCTGGTTATCTTTGGTTATGGAAAAACAAAAGGGAAGTCGTTCCAGAAGAAATGACTGAGGACGTCGAACGCAGGATTGAGCAGGGCATTGAAGTTGAAAGTTATGCCAGGAAATTGTTTCCTACCGGAGTTCTTGTCGAGAAAAGACTAGAAGAGGCCAGGATGGAAACGGAGAGATTGGTCCAAGCTGGCAATGAGATAATTTTTCAAGCCACTGTCATTACCGAACATGGTCTGCTTGCTATGGCAGATGTATTAGCAAAAGAAAATGACAAATGGACCATTTATGAAGTAAAATCAACCACAGATATAAAGAAAGAACATATCATTGACTCCGCTTTTCAAAAAGTCGCATTTAGTCAAGCCGGCTATGACATCACTGATGTAAACATAATTTATTTAAATAAGGATTACAGACTCCACGGCAAAGTTGATCCAAAAGGTCTTTTTATTACTAAGTCTGTGAATGACAAGATTTCTGAAATATATGGTGACATAGAAGCAATGACCGAAGATGCTATAGCCTATATTCATAAAGCCGATGAACCAAAAACTTGCAGTTGTCGGACGAAGACCAAGTCAAATCATTGCCCAACTTTCAAATATTTTAATCCCGATATCCCTGAATACTCTATATATAATCTCACGCGCGTTAGCTCAAAAAAAGTAAATACATTAGTAGATATGGAAATTTATGAAATTCCTGATATCCCTGATGATTTCGACCTCTCTGAGGCCCAAAGAAATCAGGTTACAGCAGCCAAGATTGGGCAACCGATTATAGATAGTGACGAAATCAGAAAAATTCTGAACTCTCTCAAATTCCCTTTATATTTTCTCGATTATGAAACGGTTAGCACTGCCGTTCCACTTTTTGAAGGCACGTGGCCGTACCAACAAGTGCCTTTTCAATATTCGCTGCATATCTTACGTGAGCCAAATGGAGAACTAGAACATTATGAGCATTTGTCTCAAAAGAAAGATGGACACCCGATCCCCAGTTTACTGGCGCAGATGAGAGAAGATATCGGCCCGATTGGTAGCGTTATTGTCTGGAATAAAGGTTTTGAAATGGGCAGAAATAAGGAAATGGCAAAGAGTTATCCGGAATATTCTGACTTTTTGCTGGAAGTAAACGAACGGGTTTTTGATTTGATGGAAATATTCTCGAAGCAACATCATGTCCACCCGGATTTTCATGGTAGTAACTCCATTAAATATGTTCTACCGGTACTGGCACCTGATCTGAGTTACAAATTAATGAACATTCCAAATGGCGGGATTGCCACTTTGCGTTGGTACGAGAGTATAGCCAAAGATATGACAGAGACAGAACGTTCAAAGATCTACGCCGATTTGCTAAAATACTGTGAACTTGATACACTCGCAATGTACAGAATATATGAACATTTAATGGGGATAATATAATGAACGAACTTCACACAATCGTTTCAATGACATTTCTGGGGTTACCTCTGGTAGCTTGGGGTGGGATAACAACCTTAACCTTACTAGTCTTACAAATGCTGGTCGGTCTACGTGTGATAAAAGTTGATTTCAAGTACCATACGTACCTTGCTTGGACACTCTTTGCGGTGGCAATCATTCATGCTACGGCCGCTTTAATATTCATCTTCGGCTAAAATGACAAATAAACATTATTATTTTATCGGTATAGGTGGCATTGGTATGAGCGGGCTCGCAAGGATTTTGCTAGAGCGCGGCTACAAGGTTAGCGGTTCTGATCCAGCCATTAATAAACAAACAGAGGATTTAGCCGCTGCTGGTGCAACCATACACCACGAACAAACTGGAGCAAATATTCGTGGGGTGATTGATACTGTGGTTGTTACCTCAGCTATTCGAGAAAACAATCCCGAGCTGATTGCTGCGAGACAACAAAAACTAACTATTGTCCCGCGCTCGGTACTTCTAAATGAAATACTTATTGAACAAAAACCTATCGCGGTCACGGGTACTCATGGGAAAACTACGACCTCGAGTATGCTTGCACTTGCATTAGATGAAGCCGGCATGGATCCTACGGCTGTCATCGGTGCCGAGGTTCATAGCATCTCCGGTAATGCCAAACAAGGCAAAGGAGAATATTCTGTGGCGGAAGTTTGTGAGTATGAAAGAGCTTTTCTAGATATATATCCTTTTGGAGCCATCATCACGAATATCGAAGCCGACCATCTAGATTGCTACAAAGATATCGACGACATTGTCGATGCTTTTACAGAATTTGTCACACATTTGCCCAAAGATGGTTTCCTCGTTTATCAAGGCGAGGATGAGAATTGTCGCAAAGTGGCAGACACATACACGGGTCGCAAATTCTCATACGGTTTTTCTGATAATAATGATTACGTTGCAAGAGACATAAACGTTCCTGATCACATTTCTACATTCACAGTACATAAAGACGGTAATCAAATCGCTGACTGTACACTTAGTATCCCTGGTAAACACAATATCTTAAATGCCCTCGCCGTTATTGCAACCGCAGATATCATTGGTGCCGACCTTGATGCCATTATTCTGGCTCTCAGTAAGTTTACAGGGGCCGACAGACGTTTTCAGATCAAAGCGAAAATAGATGGAATAACAATTATCGACGATTATGCACATCACCCGACAGAAATTGCAGCCACTCTGAACGGAGCTCGACAATTCTATTCTAAGAATCGAATTATAGTTGTATTCCAGCCACATCAACATAGTCGTACACGACTACTTCTAGAGGAGTTCTCTCGGGCATTTGTGAATGCTGATATCGTTTATATACCTGAAATTTACGCTGTTCGTGATACCGAGGAAGACATTAGATCCGTTTCTTCCAAGGATCTGGTTAAGCTAATAACAACTAGAGGTCAGAATGCAAAATACTTCCCAGACTTCGATTCTTGCCTTTCCGAACTGATAAAAACAGTTCGTCCTGGAGACGTTGTTATTACTATTGGCGCTGGACCTGTATATAAAATAGGCGAAGAGTTATCCACTCGTTATCCACACTAGTAGAGTTGACAAAATCATAAAAGAGTTTCATGATACCTGTAAGGTAATGAAACCAACATATATTACAATTACAGTAAATAACAAAAACCACATTTAATAATGGGGGAGTCAAATGGCTCTCTCTTTTTTTTTGAAAGGAGATTTGGTGAAGGACAGTGAAATAGCAAAACTCATAAAGAGTTACCGCCTTGGTCAACTTACGGCCAAAGAGCTAATCGCAATCCTGGAACAAAAGCTCTATAATACTAGCCATGGGAAAGAAAACTCCTAAATTAAGGAAAATCAGACATAAACTCTTTGCACTCCTGTCTGGTAGCTTAGTGTTCTCTCAGATTATGATGGGAGTAACATATTATTCCGGTCCCGGTATCAACACTGAGACGCCTGCTGTAATGAGCCATAACATTATCACACTTACTAACACTAACCGGACTTCTGCAAATGTACCGGTTCTCACTGAGAGCTCTGTTTTAGATAAAGCTGCCGATATGAAGCTGAATGATATGTTTGTCAATAATTATTGGGATCACGTGGCACCATCGGGAATGCAAGCTTGGGACTTTATGAAACAAGCCGGCTACGACTATGAAGTCGCGGGAGAAAATCTTGCGAAAGGTTACCACGATTCAGGTTCTACGGTGACCGCCTGGATGAATTCACCAAGTCACAAAGAGAATTTACTAAGCCCAAAATATACTGAAATTGGTGTCGCCGTGGGTAGTGGTACGCTTGATAGCAAGCCCGTTACTCTCGTGGTGCAACTTTTCGGCAAACCCCAGGTGGCTTTAGCTGCTTCTCCTGTCACGGAAACCAAAGTACTGGCCGCCAGTCAAAGTGCTGGTTTTGATATTTTGTCGCCAATCACACTCTCGAGATTACCATATTTTATTGCGTGGCTCGTTCTCTTTGCCTTAATTGTTTTTGATGGTATCACGCTACGTAAACTTGGTCTCCATAAGAGCAAAAAACATATGTTTGAGTTTAGGTCAGCGCTCCTTATCAACTCTCTAGCTTTTATTATTCTCTTTATCAATTTTGCTGCTGTACGATAATCTAGTATAATTAAACGGTAAGTCAGGAGTAACTATGTATGATCTCGCGATAATTGGAGCCGGTCCGGCCGGAATGTCGGCAGCTGTTTACGCAGCCAGATACAAAATGAATGTGGTTATGTTCGGTCAATTTCCGGGTGGCTATGTCAATGAAGCTCATCTAGTCGAGAATTGGCTTGGTGAGAAAAGTATTGCCGGATCAGAACTAGCCGCCAAATTTGTCGATCATGTGAAAAGTCTAGACATTGATATGAGACTCAATGGTGTTCGTGGAATAGTAAAAAAAGATGATCATTTTGAAATTACGACAGACAAGGGCACAGAAAATGCTGAGAGAATCATTCTTGCAATGGGTACAGAAAGAAACAAGCTCGGTATAAAAGGTGAAGATCAATTCCTCGGCAAAGGTGTTTCTTACTGCACTACTTGTGATGCATTTTTCTATCGAGACAAAACCGTAGCCGTTATCGGTGGTAGCGATAGTGCTTGCACAGGCTCACTACTACTTGCTGACATCGCCAGTAAAGTTTACTTAGTTTATAGACAAGGTGAACTGAGAGCTGAGCCATCCTGGGTTTCTGACGTAAAGAAGAATCCTAAAATTGAAATCGTTTTGAACGCTAATCCGGTCGAGATAGAAGGTGACAATGTAGTTCGTAAATTAAAACTCGACACCGGCAAAGAACTAGCCGTGGATGGAATTTTTGTCGAGATCGGGACAACTCCCGGCGCAGCATTAGTGAATCAACTTGGCGTCAAAACTGACGAAAAAGGGTACATTATCGTCGACGATGCACAGAAAACCAACACTTCGAGAGTCTGGGCCGCTGGGGATATCACAACCAAAAATAATAAGCTCAAACAAATAATTGTTGCAGCCTCAGAAGGCTCGGTAGCAACATATTCTGCCTATTTAGACAAAAAATCTACTGATAAATAATTTACCTATATATAAGCAAAATATCACTCATTACGCACAAAATATTTTAGATTATTCACACTTCGCGCTTGACAATGCAGGTGCCTTAGTTCAAATTATACCTAGGCGTGAGCCGAATCCAGTGAGAGGAGGTGGATCAAAAGATGGCAACAGAAGGATATTGTGTTAAATGTAAAGCCAAGAAAGAAATGAAAGACGCTAAGTCTATCACTATGAAGAATGGCCGTCCTGCAACTCAGGGTGTTTGCCCAAGCTGTGGTACAAAAATCTTCCGAATCGGAAAATAGTAATATTCAAACTAGTTTATAAATAACTCCTTGGTTTACCAGGGAGTTATTTATTTATTGAAGGTTAGGCCATTTTCTGCTATAATCTTCGGGCAATTTGTAATTAGAAATTATAAATTTTAAGTAGCTCACAACTCTGACATGGTCCCATCGTCTAGTGGTTAGGACGCTAGGTTCTCATCCTAGTAACACCGGTTCGAATCCGGTTGGGACTACCAAAGAAACCACAATCAACTGATTGTGGTTTCTTTTTGTTTCTATGTTATGATTTCTTTATGAATAAACCAGTAATAATTTTTGATTTTGACGGTGTTATAGTCGATAGCCTTGACCTTTCATTTGGAATTAATAAGGCAATAATGCCGGATCTTGAATACGAGGAATGGCAAAGTTGGTTTGAGGGAAATTTATATAAGAGAATACGCAAAGAACATGCCAATGAAGCTTCCCAGAATGCATTCTTTGAAAAATACAATGAAGGCATAGTTAATATATTACCCATTAATGGAATGACTGACATTATTAAAAAATTGACTAAGGAGTATACTTTGATAATAATTTCTTCATCTTCTCAAAAGGGGATAAATTCATATCTGAAGAAATATGGATTGAACGATTACTTCACTGAAGTTCTTGGTAAAGAAACTCATAAAAGAAAAGTTGATAAATTTCATATGATTTTAGAAAAATATAATATTGCCCCCCATGAGACACTTATCATTACAGATTCTGTCGGAGATATACTTGAAGCAAAAGAGGTTGGTGTCAAAACCCTTGCAGTTTTATGGGGAGTGCATAGCAACGACAAAATTGAAAAATCTAACCCTCATTTTATAGCGTCAAAGCCAGATGAAATAATTGTGGGTATTAATACCGTTCTTGGCAAGTAATTACCAGCTTTTGTAGTATAATGATTCTATGAAAAGTGATGACATTTTTTGCAAAATAGTTGCTGGTGAAATTCCGAGTTACAAAGTCTACGAAGATAATGATTTTTTCGCGTTTCTCGACATCAATCCAGTGAATCCTGGACATACACTTCTGATACCAAAAGAACATTATAAATATCTCTTCGACATGCCAAATGAACTATATTCAGCCCTCTGGCTCAAAGCAAAAGACCTTGCTCCAGCAATCCAGCGCGCAACCGGTGCCAAGCGCATTGGCGTCGTCGTGGAAGGATTCGCCGTACTTCATGTTCATATCCACCTTGCCCCAATTAATAGTCCAAGAGAACTAGATTCGACTAATCAGAAACCTGCCAATCCAGAAGACCTTGCCGAAATGACAAAGAAGATAAAAACCGAGATTGCCGCGTCCTAAACTCCTCGCAATGACAATCCATTTAATTTATACTAATTATCATGCGAATATTTAAGAAACTCTTTTCCAGGTTTGTGGGGTATCTCAAATCAAATAAGAAACTCATGGCTCTCCTCGGAGTTATTACCGTCGTGGCAGCCACGGCAATTATTTCTACAATGAGTATAGAAATCCCAAAAGTTATCTCGGCCAAACCAACAGGACTATCGGCTGCTGAGATGCAAAAAGAGATTGCTGCAAATAAAGCAAAATATTATCCCAAGATGGATTGGCTGACAGCTCACCCACAAACTTTACCAGTCTCAACAAAGGCTTCAATTATTCTCGATTACAACACCAGAGAAGTACTCTTTGCACAGAACGAACATGCCAAATTACCGCCTGCCAGCATCACGAAAGTGTTGACCGCTACCGTTGTCCTAGAAAATATGAAAACTGACAAGCTTTGTCCAATTTCTCAGGAAGCCGCCGATACTGAACCGGACAAGATTGGGATGCGAGTAGGCGAGCAGATGAGCGTTGAGGATCTGCTCTATGGAATGATGATGCTTTCAGCTAATGATGCCGCAGAAGCTCTCTCTGAGTGCTACGACGGTGGTAAACCGGCCTTCATGGCGAAGATGAATGAGAAGGTAAAGTCGCTCGGTCTCACTGACAGCAACTTTGTAACCCCAAATGGCTTAGATGACCCGAATCACTATGTTTCGGCCTTCGACATGGCCACTATCACTGAGTATGCTATCCGAACAATACCAAATTTTCTTGATTATATGGGTCGAAAAACAGATTATTCTGTCGCGGCCACGGATCATAACGATGCTCATTCTTATTATCAGCTAAGTACATTACTAAAAACTTATCCAGGAATGGATGGGGCCAAAACCGGATTTACTTACGATGCTGGTAACACATATATTGGTACTGCTATGCGTAATGGTCGTAGGATAATCATTGTCTATCTCAATGCATATTCCAGTACATATGATGCGACACTACTCTTAGATCAAGGATTTTTCTTGAATCCGAGCTCATAATAAACTATTCTTACATTAGAAGCGGAGGGAATTTGTTACCACTTACCGAGAAAGCTCATAAGCTTATCAACATTATTTCTGTAGTCGCAAGTAGTCTGTTACTTTTTGGCTATATAATTTTGGCTATTTTTACAAAATCAAATATCGTTTATTACGATGGCATCAAATTCTTTCTCGGTATTGCCGTTATCACGTTTCTGTATGGTATTATCTTTACCGATTTTTACAGTAGAAACGCGAAGCTTACTATGAGTGGTCTGCTGTTTTTAGACTCACTATTACCAATATTCTTGATTGACTATATGGGCGGCCCACTGACACCGTTCGTATTTATTTTTTATATTTTGATTTCAATGAACTTCCTGTTTGCAACCGGTTTCGGAATACTCATAACAGGAGTATTCCTCTCATATCTTGGTTTGTCTATATTTTTACATCCCGGGAATCTTCTGGCTTACACCAGTGTGGCTCTATCCTTTTTGATAGCTGCGATATTCTTTGATTATTTCGGACGTAAATATCGATCCTTACTAACCCAAAGTCATGACTTAGAAAACAGTAACTTAGATCTGACAGCGAACCAAAACAAGGAAGATGCTCTTCTCTCGAGTATTGCCGATGGCGTTTATGTAGTCGATATGGACAGGAATCTAACTATGTTCAACGCCGCTGCTGAGGAAATGACTGGTTGGAAAGACGCTGAGGCGATTGGCCTCAAATGTTGGAATGTGATGAATCTAAAGAATGATACTGATGTCTCGGTTTGTCAGAAGGATTGTCCGGCTATGGCGGTCTGGAATACCGGTGAAAATGTGATGCGTGACGATACTTGTTTCGTGAAAAAACGTGGTAACAAAAAAATCCAAATATCGAGTTCTTATTCACCAATCAAAGACAAAAACGGCAAACTGACCGGCGCCATCTGTGTTTTTCGCGACATCACTGCTGGTAAAGAAGTTGAGCGTCAGCGAAGCGAATTCGTCTCAACTGCTTCTCATGAACTTCGCACTCCGATTACTGCGATGGAAGGTTATCTTGAACTGATTGAAAATACGAAAATTTGTAGCATTGATGATAAAGCTCAGGAATATGCTGAAAAGGCACGTAATGTTGCTCTCGGAATGTCCACATTAGTTAAGAATCTGCTGGCGGTAACTAAAATAGAAGAGGGTAAGGTCCAAACAAACATTACTAATTTCAGTATTCATGACCTTTCTTCTGAGGTTGTAGAAGCATTGGGTCCAAACGCAAAAAATCGAAATTTGTATCTCAAAATTGTTGAGGCGACGAACCAAAAAATTGTTGGTGAGAAAGCTGTTGGACGAAGCCTGAATGTTACTGCAGATCGTGAACAAATCCGTGAGGTTTTATTTAATCTGGTTGAGAACGGGTTGAAGTTTACCCAACAAGGTGGTGTATCTCTTAGTATTACTTATGACAAAGATTTTGCGACAGTTTGCGTCGCAGATACCGGCATGGGGATTCCTGCTGATGGTCAGAAACACATTTTCGAGAAGTTTTATCGTTATGATAATTCTGCCACTAGAGAGGTTGGAGGAACAGGACTTGGACTTTTCATTACTCGTTCAATAGTCGAAATGTTTGGTGGCAGTATCTGGCTTGAGAGCCAAACTGGCAAGGGGACGAGATTTTACTTTACAATACCTAGAAGTCTAGATTAATATAGTAAAAAGAGGGGATTATGGCAAAAGTATTGCTAGTCGAAGACGACATCGCACTTAGGGATATTTATTCCGCTAGATTTATGGCTGAAGACTTCGACATCGTCACCGCTTCTGATGGAGAAATGGCCCTTACCCAAGCCGTAAAAGAGAAGCCAGATCTAATTATCCTCGATGTAATGATGCCAAAGATAAGCGGTTTCGATGTTTTGGATATTCTCAGGGCTACACCAGAGACCAAAAATACGAAGGTTATCATGATGACCGCGCTTTCACAAAGTTCTGATATTGATAAAGGCAAATCCCTCGGCGCAGATGAGTATCTCGTCAAGTCTCAAGTGACTCTGACAGACGTCATTAAGAAAGCCAAAGAAGTCTTAGCCAGATAATAAAAACAAAGAGAGACACCTAGTCTCTTTTTTGGTACTATTAATACATGTTCACTATTAAAGATGAAACTTTTGAAGGTCCGCTTGATTTACTTCTTTCTCTCATTGAGAAAGAGCAACTAGATATAACTCAGATTTCTCTGGCAAAGATAACCGAAAGTTATCTTGCTAGAATTAATGAAATAGAAGGCGATAGCAACGAAATCGCCGACTTTCTAGTTATTGCTGCTAAACTACTCTACATTAAGTCCCGAAACCTTATTCCAGCTCTGGCTACAGAGGAGGAAGAAGCCGAGATTGACGATCTAGAAACAAGGCTTAGAGAATATAAGCAGTACAAGTTAGCAGCAAAACATCTAGAGAAAGTGCTCTCCACCGAATCACGCAGCTATGCTCGCCGCGGCAAAAACGATATCGCAATCACTTTCACACCGCCAAATAACTTGGACAATCAGGGTCTTTTTGCCCTTTTCCAGGAAATTCTAAATAAGGTTGAAGTGGATTCACCTAGAGAAATCATTATGGATAACGTACCGAAAGTTACCCTGGGACAGAGAAGGGACCATATTCTGAAACATATTAGAAATGGCGGCAAGATCAGTTTCCGCACCGCGCTTGCCGATGCGAAGACAAAGGTTGATGTCATTGTCACCTTCCTTGCTATTCTGGAAATGGTTAAACAGAAAGAAGTCCGTGTCGAGCAAGATAATAATTTTTCAGATTTCATGATAATCGGAGTAAAATAAGATTAATGACAAAAGATAACCTAAAATCAATAATCGAGAGCCTTCTCTTTGTCGCCGAGAAACCGGTCAGCGTGAAAGAGATTGCCGATGTTACCGGCAAGATGATTAGTGATGTTCAGAGTTGTTTGAACGAAATCAGTAAAGACTACGAAATTCGTGGTATTCGCTTAGTAAGGAAAGGGGAATATTTCAGCTTCGTTTCTGCTCCAGAGAATGCCAAAGAAGTCAGTACTCTATTAAATGAAGAACTTAGACATGATCTTTCCCAAGCTGCACTTGAAACTCTAGCCATAATTACTTACAAACAACCGATTACACGCATGGAGATTGAGGAGATTCGCGGCGTCAACTCTGACCAGCTAGTTCGGAATCTGATGATTCGAGGGCTTATTACTGAAGTTGGCCGCAGAGAATCTGTCGGCAAACCTATTCTCTACGGCACTACCATGGAATTTATCCAGTATTTTGGCCTCGATGCCGAAGAGTCCTTACCAAAAATTGAAGAACTACAACTTTTTGAGACAAAAAATTCCGATGAAAGTTAGAATTGCCAAATATTTAGCTTCCGCTGGCCTCGGGTCAAGGAGAAAAAGTGAGGAACTAATCATGGCAGGTAAAGTGAAAGTGAATGGGGAAGTCATCAAATCACCGGCGCTTTCGATCGATCCGGCTCTCGACAAAATTGTGTACGAAGGCAAGATTGTTGAGCCCTCAACCAAAGTCTACTATCTTTTGAATAAACCGGCTGGCCACACTTCCAGCGCATCCGATAGCCATGCAAAAAAACTTGTTACTGAGCTTGTCCCGGCCGACCCTGTAGTTTGGCCGGTGGGGCGTTTGGACCGCGAGACCTCTGGTCTCCTAATTCTCACAAATGACGGCGATTTGACTCAGAAACTCACGCATCCGAGCTTCGAAAAAAGAAAAACATATATAGCGACCGTTGATAAACCTCTCAGCGACGAGCAGGTAACTGAACTTTCAAAAGGGATAGCTCTAGAGGACGGGGTAATAAAACCCGATGGTTTAAAACCCTTAAGTGGCGGCAGCTACAAAATCACTATTCATGAGGGTCGTAACAGACTGATTCGACGAATGTTTGAACATTTTGATAGACAAGTAATAACCCTGGAACGAACCGGGCTCGCTTTTCTGAATCTTGGAAACTTGAAATCAGGTGAGTATCGTGAACTTACTACAACAGAAATAAGTAGGCTCAAAAATGTATGAATTTCTACTACTCATTACGATTTTCTTAGGCCAACTGGCCCCAAATAGCCATGTTTTGTCGCAGTTGACAAAAAATCTCCTCACTAAATCGCAGGCCGCTACGACTCAAACCGCTGAAAAGCTCCCAACTGCCCTTATCGCTGCCCCGATCAGACTAGCTTCCGATGATTACTCCGCAAACGCCGCTGCTGTCTACAGTATTGATCTAGTGTCTGATAAAGTTCTGACATCAAAAAATACTGATAGTCGTTTGCAGGTGGCCAGTCTAACGAAACTAATGACAGCTTATGTAATTTTGAAAGAAGAACCAAATCTCGACCGTGTAGTCACAGTGCCGGCTCTGACTGAACAGACAGACGATGCTGTAATGGGACTTACTACGGGAGATCAAGTTACTATCAAAACTCTTCTGGATGGACTCCTAATCAATAGCGGCGCTGATGCCGCTCAGACGCTCGCCATAGAAAATGCCGGATCAATAGAGAACTTCGTTACTAAGATGAATACTGCAGCAGAAAATTTAAACCTTACAAATACCCATTTCGCAAATCCAATAGGTCTTGACGACCCTAATAACTATTCCAGCGCCAAGGATTTGACCGAACTAGTCCGTATATTGCTTCGTAATCAGACTTTCGCAAAAATCGTAGCTACAAAAACGATGACGGCTACAACTACGACCGGCCGCACAATCCCGCTAGCAACGACAAATCAGTTACTATATAGCTCAGGTTATATCGGTGTCAAAACTGGTTTTACTGGTGGAGCTAATGAATGCCTTATCTCATTATACAAAGACGGAAATAATGAGATACTCACTACCGTTCTCGGTTCAAGCAACAGATTTTTGGAAACTGATAGTATAAAAGGATGGATTTTAAGCCACTTTTCGTGGTAAAATGATACGTCGCAAGAAATTTAGTATTTATAATTAGTAATTGGAAATTTAAATGTATCCCGTAGTCGCTATCATTGGTCGACCAAATGTCGGCAAATCAACACTATTTAACCGAATTACCGGTAGAAGGAGAGCTGTCACAGCTGACCTTGCCGGGACTACTCGTGATCGTTTGTACGCAAAGTGTGACTGGAATAGCCATGAATTTATTCTCGTTGATACAGCCGGAATCGAAGTTGGTGATGCAAAAAACAGTGTTTATGCCCGCCTTGACTCAGACGTTCAGGAACAAGTTTTGCTTGCCCTAGATGAAGCTGACGTTATTCTATTCGTTGTTGACGTCCAAACAGGACCGACCGACCAAGATAGACGCGCTATCAAATTAGTTTTCAAAAGCGGAAAACCTTTTGTTCTTATAGCCAATAAATACGATAGCGAGAAATACCTGCCCAACGTTTCTGATCTTTATTCTCTTGGAGCCAAAGAAGTTCTGCCGATTGCAGCTCTAACCGGTAGGGGAACCGGTGATTTAATGGATAAAATCGTTGAAAATATTGAGAACGTCATCCCTACAGACAAGGGGATTGAGCTAGAGCAAGAAGGAATCAATGTTGCCATTGCTGGTAGACCAAATGTGGGAAAATCCAGCACTATGAATGCTCTTATCGGTAAGAATAAGGCTGTTGTCTCTGAAGTCGCCGGCACCACAAGAGACTTTACTATTGCCACACTCACGACTGAGAAGGGCAAAATTAATTTTATTGATACCGCAGGTATCCGTCGTCGTGGCAAAGTAGGCAAGGTAGAAGAGGGTCGTGTAGAAGGCCAAATTGAGAAGTACTCGGTTATGCGCTCCTTCAGAGCTATAGAAGGTGCTGATGTGGTTTTACTAATCGTGGATCCTACTGAAGGACTCACGGCTCAGGATTTACACATAGCAGGCTTCGCCAAAGATCAACACAAGGGCATCATAATCGTCGTCAATAAGTGGGACGCGGTAGAGAAAGACGAGATGGACATGAATCGTTATCTGACATATTTTCATAACAAAATCTCTTTCTTGCCTTATGCGCCTATCGTCTTTATTTCGGCAAAAAATGGTAAAAACGTCGACAAAATAGCTGATATCATTTTCGAAGTTGGTGTCAGTAGATCAAAACATATTCCAACTGCAGAATTAAACTTAAGACTCGGTGACGATGTCCTCAGAAAGCCAC
>Ga0265338_10000601_pt1 | contig 63282 bp, 57 predicted proteins | sample 42126metaG_FD_193579 | JGI IMG/M metagenome (GOLD analysis project Ga0265338, IMG submission 193579) | Rhizosphere microbial communities from Carex aquatilis grown in University of Washington, Seatle, WA, United States - 4-21-26 metaG | ecosystem: Host-associated > Plants > Roots > Rhizosphere...
TCTCTAAGGACAACTACAACGTCGCTCCGCGGCAATGGGTGCCAGTCATCTTTGAGGACGAAGAGATGGGACGGATTGCTGAGCCAATGCAGTGGGGATTTATTGCTCCGTGGAGCAAGGACCCTAACAAAGGTCCACGGCCTATTAACACGAGATCCGAGACTGTCTTTGAGAACCGTTTATGGCTTGGGAGCGTTCGACATCATCGTTGCCTTGTGCCCTCCCGGGGTTTCTATGAATGGAAGGTGGTCAACGAGAAGACGAAGCAGCCGTATTTTATTTGTCCAAAAGATCAGGAACTATTCACATTTGCAGGGATTTACAGCATTTGGTATGACGTTGAAGGTAGACCACTCTACAGTTTCTCGATCCTCACGACGTGGCCCAATAAAGATATGAAGCCAATACACGACCGGATGCCAGTTATCTTGCGCTCAGAACAGGAAGCGTCCTGGTTGGATCGACGTATCAGCGAACGAGACCGACTGGCGCAGTTTCTCGTTCCGTACGACGACGGTAAACTTAAAATTTATCGAGTGAGCAGGGACATAGGCTCATCACGAAACAATGATTATCATTTGATCGATCGATTGCCCGAGTAGTCTCCGACCACGGTGTTAATAAGCCTGTACGGTAAAAGGAGGTTCCCAGTCCGTTCATAGCTGCTTCTGATTATACGCTTCCTCACAACGGAGTTGTGTGGGAGCGGCTACATTGGGTCGGCAGAATTTCAAACATACGTAATTGGTGATATATTTGTACGTTTTATTATTTCTACAAGCTCACACAGCTGCGGTAGGCACGAGGCTACGGGCAAAGTCCATCAGTTGCTGCATGGCCTCAAAGTGCTCATTACGGAGCGTAACTCCTGCAAAGAAGCTTAAGACGGTCAACTCAGCTGCTCGAGTACTTGGGTTCCCGTAGTCTGCGGATGTGCGTATGACACCAAGTGCTTCGCTCGAGGCCTCGACGAGGCGTTGGGTGATATCAGTCTCATGCACCTCAGTGCTCCGCAATGTGTTGGCGGTACCCAGGAGGCTTGCTACGATTTGTCGACTGTCTTCTCGAATGAGTGGGCTGGTTGTAATGGCGCCGACAATAACGAAGGAGGTTTGGGGGTTTCTTGTTGCTCCACCGCTCGCTGCCGCGACCGCAAGACGAAATGCCGCAGAATCGGACCCTTGCAGTTGCAGGATAGGTTCCAGGCTCTCTTCAACATGCTGTTCAATAACAGGCTGTCCGAGGTCGGGGCGTCCAGCAAGTGTCTGGAGATTCTCTATGTACCCTTTCAGGTAGGCTAGCTGGCTCGGGAGAAGCTTCAGCTGTGTATTAACCCCAAATTCGTCATTCATTATGCTTATAGTAATATGCTTCTACGGTCGTGTCAAAATGTTTGCCCCGAGAACGTGCACCATGCTACGAGTATTGATCGGCTACTTTTTCTCTGCCAACGATTATCTCCCCGCCACCCTATCGCCATGGGCATGATTTCGAATGTGAAGCCAACACACGCCGCATATTACGAAATGGAACGAAGCTGTCTATTCATTTCTTGTAGGGTGAGGAAGGGTATATTGGTCAATGATGAGCATGGCGACCCGTAGATGCTGTCATAGCCAGTGACGGGTAGCCGTTGTAAAGGATGATTGAAAGAAGCGTGAATGGATACGCTAATCCTAATTGCACATATCGTAAGTAAAAAATATTACTTCATCATGCAGACAACGCGATAGAATTAGATTGGAAACAAGGTTTTCCGAGGAAAGAGCCCGACAGGTCCGGGCTCTTTTAAATAGGTGAATCCACCAATCATCACTACTACTGGTACTATTATTGGTATGCAGATAATTGTTCAAGGGCTCATGACTCATTACGAAAGTTACGGCAGCGGCAAACAGGTACTGATCTTACATGGTTGGGCGGATACGGGCCGTAATTGGCGTGCAATCGCTCGGAGACTCAGTCGAACATACGAAGTTATTGTGCCGGACCTACCTGGCTTTGGTGGAACTGAAGCCCCAAAGTCGGTCTGGGGACTTGAGGACTACGCGAAATTTGTGGGATCATTTATCGCCAAAGCCGGATTTGTACCATATGCAATAGTCGGTCATTCGAATGGTGGTGCGATAGCAATACGGGGCGTTAGTAGCGATATGTTACACCCCACAAAACTTGTACTACTAGCCAGTGCAGGTATCCGTGATGAAGCTCACGGTCGGAAGAATGCCTGGCGATTACTGGCAAAAGCAGGAAAGATTGCTGCGACGCCGTTACCATCGTCAGCTCGGAACAGACTACGAAGTAGGCTTTACCGAGCAGCGGGGTCCGATATGCTCATAGCTGAACACTTACAGGAAACATTCAAACGCGTTGTCTCGGATGACGTTCGTAATGATACTCGGCGCGTAACGATGCCGACTCTGCTCCTCTATGGTGAGAACGATTCAAGTACGCCACCTCGATTTGGTGAGATGTTATCTCGACCGATGGCAGATGCAACATTTCGAACCATTCAAGGAGCGGGCCATTTAATACAAATCGACGAGCCTGATAGCGTCGTACGATTTATGGAGGAGTTCCTAGAATGATACCAAATATCCGAGTGCTCTACAGCTTGCGCAAATCATCGACAACGTTAGCGTATATGCTCCAATCAAGTGAATACGACCTCGCACAGTACTTTCGCTGGTTTTGGCGAACCCAGGATTTCTCACGCATTATGTACCGGCGCACTCTCGATGCAACAAGGGTCGCGCAACTCCTCAAACTGTTCTTGATGGTCGGTATGCTGCTACAAATACTCGGCGGGTTATTATGTATTGTCTTGTGGCATCGAGGCGTTCTGGACGGTGGTGGGTTGTTTGGGCTAGCGCTCATATTGTCGTATCCAGTAGTCTGGGCGCATCTGGTGGTAGCGCCGCTGTGGCTTGGGCGCGAACTGATACTTAAGCCACGCCAGCGGAGGCAAATCAGTGCATCTGCGCGACTATTTGCAGATCACCCGGCGGTCAAAATAGCCGTTGCGGGAAGCTATGGCAAGACGAGCATGAAAGAATTACTGAATACAGTTTTGAGTGTAGGTAAGCGTGTTGCAGTAACTCCGGCGAATAAGAACGTGGCGATTTCACATGCCCAGTTTGCAGGCAGCCTAAAGGGCGATGAGGAGGTGCTCGTTATTGAGTACGGCGAGGGGCAGCCAGGCGACGTCCGCCGTTTTACTGCGGTAACCAATCCATCGCACGGTATTATCACGGGACTTGCTCCGGCACACCTCGACAAATATAAGACAATTCAGGCGGCCGGTGAAGACATCTTCTCGTTGGCAGACTATCTCCATGGTCGGAACATATACGTTAATGGCGAAGGGGCTGCGATCAAGCCATTTCTGAAAAAATCGTATGAGATGTATGGTGCTCATGGTGCGCTCGGTTGGAAAGTGTCAGACGTTAAGCTGAGCCTCGAAGGGACTACCTTTACGCTTGCGAAGGGTAAACAGAGGCTAGTACTAAAGAGCGGACTGCTTGGTATGCATAACGTAGGGCCTCTCAGTTTAGCCGTTGCGCTTGCTATTGAGCTTGGACTAAGTTTGCGTGAGGTTGAAAAGGGTATTGCCGCCACGGCTCCTTTCGAGCATCGAATGCAGCCATACCAGCTTGGTGCTGCATGGATTATTGACGATACATATAACGGCAATCTTGAAGGTGTTCGGGCTGGTACAGAGTTGCTTGCGTTGCTTACGGCGAAGCGTAAGTTATATATTACGCCTGGTCTGGTTGATCAAGGTGATGAGACGCAGACTGTACATGAGGCGGTCGGCCGGTATATTGCTCAGGCTCAACCTGACGTCGTGGTACTTATGCATAATACAGTCACGCGATATATTCAATCAGGGTTACAAATGGCTCACTACGCCGGAGAAGTCCGTATTGAGCATGAACCATTGCGATTCTATCAGAACCTGAAACATCATGTTGCGGCTGGAGACCTTGTGATGATGCAGAATGACTGGACCGACAACTACGCGTGAGGTGCGATATAATTAACGAATATGAAAACAATCGCAGTTGTATTCGGTGGCCGCTCAACTGAGCACGACGTTTCTATTGTGACGGCGCTTGCCAGTATCATCAAACCCCTTGAACTTAGTGGGCAGTACCAAGTTGAAGCCATGTATATTACTAAAGATGGCACGTGGTACTGTGACGATAAACTGAAAGACATCAGTCTGTTTAGCTCCGGCGCCATTAAAGACTGGATGCTTAAAGCGGTGCCAGCCACTGTCAGGTTCGATGGCGGTATGACGCTCGTAAAAGAGACAAGTATCGGTCGTAAAAAGCTGCATAAGATTGATGTAGTGTTTCCCGCGATGCATGGTACCTATGGCGAAGATGGGAGCCTAATGGGACTGTTGCGTATGGCAAACATGCCGTTTGTTGGATGTGATATGGAATCGTCCGTGCTGAGCATGGATAAAGTACTAGCTAAGCTGATAGCGATGGCGCACGGTATTCCGACGAGCCCCATGGAGTTTGCACGCAAGACGGAATATGAGCGTAACCCTAAAGATTTTGCAGATACGTGTGAAAAGAAGCTAAAGTACCCCCTTTTCGTTAAGCCTGCTCACCTGGGCTCGAGTATTGGTATCTCTCGCGTGACAGATCGCGATCAACTCGATAATGCCCTAGAGGTTGCATTCCACTATGACGATAAGGTTTTGGTGGAGCAGGAAATAGGGAACCTCATTGAGGTGACACTACCAATCTTAGGGAACGATAATCTTACCCCAGCACTGCTTGAACGTCCTACGACGAAACCGGAAGACTTCTTCGATTTTGATACAAAATACATGCAAGGTGGTAAAAAAGGCAAAGGCAGTAGTGCGAAAGCTTCCCAGGGCTATAGTGAGCTGCCAGCGAAGCTCGTACCGACGCTCTATAAAAAGGCCGAAGCAGTTGGGCTTGCAGTCTATCGAGCACTCGACTGTTGTGGCACGGCGCGCATAGATATGCTCATTGATAGTAAAAGTAACACAGTTTACTTCAATGAGGTGAACCCGTTACCGGGCAGTCTATATGCGCATAACTGGAATGCGTCAGGGACTAGCAATGTGGAGTTGGTTACTAAACTTATTCATCTAGCTGAAGAACACTGGCAAATGCTCCAGCAACAAAACACAGTATTCTCAACAAGTTATCTTCAGCAGTTCTAGCATAGGTAGAATCGATAAGATCGCAGGGTTACACTCGTGTCGGGCGTGAACTAGCAAGAGTCACCACAAGGGGTGATACAATATGCATAATGATTATTGCGGTGGTAATTCTTGTTGTATTGGTACTCATATTGGGTACGTTGATTGTACGCGGTCAAATGTCGCCAAAACATGAGGCGAGTAGTGCGTTACTGCTGAAGGAAGATCTCAAAGTGTTGAGTGACGATATAAATAAGCTCAAAGATGGGATGCAGAGTCAACTCACAGAGCGTTTAGATAAGAACCAAGAGCTTATGCGCGAGAGTGTTCAGCGGCAGTTTGCGGCAAGCAGCAAGATAATCGCAGAAGTAACCGAACGGCTGACAAAACTTGATGATACGAACAGGCGTGTTGTTGATGTTGCTACTGAGCTTAAGACACTGCAAAATGTCTTGCAGAATCCAAAACAGCGCGGCGTACTTGGTGAGTACTATCTCGACCAAGTGCTTAAAAACGTGATGCCTCCAGATAGGTACCAAATGCAGTACAAATTCAGGGACGGGGAAATCGTTGACGCCATTATCATGCTCGAGAAAGGGAAGATACTGCCGATTGATAGCAAGTTTAGCCTTGAGAACTATAATCGACTAATTGAGGCTACGGAACGAAGTGAGCGTGAGATGCTTGCGCGCGCTTTTAGGGCTGACCTACGTGGGCGTATTGATGAGACCTCGAAGTATATTCGCCCAAATGAAGGGACGATGGACTATGCATTTATGTTTATCCCAAGTGAGGCTATCTACTACGACCTGTTAGTAAACAAGGTAGGTGCGACGAATACCAGCGCTCGTGATCTCATCGAGTACGCCTTCAGGGAGAAGGGCGTTATTATTGTTAGCCCTACTACCTTCATGGCGTACCTTCAGACTGTCATGCAAGGTCTTAGAGCTTTACAGATCGAAGAACAAGCCAAAGACATTCAAGTCCGAGTCGGGGAGCTGGGACGACATATCGCGACTTACGAGACATTGATGCAGAAACTCGGTGGCAGCTTAGGCACAACAGTCAACCACTTCAATAATGCCCATAAAGAGCTCAAGAAGGTCGACAAGGATATTATTAAAATCGCTCGGACTGATCCGAGCGTTGAGCCGATACTTCTCGATAAGCCGACTGACGACAGCGAGTAACGTAGCTAGTCGTCAATCGCCACCGATTTGTTTGTGGGCTTTCTATTGAAGCGATCACCTAAGTGCAAACCAAGTGTTAGCACGAATAGAGCACCCAGGAAAGCAACGTAGACCGAGCGATCAATCACACTCGCCGCAAGTATGCCACTCGTAGGGATATGGTGGAGTTGGCGGGAGAATTCAAGAAATGCTTCACGAAATCCAATAGCGCCCGGTGTTAGAGAGACAAATAGGGAGAAGTTTGCGGCTCCACCGTATACGACTGCTCGCGTAAAATCCACGCCAGTGTGTACGGCTCGCAGCTCGACAGCGTAGATCAGGGCAACTATAGACAGCTGAGAAAGCGTTGCGAGCGTAAGCTCAATGCCGAGGCGTGGGGTTACACGAAATTTACTAGTTTGCCCGGATCGTACAATCCGTTTGTACGCGAAATACAGGATACTGGTAGAGCTGATGCAAACTATGCCAAGAAGCGTTAGCGCAATTAACCAGTGCGTTCCGCTCCCGACGAGAATAAATATGGCGCTGATCACTGCGTAAATGGCATAGTATACAAGTGATGCCATGGTGTAATCACGGTATTTCACGTTTCGTTTCTGCTTCACGTAAGCAGCGCGGACGCCAGGTCCACTCTGTAACGGTCCGAAGTAGTTAACGATCGTAGAATAGCAGGTGAGCAAGATGTTTTCTCGTCGACTGAGTCGTTCCCCGCATAAGCGTAGGGTAATGTCATACACCCAATTGGAGCACAGCATAAGGACGGCATACAGAACACCGACGAGTATTAAAATCCAGGGGTTAGTTGTCGCGAGTGTGTGTCGGTACTCCGGATGCGTTGCGAAGAGATATACGAAGAGTATGACCGTGACGACAACAATAGCGATTGGTAGTATATTTTGTAATGGTTTGGGTAAGCGTTTCATCGTATCTTATCGATCAACCCCAGCATAGCATATGGAAGAGCCTGTGCTTTAGCTATCGTAGCGTATCAGCGTTTCAGGAGATCGATGGTAAGCGCTGCAGTCCACGAAAAGTTGTTAGCACCAAGAGGTTCTGAAGTAATAGGGTCAAAGTATTCGGCGTAGCCACTTCGTTCTACCATTTCGAGACTTGTCTCACGAAGTGCCGCAGCGTGGTCTTCGTAGCCGTATTGTTTTAAACCATCAATGATCAGCCAGTTTATATTCATCCATGTTGGCCCCTGCCAGTAGCGGACTGGATCAAAATCAGGACTATCGAGTGGTACGCTTGGCACGGGATAAGCTGGCCCGAACTTCTTGTCATCCTCGATAAGCCTGACGAGCTTCGCGGCGCGCTCTTTACTGATGCAACCCGCGTAAAGCGGTAGGAGTGTTGCAATGCTTTGGATTTTGAGCTGTTGATGTGTCACAAAGTCACGTGACCAGTAGACGCCAGCGTACTCATCCCACAAATTATCGAGGGCGTGCTCGGAACGTTTCATGTTTGCGAGCAACTCAGTGGGCAGCTCATGCTTTACTAGTTTTGCAATATCGCGAAGCCGTTCATTCGCACGGATAAAGATGCAGTTAAAAGCCAGGTCCTCAATGGCAAACAACCCATGGTCAAGTATTCGATTTGTGTCGTATAGCTTTCGGCGCAGCCGACGTTGTACGTCATAGAGTGATAGTACCTCGATCGTGCTAAACCGTTGCCCTGGAGGTACGTAGTGAAGGTCGCGTCGGAAGAGATTAATTAATCTCTCGGTACGCGTAGCCTGGATAGCTCGAACCCAGAAGGGCATTTGGTGTTCATGCAACTCATGCATCCACGGTGGCGAGTTATCGAGTCCCGTTTCCCATGGGTGCAGCTGCAGTACGAGACCCTCCTGGTGGGGATCGCGATCGGCATATAACCATTCGTGATATGCCTGAAGTGATGGAAGCATTTGCCGAAACCAAATACTACGCTCTGGCGCCTTAAGACGCTCGCCTATCTGCCAGACCGCCTCGGCGAGCATTGGCGGCTGTGTGATGCCGCTCGTTGCAATGTTATCGGGGGAGTAGGGGCTAAGCCAGCTGCGCCACATATTGCGATCGCGCGCATAATGAGGTTTATCACTAAATATCATGTTTGGCAGCATGCCTGTCGCCCACTGCCCACGAAGGAGACTCTCAAGTTCCAGCTTTGCTCGATCAACGTCAAGCCAGCGAAGTCCAATGGCGATAAAGCAACTATCCCAGAGCCATTGGTGGGGGTAGAGGTTTTCAGCGGGTACGGTGTAGTGCCCGCGATCGTTAAGCGCGAGGATCTCGGTAGCTTCAGTCAGTAGATCGGGTGGTGTCGATGCTTTTGTTTCGTCACTCATTCAGATGTAGTATAGCGTAAGCTGTATGATAACTGCGCAGATCAAAGATCTAGCGATAATTAGTGAAGTTTATGGGGAAATCAAAATCCTGGCCTCTCAGCAGTTGCATGACAGCCTGAAGGTCGTCTTTACTCGTGCTCATGACGCGAACCGCATCGCCTTGGATCTGAGCTTTAACCTTTGGATATTTGTCACGAATGATCTTCGTAAGCTGTTTTGCCCTGTCCTGGTCGAGCCCTTGTTTGAATGGCACATCTTTTGTTGCTTTAAAATTGGACTCATGGACCTCATGTGACGTGTCGAGTACCTTTTGGCTGATATCGCGTGCCGCTAGCTTCTTGCGGATAATATCAAGGATTGCATCGACCTGCCATTCGCCATTGCCAATGACTTTGAGGCCTTTTTTGTCATCAAGCCACTCAAGATTGGCTGGTGTCCCCTTGAAGTCATATCGACTGTCGATTTCTCGATGGGTTTGGTCGAACACGTTGTTCATTTCAGCCTTGTCATACTCGCTTACAACATCGAATGAGAAATTAGCCATATCTGTATTATAATCAACCACGTAATGGACTACAAAAATCAGAAGGTTAGAGAAGTGTATGCACTTCTCGCATCGCCCGAGCGTTTCGGTGCGTTGAAAGATAAAGCAGATATTCTTAAGGCTTTGGAACTCAAGGCATTATTTGCCGAGATTCCAACGTTACCACCCGAAGAACGTGGAAGCTTTGGCAAAGAAGTCAACATGCTCCGCGCTGAGCTTGAGGATATGGCAGGAGAGTTTAGGCCTGAAAGTGAGTCGCTTTCGCCAATTGATGTAACTGCTCCGATCGATATCAACACGCCTGTCGGTAATCGTCCAGCCCCCCTGCCTACTGAGACTGGTTCAAAACACCCCCTCATGACCGAGTTGGAGCTTGTTCTTGATATCTTCTATCGTATGGGCTTTAACGCTGTTGAAAGTCGCGAGATTGATGATGACTATCACATGTTCGGTGCGTTGAATTTTCCCGAGGGTCATCCTGCGCGAGATGACTATGATACTTTCATGACCACGGAAACCGATAAGAATGGAAAGCCTCTGATTGCTCCTGCTCATACGAGCACTATGCAGAACCGTGTTCTGAAGAAGTATGCGGACAACCTTAAGAACGGTGAGCCGATCGCTTGCCTGATACCTGGCCGCGTATTTCGTAATGAAGACCTTGATGCTCGACATGAGCATACGTTTTATCAACTCGAAGGCATCTATGTTGGTAAGGGTGTTCATGCCGGTATGCTTATTGCTACGCTCAAGACCTTCTTGCAGGAATATTATGGCAAGGAGCTCGAAGTTCGGACACAACCGTTTTACTTCCCCTTTACCGAACCGAGCTTTGAGTTTGCGCTTAGCTGTCCGTTCTGCGACAAAAAAGGCTGTCATATTTGTAGCTACACCGGATGGATCGAACTTCTTGGTTGTGGCATGATTCACCCCAATGTTCTTCGGGACGGTGGTATAGATCCTGAGATTTACACGGGCTTTGCCTGGGGCTGTGGCCTCGATCGGCTCGTGCTTATGAAGTACAACATCGAAGATATCCGTCATTTTGAATCAGCAAAACTTGAGTTCTTGAGGCAATTCGCATGAAAGTATCACGTAATTGGGTTGCGCAGTATATTAACTTCGATTTACCACCCATTGAAGAGGTTGTTGATCGTATCGGTGAGCAGCTTGGTGCAGTGGAGGAAGTTGAGAATCTTGCCGAAAAGTATCAGGGTGTCATTATCGCCAAGATAATCTCGTGTGTTGATCACGAAAATAGCGACCATCTCCATGTTTGTATGATCGATGATGGTGGTAAATCTAAAGATGTTGAGCGTGATGAAAGAGGCCATGTGCAAGTGCTTTGTGGGGCGCCAAACGTTCGCGAGGGTATCTTTGTCGCTTGGCTCCCACCAGGATCAACGGTCCCAGAGAGCGTGGGAAAAGACCCATTCGTGCTCGGTACTCGTGAAATGCGTGGGAAGATGAGTAATGGGATGCTCGCGAGCCCTCGAGAGCTCGCGCTTGGTGAGAACCATGACGGTATTATGGAGCTTGACGGTGATCTTACGCCCGGCGATGACTTCGCAGTGGCATATCAACTCGATGATTACGTTATTGATATCGAGAACAAAATGTTTACGCACCGACCAGATTGTTTCGGTGTACTTGGAGTAGCTCGTGAAATCTCTGGTATTTTTGGTCATAAGTTTACCTCGCCAGAGTGGTACCTTCAGACCCAGGAATCGGTCTTGGGTACTGATGCGCCATCCCTACCGCTAGAAGTTCAGAATGAGCTGCCATCACTTGTTCCACGCTTTGTTGCGACGCCACTCAGCGGTATCGAGATCAAGCCGTCGCCAACGTGGCTTCAAACATACCTACTCCGTTCGGGCGTTCGGCCAATTAATAATGTGGTCGACATTACAAACTATCTTATGCTACTCACGGGCCAACCAATGCATGCGTATGATTACGACAAGGTGAAAAAGTTGAGCACCACCGATAAGGCCGTCCTCGTAGTCCGCTACCCACGACAGAACGAAAAGATTACCCTACTTAACGGCAAGGAAGTTCAGCCACGCGAAGAGGCGATTCTCATTGCGACTGAAAAGAACTTGCTTGGTATCGGTGGTGTCATGGGTGGTGCTGACAGCGAAGTCGATGAGAACACTCAAAATATAATTCTTGAAGTCGCAACTTTCGACATGTATTCCATTCGTCGTACCTCAATGGCTCACGGCTTATTCACTGATGCAGTGACACGTTTTAATAAAGGTCAAAGCCCACTACAGAACGACGAGATTAATGCACATGCCGTTGCTATGCTCCGTGAATTTGCAGGGGCTAAGGTTGCGGGACCGGTGGTTGACAATAATCATGTCGATGATCAAAGCCGCAAGCGGCGTTGGGTGCATCCACCCGTTCCGGTAACGACTGAGTTTATCAATGTCCGACTAGGTTTTAGCCTTTTGGCAAGTGACATGCAGACATTACTCGGTAACGTGGAGTGCAGCGTGACGGCGGACGGTGACAAGCTCCTTGTCCAGGCGCCATTTTGGCGCACTGATATTGAAACACGAGAAGATGTAGTAGAGGAAATCGGACGTCTCTATGGCTTCGATAAGCTCCCCCTTGAGCTTCCAAAGCGCAGCATTCAGGTGGCCACAAAAGACGAGTCTTTTGAGCTGAAGCGCAATGTTCGTCAGATCCTTGCGAAGTACGGAGCGAACGAAGTGTTGACGTATAGCTTTGTACATGGTGACTTGCTTCGTAGGGTGGGCCAGGACGCAGATGAGGCGTTTCAAGTTAGCAATGCGCTCAGCCCTGATCTGCAGTATTACCGCATCAGCCTTACACCGAGCCTACTCGATAAGATTCACATGAATGTAAAGGCCGGTTTTGATAGGTTTGCCCTCTTTGAAATGGGTAAGGTCCACGGTAAAACGCAACTTGATAATGAGGGATTGCCGCGAGAATTTGAACGCATTGCGTTTGTGTATGCCGCTAACGATAAGTATGCCATCAATGATGGGGCTGCTTACTTCGAAGCACACAAATACCTTGAGGGTCTCCTCTCCGCATTTGGTATCCGGGGCGACTGTACGCTTGTTCCGGCCAGTACAGCTGATCTAGATGTGCAGCCATTCTATCTGCAGGTTATGAAGCCATTTGATTTGACCCGTTCGGCGCTCATCTATGTGAATGATCGTCCACTCGGTATCGTTGGCGAGTACAGCGCTGCAGTCAGAAAAGCACTGAAACTTCCCGTGCACAGTGCTGGCTTTGAATTTGGGCTCAACTTATTCCCGGGGAGTCGGCAAATTAGTGCGAGTTATGAAGCATTGCCACGTTTCCCAAAGGTAACACAGGATATTACCCTGAGGATCTCCAGCGAGCTACCGTTTGCTGATCTATCTGACTTTGTTATCCGGGTGCTCAGTGAGGTAAAACCGGGGCAAGCACGTCTCGGCGTTAAGCCACTTGGCATATTCCAGCGTGAAGACGATAGTGCACATAAGCAGGTATCATTTCGTGTTGAACTTGCAAGTTATGAAAAAACACTTCGTGATGTAGAGGTGAGTAAGCTTCTCGACGAGCTTGCCGTGAGGGCTAAAGAGCATTTCTCTGCCGAACGAGCCTAACCTCAATACGTAGTTTGCCTAGAATTAGTACTTACCCTTGCCTAGAGGCCCAAAAATATGCAAAAATAGTCTACACGTAAGAGGGAAACATATTATGGCGCAAATGCGCGAACGGATTTTTGCGGGGTTTGGAGCGTTCCTATTTCTTGGTAGCGCCTGTGCACTCACCGTATTCGTGATTCTTGATCCAGGATCAAACAATAGCTCAAATGCGAGCAATACAAGCTCACAGACATCACAACAGAGCTCGTGTGATATCAATACGCCAGTACCGGATAATGCAGCCTCATCGCCTGCTCCATTTGAGCCGAGTGGTGCTGCCTCATCTTTGCAGATAACCGATCTGACCACGGGCACGGGTGCGACAGCTAAAAATGGTGACTGTCTCGTCATGAAATATCAGGGCAACCTTGCGAATAACGGTACGGTATTTGATGAAAACTACACTAAGTCTCAGGCTCTGCAGTTTACGCTTGGCGCTGGGCAGGTAATTAAGGGGTGGGACGAAGGCCTTGCTGGCATGAAGGTCGGTGGCGTACGACGTCTTGTCATTCCGCCAACATTTGGGTATGGCGCACAAGCTCAAGGGAGCATTCCTGCCAACTCAACCTTAGTATTCACCGTAACGTTAGAAAAGATTAAGAGTTAAACGATATGTTGCAAGATTTTACTCCATTAGAATCAATTACCGAGCTAAAAAGCGAAGATCGTATACCGGGCACCGGTGATGAGGTTAAGCCGGGTGCTACGGTGACGTGTCACTATACGGGTGCAGTAGCAAAGACAGGCAAGGTATTTCAGAGTTCGCATGATTTTGGCGGTCCAATTAGCTTTCCGCTAAACGGTGTGATTACTGGCTGGACTGAAGGGGTCCCCGGAATGAAGGTTGGCGGTACTCGTCGTCTCCTTATCCCTGCGGCTAAAGCATACGGTGCGACCCCTCCTCCTGGCTCAGGTATTCCTGCGAATGCTGATCTTGTCTTCGATATCGAACTTGTTAGCATAGGGTAACTCCAGGCCAACAAAGGCAGCCCTTACATGCCTCTGCGAAAGATAGCGGGGGCATGTTTATTGCGATGGATACATAATGACACATTACTCTTGGGCGTACGCATCCCGAGCTCGTAATATATGTGTAAAAAGCACTACATATAGCGCGCTTGACGCTAGAGCTTACGCTAAACTATACTAATAGCACGACTTTAAGGCGCCTAAAACAAAAAACATGAAAACTAAAATAATGCTAAGCGGAGGGTTTAAGCATGGTTAAAAGTATTACTATCTTCACGACAACGACGTGTGCATATTGCCTCATGGTAAAAAAATACCTCGGAGCAAAAGGCTTGCAGTATGAGGAAGTCAATTTAGACGAAAATCCCGAACGTCAACAAGAAGCACTCGAAGCGTCAGGAGCATTGACGGTACCAGTAACTGTTATTACGAAGCATGATGATTCTCAAGAGGTGGTTGTTGGCTACAATCTTGCAAAGCTCGCTCCCGCTGTAGCGTAAACTGTTACAATGAAATTATGTCAATGAAATGCTCCGCAAAGGAGCATTTCTTAATCGGAGGAAATAGATGGCTGATACGACGAACACCCCAAAACACGACGTCATAATTATAGGCGCCGGTCCGGCGGCTCTGAGTGCGGCGATTTATACGACGCGAGAAGATATTGATACGCTTCTTTTTGAACGCGCCGTACCCGGTGGTCTGGCGGCTGTTACGGATTGGGTAGACAACTACCCCGGCTTCCCCGAAGGTATCGCAGGCTTAGAACTCGCAAATAATCTGCAAAAACAGGCTGAGCGCTTTGGTGCCGTTATTGAGCTTGGTGAAGTATTGAAAATTGTCGACGAAGGCAAGTGGAAACGGCTGGAGACGACAAGCGGTGACATGTTAGCGCGGGCAGTACTTATCGCGACGGGGAGTGATTATAAGAAAATTGGAGTCCCGGGTGAGATGGAGTACTACGCGCGTGGAGTACACTACTGCGCAACTTGTGATGGAGCATTCTACCGAGATAAACGGATCGTTGTAGTCGGCGGGGGCAATAGTGCGGTTCAAGAGAGTATGTTTCTTACGCGATTCGCAACACATATTGATCTATTAGTGCGTAGCACAATCAAAGCGAGTGAAATACTTCAAGTAGAGCTGCAAAAGTATGTGGATGAAGGAAAGATCACCGTACACCTCAATGTAGTGACGGAAGAGATTGTTGGTGAAGGTTCACAGGTCAAAAAGGTCATTGGCAAGACCGGAGGGAGGCGAGTTGCGTACCCAACCGACGGTGTGTTTGTGTTTGTAGGCTTGAAACCAAACAGCGAATTTCTTAAGGATAGCAGTATCGAGCTCGACCATGTACACCTTGTTAAGTCAAACGAGAACTTACAGACAACAATGAAAGGCGTTTTTGTTGCGGGCGACATCCGGTCAGGCGCTACGATGCAGATTGCAAGCGCTGCCGGTGAAGGCGCGACTGCCGCGCTTAAGATCCGCGAATATCTTGAAGGCCATAAGCATCCAATCCAGAACTAGGACTTGTGTCGTTGCGATGCTGGAAACTTATTGATAAGTTTTTCGGGGCGGTCTGAACATAGGTGTACTTCTGGATAGAGTATATGCAGAAAAATAGCGAGCCACATATTATTCACGGTGTAGACGTACATCTGCAGTCGATAATGCCGTGCCATGAAGTAAGTGAGTGGGTTCATAAGCCATTTGTTAAGCCCAATGCCAGAGGCCCGCATGTTGTGGGCGGTATGAATGACGTCGAGTGGCGCATAGTGATCAAGAAGAAAAACCGGAACGTCTGGTAGCGTGCGTCGTACGGCCCTGAGCTCATGAGGAAGGAATGATGCGATGTGAGGATCGGCATTGGGGTGGTGCTTTAACACGACGATCAGCTCATCGACAGACCCTTCATCTTTTAGCTCAATAATGACCGGGGTTGGCCCAATCGTATCGAGTGCCTCGTCAAGGCTCATAATCGACTCGCCATTACCGAGGCTCGACTTGCGGAGTGACTTTAATGTCTGTTGCCGGATAACGAGTTTTGCTGCAGAAACTCTTCCGGTTTCTTTGTCGTGCATAACAACAAGATGGCCATCAGAAGTAAGGCGAACGTCGAACTCAATCATGTCGACGCCGTGATCTATCGCAGCCAGTAAACTGGCGCGACTATTTTCTAAAGCAAGCCCAGCCGCACCACGGTGGCCAATTATTTTCATCTCAACAGATAGTGTACAATAGAATTGAAACAAAGCTGAATAGTAAAGGAGTAAAAATGGCTGATTATAACCAAGTCCTGACACCTGGTGACTGGCAAAATGGTACGCTTAACACTGTCGTTGAAATCCCTGAGGGAACATTTCTTAAAATTGAATGGCATCGTGATACGGCAACTTTTATGATAGATCGAGTCGAGCCAAGCATCTACGCGAAACCGTGTAATTATGGTTTTATACCGCAGACGCTTGATGAGGATGGCGATGAACTAGATACGCTTGTTGTATGTAACGCTCCGATTCCTACCGGCGTATGGCTCGAGGCGCGTATTATCGGCGTTATGAACTTTGTCGATGACGGTGATGCTGATCATAAGATTGTCGTAGTGCCTGCGGACGATCGTGATACTGGAGATCGTATTAAGTCGCTTGATGATCTAGGTGAACGCTGGCGTCAGAAAGTAAGTGAACATTTTTCGCACTATAAAGATCTCAAGAAGCCTGGCACGACTATCGTTGAGGGATGGGGTGATGTTGAAGCCGCAAAGCAGATCATCAAGTTATCGATCGATCGCTGGAATAGCCAAAAGTAGTCATAATAAGTTGGATTTCAATAAAAGATCACGCGTTAACGCGTGATCTTTTATGCACGACATAAGTCGGATAATCGATCACTTATTGCTACATCACTTTGCATTGGTCCAATCGCTACGCTACAATTGAAGCGTAAGCACTATTAATAACTACCGAACAGGGGTGGAACATGAAGACACGTATTGGGATTAATGGTTTCGGCCGTATCGGGCGAAATGCATTTAAAATTGCCTTCGCACGCGACGACCTAGAAATTGTTGCCATAAACGATCTAACGGACACGAAGACATTAGCATATTTACTTAAACACGACAGTAATTATGGCACTTACGATAAGGAAGTCAGTCATGATGACCAGAATATCATCGTAGACGGCCACAAGATAAGAGTACTCGCAGAGCGAGATCCTGCAGTACTACCTTGGAAGGATATGGAAGTAGATCTCGTCATAGAAAGTACTGGTCTATTTACCGATAAAGATGGCGCAAGTAAGCACATTACGGCAGGTGCTAAGAGGGTGGTAATAAGTGGCCCCACAAAGAGCGACGGAGTCGATACGATTGTGCTTGGCGCAAACGACGACAAACTAGAGGGCGCGACTGAAGTCGTAAGCAACGCGAGCTGCACGACAAACTCACTCGGCGCAGTTATGTCGGTGCTGGATCGTGAGTTCGGTGTCGAGAAGTCACTACTCACGACAGTCCATAGCTACACGGCAAGTCAGGCGCTACAAGATGCACCAAAAAAAGATCTTCGTGAAGGGAGAAATGCGGCTGAAAATATTGTACCGACCACCACTGGTGCAGCGATCGCTGTAACTTTGGCGTTGCCGCAGCTTAAAGATAAGTTTGACGGTCTAAGTATCCGGGTACCTACCCCCGTAGTGTCGATCAGTGACGTAAGCGCACTATTGAAGCGCAATACAACCGTCGAAGAAATAAATGCAGCTCTAAAAAAGGCGGCTTCCGAGCCATTCTACCAAGGGATTCTCGGAGTATCTGAGGAGCCACTCGTCAGCTCAGACTATATCGGCAACAGCCACTCAGGAACGGTCGATCTCCTACTAACAAAGGTCGTAGGTGGAAATCTAGTAAAAGTAATGGTGTGGTATGACAATGAGTGGGGTTATAGCAATCGACTAGTTGAAGTCGTTGCTGATACGTGTAAACACTTGCATAGTCACGAATCATAAGAAAGCTTGGGTTAGACGAGGGGCGATGAAGATATATATCGGAGCAGACCACAACGGGTTTGATTACAAAAAGAAACTCACTCAGTATCTAAGCCGTGCGGGATATGAGGTAGTTGATGAGGGTGATGCAAGGCGTGATCCTGATGACGACTATCCTCAGTTTGCAGGGCGTGTTGTTCAGGCAATGCGAGGTGACAACGAACCTGTAGTCTTTGGCATCCTCATTTGTGGGAGCGGACAAGGCATGTGCATGACAGCAAACCGCTTTAAAGGCATTAGGGCTGCGCTTTGCTGGGACCAAGAAGAAGCTCGTTCGTCGCGTAACGACGATGATAGCAATGTACTTTGTCTGAGCGCACGAGATATTGACTTTGATAAGGCTGTCGGAATTGTTCATACATGGCTCATGACTCCGTTTGCAGGGGCTCCTCGTTTTAAACGCCGTATTCAAGAAATGGATGAGCTAGGATCGTAGCGATGAATATATCAATTTGCCCAACAATAACAACTGATAATCCGGACACGTATACGCAGCAGGTTGAGCTTACGCTTACCTATGCCCACCGGATTCATATAGATCTGGCTGACGGCATTTTTACGAGTAACCATCTCATGGGCATCGAGAATGTCTGGTGGCCGGGGGGTGTCCGCGCGGATCTTCATGTTATGTATGAACGTCCATTTGATCACATTGAATCGCTCGTGACATTGAGGCCTCAGCTTATTATCGTGCACGCTGAGTCAGATGGTGACTTCATGGAGTTCGCGGATATCTGTCACACACATGGCGTGGAAGTCGGTGTCGCGTTATTGCCCGAGACGCCAGTCGATGTAATTGTCCCAGCGCTCGAAAAGATTGATCACGTTTTGATCTTCTCGGGTAGTCTTGGGCACTTCGGTGGCCATGCTGACATGAGCTTACTCGGAAAGGTTCAACAGCTACGTCAGCTTAAGCCGCAAGTTGAGATCGGCTGGGATGGTGGCATTAACGATAAAAATGTCCGTGCGCTTGCCCTTGGCGGCGTTGATGTGCTGAATGCTGGAGGATATCTTCACGGTTCTCTGGCTCCTAAGACCGCCTTTTTAAAACTACTCTCAGAGGTGGCCGAAAAACGCTTATAAAACACTAATGGTATAATTCAAAAATCATGACGAAAACGTATACAGTCAAACAGCTTGAGCAGAAGGCAAACACTATCCGTGAAGACATTATACGGATGCTTGAACATGCCGGAAGCGGACACAGCGCTGGGCCGCTGGGCCTAGCAGATATATTTACTGCGCTCTATTTTGATGTTTTAAATCACGATCCGAAGCGCCCCGATTGGGAAGACCGGGACATATTGCTACTGAGCAATGGGCACTGTGTCCCGGTACGATACGCCACAATGGCAGAAGCGGGATATTTCCCGAAGAAAGAACTCCTAACGCTCCGTAAACTGGGTAGCAGACTGCAAGGGCATCCCGAGCGTCTTCGTTTGCCAGGTCTCGAAAGCACGAGCGGACCACTCGGAAGCGGTTTGAGCCAAGCGGCAGGTATCGCATTAGCAATGAATATGGACAAGCAATTCCATCGGCACGTCTATGTGGTCACAGGCGATGGTGAGCTTGATGAGGGCAATATCTGGGAAGCGATCATGCTAACCGCAAAATACCGGCTCAGTAACATCACTGCTATCGTTGACAGAAACAATATTCAGATTGATGGACCGACTGAATCCGTTATGCCACTTGAGGATCTCAAGAAGAAGTGGGAGGCCTTCGGGTGGCATGCAATAGAGATCGATGGTAATGACATTGAGGCTGTTATTGACGCATGTAATATGGCACGTGCAATCACTGAAAAGCCAGTCGTCATTCTTGCGTATACAATTCCGGGCAAGGGTGTTGATTTCATGGAATATGACTTTCATTGGCACGGTACACCTCCGAATCATGAACAGGCGATTAAGGCATTGCATGAGTTGAGAACACTTGGCGGCAAAATACGGAGCGAACACGAATGAATGGCATGCATTTACTGGATATTACGAAGGAGCTTCAGGCTGAACCAATACGAAAAGGTTTTGGCCGTGGTCTCCTAAAAGCAGGTGAGCTGGATGAGCGAGTTGTTGCTGCGTGTGCCGATCTTACTGACTCTACTCAAATGAGCTTATTTAAGGGCAAGTTTCCTGATCGATTCGTAGAAATCGGTGTTGCAGAGCAGAATCTTGCTACCGTTGGCTCTGGTCTTGCCGCGATGGGCAAAGTGCCCTTTGTTAGCAGCTATGCCGCCTTTAGCCCTGGAAGAAACTGGGAGCAGATCCGTACGACGATATGCCTTAACGATCGACCAGTTAAGATAGTTGGTTCGCACGCAGGTGTTTCGGTTGGACCTGACGGTGCAACGCACCAAATGCTTGAAGACATTGCATTAATGCGTGTCCTACCTAATATGGTTGTCATTGTGCCCGGTGATAGCACTGAAGCGGAAAAAGCGACACTTGCCATAGCAAAAGACGGCCGCCCTACATACTTGCGACTAGCTCGAGAAGCGACCCCAATCATTACGAGTGTTGATACGCCGTTTGAAATAGGTAGGGCATATGTCTTTATGCCAGGTACTGATGTCACTATTTGCACTACGGGTACCATGACATACCAGGCGCTTCTTGCCGCTGAACAGCTTTACAAAGACGGTATCGATGCTGAAGTTGTACATATTCCGACTATTAAGCCACTTGATGCGGCGACTATTCTTGCGAGTGTACGAAAGACGGGCTGTGTGATCACTGCAGAAGAAGGCCAGGCGGCGGCCGGCCTCGGTGGTGCGATTGCAGAACTTCTTGGTGACGAATACCCTGTACCAATCCATCGAATCGGTATGAAAGACCGATTTGGCGAGAGTGGAGAGCCTGATGAACTTCTCGAGCACTTCGGGCTTGACGCGAAGCATATACGACTCGCAGCACATCACGTTACTGAACGAAAGAAATAATTAAAAGCTGGTGCATAAAATTATTAGTTTCCAAAGTGTGCTTAAGCGATTACAATACTGCTTATGTCAATAACTCTTCAAGAAGTCAGGGATAACTGCGCTCGTGCTCGTGCACGAATGGCGCAAGCACGATCACATCATTGGGCGTTCGGTGCCTTCAACTTAGACGACGAACCCACACTTAAGGCGGTAGCGGCTGCTGCAAGAGCTCAAAAGGCTCCGGTGCTTGTTGAAGTGAGCGCTGGTGAAGTCGAAGATATCGGTATCGATAATGTCCGTGATCTTGTTGACAACATCAAGCGTGAGTATGAGGTCGAGATGTACGTCAACTTGGATCATAGCCCAAGTGTTGAGGCAGCTATGAAAGGCATTGATGCTGGGTTTGAATTTATCCACATTGATGTATCTCAGGCGAACCACAATGCTTCGGACGAAGACATTGTCGCTGCAACTAAGAAGATTGTGGATTATGCAAAATTTACCGGTGCACTCGTCGAAAGTGAACCCCATTACTTTGGTGGTTCCTCAAATTTGCATACAGAAAAGATAAATTATGCTGAGATTAGGAAGACGTTTAGTACCCCTGAAGGCGCTCAGGCATTTGTTGAGGCAACGGGAATCGATACATTTGCTGCTGCGATAGGTAACCTTCACGGTAAGTATCCAGTTCCAAAGAAACTTGATCTTGACCTGCTCAAGGAGATTCGTGAAGCACTTGGTTGTAATATCTCACTACACGGTGGCAGTGGGACTCCTGGACACTTTTTTGAGAGTGCGGTGAAGATCGGTGTAACAAAAATCAACATCAATAGCGATATGCGTATCGCATATCGGCTTGCACTTGAAAAAACACTCAAGAAGAATCCAAATGAATACTCAGTCGCAAAACTTGTGACAAATGATGTCGTCCCAGCCGTTCAGAAAGTTGTCGAGGAAAAGCTCGTACGGTTTAATTCAGCGGGTAGGGCACTCGCATAGGTCCGGCGGACAGCGACTTCGTGTTGCATAGATAAATTTGGTGTGGCACAATAAGCGTAAGCATTAAAAATAACGTGTAAGGTGGGTAGAGGTGAAGCAGATTGACGTCCTCAGTGTTGGCGATATCGTCACTGATGCATTTATAAAGTTGATCGATGACCAGGCGTGGACATATAAAGACGAGAACGGCACAAAAGTGCTCGCCATGAAGTTTGGTACAAAAATTCCATTCGATCACGCTCAGATCCTTGAGGCGGTCGGGAACGCAGCTAATGCAGCCGTTTCTTGTGCTCGTCTTGGACTGAACGTCGCATTCGAAACAAACGTCGGTGGTGACCAAGAAGGCCGTGATATGATTGCTCAACTAAATCGAGAAGGCATTGACCATCGGTTTGTTCACATTCACCCAGATATGAAGAGTAACTATCACTACGTGCTGTGGTACAAGGAAGAGCGCACGATCTTGATAAAACACTGGGATTATCCATATCACTGGCCACACTTCCGCCCAGATGAGGTTCCAAAGTGGATTTACTTTAGTAGTATTTCTGAGCACGCGTTGCCATATCATGATCAAATGGCAGAGTGGCTCGAAGAGCACACTGAGGTTAAGCTCGCGTTACAACCTGGGACTTTCCAAATCGAAGCAGGAGTCGAACGGCTTAAGCGGCTCTATGCACGTACCGAAGTCCTAGTGCTTAATCGTGAAGAAGCTGTGTCGGTAAGCGGCGGTGACTACAACGATTTGCATGGCATGCTCGATAAGCTCCATTCATTTGGGCCTAAGATTGTGGTTATTACCGATGGTCCCGACGGAGCATACGCGAGTGACGACAATGAGCGGCTTAAGATGCCACTATATCCTGACCCAGCTCCGCCATTTGAGCGAACTGGTGCAGGCGACGCGTTTGCCAGTACTTTTGTGGCAGCTCTTATAAAGGGGCATGATCTAGAAAGCGCGCTACAGTGGGCGCCGATAAACAGCATGAGTGTTGTGCAGAAAGTAGGTGCCCAGAACGGGCTGCTTAGCGAGCAAGGTCTCGAAGAGTGGCTTAAAAAGGCTCCTGAGTGGTATCACGTAGAGAAGTTCTAGCCAGACAATAAGTATGTGTACATAAGGTCACCGTAGGTGGCCTTATGTTAGTGATAGGTTAGATGGTATTGTATGAACAGTTGTATCAGTTTCACTGATCGCAGCTTAACAAAGTTTTCCGCATAGCCCTCTCATGATTGGTATAGGTCTTGAAACTGAGATACCTATGGCTGCGCATTCGTTTTGCACCAGCCGATGAAAGGATCTATTGGATGGCGAATGTATGCGTTGTCATCTCGTGGGCCTTTACACTCTCTGTCTATCTCATGATCATCTCGCTGGAAGGGAAGGGATTCTCACACAAGGCGTTGCATGCGCTGTATTACCATCACTCGTCATTCGTTGGCCTCATTATGCCAACTCCCTTCGTACTGCTCGCTGTGTGCTTCATGGTTTCGTGGATACTTTTCATAGCCGGCAGTATTGAAGCTGGCTTCAAAATGGTAATGGCGATGCTTTTGGTCGCTCTTGCTTTTTGCGAAGCTGAAGCACAGGCGAACGGACCGGGTACGGGATGGTACGAGCTTGTGATTGGATGTATCGCGGCGATGTTTGGGTATTTGCTCATTGCCGCCTGGCGAGCCCTTAGGTAACACCGTAAGCGTCGACGTGGGCGAGTTTGAGATGTGAAAGCTGCACGGCGGATACGACGCTCACTTTAGAGCCCGCCGTGCAGCTAGGCCGGGAAACTTTGTTATTTCACTTTTAGGTACGTACTTTTATCAGTCGCTACTATTCGACGGTATGCGCTTATGGTAACCTGTAGGATAGGTATGTCACGAGTACTTGCGCAAATCATGGGGGCGTCTGAGCCGGCATTCAAGGCACAGATTATGCGCCTTGAGAAGGCTGCCGGTCTTCCGGGGGCCGACATACGATTGATGGTCGAAATAGTTGGTGAGACGAAAGCAAAAATTCGTGCACTTGGTCTTGACCCACAAGATACAACAGGGCCAGAACTGTATGAGGTCTTAAGAACGCGATTACTCCAAGATGAGGTTCGTGTTAGGGCTTCGTTAAATATGCGTGCGGATGGGACTCCCGCTTCAGTACTTGAAGCTGTTAAGGATTATCTAACAAAATCAAAACTCCCCACACAGACGTTTGTAGTAAAACAGTCTGCGATGCGTGCGATTATGAAGAAATTACGTCCAAAGGCAACGACTAAATTTCTCGGGTATCGAAGCATGGATAGTATGATTAAGCATGAGCCAATCGCACTATTGCTCGCTGCTTCAAGTCTGGTTGAATCGAGCGAATGGCAGGAAAGGCGTATTGAGGCGTACAAGAAACTGACTGCGTCTGATTTTGAGACCCGCAAGATGAGTTACTTTATGCCGACCAGCAAGCGGTGGCCACAGATTGCCGCAGACTTCATCCGAGACAACAAACATCATTTATTGTCAGTTCCAGAGCTAGGCGCTATGATCATACTCCCAGTTGAAGAAGGTATTCCTGGCCTCGCGACAACGACGCTAGTTTTAATCGTTGATGCGATAAACGAAATGCGCTCACTTAGCTCGTACCTCAAACTGCAACAGGTAAAGCCAAATTTCGGGGGTACATTTGTCGAGGTACTTAAGCGTGAGCCCATGACGGCAGCTGATCTTGCGGGTGAGTCTGTGTCTTGGAAGACATTGCAGTGGTTCTATGGCAAAGGACACTCAGCGTACTACCCTGAGGCATTCGAACCTCATGTTCAGCCGGAAGATCTAAGCTGGCATAATGCAGAAAGTCTACTCGTAGATATTCATCCAGCGCTAGAGTTCTGGGAAGGTAGCGAGCTACTAGCATTACTCGATGAAAAAGGTCAAGCAGTGTCAATGAATATACTCGATGTGGCGCTTAATACGTGTAACGGGCTGTCGTATGGTGATCGTGTTATCGGCTACATGCGCATGAGTCTTGGCCGCGAACTACTCGCACGGTATTTGCATCACGACAATCTCCAGGCGCTATTGCTTGGAAAGCTCGATGAACAACTCATGCCCGAGCTTGTCGCAGATTAGAATCCTGCGGGTTTCTCGTCGCCTGAAGTGTTAAATGCGTTCGTGGCGTCACGATGATGGTTGATGATCGCTTTAATGACTTCGATATCTTCGGTTATCGAGTAAATATCTTCATCGCCGGGGCTGATAGTATGTTGGCCACCAAGAAGGTAAGTTTTAATAAACATATCAAGCGCTGTCCAATACTCATTTCCGTAAAGAATAACCGGAGCCAACGGCATCTTCTTAGTTTGAATAAGTGTTATGACTTCAAAGAATTCATCGAGTGTCCCGAACCCGCCCGGAAAGAATATGTATGCACTGGCGCTAAAAACGAGTACAACCTTTCGGACAAAGAAATATCGGAAAGCCATTGATTCAGTGGCATATGGATTGAGGTTCTGTTCATTTGGCAGTTTAATATTGAGCCCAATGGCATTACCTCCAACCTCTGAGGCACCGCGATCGGCTGCTTCCATGATGCCGCCACCACCACCGCTGACAATCGTATAGCCTTCTTCACTTAAGGCTCGTGCAACATCTTCATCTTGTTTGTAGTAGGGATTGTCTTCACTGAAACGAGCTGAACCAAAGAAAGTGATCGTGTCGTTATATTTATTAATGAGATCGAAGCCATCTGCAAACTCTTTATCAATACGAGACACCCGTTCGGATGTTTCTTTGCGTAGTTCACGAAGTATTATTTCTCTTCGAGGTGGCTGAATCGGTTCGTCGCTTATGTCCATCGTTTGTAGTATAACAAAACCATAAGCGCTACGAGCCTAAAATCTCTATACTTGATTATCTCTGGGCAACGGCGACGATGCCAATTCCTACGGCAGTTACTAAAATGCCGGTAGCCTGAAGTAGGCTAATACTTTCCTTCAAAAGACTTTGCCGAAAATTGAACCAACGACGATAGCGGTCCCATAGATAACAGGAAGAACATAGCCGAGGCTGTCTCCGTGAGAAAAGAGCTTCACAAGGATAATACTGAATGCTGTTAAAACAATTCCGGCAAGAATATTGTAGACCAACGCTGATTTATTTGTAGTGGCGGTGGGGTGGTGGACTAATAGAGGCAGCACGATCACTAACGGTATGAGTGTAGTTAGCCCATTGAAGATACTGTTTGCGAGATACGCATTCGCGCTCGAGCCCTTTGAAACGAAGAAATCAAAGTGGCATACAAAAAGGCCAGCAAATAGCACGATAAGGAGTGTCATTTCTCAAATATACCATAAGCTTTATGGCGACTGATGACCAAGAAGCTTAAAAGAGTTGATACAATAGTGTCGTGGATAGGTTTGAGTTACAGAGTGAGTACAAGCCGACCGGCGATCAGCCATCAGCAATAAAGCAGCTGATGGCTGGATTACGCGCGGGCGAAAGGGAGCAGACGCTACTCGGGGTGACTGGCAGCGGTAAGACGTTTACTATGTCGAACCTTGTCATGCAGTACCAGAAACCGACACTCGTACTCTGTCACAACAAGACGCTTGCTGCTCAATTATATGCCGAGTTCAAGAATTTTTTTCCGAACAATGCGGTGCACTACTTTGTTAGCTACTTTGATTACTACCAGCCTGAGGCATATATCGCTCGCTCTGATACCTATATAGAAAAAGACAGTCAGATTAACGAAGAGATTGATCGACTACGTCATGCAGCCACCGATTCGCTTCTTACGCGCAAAGACGTCCTTATAGTGGCAAGCGTGAGTTGCATTTACGGTATTGGAAGTGTTGAAGACTATAATGGGCTATCTATTGAGGTTAGACGAGGCGATCGACTCGTGCGTGACCGCTTTTTACGATTACTCACTGATATTCAGTATCAACGAAATGATATCGATTTTCATCGAAGCACCTTTAGAGTGCACGGTGATGTTGTCGATGTGTTCCCAGCTGGTGAAGAACTGGCGTATCGGATCGATTTCTTTGGCGACGAGGTTGATCGAATCACCAGAATTGACCCTCTGACAGGCGAGATCCTGGCTAGCCTTGAGACGTATAAGATTTTCCCAGGTAGCCACTATGTTACCCCGCAAGATAAGCTTAAGGTTGCGCTTGGTAAAATTGAGCATGAGCTAACGGAGCGTCTCGCACAGTTTCGTAGAGAGAATAAGCTACTTGAAGCGCAACGTGTGGAACAGCGGACTCGGTTTGACCTAGAAATGCTTGAGGAGACAGGATTCGTGAAAGGTATTGAGAACTATAGTCGATATCTCACGAACCGAGAACCTGGCGAACAACCAGCCACCTTACTTGATTATTTCCCTGATGACTTTCTGCTCCTTATCGATGAGTCGCACATGACGATCCCTCAAGTTCGGGGTATGTATAACGGTGACCGTGCTCGAAAGGAAGTTCTTGTTGATTATGGATTTCGCCTACCAAGCGCCCTCGATAATCGTCCACTAACGTTTACTGAATTTGAACGACATGTAAATCAGGTGGTGTATGCTAGTGCGACGCCAGCAGAGTACGAGCTATCTCATAGCCCAAAACCAGCCGAACAAATTATACGCCCAACCGGATTGCTTGATCCGAAGATTGAGATTCGCCCGATTGAGGGTCAGATCGATGATCTTATCGCTGAGATTCGGGTGACGATCGAAAAGCGTCAGCGCGTACTCGTAACGACGCTTACAAAGCGTATGTCAGAAGACCTGACTGAGTACCTGAAAGAGCTCAACCTAAAGGTTGCATATTTACATAGCGGCGTTGATACGCTCGATCGTATTGACGTACTACGTGACTTGAGACTTGGTGTGTATGACGTACTCATCGGCATTAACCTGCTTCGTGAAGGGCTCGATCTTCCTGAGGTCTCTCTCGTTGCTATACTTGACGCCGACAAAGAAGGATTTCTTCGCAGCCAACAAGCCTTAATTCAGACTGTGGGCCGAGCGGCACGGCATGTCGAGGGGCACGTCATCATGTATGCGGATCACATCACCGAGAGTATGCGACGAACTCTCGATGAAACAGATCGACGTCGGAGTATCCAGGAGGCATACAACAATGAGCATGGCATTACGCCTCGTGGCATCAATAGGGCGGTCGAAGACAGTATGCGAGCCGAAGCGGTGGGTGATGAGGCGAAGCGAGCTAAGCTTGATCTAAGGAAGATCCCCAAAGATGAGCACAAAGGTCTCCTTAAAGACCTAACGGCACAGATGGATCTTGCGGCGGCTAATCTTCAGTTCGAGCAGGCGGCAGAGCTTCGTGATCTCATAGCTCAGATTAAGGCTGAACAGTAAGACAAGCTACAGACCATTTTTGATAAGTCAATGTAGAAGTGCGCGTTGACCATCTGTTATACTAGTTTCAAATGGCGAAATTAACACGGGACGATGTCTTACACTTGGCCCAGTTGGCACGAATTTCCCTGAGCGACGACGAGGTCGACGGATTCAGCGAAGAGCTGAGCAGTATATTGCAGTATGTCGAACAATTGTCGAATGTGGATGTTAGCTCGCTACGCCCGACTAATCAGGTAACGGGTCTTCAGAATGTCATGCGCGACGATACGGTGAAGGATTATGGGTATGATCCCAAAGAGTTACTCAAGAATGTGCCACAGACGCAAGATGGGCAGCTCAAAGTGAAGAGGATGATAGGGTAATTGACTATGGTGAGCTGGGAGCCAGTCGCTACTATTGCAAAAAAGATTCAAGCTGGTGAGCTCAAGGCCGTCGATCTCGTAGAGCAATCGCTGTCGGCTATTGCCGGAGCGGAAGAGTACAAAGCAATCATTGCAACTACCGCAGACCGTGCACGAGCGCGTGCTAAGTCTATCGATGCAGGAGACAATAAGGGCCGCTTGGCGGGCGTGCCGTTTATCGCAAAAGACAACTTCCTTGTTTTTGGTGCTGAGACTACTGCGGCAAGTAATATTCTCAAGGGTTTTGACGCACCGTATCAATCAACGGTTATCAATCGGCTTGAAGCTGAGGGCGCCATCTGTGTTGCAAAAGCGAATCTCGATGCATTTGCGCATGGTGGAAGTACTGAGAACTCCGATTTCTTCACAACTTTAAATCCTCGCGATAAGACGCGCGTACCAGGGGGTAGCTCAGGGGGCTCGGCTGCGGCGACAGCCCTAGGTCTAGCTCCATTTGCTCTTGGCACCGACACAGGTGGCTCAACACGTCAGCCTGCGAGCTTTACAGGAGTAGTCGGATATAAGCCAACGTATGGTCTTACGAGTCGATCGGGGATTGTTGCTATGGCAAGTAGTCTTGATACGGTTGGGACATTTGCTCGCTCAGTGGAAGATGCCGAGCTTGTATTTGATGTCATAGCAGGTCGTGACGAGCTTGATAGTACTACGATTGATCGTGACGTCGAGGGGTACGTTGTTGCTCCGGCAGAGCTTAAGGATAAGAAGATCGGGGTTATTAAAGAGTACATGTCTGAGGGACTTGCCTCGGATGTTCGTTCAAGCGTTGAAGAGTCAATCAAGGCATTGCGGAACGCAGGTGCCATAATCAGTGAAGTTAGTCTCCCATCAATGCCGCTATCTCTTGCGGTATATTACATCTTATGTCCAGCGGAGATTAGTAGTAATTTGAGCCGTTACGATGGTCAGCGCTATGGGTTCAGCTCAGATGATGCTAAAGATCTTAACGAGAGCTATACGAAGAGCCGCGAGATTGGTTTCGGCAGGGAAGCCAAGCGACGCATTATGATCGGTACGTATGTACTCAGCAGCGGCTACTATGATGCGTACTATAAGAAAGCACAGACCGTTCGTACCAAACTTATCAATGAGTTTACCGATGCATTTAAGGATGTTGATTTTCTCGTTGGCCCAGTTGCACCAACGAGTGCGTATAAGATAGGCGAGAATGCTAATAATCCGCTCGCGATGTACCTAGCAGATGCTATGACGGTCGCGATAAATCTTGCCGGAGTTCCAGGCATCAGCATTCCATGTGGTACAGGTGATGCCTTGCCGGTGGGTTTGCAGATTATTGCACCACAACGTGCAGATCGTGAACTGCTCTCCGTGGCCAGGGCAGCTGAGGGGGTACTTATATGAGCGAAACCTTACTGAGTATTGCTGCAGTCGTTATTATTCTGGTGCTTGTATTTGGTAGCAGTGTATGGCTGAAGCGTCGGCCAAAGAAACTCAACCAAGACTATTATCAGGAGCGGTGGCAGACATTACAGGGTTTACTAAAAGACAGATCAACGTGGCCACTTGCGGTTATTGATGCTGATAAGTTGCTCGACGATGCACTCAAGAAGACGCATTATAAGGGCAAGACAATGGGCGAGCGCTTAGTGAGCGCTCAGCGAGATATCACTGACAATGATGGTGTTTGGTTCGGCCATAAACTTCGAAACCGGCTTGTGCATGAGAGCAACGTTAAGCTTACCGAAAAAACAGTTAAAGATGCATTGCTCGGAATACGATCGGCGCTGAAAGATCTAGGGGCTCTCTAATGATTCCCGAAGATGTCAAGAAGCAGTACACAGTTACTATTGGCATTGAGTGCCACGTACAGTTCAAAACTAAGACGAAGCTATTTAGCGGTGCTGATAATGACGCACGTGAAGCGGCTCCCAATACGCTCGTAAACCACATTGACTTTGGCCTCCCCGGCGGCCTACCTGTTTTAAATCGTGAAGCCGTGCGACTTGCATGCCGCGCCGCGTTTGCACTGAATAGTGAACCACAAAAGTTTAGCAAGTTTGATCGTAAGCACTACTTTTATCCAGATCTGCCCATGGGGTATCAGATCACTCAGTTTGATGAGCCTATCATCCTCGGCGGGAGTATTGAGGTGGAGGTTGACGGTACGAAAAGAACCATTGGCATCACCCGCGCTCATATGGAAGCAGATGCTGGCAAAAGTACGCATCCTTCGGGCGCAAACTATAGTCTTGTTGACCTGAACCGCGCCGGCACGCCGCTACTTGAGATTGTGTCGGAGCCTGATATGCATTCCGCTGCTGAAGCTAAAGCATACACAAAGGAGCTATATCTTCGAATGAAGTATGCTGACGTATCGGAGGCAAATCTTTACTATGGGAATATGCGTTTTGATGTCAACGTATCAGTCAGTAAGACTGATACGTTGGGTACGCGTACTGAGACAAAGAACTTGAATAGTTTTCGTAGTGTCGAAAAGTCGGTTGAATATGAAGTATCGCGACAAATCGATGTACTAGAAAGCGGTGGCGTTATTGTTCAGGAGACACGCGGATGGGATGATAACGCTCAAAAGACGTTTAGTCAGCGGACGAAAGAAGATGCGCACGATTATCGCTACATGCCTGACCCCGACTTACCGCCGATAGTACTTGAACAAAGCTATATCGATGAGATAAGAAATACGATGCCGAAGCTTCCGTCGGATTATCGTGACGAGCTGCGGACAATTGATATCGATGAAAAGACGGCCTCAGATATTATTGCCATACCCGAGATAGCTATACTTGTGTCGCGCGTACTACGGGCCAGTACAGGAGAACATGCACGTCGTGTTGCGTTCTGGATGCTCAGCACGCAGGCTGATAATGTAGACGGAACATCAGAGAGCTCACTAAAAGCAAATGAGAGCCAATTCGTACAGTTATCTCAAATGGTTTCGGAAAAAAAGCTCAGCTCAACTGCCGCGAAAGAAGTGCTTATCGAAATGCTCAAATCTGGCACAGATCCTGAAGCTATCGCAACTGAGATGAACTTACTCCAGGTTAGCGATGAAAGTGAAATTGCAAAGATTGTATCGCAAGTTCTTGCAGAAAACGAAAAAGCCGCCGCTGACGTAAAGAACGGCGAAATGAAAGCCATTGGCTTCTTGGTTGGTCAGGTCATGAAGCTAAGCAGGGGCAAGGCAAATCCAGCACTTGCCGCTGAACTCATTAAAAAACAAATAGGACTCTAGCATATGGCGACAGTAAAGAAGGCGGTTATTGCAGCGGCGGGATTTGGAACTCGCTTCTTGCCCCAGACCAAAACAATGCCGAAAGAGATGCTTCCAATCATCGATAAGCCAGCCATACAATATATTATTGAGGACTTGGCTGAAGCTGGCGTGAGCGAGATTATTATCGTAGGCTCCAGTAGCAAGCGTTCGATTGAAGATCACTTTGATCTACCGAACGCCGATCTTCTTGCAAATCTCCGTGCTGGCGGTGAAGAGAAGCGGCACTATATTGATGAGCTTGAGGCAATTGCAAATCTTGCAAACTTTACCTATGTCCGTCAAAAAGGCCCATATGGGACAGCGACGCCGCTTCTAAGCGCATCACACCTTATTGGCAGTGAACCATTCTTTTATCTCTATGCGGACGACATTACCGTAGCGAAACCAAATATTTTTCAGCAAATGATAGCGTTTCATGAAGCATTGGGTGGGAGTATCCTTTCATGTATCCAGGCCAAGCAGGACGCAGACTTTGACCGTTACGGTATTCTCGGAGGTGAGGTAGTACGCGAGGGGGTACTTAGGGCTAACGCGATTGTTGAAAAACCTGGACGTGAACGCGCTGGATCTGATTTCGCAAGTGTTGGCGGATATCTCTTTACGCCAGATGTACTTGAGTATCTAGAAAAGGGCTTGAGCATTATTCCTGAAGGAAAAGAATTTTACCTTACAGACTACGTCGTGGAGCCTATGCTCAAAGATGGCAAAGCCTTCCACGGCTGCCTCATTCAAAGCAGTAAACGATATGATATTGGTGATAAGCTCGAGTATTTGAAGACCGTCGTTGATTTTGGTCTAGCGCACGAAGAGCTTGGTCCTGATTTCAGGCGGTATATGCAAAACAGACTGAACGATTGATAGGAATTGTTAGTCGCAGGGGTGGATGTACCCAATTGTCGAAAACATCGGTTGTGCTATAGTGGGTAGCATGAATACAGCGTTTGACGTATTAGTCATTGGATTGGGTTGTCTGTTGGCAATCTATCTTATTATTTCAATCGTTATTGTCATCTTGATCATGAAGCTTATTAAGTCACTTCGTGAAGTTATCGCAAAAGGTGAGCACTTCATCGATAGCGCCGGAGCCATCGGAGATGTATTACGGCAGAACGCTGGTGCCGTTGGGGTTGTACGTGTGCTGATGCATTTCATGAATAACATGAGCGGCGGTAAACACGGAAGAAAGGGATAGATATGGGCAGATCAGACAGGGAACGTAAGGGGGACGTACTAAAGGTTGTTGCAATTGGTGCTCTCATAAGTGCAGTTGCAGGCTATGTAGCAGGGATATTGACTGCGCCAAAGAGTGGTAAGGAGACGCGAGCCGACATTAAAGATAAGGCGGTGGAGACGTACTCAGCCGCCGAGAAGAAGCTCAAGTCGCTTCATACAGAGTTAACTGACCTCATAGACGACGCAAGTGGCCGCATCGCATCTTTTAAGAATCGAAAAGACGTCAGCGATGCACTCGACAGAGGTCGGGATGCAAAACAGAAGGCACGCGAAGTTCTTAGCATGCTACACGATGGTGAAGCTGAAGACAAGGATCTCAAAAAGGCGATTCAAGACGCCACCGAAGCAATTGAGCATCTCCGTAATTACCTAAAGAAATAAAAGTTTTTTCTAAGAAGAAGCTCCAGATGAGGGAGCTTCTTTTGTTGTAAATCTTGGGGTACCCGAACGGATTTTGCTTGCGCTATACTAGGTATATTGAAAGCGCGACGGTAACAACGCTTCTATAGGAACGGAAGAATGGCGGAACTACAGCCCAGTGATTATGTGCATCTGCACAATCATACTCAGTTTAGTCTGCTCGATGGATTGACGCGGATCCCCGAGCTTATTGCCTATGCCAAAGAGACAGGTATGGAGGCTGTAGCCATGACCGATCACGGGACACTGAGCGGTGCTATCGAATTTTACAAAGAGGCCACTGACAAGGGGGTCAAACCAATCATTGGTATCGAGACCTATGTCGCTGCCCGCAAACATACCGACAAAGACCCTCAAAAAGATAAGCCCCGATACCACCTGATCCTTCTAGCTATGAACAATCAGGGGTATCAAAATCTCATGCAGCTTAGTACGACTGCGAATCTGCATGGTGTCTACTACTTTCCGCGTATTGATCACGAGCTCCTTGAGCAATACAACGAGGGTATCATCGCGCTTAGTGCCTGTATGGGTGGTGAGATTGGCGATGCACTCAAAACTGACGATATCGAAAAGGCAAAAGAGGTAGCCAAGTGGTACAAGGGAGTCTTTGGCGATCGCTATTATCTCGAAATTCAGGACCATGGTCATGTCGATAACCCACTGCATAGCACTGAACAGGGACACATCAATGAGCAGGTCCTGCAAATTGGCAAGGAGCTCGACATTCCCGTTGTGGTGACCTGTGACGCCCACTATTTAAAACATGAAGATCAAGAAGCGCATGAGATTCTCTTATGTATCGGTACGGGAGCATATTTATCTGACGAAAAACGTATGTCTCTTAAGGATTATCCACTTCATGTTGAAGCGCCATCTGAAATCATCAAGCGTTGGGGTAAAGAACATCCTGAGGTTATCACAAATACAAAGGCAATCGCAGACCGATGTAAGGTTGAGATAGAACTTGGTAAGATCCTTATCCCTAAATTCCCTGTACCTGAGGGCGAGACTGAAGAGTCATACCTTAACAAGATGGTGTACAAGGGGCTTGCATGGCGCTACGGCGGCATCGAGGAGGCAAAAGCTCAGGAGATGAGCGTAGAAGAGGCGAAAAAAGTAATTCCCGAAGATGCGCTTAAGCGAGCGGAATTCGAACTGAGCATCATTGCGCAGATGGGATTTAATGGTTACTTCTTGATTGTCTCCGATTTCATTAATTGGGGCAAAAATCAGGGAATAATCTTTGGCCCTGGACGTGGATCGGCTGCCGGATCGATAATTGCATACTCAGTTAAGATAACTGACCTCGATCCACTTAAGTACGATCTACTGTTTGAGCGTTTCTTAAACCCCGATCGTATCAGTATGCCCGATGTTGACATCGATATTCAGGATACGCGACGTGATGAGGTTATCCAGTATTGCGCAGATAAGTATGGCCAGGATCGCGTGTCGAACATCGTGACCTTTGGACGTATGTTTGCGCGTAACGCCGTGAGGGACGTTGCCCGTGTGCTCCAGGTGCCATATGGGGACGCTGATCGGCTTGCAAAGATGATCCCACAGCCAGTGCAGGGACATCATATACCATTGGCGAAATCGATTAAGGAAGACGCGGACCTCAAGCGTGAGTACGAAGAGAACGATGTTAGCAAGCAGGTCATAGACGAAGCCATGATTCTAGAGGGAACAGTTCGAAGCCATGGTGTACATGCTTGTGGTGTGATCATCGCTCCTGACGATCTTGTAAAGTTTGTTCCGCTAGAAATGGCACAAAAAGGAGTAGTGACTGCTCAATTTCCTATGGGGCAGGTTGAAGAGCTTGGTCTCCTCAAGATGGACTTCCTTGGCCTCAGTAACTTAACGATCATTAATAACACGCTTCGTATTATTCGCAAAGTATACAAAGATGAGATAGATCTAACGACGATTCCCCTAGACGACAAGCGGGCGTATAAGCTTCTTGGAAGTGGTGATACGACTGGCGTCTTCCAGCTTGAATCTGCTGGTATGAAACGTTATTTAAAGGAACTGAAGCCGACGGTTTTTGAGGACATCATCGCTATGGTCGCACTATATCGTCCGGGACCAATGCAGTTTATCGAGGACTTTATTGAGCGAAAACATGGTCGTCGAGAGATTATATACCCACACATCTCTATGGAAAACTCCCTCAAGAATACCTATGGTGTTTTAGTGTATCAGGAGCAGGTAATGCAGATTTCAAAGGAAGTCTGTGGTTTTACTGGCGGTGAGGCTGATACGCTCCGAAAGGCTATCGGTAAGAAAAAGATTGACCTCATGGCCAAGATGAAAGATAAGATGATCGATGGCGGTCAAAGGGTTTCAGGCATCGATCGCGCACTTATGGAAAGATTTTGGAAGCAGCTCGAAGACTTTGCCGCGTACTGTTTTAATAAGTCGCATGCAGCTTGCTACGCATTGATTGCCTATTGGACGGCGTATCTAAAGGCACTCTACCCATCGGCGTTTATGGCGGCGGTTATGACGAGTGACTACGACGACATCGATCGTTTGGCTATCGAGATTGCCGAGTGCAAACACATGGGAATCGATGTGCTTTCTCCTGATGTCAATGAATCTTTCGGTGAATTCGCTGTCGTACCGGAGACGAATCAAATTCGTTTTGGTATGAATGCGATTAAGAATGTCGGGACCGGCGCAGTTGATGAGATTATCCGCGTGCGAAATGAAAGCGGTAAGTTCGATAATCTCGAGGACTTCATCTCACGTGTAAATACTCGCATCGTTAACCGCAAGACGCTTGAAAGTCTTATTAAAGCTGGTGGGCTCGATCGATTCGGCGATCGTTCAACATTGCTGCACAATCTTGATACGATCGTACTGTTTGGCCAGCGACTCGCAAAAGAACGCGCAAGTGGCCAGACTGATCTTTTTGGCAATATTATTGACGATGCGGCAAGCCACAAATCATTGCTTAAGCTTGAAGTCCCACCCGCTAAACTAAATCTTCGTGAGTTACTCATGTGGGAGCGAGAGCTTCTTGGACTGTATCTAAGTCAACAGCCGCTTGAGGCGTTTAGTGTGATACTTGCAGAGCAAACAATGCCACTCAACAGTCTGAAGCCGGAACACGACGGGAAACAAATTGTTGTAGGTGGTGTGATCACCGACGCGCGTGAAATCACGACGAAGAATGGTAAAAAAATGGCCTTCGTGAAACTAGAGGATGAAACTGGCGAAACAGAGCTCATCCTCTTCCCGAGTACCTATCAGCAGACAATTGGGCTATGGGAGCGTGATCGAATTGTCATTGTGCGAGGTAAACTCTCCGCTAAGGACCGTGAAGGAAATATTGGCGATGAAGTTAAGATTCTTGCTGATGATGCACGAGAGGTAACACATGATCAAGCGGCGGCATACCAGGCTACGGGTCGCAAGCCACGCGAACTCAAAGCAGCACGAAAGGGTAGCGCTCTCGCAACGGCCGTAGCTGCTGCAAAGGCTCAAAAGGCAGAGTTGTCAGTAGATGTTAACAAGCCGGCAAAAGTTTACATTAGACTTACTAAGAGTGATGACCATAAGATGTTGAGTCAGCTCAAGATAACAATTGATGAACAGCGTGGTGATAGTGAAGTCATTCTTGTCCTTGGTCCAGACTCGGCAAAGCAAGCAGTTAAACTTCCGACGCGTATGAGTGCGGATGCCGATTCACTCGGTCGACTACAGGCGCTTGTCGGGGCTACAAATGTTAAGCTGCAGTAGCCCTCTTGGAAAGTAAAAGGTAACTGCACACTTACAGGTGGCTACATGGCATAATGTCGATAGATAGGAGTAACCTGTATGTGCCGTAATATCAAACCACTCTTTAACTTTGATCCCCCCGCAACCGATGAAGAAATATATAACGCTTCACTACAATTTGTGAGGAAGCTGTCCGGGTTTCATGAGCCATCTCAGGTAAATGAGGTGGCCTTCAACAAGGGTGTTAATGAGATTGCTAGTGCTGCACGTCTGCTGCTCGAATCACTTGTTACTGGCGCGAAGGCAAAAGATCGTGAAGTAGAAGCCGCTAAAGCCAAGACTCGCAACGCATGACGCTTCACATAGTAGCGTTGTAACGCAATTAGGGCGATAAAGCTTTAAAGTATTGATCCAGCGACGTGTGACATGAGGAAGCAAAATACCGCAAGTGACATCAGAAACACATCAAAGAACGGATGACCAATAAAGAATCGCTCCCCTTTATTAATTACCTTGTGCCACGCAAACGCGTGACGTATGAAGAAAAGCATTATCGCAGCGCCTGCAATTGCTGCAAGAGCTATCTCTGCCCAGTTTGTTGAGTTGACGAGTTGCAAACGGGACACTTGCTCGGTTTGGCTCCCTAGTACGACGGGAGCGGAAGCGGTTGAGTTTGTTGATTGATTAATAAGACCAACAGGCTCGCCGTATAGGGCTACTACAATGGTCTCAGGTCCATTCCCTACGAAGTTTGAAGCATTTGCGGTAGCAAATCCCACATCCTTGTAATTGCCGTCGAGGATATTAGCCTTATGCTCCGGGCTATTCATCCACGCAGTCATTACCTGATCACTAGTGCCAAAGCCATACGCTAGATTCTCTCCAGCCGCTTCGTACTGGTATCCGGTTGCCGTAATAAAGCTCCATGGCTGTTCTCCATTTGGTGTTACGTGGCTCCAGAAGTTCTCTTTAGCCATCTCATTCGCCTTAGCTTGGGCTGCCTTCGTAAGTTCAGTATTTAGCTCAAGTGCTGATTCGTGGTCACTGACCCGTATGCCATTCGTTTGTGACAGTAGTACTTGGGGGCTAACGTCTGTTGAATAACCAAGCACACTATGATGCTGCCTAGTGAGTACAATGTTAAAGATGAGACCAACAATTAATACGGCAAAAACAGGCAGGTACGGCCAATATGTTTTTACATAGTGACGACTATGACTATGGTGCTGGCCAAGTCGCTTCCTTTGATTCGTCGAGAGCCGCGCAGTATTTTGCTTTTTGAGTGTCATCCCTACTGTCTCTTTGTAGTTAGGCTAAATTATACACCATAAGCTCAATCAAAACGAAGCTTATATAGAGCCATTGCAGTAGCTTGAACGACATTGAATGATTCTTTTTCCCCGAGCATAGGGATCTCGAGGCAGACATCACAGATAGATAAGATACGATCCTCAATTCCTTCAACTTCACGCCCTAGGAGGAGGACGATCTTTTCAGGAGCCGTATAGTCACTGAGTAATTCACTGTTGGATGATTGCTCTAGGGCGGCAATTACATAACCATCATGTTGCAGTTGTTTGATGCACTGTAGGACGTCAGCTTCATGAGACCATGCTACAAGATTTTCAGCATCGAGAGCGGTTTTATGTATTTGAGCTGTAAGTTTATTCGCGATATGCGGCATCCTGTCGTCCCCACGGCTGAGGGGGTATGGCGTGTACCCGGTAAAATAGATGTGCTCGACACCAAGCCCCTCGCAAGTTCGCAGGAGGGATCCGACATTGTGGGTACTCCGAATGTCATGAGCAATAACGCGGATGGTACGCATAGGAGAAATTTTACCAGTCAAGCCTATTCAAACGTAGTGCTTACGGTATAATGTGGTTAATATGTCCCAAGATGCCCGTCGTGATGAGGAGATCGCTACAGAACGCAGAGCTCAGATTCTTAGAGTTCCATATATAAATACGTCCACCCTTTTAGATAAGCCACTCTTTAAAGACGTTATGCCTATAGGGGAGCTTCAAAAACTCCGAGTTATCCCAATTCAGGCTGATCGAAGCAATATCTTATTTGGGATGACAACCACAACATCACAGCAGACTATGAACGATCTAATGCATCGTTTTACTGACCAGCGCATAACGTTTTCCTTGATATCTGAAACAGGTTACCGGGAGTATATGCTTCTTTACAATCCGCCAAAGGAAGTAATATACCAGGATATAACCGTTAACAATGCTGGAAGTCAGGATCTTGTTGAGCAAGTATCGCAATCTTTAACGCAGGTACGCGCGGATGACATGCTTGCATATCTTGTCTCACAGGCACATCGCTTGAACGCAAGTGACATACATGTAGAAACGCAGACAGAGTATGTTCGTATCCGATTTCGTATTGATGGAGTATTGCACTCAATTGCGAAACTCCAGCGCGATACGTACCGCGTACTCATTGGCGCTATTGCGAGTGCGGGCAATGTGAGTACGAGCAGCGATGAGGCGCAACAAGGCCACATTAGTCAACGTGCGACAATGGCTGATGGTCGCCAGGTTGATGTTAACGTTCGTCTTGAGACGGTACCAACAATTAACGGCATGGATGTCGTTATGCGTTTATTTAACATGGACGCATCAAAATATAATCTAGACCGGCTTGGGCTAAGTAACGAAGAACGTGGCATTCTTGATGACATTATTGAGAAGCCAAGCGGACTTGTTATGATCGTCGGCCCAACTGGCTCAGGCAAGACGACAACGCTATACTCGATCCTTAACTCGCTTAACGATGATGAGCGGAAGATCATTACCATAGAAGACCCTGTAGAGTACCAGTTCCCGGGCATTACTCAGATATCGGTGCACAGTAGGGAGGGGGGTAACGATGACAGCTTCGCGGATAAGCTTCGCGCGACCCTTCGCCTTGACCCAGATATTGTTATGGTCGGAGAGGTGAGGGACAACGATACTGCGAAGACTGCACTACAGGCGAGCCTGACGGGCCATCTCGTGCTTACCACGTATCACGCTGGCTCTGCAGCTGAGGCGCTTACGCGGCTCATGGACATTATCGGGCAGAATCCACTGTTTGTGACTGCCATTCGTCTTGTTATGGCCCAACGTCTGATTCGTAAACTCGATGAGGAGTCCAAGCTGCCATATACGCCTACCGAGGCCGAGCTCGCGAGCATAAAGGAGGTCGTTGACTCTTTGCCGATAGGAATTCCAAGGCCGGATGTCGCAAGTCTTCAGCTTTTCAAAGCGGGCAGTACTGCAGAGAATCCATACGGGTTCAAAGGGCAGATTGCGATTCGTGAACAGTTCCGTATGACAGGTGAAATTCGTCGCATTCTTGAATCACATACTACTATCTTGTCGGCCCAGCAAATCGAGGCGGCAGCAAGTGCAAGTGGTATGCGAACAATGCTTCAAGACGGTATTTTGAAGGTCTGCGCAGGTGAGACGACGATTGAAGAAGTTTACAGGGTTGTCGGCTAGTTTTCCTTCTTGCCTAAAGAAGTAAAATAGCGTACAATAGCCACTTGACTATGGAATACATTAAAGAGCTCAACCAATCTTTTAAGAAAGGTGCCGTTGTCGATGTTCAGTCGGGCGACACTGTAAAAGTTCACCAGAAGATCCGTGAAGGTAACAAAGAACGTGTCCAGATCTTTCAGGGTCTTGTTATCCGAACTGACCGCAAAGGCAGCCATACGAGCCGTGTTACGGTCCGACGTATCGCCAGCGGCATTGGTGTTGAGAAGAGCTTTCTTCTGCACAGCCCTCTCGTTCTCAAGATTGAGGTTACTAAGCGAAGTAAGGTACGTCGCAAATACCTGAGCTACATGCGTAAGCTTACGGGCAAGAGCGCACGTCTCCAGGGATTAGACTTTGACCGCCAGGCAGTCAACAATATCGTAGACACGCAGGCTGAAGAAGAGGCTACAAAACTTGCTGAAGAAACTGCGAAGCTAGCAGAGGCGGAAGTTGCAAAGAAGGAAGCGGAAGAAGCAGAGCTCGAGAAGAAGCAAGCCGAAGTAGCTGCTCGTCACGACCAGTCTTAGCTCCACTGCGACTTATAAAAAGCTCCGTTATAAAAGGAGCTTTTTATTTTGCTAAAATGATTACATGGTTACGATAGGTCTCGATGAAGTGGGGAGGGGTTGTTGGGCTGGCCCACTGCTCGCCGCAGCTGCAGTTCTTCCTAATGATTATCTGTCGTCTGTGGATCTACCGAAATTACGTGATAGCAAGAAGCTCTCAAAGCTACAAAGACAAAAAGCTGATCGATGGTTGCGGCAGCATCTTGTAGCATTTGGTATTGGATGGGTATGGCCACAAGAGATTGACGAGTTCGGTCTGACTGAAAGTGTCCGTCTTGCGTTTACTCGGGCACTCGAAAGCATTGCGATCGAGTACGACGAACTTATCCTTGATGGAAACATTAATTATTTTAGAGATAATCCAAGATCGAGGGCAGTCATCAAAGCGGATGATATCGTACCTTGCGTAAGCGCTGCTAGTATCATTGCCAAGGTTACGCGGGACGCCTACATGGCCGAGCTTGATGGCTCATACTCACCGTATGGTTTCGATAAGCATGTTGGATATGGGACGGCGGCACATATAGAGGCATTGCGAAAATATGGCGTGAGTGATATGCACCGGCTTAGCTATAAGCCGGTGCAAGCGTTTCTCTAATAGCGGTTTATGTGCTGAAAAAGTCTTGCACTGATGAGCGGTCTCGCTCGATCCAATTCAGGCGTGTCTCAATCTCTGCGAATCCTAGCTGAATATTGCGCTTTAGTAGCACTTGGTCTTGCTTATCCTCGAATAGGTCGTGGAACTTTTTCTCGTACTCACGCGTGTTGACGCAGCTAGCAGCGTATCGAGGCAGGTAGTCGTAACTCTTGTCATTGCTGAATGTGTCCTCGAGCCATTGCCAGCTATCAACCATCCAGTCCCAGGCAATGTCTCGAACATAGCGATTGCGCAGTAGCCACACCAGCCAGCGGTCTACGTCCTGGGGCTTCACGATGGTAGCGTCAGTGAGGCGAGCAAGGAGCTGGGCGGCCTTTTTAGGATCACGGGTCGCCGTTAGGGCGCTACTTGCATCAAGTTTGAGGTCACCATTCGGTGTTGTGTCATGCAGGTCAAGAAGATATGAGAATGCTGAATCATCACCATTCTTTACGGGAACTACAAATACGAGCGGCCGGATTTCGGCTGATACGGTCGAAGAATCTTTTTTGTATGATTCGAAGAGTTCGGTTGCGCGCTGTACGGAGTTAACATTCTCGGCGTATGCACTGAGCCCGAGCACGAGTGCACGAAGCTTTGTATCGTCAAATGATTCGTCAGCAATAGCATCCCAGCCAAGCCGCTCTACCTGGGTAGCCGATAGTGCATCAACAAATGGTTTGATTTTAGCTTCGAGTGTTTCATCGGTATCTATAAAACGCCGTGTCTCCCCAATTACGAGCGCCATGATATCCCAAACGGGTTCGCTTACCTCTTGCCGGTAGGCATCAAGCATCTTGAGTACGCTTCCATATGGTTCATATCCGGCTTTTGCCACCATGCTACTACCGTTCAGAAGCATGAGCCGATCTGGCTCACTTAGCTCTTTGTTTTGAATCTTTTTAATGATCGTATTCATCCGATCTTCGTTTGTATACCGAACGATATAGTGTCCACGTGCGTCGGTGTCGAGTAGGACGAGCGAATTATCGTGTAACCCTACGGTGTGCGTACGATCTTCAAATTGATCGGGTAGACTAGGAATATTTGAAAAGGTTGGAATCGGCCACAGTCGTTCTTTGTCGGCTTTTGTGGGGTCGTCCTGAAATTGTTCTTGAGATAACGTGACCGTTTCGCCATCTTGTGACACACTGACAAGCGGAAATCCACTACGCGTGAGCCATGGGGTCATGAACGAAGCAATATCTTTTCCGCTTGCCGCTGACAGCTCTGCCCAAAGGTCAGCACCTTCAGTATTACCGTATGCATGATTTTCGAAGTATTTCTTGAGCCCGCTACGGAACGCTTCTTCTCCGATGTAATTCTTGAGCATGTAGAGTAGCCGGCCGCCCTTAGCATATACAATCGACGGGTCAAAGAGAGAGCTGATTTCATCAGGGTGGTGTACTTCTGTTCGCACAGCCTGAACTCCCGTGACAGCGTCACGGCGAAGCGCGCTGAGGCCGTCACCTGAGATGAAAGTGTTCCATACATTCCAATCCGGCTCTAGCGCGTCAACCGCCTGAAACTCCATGAGATCAGCAAAGCTTTCATTCAGCCACAGATCGTCCCACCAGCGCATTGTCACCAAGTTTCCAAACCATTGATGGCTGGTCTCGTGCGCAATAACGAGCGCAATCTGTTCGTATGTGCTTTGGGCGGTCTCTTCAGGGTAGGCTACGAGTAGCCGCTCTCGGTAGGTGATAAGTCCCCAGTTCTCCATGGCACCGGAACTAAAGTCGGGACACGCAACATGGTCTGCTTTTGCGAGTGGATACGGGACCCCAAAGTAATCCTCGAAGAACTCAATGCTTCGGGTAGCAATATCGAGCGAAAAGTCGAGCGCATCTGAGGGCTGCGCAACGGTGGCCCAGACATTCACTGTGACGCCATTCGCTGTCTTTTTGGATTTGCTAATCATCTCGCCAAATATGAAAGCGAGTAGGTACGAACTCATCTTCGGCGTTGTTTCAAACACGCTGATAAGGCGATCGGCGTCAGTACGCTGTTCTTTAATAGGCGTATTGGCAAGAACTGAAACATCAGTGCGCGTATTGAGTGTGAGGTTAAAGATTGCTTTGGCCTCAGGCTCATCAATACAGGGGAATGCTTCACGAGCATGATGGCTCTCGAATTGGGTCATGATGAGCTGCTTATCAGTGTCACCATCCTTGAAGAAACACGGATAAATCCCCGTCATGTTCGTTGTAAGCGGTGCTTCGAAGTGGACGGTTAATATGTATTCACCAGGGTAGATCATCTCATTGGAATGAATGCGCACTTCCTGAAGGCTTTTTTGATTGTTGATTCTGGTGACTTCGATTTCACGTTCAGTTTTTTTGTCTAGCTTTACAATATGTGCGTGTTTTATTGACAGGCTATGCTGGTGAAGAGTAACTCGTTTGCTCGGACGGCCGACTTTCCTGCCGTATATGACGACGGTACCGCTGAAGCAATTTGCTTCCTCATCGATCGTGAGCTTTAAATCGTATTGTCTTGGTTGGAATTGGGTATAAAGCCTAGCTACTGATTTCATTTCAATAGTGTAGCATCTGATTGGGCTACGAACTGTAAGTGTATATAGTAAGATAACATGGTGACGCTTATCCATCATGTCACCTCACACGTGATTACTCGTTGCTACATTGACATATGGAATCGAAGTATATAAAATAATCTATTGTAAGGTCGGCCGGCAGGTCGACTTTTTTCGTGAGAGATCATAAACATTTGATGAAAGTAATAAGGAAAGGAAGGCATTATGGACATGGATTTTAAGCAGCTTGCAGTTGCTATCAAGTCTATTGCCGACGAGAAGAACTTGCCCGAAGCAACCGTTAAAGAGGTTGTTGAGCAGGCTCTGGCTGCGGCATACCGTCGTGACTACGGTGAACGTGAACAGGAAGTACGGGTTGAGATGAATCTCAATACTGGTAAAGTCGATGCGTACGTCAGTAAGGAAGTCGTTGAGAAAGTTGGCGATCCAGCATATGAAATTACGGTTGAGGACGCGCAGAAGATTAAGCCTGACGCGGCTATTGGGGACTTCGTAGAGATTCATGAAGAAGTCCATAGCTTTGGTCGTGTCGCCGCACAGACTGCGAAACAAGTTATCTTGCAGCGGCTCCGTGAAGCTGAACGTGAAATTGTACTAGCGGAGTTTGAGGACAAAATCGGAACAGTTATCACTGCAATGGTAAACCGTGTTGAAGGTACGATTGTACGTCTTGAACTTGGCAAAGCACAGGGCATTATGCCACGCAGTGAACAAATTCAAGGTGAGCGCTACTATCCCGGCCAGCGCGTCAAAGTCTTTTTAAAGGATGTTGAGCGCGGACCACGTGGCCCACAACTTGTTGTGAGCCGTGGCAATCGCGAATTTCTCGAGTGGTTATTTCGCGCTGAGGTTCCAGAAATGGAGAGCGGCGCAGTGATTATTAAGAATATCGCTCGTGAAGCCGGTGTTCGCAGTAAAGTCGCTGTCGCTAGCACCGTGCCAGGTGTTGACCCGGTTGGTACTTTTGTCGGCGGACATGGTACTCGTGTCAATGCTGTCATGAACGAGATTGGTGAGCAGGAAAAGATCGATATCATCGTATGGAAAGAGGGCGCCTCTGACTATATTGCTGAAGCACTAAGCCCGACCAAGGTGACACAAGTTGTCATTGATGAAGGTAGCAAGCGAGCTAAAGTTATTGTTCCTGAGGATCAACTGAGTATTGCGATAGGTCGTGGCGGCCAAAACGTTCGCCTCGCAAGCAAGCTCGTCGATTACGAGATTGATATTGAAGCTGCAAAGGGCGTCGAACAGCCTAAGGCTGAACCTGAGGCGCCAGCCTTAGAAGCGCCAAAACAACAGCCTAAGATTAAGAAGAAAGAGCAACTCGAGAGCTCGCTTCTCGAGGCAATCGAAGAGCACGGCGAATAGCGATTCTGCTCATATAAATACGCACGCAGGGCTATGACCCGGCGTGCGTATTTATATGGTATCTAAGAAGTAATTAGCACTCTTGACCTATGAGTGCTAGTGGGCGTATTATAAGAGTTAGCGAAACGTAAAAGCTCGCTAGAATTGGGGAACTGGTATGGAACAACAAAATTCTTCTCCCGACTATGCTGAATTTCAAAACTTTTTAACTGATAATGCACGAGCCAGCTTAGCTCACGCTGGTACTATTGCCCGTGGCCTAGGGAACGCGTATGTAGGCACTGAGCATCTACTACTTGGCTTACTCGCACAGGATACATCTATGGGAGCAAAGATTCTTGAAGGTGCTGGCATAACCCTTGATAAGGCGCGCATTGCGCTCAACCTGACACCCAAGACCCTAGTTATTAACATGGGGGCAAAGGGCTACTCCGAGACTGCAAAGTTAACACTCAAAATGGCGTATGACGTTGCTCAAGATTATAACCAGGATTTTTGTGGCACAGAGCACATTCTGTACAGCATTCTGAGCCAAAAAAACGCTCGTGCAACGATCCTTCTTAAAGATATGAATGTGGATATTGATCGGCTTATGGCTGAACTTGAAAACTTCCTGAGCCGTCAACAATATGAAGAAGGTGAGGGTGTTGATCCAGGACGACGTGCGACTCGTAAAAGTGGCAAAAAGACTACGCTTGATAGTTTTGGCACTGATTTAACACAGCAGGCGCGTTTAGGTAAGCTTGATCCTGTTGTGGGCCGTGAAGACCAGATCAAGCGTATGGTTACGATACTCAATCGTCGTACGAAGAATAACCCGGTGCTAATTGGTGAGCCGGGTGTTGGCAAAACGGCAATCGTTGAAGGTCTGGCGCAGCGGATCGTTAGTGAGGATGTGCCGGATAGCTTGCTTGATAAGCGTATTGTGATGCTTGATCTTGCTGGTATGATTGCGGGTACGAAATATCGTGGGGAATTTGAAGAGCGCCTCAAGAAGGTTATGAGTGAGCTTGAGGACGACAAGAAGACCATTGTGTTTATCGATGAGCTGCATCTAATCGTTGGCGCTGGTGCTGCTGAGGGGGCTATGGACGCTGGGAATATCCTTAAACCCGCATTAGCTCGAGGAAAAATTCAAGTTATAGGCGCAACGACGACCGTTGAATATGCAAAGCACATCGAAAAGGACGCAGCACTCGAGCGGCGATTCCAGCCAATCCAAGTACCCGAAACTAACGTTGCCGAAACGTTGGCCATTCTTAAGGGACTTCGCAAACACTATGAAGAGTTCCACGGAGTGACCATAAGTGACGAGGTGCTGGATGATACTGTTCAGCTTGCGAAGCGATACATCAATGATAGGTTTATGCCGGATAAGGCCATAGATTTGCTTGATGAAACGTCAGCCCACCTACGTGTATTAAAAGGTAAAACAAGCCCTGAAGTACGAAAGCTGCAAAAGGAACTGAAACTTGTGAACGCACGTATTGATGAGGCGGTCGATAATGAAGACTATGAGCGAGCTGCTCGTGCGAAAACGCGCGCCTCTCAGATCAACAAAGAACTTGAAGGTATTCTCAAAGACACGAAGCAAACAAAGCGGCTCCACGTTACAAGTGATGATGTTGCAGAAGTTGTCGCGCGCATTACGGGTGTTCCCGTCAAGAAGGTAATTAAGAGTGAGGCTAAGTATCTTTTAAGCCTTGAAAAGAACATCGGTAAGCATGTCATTGGACAAGAGGAAGCCGTTGAAGTGGTAAGTCGGGCCATCCGTCGCAACCGAAGCGGAATCGGTGCCGTTAATCGACCGATTGGTTCATTTATCTTCTTGGGCCCTACTGGTGTTGGTAAAACCGAACTGGCTCGAGTTTTGGCGCGAGAGTTCTTTGGAAGTGAAAATGCACTTGTAAAAATAGACATGTCCGAATTCGGTGAACACCACAACGTGAGCCGACTTGTCGGTGCTCCGGCGGGGTATGTTGGGTATGATGATGGTGGGCAACTGACTGACAAGATTCGACGACAACCATATAGTCTTGTATTGTTCGATGAGATTGAAAAGGCGCATCCGGATGTATTTAACATGATGCTTCAGATTCTCGAAGATGGATATTTGAGCGATGCGAAAGGTCGGCGAATTGACTTCACGAATACGATCATCATTATGACAAGTAACATAGGCGCTGACCGTCTACAAAAAGAGGCAAGCTTTGGATTTAGGGCTGAGCGACCAACCGACTTTGATGATCTCGATGCAATGCATGATGCCAACCGCGATAACGTGCTTGATCGTTTAAAGAAGGAACTGCGGCCTGAACTGCTCAACCGTATTGATAAAGTAGTCGTGTTTCGAGGACTTACCAAGAAGGATATTTTTCGCATCATCGATCTGCAAATTGATGAGTTGAGAAGTCGACTTCAAAAGCAAGGCATTAGTGTACAGCTAACAAAGGGAGCGAAAGACTATTTGCTCGAACATGGGTATGACGCCAAGAACGGTGTTCGTCCGTTACGGCGGCTTATTCAAGACACCATTGAAGATCAGATGGCGGTTGAATTACTCGACCAAAAATATCAAAAAGGCGATATTGTGCACGTCGGTACTAAGGGTAATGTATTAACATACTCTACTGTCACCGAATAAGCTTTAAGCAAGCTGATTTTATAGAACGTACTCGTTATTAGCGATGATGCGTTCTATAATTTTAAGCAGACTATGAAAACCAAACAGTTACCTATGACGTTGCTCGTCATACTGATAGCCCTGCTTGGCCTAGGAACATTACGGTATCAACAGATCCAAGATTGGTGGAAGCTCAGAGGGTACGCCGCGCCAAGTGCAGTAGTTACACTAGCGAATGAGGATACGATGAACTCGTATACTACGCACCTGTTCTACCTAAATAAGCCACAGTTACCGACAACAGTTGTTGGATTCCGCAAATACTGTCCTGAGAATGCGGAGACAATTGTCCTTGGATGCTATCATCCAAACCAGAATGGGATATATATCTATGCAGTTCAGGATTCAACTTTAGCGGGGATCCAACAGGTTACGGCTGCCCATGAGGTCTTACATGCAGTGTATGCACGGCTTAGTAACTCGGAGCGTTCAAAGCTTGATGCAGAGCTCGAGGCGTACTATAAGAGTGGACTTACTAATACGAACGTTAAGGCAGAAGTCGCATTATATAAGAAGACTGAACCGACAGATGTTTATGATGAGATGAGCTGCACATTCGGCACGGAGATCCAGAATTTACCAGCTGCTCTTAACGCGTACTATGCGCAGTTCTTCACGAACCGACAAAAGATCGTGAGCTATGAGCAGCAGTATCAAGAGCAATTCACAAACCGGCAGCAGCAGATAGGCCAGTACGACAGGCAGCTTAGTGGCATGAAGACACAAATTAGCAATGAGCAATCAAGTCTCACTACCGAAAGTGTCGCGCTTGACAGCGAAGATCAGCAGCTACAGGGTCTTCTGTCGAGTGGACAGGTTGCGCGATATAATGGTGAAGTTGAATCGTACAATTCTCAGGTGGATAGCTACAATACGGGTATTGCAGACTTGAAGCAGGAAATAGCGAGCTATAATCAGCTTGTTGACACAAGAAATGCGTTGGCTGGTCAATTGACGACGCTCGATAGTGCGATTGATACGCGAACCCCCACGTCAGTCGCCCGGTAAGGTAGTACGAGCGTTTTCTTATATACTTAAGGGTAGTTTGAGGTGTAATTATTTATGGCGAAAGCAGCAGTCAGATTTGTATGTAGTAATTGTGGGGCAGTAAGTAGCGCCTGGTCGGGCCGCTGTTCGCAATGTGGCGAATGGAACACGCTACAAGAAGAGGCGCTCGTTGTATCTGTAGGTACGAAAAAACAGACAGCAGGCTCAGTATTGAAACCGCATGCCGTCGAAGAAAGCATCAAGCAGGACGGTAAGCGCATAGTGACGTTATTTGACGAAATTGATGCAGTGCTCGGCGGAGGTCTAGTGGATGGCGGAGTCTACCTTATTGCCGGCCAGCCAGGAATTGGCAAGAGTACATTGCTCTTGCAGCTAGTCAATAATATTTCACAAAAACATTCTGTTCTTTACGTTAGTGGGGAGGAGTCAGAGCATCAGGTTGGTATGAGGGCCAAGCGCCTCCACACCTCAGGAAATGGGCTGCGCATTGTATCAAGCTCAAACGCCGATGATATTGTTACAACCATAGTACAAAAAGATTACGATCTGGTAGTCGTGGACTCGATTCAGACGGTCGCTCTGCAAGCTGTACCGTCATCGCCAGGAAGCGTAAGTCAGATAACAAATTGCACTACGGCGCTTGTGTCTGCGGCAAAACAGTCAGACACCGCAGTTATCATCGTTGGGCACGTAACTAAAGAAGGAAATATCGCTGGCCCGAAGTTACTCGAACATATTGTCGATGTTGTACTGCAGCTTGATGGTGATGCGTATGGTGGCTTTAAAGTCCTAAGAGCCGCCAAGAATCGTTTTGGACCAACATCTGAAGCTGCCATCATGGAGATGGATGAAAAAGGGCTGCATCCAGTAGATAACCCGAGCAAGGCGTTGCTCGCAGAGCGACAAGTGACCGATGGGTCTGTGGTGCTCGCGACGCTAGAGGGCACGAGGCCATTGCTCGTGGAAGTGCAGGCACTCGTCAATAAGACATCCTTTGGCTACCCAAAACGTACAGCAAGTGGCATAGACATTAACAGAATAAATTTGCTTGTTGCAATGCTTGAGCGGAGGACTAAATTGAGTCTATCTGATCAAGATATCTTTATAAATATTGTCGGGGGCATCCGTTTACAGGATCCAGCTGCAGATCTGGCGATATGTTTGGCGATTGGGTCGGCCGCAAAAGGTATGCAGCTTAAACAGAATGCTGTTGTGTTTGGTGAAGTTGGATTGAGTGGTGAGGTCCGGCATGTTCCCTACATAGAGAAGCGCGTTGCCGAAGCTAAGAAGCTTGGATTTGATGTTGCAATTGGTCCAACCGCGAGGAACAAGGAGCTCACAAAAAACTCATTGCTTCATGCGGTTCCCAATGTCCGAACTGCACTAAATGAGTTCTTGCAAAAATAAGAACGCTGGCTATAACTGCACAAATAAGAAGTTATATACCTAGTGTATGAATCCTAGGGGAGGATTATCAGTTTTGACAACACATGGGATCCAAAGCGTATGTATAAACGGTAAACGTTAATGCTAATCTTTACTGGTGAATTGTATAATCAGCCCATGGATAATGAGTAGTATTCCGCCCCAAAATAAAATAGAAAAAACCGTACCCGTAAAATTGTTTGCACTGCTTGGTGTGTAGCTTGTATTAGCTTCACCTCTGGATAAATTCGAAGCACCGTGTCCTAGGACGCCTATACCACCTGCCATTACGCTAAGTAAACCTGTGACTATCGGGTGTTTCATTTTTTAAGAACAATAAGGCTAATAGTAGGCGAGTGTACCCCTATGGGTGCTCACGTTTAAGGCGCTCTATATAAGACCACCATTTCATGCTCAAGTTAGGCCAGGAGTCGAATGTTCAACACATCTTCGCGTTATGTCGAGCGTGAGAACCCGTGGAGACGGAAATCTCCCGTGCAGTGGGGCCAGAACGAGATCAACAGTACACGGGAGGTTGTTTTATATTTTAGTGAAGAAACTAGTGCGGGATATAGCTGGTGAGCTTACCATTTCCGGCTCTACCATTACCAGCGCCACCGCTACTAGTAGGGACTTTAAATGATGTTGTCGTTGGAATTGTTATCGTTTGCGTATCGCTTCCTTGATATAGGACACTGTCAGTTACTTCGGCCATGACCTGTATGCTGCCTGTCGTTCCAGCCGCTGGCGTATACGTTAACTGATAGTCTCCACTACTATTTACGGGCTGGGACTGCACCGTTTGGCCATTTACGATGAGTGCAAGCGTGCCGGGGTATTGGGGGTAGTTTGAATCACTTAAAGGGTGGGTGCCTTGTTCGACATGCACCATGATTGTACATCCCGTATCAGGACACGTAAGCGTTGTCCCACCACCCGTCGCTACTCCATTTACTGCAGTAATGGTGGCTGTCGGCGGGGCATCACTACAACTATGGACACTATCGGTCGCTTGTTGTGTTGTGCTGGTGCTCGAGGATGAACTCGATCCGGATGCTACGTTGGGGTGGCCACTCCCTACATAGAGATCAACGTTTAGCGCGCTTGTTGATGTAACGCCACCACCATTGGACTCTTTCGCATCAGAAGGAGTACAACTTGTTGCGAGCATCCCTGAAACTTTATCCAGTGTCTCGGAAGGTGCACTCGTAGCTTTTCCAACATACCACGACGGGAAGAGGTCGACGGATGGTGGAGCAGACTCAGTAGTAAAGGGGACATTTGAATGGAACGCTGCGAGTACTTTAATATCAGTTGGCTGTGTCCAGTTATTGGGCTTTACATTACCAAGCTGGTCAATCGCACCTTCCATGTACTGTCTCATGATTGGATCGGTTACATTTTCAGGAGTTCCACCGTAAGGGCCTCGGTCATAGTTGCCGATCCAGACGCCGGAGGTATACTGCGCAGTCCAACTCATCATCAAACCATCAAGATCTTGGTTTGTCCCAGTCTTGATTGCAATCTCCCACCCTTTGTAGCGCTGGAATTTGGGGTATCTACCGGTTGTTGTACAGTTGGTTGCATTACAGCTACCTTCAAGGTATGAAGCGCCTGGATCATCGGCCATATTAGTTACAATGTATGCCGCATCCTGGCGGACTGCTTGAGTGGCTTTTGGCTGCTGGAATTGCTTAATAACCTGTCCCTGTGAGTTTGTTACTTTGAGAATTAATGTCGAAGGGATGGCTTGTCCTAAGCGAGCGAGCGTTGCAATACCGTTTACGTGATCGGTAAGCGTCGTGTACGCCTCGTTTCCAATACCTGCGGCGGCACCGCATTGTGTCTCATCTGAAGTCGTAGCTGTGAGTATTGATTTGCCCTCAGCTTGCAGGAGTGAAGGGTCGTAGCAGCGATACCCTCCGCTCGAATCATCCATAAGTGAATTTATTGTCTTCATGGTGTTATTAATAGAAGGTAGGCGCCATCCGGTATTAAAGGAGCCATTCGTGGTTTCCTGAGTGGTGTCAGTTGGGTCTGATTCGGTGAAAGCTTTAACGGCAGGTACGTTCAATGATGAGCCAAGCGCGTAACGGAGAGTCACATTGCCATAGTAACGCCTTGTATCATCCCAAAGACAGTTGCTCCCACTTGGGTTGGCTTCAGGAGTAGCCTTATTTGTGCATGGATACCCCGGGAGCGGTTCTTGCGAGTCTGATAACATACTACCCGCACCGACATTATTGTTATCATTTATAAGCGTGGCGTACGAGTATGGCTTAATGCTCGAGCCGGGAGATATTGGCGCATCGTAAGCGAAGTTCACTTGCTGTGTATTGAAGTCCATGCCACCGACCATGGCCACTATTTGGCCAGTTACATTATCTTCTGATACGAACGACGCATCATCAGCATTATCACCGTGTAGTAGCTTTATATGGCTATTTAGTGAATCGTTTGCCAAGTTCTGCAACGCGGTATTGATGGTCGTAATAACTTTCCACCCGCCAGACTTAATGACTGATGCAGGGAAGTCTTTCTCAAGCTCTTCTTTTGCGGCAAGTACGGCATACGCGAAGCCAGGCTTCATGTTGGCATAGTGGCTTGTAGGCATCTGCTGTATCTGGGCGAGCACGTTTACTTGCTTTGCGGCGGTAGCTTGAGCTTGCGTAATATATTTCTGACTTGCCATTTGATCCAATACGTATTGCTGCCTAGCAAGAACTCCGTTTTCATCGAAGTAGTTATCGGCAGAACTCACTGAGGGGTTCCAATCAGGACTACTATAAGGTGAGAATGCGCTCGGTGCTTCAGGTATAGAAGCGAGAAAGGCAGACTGCGATAAGGTTAGCTGGCTTGCATTCTCATGGAAATAATCTTGAGCAGCTGCTTGTACGCCATAATCGATGCCACTATACGGCGCAATGTTCAAGTAAGCGTTCAAAATATCTTGCTTGCTGTACTCTCTCTCAAGTTCAGTAGCCAAAATCAACTCTTTTACTTTGATGCTTACGGATCTCTTTCCTGTCCACCCTTCATCCATCTTTACGAGTTGCTCTGAAATCGTGGATGCACCTTGTGTGCTACCACCACGAACATTGTTTATGGCAGCTCGAGCGATTCCTCGAACGCTGAAGGCTCCTTCGGTAAAGAAGCTTTTATCTTCAATTGCCACAGTCGCGTCTCGCATGTACGGAGAGACATTATCATAACTAACAGGAATACGCTTAAAAGCGTTGTAGTCCTGGAATAAGAGAACAGTGCCTGTCCGGTCGTAGTATGCGATGCTACCACCCGAATTGCCGCTATTTATGTTTTGGAGCTTCGGAAGATCCTTTCGGAAGTATGCAAAAAGACATACGACGAGAAGGAAAAAGACGACAATTCCAATACCGAAAATCTTAAGGCCCATGATCGCGCCTTCACGGCTAAACCAGTATTGAGCCATGCGCTTCGGGTGCATCCGATAGAGCAGTCGCTTCCATCGCTCCTTTGGTAGGCTACTAAGATAGGCTGCTTTCCGCTGTGCCTTAGCCTCCTTACCGGCTCGTACGCGATCTGTAAGAGAACGATTCAACTTGATAGTCTTACCGCTTGTAGTCGTGTAGGTATTTTTTGGCAATTTACGCCTTTTGCGCTGACCGCTGTTACTCATACGCTTAACTGTTGGTGTCTCCACTCATTTTATTCTGCTTCAAAGTATAGCAAATTTTACAAAAACATGCGGTCTATTTTGCTGGAGATATTTAATTTTCTTTTAAGCGATGACACGGACGATGTGCAGTTGCCATCAGATACGATATACTTATTGCCATGACATTATCTGAAGAACTAAGCTACCGTGGCTTTGTGAACCAAACTACATACAAAGATCTGACAACTCTTAACGGCAGCCCGATTACGTTTTATTTTGGCGTTGATCCAAGTGCAGATAGTATGACCGTTGGCAATCTCGCCGCCGCAATGATGGTTCGTCATTTTATAGATCACGGGCATAAGGCGATCCTGCTTGTTGGCGGAGCGACTGGTATGATCGGTGATCCTGATGGCAAGAAGCAAGAAAGAGACCTGCTATCACTAGAAGATATTGCGTACAATAAGGCAGCTATAAGTGAACAATATCGTCGTGTATTCGCTGGCCAGGACTTTGAGATTGTCGATAACTATGACTGGTTTAAAACGATCAATTATCTAGAGTTCTTACGGGATGTGGGTAAGCATGTACCAATGCGCCAAATGTTGGGCCGAGATTTTGTCCAAAGTCGACTGGGCGAAGATGGGGCGGGCATTAGCTATGCTGAGTTTAGCTATAGCCTTATCCAAGGTTATGATTTTCTGCACCTGTACCGTGAGCACAACGTTACGCTGCAGGTCTGTGGTGCTGATCAATGGGGCAACAGCATCACAGGAGTTGATCTCATACGTCGTGTTGAGGGCGCTGAAGCACATGTATATTCGACCCCACTCGTTATTAATAAAGCGACAGGCGTTAAGTTTGGCAAGAGCGAAGCTGGTGCAGTTTGGCTTGACGCTACCAAGACAACCCCGACGCAATTCTACCAGTTCTGGGTTAATTGTGATGACGAAGGCATTGAGGATTACATAAAAATATATACGTTACTTAGTAAAGATGAGATTGAATCAATTACCACAAAGCACAATGAAAATCCTCGTGATCGATTTGCGCAAACACGCCTAGCTCAAGAAGTTACATCACTCGTCCATGGTCACGAGGAAATGAAGTTTGCAGAGACAGTTACCGAATATCTGATCGGCAAGAAACCGGTGGGCGAGGCGACTAATGAGGTTATTGCAGAGATACGTAAGGAGATCCCGTCGGTCAAAGCTCAGGCAAGCGGCTCGGTCGTTGAGGCGCTAGTACTTAGTGGTCTTGCGTCGTCTAACACTGAAGCTCGACGCCTACTGAAAGAGCATGCAATCAGCGTAGGCGGTGAAAAAATACAACGAGAAAGCTTTAGCGCCGGTGATTTCCAAAATGGCCGCATACTCATGCGTAGGGGAAAAGCATTTAAGGATTCCTCACTTGTTGAGCTCCAAGGATAATTAGTTTGCGTAAAACCGTTGGAACTCTTCTTGGCAAATCGGTAGCGGGCACTGTAAAGCTTCGCGGTAAGAGTGGTGGGCAGGCGATGCCCGGTCTTGTAGTGGAGACACTAGTTCCGGGCTATCTGGGCATTATGCTTAAACAGCTTCCTGATGGTGTTGCTATTATCACCGGAACGAACGGAAAAACTACCACGACGAAAATGGTCGTGGAATTATTGCGGGCAAACGGAAAACGTGTTCTCACTAACGCAACGGGTAGTAATTTGACAAGAGGGATTATTAGTAGCGTTAGCCAGCAGGCAAAGCACTCGGGCAAACTACCCTTTGATGTTGCTGTGTTTGAGCTTGACGAAGCGTATGCCCGTCAATTTACCGACGTTATGCAGCCATGGTATGTACTGGGGCTTAACGCAAGCAGAGACCAGCTCGACCGATTCGGTGAAGTAGATAAAATCGCTTCGCTCATTACCGAAACCATGCTCGCGGCAACCCGTGCCATTGTAGTGAACGCCGATGATAAGCGTTTGAGCACTTCAGTTTCAGGTACCTCAACTCCAGTACGTTATTTTGGTGTGGCACCTCAACTTATTAAATACTTTCCGCGGGATGACGAGTTAGTAGCAGTTCATGCCGAAAAGGCAATGATTACACCGCGTAAGATTTCGCTCTCGGCAGAGCTTACGGGCTTTTCGGGTGATCATGCGAGTTATCGTCTTGGAAATGTACAGGCTCGCATTGAGCTGCAAGTAACGGGACAGCATAATTTACAGAATGCGGCCGCAGCGCTGGCACTTGTTAACACTATGCTTCCAGATGTTGAACCGAAGGCGCTCATTAAGCAACTGGCCCAAGTAAAACCGGCATTTGGTCGTGGGCAAACATTCAAGCTTAAAAATGGGAGTGAAGTACAACTTAATCTCGTCAAGAATCCCGCAAGTTTCCGACAGGGTCTATCATCGTATGTGAAGCCACACATGCCGATAATGATTGCGATCAACGATCGTATTGCAGACAGCCGTGATGTTTCATGGCTATGGGACGTTGACTATTCAGATCTCGTGAAACATACAACTGTATTAACCTCTGGTTCTCGAGCAGCTGACATGGCGCTGCGGCTTCATTACGATGATATTCTAGTTGATCTGATTGAATCAGATCTTGATCTTGCGCTCAAAAAGCTTTGTGATCGCAAAGAAGACAAAGTGATTTTTGCGACCTATACGGCGATGCTGCGGCTGCACGCAGCACTAGAAAAGAAAGCGGGGCTAGAACTATGAAGCTTCATATTGTACACATCTATCCGAATGAGATGAACACGTATGGCGATAGGGGTAATCTCTTGACGCTTCAAAAGCGCGCCGAGTGGCACGGTTTTGAGCCAATTATCTCATACTACAGTGCGGGGCAAACGTTTCCTAAAGAAGCGGATATCATCCTCGGCGGGGGTGGCCAAGATTCGGCGCAAAGTGATATCCAGGCGGACATTCTTCGTATCGGTAGCGTCCTTCATAAAGAGGTTGATGCGGGTACGCCGATGATTATGGTTTGTGGAACGTACCAATTATTTGGCAAACGGTTCATTACGCATGACGGCGAAGAGATTCAAGGCATAGGCATCTTCGATATTGAAACACACGGTAGCCCAAAGCGTCTTATTGGTAACGTCGCAGTGGAAACGGAGGGATTCGGAACTCTGTACGGCTTTGAGAATCATAGCGGCCGAACGGTGCTCAGCACGTCACAGCAGCCACTCGGTACAGTCTCTCGGGGTAACGGAAATAACGGAGAGGACAAAACTGAGGGCGCTCGTACGAATAATGCAATCGGTACATATCTTCATGGCCCACTACTGCCAAATAACCCTGCGCTTGCAGATGGCCTTATCGCGATCGCGATGCAGAAGAAAGGACGGGCATTTATCCCCAAGACTCTTAATGACTCATGGAGCCAAATAGCGCGTAAGGCCGCCAGGTCGCGTACGTATTAAGTCGCGTACCCCCTATAGCGATTGGATCGGCCTAACCTTAGTGCGATGGTATCGGTATACTATACGCATGGAGTTGTCAGATGACGTTACAGTTATTAAGGGAGTAGGAGACGAGGTAGCTAAGAAGTTACGAGTACTGGGGATCTCAACTATTGAAGACCTTATAAACTATTTTCCTCGACGTTACGAAGACTACAGCCAGATTGTCCCAGTTCGTGACATGAAACCCGGTCTCGTCACGATAAAAGGCATTGTTAAGCAGGCGACTGGGAGGTATGTTCGTCGGAGTATGCATATTACCGAAGCGGTCATTAGTGATGAGACGGGTAGTGTGCGTGCCGTCTGGTTTAACCAGCCCTATAGGGCAATTGGTCTAAAGAGTGGAGTCGAGTATTTCATGTCGGGTCAATATGAACTGAGCAGACAACGATTCCAGCTTATGAATCCAAGCGCTGAGCTCGTGAGTGATTTCCCTATTAACACTGCACGGATTACTCCCATTTATAAGGAAACAAAAGGTATTACCAGTAAACAGATCCGAAAGGTCGTCATGGCATGTCACGGTCACATTAAGGCTCTACCTGAGCCATTGCCAAAGTGGCTTATAGACGATCAAAAGCTCGTATCACGTGCTGTTGCAGTTCAAGCTATACACTTTCCCAACAGTACTAACGAGCTCGAAGAAGCGAGGCGGAGACTCGGTTTTGAGGAGGTCTTCGAACTCAGCATTGCGTCACTGCTTAATAAACAAGAGTTGGATGACGATGAATCTTTTGTCATCCCCTTTGACAAAGCCGTTGCAAAACAGTTCGTCGATCATCTGCCATTCCAACTGACCGATCCACAACGCAAGGCAGTGTGGCGCATTTATCAGGATATGCAATCGAATCACCCAATGAATCGGCTCGTCGAGGGTGATGTAGGATCAGGGAAGACCGTTGTCGCGACCATGGCGGCACTCATGGCTCTCAACAGTAATTACCAGGTGGCTTTTATGGCTCCGACAGAGCTCTTGGCACGACAACATGCCGATACAATCCATACTTTGTTAAAGCCATTGGGTCTCGAGAATGAACTTACATTGTTAGTCGGTGCTATGGGAGCTTCGCAGAAGGACCTTGCGCATAAGGCCATTAAAGCCGGCTCGGCGCGATTCCTGGTGGGGACCCATGCACTGATTCAGGATGCGGTAGACATTCCAAGTCTCGGCTTGGTGGTTATCGATGAGCAACACCGCTTTGGAGTAGAGCAGCGCACGAAGCTCATGGCAAAAGCGGGGTACATGCCTCATCTACTGAGTCTCACGGCCACTCCAATTCCTCGATCACTCGCGCTTACGCTCTACGGCGAGCTTGATATATCTGTGCTCGATGCGAAGCCGCCTGGAAGACAACCAATCGATACAGAGATTGTGTCGCCAAACTCGGTTGAGTCGGTGTATGAAAAGATTCGAGAAGAACTAGACACTGGACGGCAAATGTTTATCGTTTGCCCGCTCATCTCAGAGTCAAGTGCTGTTCAGGCCAAATCTGTCGAGGATGTCTTCGAGCGCTACAAGAAGGTTGAGTTTAAGGGGTATTCGGTGGGGATACTCCACGGCAAGATGAAGTCTGAAGAAAAGAATGAGGTTATGCAACAATTCGTTGACCGTAAGCTCGATATACTTGTGTCAACCACAGTCATTGAGGTTGGCGTTGATGTACCGAATGCAAGCATTATGATGATTCAGAGCGCGGAACGATTTGGGCTAGCTCAGTTACATCAATTACGAGGCCGCGTTGGTCGTGGTGGTCATAAGTCGTATTGCTATCTCATGATGGATGACAGCACGGCACCTTCACGACGTATGCGTGCACTTGAGAGTAGTAACAACGGTTTCAGACTAGCTGAGTTAGACCTCGAACTCCGTGGCCCCGGTGCGATATATGGACAAATGCAGCATGGCGCACTTGATCTTCGGGTAGCGAAGCTTACCGATACACTTCTTATCGCTGCAGCCAGAAAGTCGGCTGAAGAATTCTTCAAACGCGGTGAAGATCTGGTAAACTATACCCTGTTGCGTAATCGGGTCCGTCGCCTTCGAGCGGTTACGAACTTAAACTAATTATGTATTCTGGCACAACTCTAAAAGGATCCAAGCACTTTGACGCATGGTTTGGCGCGCATCAAAAGATTGATCGTACTGCTCGACGTCATCTAGAAGCTGTCGCCCCAAATGCAGTGTTCCCAAAGCGAAAAGAAATTGTACGATTTGAAGGCATGGATGGTCCGGACGGTATTAAGCGGAAAACTCCGGCAAAAGACGAGCCGTGGCATTACTTTGACCCAAAAGATCCAACCGACACACAGATCTTAGATATTATTAACGATCACTATAAACAGCTGGTTAAGGCGCTCCGAGGTAAAAATGATGCACGAGCAAGTTTTGAGGCGGCGTGGCTCGCTCACGCTATCGTTGATGGCCTAACCCCAGCCCATCACTATCCCTATGAAGACGAGCTCATAAGGCTCCGTGGGGGTGCGGGTATCGAAACGAGGACGACGCCAAAAGAAAAACTTCTCATGCCTGGTGATACGATCCCTGAACGACTGAGCAATAATTGGCAGATGTGGGGTGACAAGGGGCTGCTTGCGACACACATCGCGTTTGAGATCGGCGTGGCGGTTATGATTATGCCACTTCGGTTAAAGGGTGCGCTACCAACCCCCGATGAGCTTACAAAGATTAAAAAAATGGGAGTACGAAAACTTTTCGTGGATCGTGCCCAGCAGATCGATGATCTTGGCATGTACGACTCATTTTATAAGTCGGGCTGGACGCCACGCCTTGCGCAGTCTGTTCGCCGAGAACTTGCACCTGTCATCGTTAATACAGTGACCCTCATCTGGTATGCTGCTTTGATGGAGGCAGCATAATGCGTGTTATTGCTGGAAGACTTGGCGGACGCACGTTCGCTAGTCCACGAACAAATCGTACCCACCCTATGAGCGATAAGATTAGGGGAGCATTGTTTAACATCCTTGGTGATCTTTCTGGTCTTACGGTGCTCGATGCGTTTGCTGGTAGCGGAGCATGCAGTATCGAAGCAATAAGTCGGGGTGCTACGTCGGTTATTGCCATCGATATTGATGCCGATGCGATCCGAACAGTTGCAGAAAATGTACGTGAGCTTGGATTGAGCGACGTAGTTTTGGTGAAGCGTGCCAATATAAGCGGATGGCTCCATGGGTATACCTCAATGTTATTTGATATTGTGCTTGCCGATCCTCCGTACGATGACATTCGTCCGGATATACTTGCGCGATTGACTGACCGCGTAAGCCACGGGGGTATTTATGCTCTGTCGTATCCTGGTGAAGCTTCGGTGCCAATATACGAAGACTTTGAAATAGTACAGGCAAAATCGTATGGGGATGCCCAGCTCGTGTTTTACCGTCGAGTTGGCTAGACAATGCCAGCTATTTAGCTTACGCTAAATACGGTAGAACTTATGATAAAAACGAATACAACACACTCCGTTCACTTTGTATGTCGTGGCAATACCTATCGTAGCCGTTTGGCTGCAGCTTATTTTTATACGCTTGTTGACGCGCGATTCTCGATTACTTCGAGTGGTATTGTTGCTAATACGGCAGATATTGCGACAATTTCTCCCTATGCTAAATCAGTGGCAGATCAATATCACCTAAAACATGGTATTGAAAAACGCCATACTCAAACAACGAGCAAACTTCTTACCGAAGCCGATGTACTCGTTTTTATGAATAAAGACGTATATAACACGGCTGTTCGTGAATATGACATCGATCCTCGGAAGTGCCTCATATGGAACGTACCGGATATCGTCAAAGAAACAATACGCAAGAATCATCCAAGCGACGCAGATGCCGTAATGCTCACTGAGGCAAAGCGTACATTCAACAAGATACGTGGTCTATGTGATGACCTCCATGCGTATCTAACGCATACGGCGTGGGTTGATATTGTTGATGAGCATAATGAGCATACGGGCTTACGGCTTCCAATGGCGTGGGCTACCGATCGTGGCCTATGGCATCGCGGTATCCATGTTGTTGCGCAAACTGTTGACGGTAAGTACATCGTCGAAAAGCGATCAAAACAAATTGTTTTTGCGCCTGGCATGCTTGAAGTATCTCTCGGGGGCGGTGTAGACAGTGGCGAGCATCCACTCCAAGCGGCAGCACGAGAGACACATGAAGAGCTGGGAGTGCGGGTAGCTGAAAAACGCTTTCGTCCGTTATTTATGTATAAACAGGTCGGCTATCATCCGCACTATAAAAAGCAGACCAAATGTCATTTGTATGTGTATGCAGTAAAGCTCCCCGTCCATAGCGCAGATTTGAAACCGCAGTTTGATGAAGTTGCCGAATTACGCGCTCTCAGTAAGGCGCAAGTTCGGCGCTTGCTTCGCGTTCACCAGCTTCGTCATTTTGGTAGACTGAAGTGGGGCTATAAACTCTATAGCAAGGCCGTCGCATATAGCGCACTTCCACTGTAGTGTTTTCTTCAGTAAAACTGTAACGTTTTAGTACAAACATCATCGCACGATTAAGTAGTTTAACAACGACTAATACATTCAAGATTTAATTATCGCTAGTACGCCTGCGATATGCCTCAAATTTAACTTTTGTTCAGCTTATGGTACATTACAAGTAACATGCAGCCCCAAAGTAGCCTATCCCAACCAGACGACCAGATATATGCCAGTCATTATTGGCGTACCCCAGATGGCGGCCATTCTATAAAAGCAGGAACAGTCTCACGATACTCTGGCGTGAGTGTGGTCAGTGGTGTAGAGTCATGATAACAGATCGTCGTAGCCTAAGAGTCATGATAATCTCCTTTCGCCGCAGGCTTTCAAGAACGAATGTAATCCAACGCACTGTCTTTTTGGTCGCTTTTGTTATTATCGGCACCCTGCTGCTTCTAGAAACCCATGCGGCAACTATCGTGAATAGTTTTTTTGTATCACCGCAAGGTGGTACGCTTGCTGGGGGCGCTTCGCTTGTAACCGATTCTACTGCTATTGGCGGTAATGCAATCCAGTTTGGCACCTCCTCCTCCGGTAGCACTGGTAGCACCGGCTCAGGCTCCTCCTCATCATCATCCTCGTCCTCCTCAAACCCCGGCCGCTTCGGCATGGCTCTTGGCGGTGGTTGGCAGGGCTACAGCTCA
>Ga0265338_10000602_pt1 | contig 63235 bp, 51 predicted proteins | sample 42126metaG_FD_193579 | JGI IMG/M metagenome (GOLD analysis project Ga0265338, IMG submission 193579) | Rhizosphere microbial communities from Carex aquatilis grown in University of Washington, Seatle, WA, United States - 4-21-26 metaG | ecosystem: Host-associated > Plants > Roots > Rhizosphere...
GCGCGGGCCGCCGCCGCCCGCCGCGCCGCCGCGCGGGCCGCCGCGGCCGCATGCGCGGCCGCGGCCCGGTCCGCCGTCCCGATGAGGACGGCCTGCCTGGCGAGATTGCCTTGGGGTGCCAGCTGCGCGGCCCCGGCCTGCGATGAGCGGATAAGGAGATGAAGGGAGAGCATGTCGGCGGCCTGGGCAGGCGACGCCGGGGGTGCCGCCCACGTGACGGCGGCGGCGGTCCCGGTTGCCGCGAGGCAGAGCGCCCCGGCGGCGGTGAGCACGGTGACCTTGCGAGAAAGACGGGCCGAGCACAACCATGGCAATTGGCGTGCCAAAGGATGCCTTCAATCAGGCGCGGCCGCACCCCGCGGCCCGCGCTGCCTTCACCCCTTACCGGCCGGCGCCACAATCCCGATAATAAGCCATTCGGGAAAAGTGTCCCGCGTCGGGCTGCGGACTTGGCACGGGTCAGGGTACCTGGCCACCCGTTGGTGACCATCTCGCATCCAGAGTGCTTCCGCCAATCGAACATGCCAGATTAACGCGGTTATAAACTCCGATTAGTGATGTGATCTAGATCACATCACTAATAGTTGCCATCGCGAGATGGACGAAACTTCTCATAAACGAGATAATCAATAAGTCTAATTGGCTGATGTGATCAAGATCACATCAGCCAATTAGACTACTGCAAGCCAGCTCACGACGCCTCGCGTAACAGTTAGTATTCGCTGTGTTACGTAACGTGGATAGATTCCGGTGAACGCCGCAGACAGCTCCCGGCCGACGATTACCGCCACGATGAGCCAGTAAAAGGCCATCCGAGCGAATCAGTGACACTTTTCACCGCCTTCGCCGCAAGGCTGGGCGAAGGCGGGGCATCCCGATGAAAAGGCCTAGTAGTAGTGGTAGTTCACTTCGTTCTGCCATGCGCCGCATGGGGTGCCGTAGACGGTCTTTATATAGCCAAGGCCCCATTTGATCTGGGTGGCCGCGTCCGTCTGCCAGTCCGCGCCGGCGGATGCCATCTTGTCACCGGGGAGCGACTGCGGAATCCCGTACGCGCCGGATACCGGGTTCTCCGCGTACACGTTCCAGGTGCTCTCCTGCTCCCACAGGTCGTACAGGCAGGGCCACTGCGTGGTCGCGCTGAAGCCGAAGCTGGCGAGCATCGACTTGGCGGTCGCCTGGGCCGCGGTCGGGTTGGACGGCGGGGCCGTCGTGGCGACGCCGGTGCCGCCGGTCGTCATGCTCGAGCTTGAGGTGCTCGAGTTCTGGGACGCGAGGATCTGCTCGGGATTCGCCATCGCGGGCTTAGCCGCCACCGTCAGCGTCTTGGCCGCGGCGGACATATCAATCAGCGTCTGCCGTTCCTGCACGAGCAGCGCCACCGAGCCGCTGTGCCCGAGGCCGTCGATGGACTCGAAGAGGCTGCTCGCCCCGCTGCCCTGTGGATCCATCACCTTGGCCGCGCCCCAGACCACGACGACGAGAAGAACTGCGAGTCCCGCCGCGGGCAGCGCGATGCCGGTTCGCCGGAACAGGCCACGCTTCTTCTTCGCGCTCCGCCCGCCGGTCGCGACCCTGGCACTGTCCGCGCCCCGCACGCTGGGAGCGGCGGCGGCCCCGGCAGTGCCCGGGCGCGGGCGGGCATTTCCCTGACCGGCGGCCGAGCCAGCATCGGAGGTCCGCGAATCGCCGGGCGATGCATACGGACGCTCCGCAAGCATCGCGCTCCGATGTCGTGACAACGCAGTCCCTTCGGTCCATGTCGTGCATATGCCGCACTCATCTACCGCTGCCGATCAACGATGCCAGAAAGAAACATGCGCCGCCTGCGACTTCGCCAAGAAAGGCGAGACGGAAAACTTACCATTCTGTGACGCTAATCACTGCGTTATTACACGCACCGTGACACCCAGTCGCAAATTGCGACCGGGATGGTAGTTTTCGTGACCGTCCGGAGTGCGGGCACGACGGGCAAGCGGCCCGGTCGGCGCGCCGGGTTTCACCTGACTCGCGTGGGTAGCTGAGGCACGGAAGCTCACACTTGCGAGGAGCAGAAATGACCTATCCCGCATCGCCAAATGACGCGAGGACCAATCGCGTCCGGCCCGACTCCGCCCAGTTCTGGGCGGGCGCCGCGGCGACCGCGGTCGTCGCGGCGCTTATCGCGCTTGTCGGCATCCTCATCTGCCGCTGGACGCTCCACATTCCGATCCTGGCGCCGGCCGGCGCCGGCGCGTGGGGCAATGCCCACACCGGCGAGTACGTGCTCTTCGCGGCGCTTATCGCGGTCGTCGCCGCGGGCCTGCTTTACCTGCTGGTGCTCGGCGCGCCGCAGCCAGCCCTGTTCTTTGACTGGATCATGGGGCTTTCCACGCTTGCCGCCGTGGTCTACCCGTTCAGCACGGGAGCATCGCTCGACCAGAAGGCCGCCACCGCGGTGGTCGACCTGGTGCTCGGGATCGCGATCACGTCGCTGCTCACGGCGGTGGCGGCCCGGGCCGTCCGGCGCCGGGTGCCGCCGGCCTACCCGGCCGGTACCCGCTACGCCGACGGCGCGGGCTACGGCACCGAGCGGGAATACCCGGACGGGCAGGGCTACCCGGCCGAGCCGGGCTACCGGGACGACCAGGGCTACGTGCCCGAGCAGCGCGGCCACGAGCCGACTCAGCCGATCAACGGGCCGCACCGCCGCGACGCGCGCAGCTGGGAGTAGCGGCCAACGCGGGACGAGCGCCGCCGCTAGCCTTGGCCCGTGGACAAGCTGCGGGCGCACACGCCCGACCAAACCGCGCGGAACATCGCGGTGATCGCCGGGCTGTTCCCCGGCGTGATCACCGAGAGCCGCGACGGTGACGGCAACCTAGTCCGCGCCGTCGACTTCGACCTGCTGCGCCAGGAGCTGTCCGGCCACCTCGCCGAGGGGCCCAGGGAGCGGTACCAGCTCGACTGGCCGGGCAAGCGAGCGGCGCTCCTCGCCGCCAGTGCCCCCGTCGCACGGACGCTCCGCCCGGCCCGCAGCGAGTCGGTCGACTTCGACACCACGCGCAACATCTTCATCGAGGGCGACAACCTGGACGCGCTCAAGCTCCTCCAGGAGTCGTACCTCGGCAAGGTCAAGCTGATCTACATCGACCCCCCGTACAACACGGGCGGCGACTTCGTCTACGCCGACCAGTTCGCCGAGACGACGGCGGAGTACCTGGCGCGCTCCGGCCAGACCGATGCCACGGGCACCCGGCTGGTGGCCAACACCGAAGCCAGCGGCCGCTTTCATTCCGACTGGCTCAGCATGATGTACCCGCGCCTGGCGCTGGCGCGGAACCTGCTCGCCGACGACGGGGCGATCTTCGTCAGCATCGACTCCACCGAGCACGCCAACCTCATCAAGCTGCTCAACGAGGTCATGGGCGAGGACAATTTCCGCGCCGACATCACCTGGCAAAAGCGCTACACCCGGAGCAACAACACGCGGGACTTCACCGCCGTCGTGGAGAACATCGTCGTCTTTTCCAGAAGCGACCAGTTCGCGGTGAACCTGCTGCCGCGCACCGCTGAGGCGGACGCACGGTACGCCAATCCGGACGGCGACCCGCGCGGGCCGTGGAAGGGCGCCTCCTTCCTGAACCCGGCATCGGCCGCGCAACGCCCTAACCTCTGCTACGAGATCAGGAACCCGAATACCGGGCAGGCCACCTGGCCGTCGACCAACGCCTGGCGCAGGTCCAGGGCCGAGTTCGAGCGTCTCGCGGCGGAGAACCTGCTCTACTGGGGCGCCGACGGCAAGAGCCCGGTGCCCTCGGTCAAGATGTTCCTCAGCCAGGCCAGGGGACTGACCCCGACGAACTTCTGGAGCCACGAGTACGCGGGCCACACCGACGAGGGCACCAGGGACCTGGGGGCGCTGCTTCCCGGCAAGGTATTCGATAACCCGAAGCCGGTGAGGCTGATGAAGCGGGTACTTGAGCACGCCACGGACAAGTCCTCGCTCGTGCTCGACTTCTTCGCGGGGTCGGGGACCATGGCGCAGGCGGTGCTCGAGCTGAACGCGGAAGACGGCGGCACGCGCCGCTTCATCGCCGTCCAGCTAGCGGAGCGGTGTGCTCCAGGCTCGGCCGCTGCCCGGGCCGGGTTCGCCACGGTGGCCGAGATCTGCAAGGCCCGGGTCCGCCGGGCGGGCGGCACGGCGCGCTCGGCCACGGGACGGCCGCGACCGGGCGCGGACGCCGGCTTTCGTGTGCTGCGGGTCGACTCGACCAACATGACCGACGTGCTGCGCGCTCCCGGCGAGCTGGCGCAGGCCGACGCCGGCCGCTTCGCCGAGACCGTCAAGCCGGACAGGACCCCGGAGGACGTGCTGTTCGAGTTGCTCGCAAGCTCGGGGCTCGAGCTGTCGGCCCCCGTCAGTGTCGAGCTGATCGACGGGCGCGTCGTCTTCGTGGTAGCGGACGGCGACCTCATCGCCTGCCTGGCCAAGGACGTCTCGCCGCAGGTGGTGCGGGAAATCGCGCGCCGGGCGCCGTCCCGGGCGGTGTTCCTCGACTCCGCCTTCGCCACGGACGCCGACCGGGTCAGCGCCTGGCGGGTCTTCGCCGGGCTGTCCCCCGCGACCGACCTGCGGGTGATCTGAACCCGATGAGGCTCAGGTTCAAGGTCCAGCGGTACCAGACCGAGGCCGTCGACGCAGTGGCCGACTGCTTCGACGGGCAGCCTCTCCACCGCATGACCGGTTACGGGGCCAACGCGCAGATCGAGCTCAGCCCCGCGGAGCTGCTCGCGAACATCCGGGCCGTGCAGCGCGAGCGCGGCCTGCCGGAGTCGGCCGCGCTAGCGCAGAGCCCGGCGGCCGGCCCACCAGGCACGCCCAACCTCGACGTCGAGATGGAAACGGGCACGGGCAAGACCTATGTGTACATCAAGACGATCATGGAGCTGAACAAGCGCTACGGCTGGTCGAAGTTCATCGTGGTGGTGCCGAGCGTGGCGATCCGCGAGGGCGTGCGAGCCTCGTTCGAGGTAACCGCCAAGCACTTCCTGCAGGCGTACGGCGGCAAGCCCCGGTCGCATCGCTACGACTCGCGGCGCCTGCACGAGCTGATAAGTTTCTCCTCCGACGCCGGCGTCCAGGTGCTGATCATCAACATCCAGGCGTTCAACGCGGCCGGCCAGGAAAGCCGCCGCATCTACCAGGTGCTCGACGACTTCCAGTCCCGCCGGCCCATCGACGTCATCAGCGCGGCCCGCCCGGTCGTCATCATCGACGAGCCGCAAAAACTCGGAGCGGCCAGGTCGCTTGAGGCACTGTCACTGCTCAGCCCGCTGATGATCCTGCGCTACTCCGCCACCCACCGGGTCGAGCACAACAAGGTCCACCGGCTCGGTGCCCTAGACGCCTACCAGCAGGGGCTGGTCAAGAAAATCGCGGTGCGCGGCATCACCGTGCAGGGACTGGCCGGCGCCGCGGCCTACCTCTACCTGGACGCGATCGAGGTCGCCAAGGGCGCAAGCCCACGGGCACGCATCGAGCTTGAGGTGCGCACCGCGGCCGGCATCAGGCGCCAGCTCAGGCGGCTCGGCCCGGGCGCGGACCTGCACCAGGCCTCAGGGGGCATCGAGGCCTACCGCGGCCTGCGCATCGCGGACATCGACGCCGCCCGGGACGTGATCGAGCTCAGCGGCGGCAACGTCATCGCCGTCGGCCAGGCCACCGCGGACGTGACCGAGGACGCCAGGCGCCGCATCCAGATCCGTGAGGTCATCCGCGCCCACCTGGATAAGGAGCGGGAGCTCTTCCCGCTGGGCATCAAGGTGCTGTCCCTGTTCTTCATCGACGAGGTGGCCAGGTACCGGGACTACCGCAGGCCGGACACCCGCGGCGAGTACGCGCGCGTCTTCGCCGCGGAGTACGCCGAGCAGGTCAGCGACCGGCTGCTCGAGCTGGCGGCCGGCGGGGGCCCGGCCGGGTACCGCGCCTATCTCGCGGCCATCCCCGTCGACGACACGCACCGGGGATACTTCTCTGTCGACAAGAAGACCGGCCGTGACATCGACGGCGACCTGCGGGGAGCGGGCGATGAGCGGGGTCAGTCCACCGACGCCGACGCCTACGAGCTCATACTCAGGGACAAGGAGCGCCTGCTGTCGCTGCGCGAGCCGGTCAGGTTCATCTTCTCCCACTCGGCACTGCGCGAAGGCTGGGACAACCCCAACGTGTTTGTCATGGGCATGCTCAAGCGGAGCGACAGCACCGTCTCCCGGCGCCAGGAGATCGGCCGGGGGCTGCGCCTGTGCGTCAACCAGGACGGCGACCGGGTCGATGACCCGGCGATCGTGCACCAGGTCAACGAGCTGACGGTCGTCACCGACGAGTCGTACACCGAGTTCGTGGCCGGCCTGCAGCGGGAGCTAGGCGAGCCGGCCGGGGCTGGGCGGGCGGGCGGGGAGGGGCGGGCGGGCGGGGCAAATAACAGCTACCCGGTGCCGGGCGACGGGCGAAAGCGCAGGCCGCCCGCGCGTCAGCCGGATGATCCAGGCAGCGAACAGGCTGCCTGCCCCGTCGTGTTCGACTCGGGCGACCTGATCGGCCGGTGCGTGGCCGCCCTCGACGAGCGCCTGCGGGTCGACGCGCTGCGGTACGTCGTGCACCACGGCGAGCAGCGGCTCGTCACCGGGCACGCCGGTTTTACCACGACCGGAACGACCGCGCACGCGGGGAGCTCGCCGTCTCACGTCCGGTATGACCTGCTCGGCGAGCTAGCCGCAAGGACTCAGCTCACCAGGCGGACCATCGCGGCGATTGTGGGCCAGGTCAGCCCGGCCACCTTCGCTCAGTACCGTAGCAACCCCGGGCAGTTCATCACCGGATCCGCCGACCTGATCAACGACAGCCTGACCAGGCTCATCGAGGAACGGGAGGTGGCTTCGACCGCCAGCCGGACGGCGACCTAGAGGCCGAGCGGCCGGATGTCCGGTGAGCTCGGCCGCGGGTTGAAGCGGGCCGCCGAGGCGGGGACGGGCGCCTGACGGAGCAGGTACTCGTAGCCCGCTCGCAGCTGACCGGGCGCCCAGACGTCCGCGCGCTTCGCCACCGTGTCATCCTCGGCGCCCCAGGCCCGCACCGGTCCCGCCGCCATTGCGCCGAGCTGGGTCCGGCAGGCCCGGTCGAGTAGCACCGCGGTCATCACGGCCGCGGGCAGGTCGGGGCCGGCGGTGACGACGCCGTGCTGCGGCAGCAGGATCGCGACCGCGTCGCCGAGCGCGCCGGCCAGCGCCCGGCCAAGCGACCGGTCCTTGATCAGGCCCCCGGTCAGGGCGAAGCGGGGAATGGCGGGATAGCAGAACAGCGACCCGGCGTGGTCGAGCGGAAGCAGCGGCACGTCGAGCGCCGCGAACTGGCAGGCCGCCGGCGAGTGCGTGTGGACGACCGCGCCCACGTCGGGGCGGGCGGCCATGATCTCGGTGTGGATGGGGTACTCGATGTGCCGCGGGCCGGCGCCGGACAGTACCTCGCCGTCCGGGGTGACGAGCACGATCCGGCCGGCGTCGATCTCCTCGAAGCCCCAGCCGGAGGACTTCATCCAGACGCCGCGGCCCGCCGGGTCACGGACGCTCGGGTGACCCCACACCATATCGGCCTGGCCCGCCGCGGCCAGTACCCGGCACCCGTCGACCGCGAGAGCGATCGCGGCGCCATCGTCGGCCGGAACGTACCGTGCCGCGTCGTCGTGACTCATGCACCACTTATATCTGGCGGCTATCCGGTCAGGTCCTCGACCATGCCCTTGGCGCGCCGCCAGCGCAGCACGCGGCCGGAGAGGTTTACCCGTCACCAGGGACAAGGGCGGGACCGGGATTGGCCGCATCCGTTCGGCCGCACCGTGATGAGGAGCTCATCCGAAGCCGCGGCGGCAGGACCGGGGAACCGGCGGCGGCCTCATCCCATCTAATACCTGAGCGGCGAGAAATCAGGGGCACTGGAGGACGGGATGCGACGACCGGGGGCAGGACGGGGCGGCGCGATGCTTGGCATCGCGGCCCTGGTACTGGCAGGATGCGGCGGGGCGACCACGGCTGCGGGGCGGGCCACCACCGCCGGGCCGGGCAGCACGGCGACGGCCACCGGGACAGGGCCTGGCTCGGTGGCCGTGAGCCAGCTTGACAAGGCAGGCCGCTGGGCCGTGCTCGGCACGTTCGAAATGGAGGGCGGCCCGATGCGGCCTGGTACCAGCGGCGCGCCCGTCACGCCGCTGGCTGGAGTCGTCATGTTCCGCGATAAGAGCGGGCGGACGACCGACATCACGGCCGGCCAGACCGGCAGGTTCGCCGCTTCCCTGCCCGCGGGGACCTATACGGTCACGGCGCGGACCGAGCGGATCAGGCAGCAGAACCCGGACGGCAGCGTCAGCGACCCCCCGTGCGCGGGGCCGGTGACCGTGACCGTGCGGCCCGGGCAGGCCACCCGGGTGGCGCTCGTCTGCTACGTCCCGTGACCGGCCTTTGGATAGACCTTTCCTGATAGATCTATCAGGAAAGGCGGGAAGGAGGGCATGATGGGACCGTGGCTTACCAGATGGGGCAATCAGTCTGCCCACGGTGCGGGAGCAGCGCGGAAGTGCGTACCGTGCGCGAGCTCTTCGACATGATGAACGGCGCGCGGGAGCAGGCCTTCCAGCGCATGGGCCAGTTCGGCCAGCCCGGGTCCGGCCAGCCCGGGTCCGGGCAGTGGCAGGGCCAGCCGGGGGGCAGCCCCGATGACGACTACGACCACTACAACGTCGAGGGCTCCGATCGCGGATACCGCGGCAACCGGAACTGGAACCAGAACCGGGGCGGTCGCGACTTCGGCCTTGACATGGGCGACAACCTGGCCGACGACATCGGGGGCGCGGTCCTCGGCGCGGCGTTCGGGCTCGCCGGGCGGGCCTTCGCGAAGCGGATGAAGAAGGCCTTCGATGATAAGGTCGTGCCGGCCATGCAGGCCAAGGCGCAGCAGGCGCAGGCGCAGTTCGAGCAGCAGAAGGCTGAGCAGGACGCCATCGCCGCCCGCTACCCGGAGCTGCGCGGCTGCATGAAGGACCAGGTCGTGTTCCTCGACGGCGGCACCAAGACCGTGCCGGTCAGCGAGATCAAGATGCCGGTGTCCATGGCGCAGGCGGACGGCGTGGTGGCCCGGCTCCGCTAGCCGGCCGCGGAGACCTCGAAAGCGAAGAAACTGGAAGCCTGGTTCGGCCAGTTTTTCGTGACCCATTTTCTTATCGAACAAAATGTCGTACCGACCGGTTACCGTGACGCCAATGTCGCTTAGGTATCGGAGGTACCGAAAATGTGCTGGCAGTGTGATCATCCGGGGGCTACCTGGCATGACTACCTCGCGCACCTGCGCGAGCTCCTCCAGCGGCACTGCTGGATCGTGCAAGGTGTGCAGCGGGACCGGCACCGGGCGCCCTACGCGTACACGGTCGGGCTGTCCGCGCACGCCCGGCCCGAGCTCGTGGTGACCGGACTGCCGTATGGCCGCGCCGCCACCCTCCTGAACGACGTCGCGGAGCACGTGCTGCACGCCGACGCGCCCAGAGCCGGCGAGGTGGTCCCGCTGCGCGGCGGCCCGGTGATCGAGATTGTCCAGGTGGCCGAGCCGAGCGTGCACCTGTCGGTCGCCGCCGCTATCAGCGGGCCCGGGTTCGCGGCGCTGCAGCTGGTCTACGCGGACGATCGCGGGCACTGGCCGTGGGAGGCTGGCTTCCGCGGTGGCCGCGGCGGCCAGCCGGTCCTCGGCGCGCGGGACCGCTCAGGCGGAGAGGCCGGCGTGGCCGGCATCATCGGCGGCGGGGCCCGCAGGCGGGGCGGCGGGGCCGGCCGCCCCGGCGGCAAGCAACTAGGAACGTGACGTACCTGGCGTACGCTCGGCCGCATGGTCACCGTGCACCGGCTCAGCCGGCAGGACGCGCGGCGGGTCGCCGTGCGCGCTCAGCTGCTGACCGGCCAGCGGCCTGCCGACCTGCTGGCCGTCGTGCGGCGGGTGACGGCGCTCCAGCTCGATCCGGTAAGCGCCGTCGCCCCGAGTGCCGACCTTGTCGCCTGGTCCCGCCTTGGCACCGCCTACCACCCCGACCACCTCAAGGCGGCGATAGCCGACCACAGCATCATCGAGCTGCTGGCCTTCCTCCGCCCCGCCGAGGACTTCATCCTCTACCGGGCGGACATGGCCGCCTGGCCGGGCGCTGGCGAGCTGCGGGACTGGCAAGTCTTTAACCGCGACTGGGTGGCCGCCAACGACGGCTGCAGGCGTGACATTCTCGCCCGGCTCGCCGCTGGCGGCCCGCTGCAGTCCAGGGAGTTGCCTGACACGTGCGTGAAGCCGTGGCAGTCCACCGGCTGGACCAACAACAAGAACGTCACCAGGCTGCTCGAGTTCATGGTGGCGCGCGGGGAGGTCGCGGTAGCCGGCCGCAAGGGGCGAGAGCGGCTGTGGGACCTCGCCGAGCGGGTCTACCCCGATCATCCGGTGGTCCCCGCGCCCGAAGCCGAGCGGGAGCGGGGCCGGCGCAGGCTTCAGGCGCTTGGCATCGCCCGCGCCGTCGGGACCGAGCTTTCCGGCGAGCCGTCCCTCGTCGGCCAGGTCGGCGAGCCCGCGGAGGTCGAGGGCACGCGCGGGCAGTGGCGCGTCGACCCGTCGTACCTGGATGACGAGCTCGGCGGCCCGTTCGACGGCCGGGCGGCGCTGCTTTCACCGTTCGACCGCATCGTCCACGATCGCGGCCGCGCGGCCGACGTCTTCGAGTTCGAGTACCAGCTCGAGATGTACAAGCCGGCCGCGAGACGGCGCTGGGGCTACTACGCCTTGCCGATCCTGTACGGCGACCGCCTGGTGGGCAAGCTGGACGCCACCGCCGACCGCAAGGGCGGCGTGCTCACCGTCACCGCCATCCACCAAGACGTGCCGTTCACCGCCGACATGTCCGAGGCGGTCAACGGCGAGATCGCCAGCCTGGCTGCCTGGCTCGGGCTCGACCTGCTTCACCTGGCGGCGGGATAGCCGGGCCGGAGCGCTAGCCGTCCGCGGTAAGCAGGTGGCAGGCGATGGCGGCGGCGGCCACTACGTTCAGTGAATCGACTCCGGCGGCGCGCGCGGCCGGGTTCATCGGAATGCGCACCGCCTCGTCAGCCTCGTGCAGCCAGCGCGCGGACAGCCCGTCTCCCTCGGTGCCGAGCAGCAGCGCGACCGGCCCGGACGCGACGAGCGCGGCTCCTATCGGAGTCGCGCCCTCGTCCGGGGTCAGCGCGAGGACTCGGAACCCGGCCGACGTGAGGTCGGTGAGGCCGTCGTACCACCCGGCCATGCGGGCGTACGGTATCGCGAACACCGCCCCCATCGACACCTTGACCGACCGCCGGTACAGCGGGTCGGCGCACCTGGGCGAGAGCACGACCGCGTCCACGCCAAGCGCGGCGGCGCACCGGAAGATCGCCCCGACATTGGCGTGGTCCACCAGGTCTTCAAGGACCACGATCCGCCGCGCGCCGCCGATCACGTCGCGGACCCCGGGGAGCGGCTTGCGGCCTAGCGACGCGAGCGCTCCCCGGTGCACCCGGTAGCCGGTGAGGCGCTCGGCTACCTCGTCCGGGACCACGTACACCGGCGTGCCGCCGGGCTCGCTTCCCGAGGCCGCGGTTTCCGAGGCCGCGCTTCCCGAGGCCGCGCTTCCCGAGGCCGCGCCTCCCGAGGCCGCGCTGGCCGAGCTCGGTGCGGCGCCGGCCGCCTCGCCGAGCGCGGGCAGGTCGGCCAGCCGGCCACGGCCGAGCAGCATGGAACGCACCGGGTAACCCGCGGCGACCGCCCTGGTGATGACCTTGGTGCCCTCCGCGATGAACAGGCCGTGCTCGGCCTCCAGGTGCGTCCGCAGGCCGGCGTCGGTCAGCCGGGCGTAGTCGGTCAGCCTCGGGTCGTCGGCGCTGCCGACCTCAACGGTGCGCAGCATCCCCCCAGTCTCGCAGCTGCGCCCGCGCGCGGCAGGCGATGGCGCTGCCGCAGGCTGGTCACTGAAGTACCGGTGGTGACGATGACGGCGGCGGCGTCGGCGAGGACGTCACCACCACCGCGGGAGCGATGGTGATGGTGTAGGTCCCCGTCGCCGTCTGGGCCGGCGACGCAGTATCGGTCACCGTAACGGTCACGGTGGAGGTGACCGGGGAGGTGAACGTCCCGGTTGGCGTGCCGCTGATCGCCCCCGTCGAACTCATGGTCAGCCCCGCCGGCAGCCCGGTGGCGGTGTAAGACTTGGTGCCGGTGCCGCCGGCCGCGGTGACGGTGGCCGAGTAGGCCACCCTGATCTGGCCGCTGGGCAGGGCGCCGCCGGCCAGGGTCAGCGGCGGCGGGCTGATGGTGAGGGTGAACGTGCCCGTCGCCTTCTGGGCGGGCGTCGCGGTGTCGGTCACGGTGACGGTGATCGTGGAGGTGCCCGCCGTGGTGGGGGTGCCGCTGATCGTCCCCGTCGTCGCCCCGATGCCGAGCCCGGCCGGCAGCCCGGTGGCGGCATAGGTCTTCGTGCCGGTGCCACCGGTGGCGGTGACGGTGGCCGAGTAGGCGACGTTGACGGTGCCGGCGGCCAGCGTGCCGCCGGTGATGGTCAGCGCAGGCGCGCTAACGGTCACGCTCAGGCTCGCCGTCGCCGTCTGCGCGGGCGACGAGGAGTCGCTGACCGACACCTTGATCGTGTACGTCCCCGCCGTGGTGGGCGTGCCGCTGATGGTGAGCGTCCCCGCGTTCGCGGCGGTCTTCAGCCCCGGGGGGAGCCCGGTCGCGGCCGCCCACTTGTAGCTGCTCTTGCCGCCGGTCGCGGTCGCGGTGGCCGAGTAGGCGGTGCCGATCGCGGCGGTCGCCGCCCCCTTCGCGCTGACGGCCAGGCCCGGGCAGGTGAGCTTGAACGCCGCGGCGTTCGACGACACGCCCGTGGGGCTGGTGACGACGATCTCCCCCGACCCGCTCGCGGTGTCGCTAGCCGGCTTGTAGGTGGCCGCGGTCACCGCTTCGGTACCCCCCGCGGCGAAGGTCACCGTCTGCGTCGGGCCGTTCCCGCTTGGCAGGCTCCAGTGGTAGCTGACCGTGCCTGCCTGGTTGTCGGTGATCGTCCCGCTGAAGGTGAAGCTCGGCGCGGCAGCCGTGCAGGAGGTGGTCATCTGGGTCGCGGGGCTGACCTTGGCGACGGTACTCACCACCGCGGCATTGCATGTCACGCTGTACGGCGCGGGACCAGAGGCGACGGCGGCCGGGCTGGTCACCACGAGGACGGCGTCGCCGTTCGCGGGCTCGCTCGCCGGGGTTATCGTCAGCGGCGTCACCGCCGTCGTGCCCGCCTTGGTGAAGGTGATGGTGGCTGGGGCCGAGTTCACCCCGTTCGACAGCGCCCAGTAGTACGAGACCTTCGCCGCCTTCGGGCTGGTGACCGAGCCAGTGGCGGTGAATGTCGGCGGTGCGGTGCCGCAGGCGCCGGCGTTGAGCGTGGACGGCTGTATCGAGGCCACCGCGGAGAACCCGGCCGCGGCGCTCGTGCACAGCAGCTTGTAGCTTGCCTGGTTCGAGGCCTTGCCCGCCGGGTTGATCATCTGGATCTCGCCCCAGCCGGTGCTGGCCGTCTTGGAGCTGACCGTTTCGCCGGTAACCTGCGTGTCCCCGGCGGCGGCGAAGGTGACGTTCTGCACCGGCCCCTGCTTGCCTGACGAGTACACCCAGCGGTAGGAGGCGGTGCCAGGAGCCGTCGCCGTGATGATCCCGCTGAAGGCGAACGTGACTGGCGTCTTGCACGATGCCGACTGCACCGGCGGCGCCACGGCGGCCTGCGCCGTGAACGTCGGCGTGATCGCCGCCAGCTGTGATGAGCCCTTCAGGTTGTCCTTGTGCGACCGCAGTTCGACCGCCGTCGCGACCACGCCCACCGCCACCACGATGGCCGCCGCGATCGTCACGACGGGCAGGATCCTGCGCGCGCCGCCGCCGTGGCGGTTGCCGCCGAAACGCTTGCCGCCGCTGTGCCGGTTGCCGTCGCCGAGCCAGGTGTTCGCCACCGAGGTGCCGGAAGACCCCGCCGTGCCGCCGCGCAGCAGCAGCAGCGGCAGCAGGGCCGCGACGCGCTCCGCGAGGTGGCTCCGGCCCTGCTCCTCCCAGTCCGGCCCGTACGCCGCGGCGGCCGTTGCCTCTAGCTCGCCGACAAACTCGATGGCGCTCTGCGGCCGGTCCGCCGGGTTCTTGGCCATGCCGCGCGTGATCAGGCTGTGCAGCGACTCGTCGACCCCGTCGAGCGGCACTGGCGCGGTTTCGTGCTGCGTGCGCAGTTTCCCGAGCTTGCCGGAGAACGGGGGCTTGGCGGTCAGGCACTCATAGAACACCGCGGTCGCGGCGTAGACGTCGGTCGCAGGGCTGCTCGGTGACCCATCCCACTGCTCGGGTGCCATGTACAGCGGCGTCCCCGCGGCGAGCCCCTTCCTGCCCGCCCTGATCGCCACGCCGAAATCGGACAGCTTGCTGTTACCCTCGCTGTCGATGAGGACGTTTTCCGGCTTGTAGTCCCGGTGGACGATGCCGAGCGTGTGCGCCGCGGCCAGCCCGAGCAGCGAGCCCTTGAGCGCCACGAGGGCGGACTCGGCCGTGGTTGGCCCGCGCTCCTCGATCATCTCGTGCAGCGAGACGCCGTCAACGAGCTCCATCACGATCGCGGCGCCCTGGCCGGGCGCCTCGACGTAGTCATACAGGTGCACTACCTGGGGAACGTCCAGCGACCTCAGCGTCTGCGCCTCGGACCGGAATCCCCCCACGAAGGACGGGTCGCGGGCCAGTGACGGGCTGAGGTACTTGATCGCAACCCGCTGACCAGTCACCTCGCTGACCGCCGCCACGACCCGCCCCGATGCTCCCTGGCCGACCAGCCGTTCCTCGACGTACCCGGGTACCGTCCAGCCTTCGCCGTAGCTGGATACAGGCCACGCACTCATGGGCGAACTCCTTGGTAAGCCAGGTACTGCATGCTGCGGTGCCCGATGCCGATCCGTGTGCCAGGCTCAAGGACGATCGGCTCGAACGGCGCGAGGGTGCGCTCCTCCCCGGGCGCCCGCAGTACCGAGCCGTTCGCCGAGCCGAGATCGCTGACTTCCACTTGCCAGCCGACCAGCGATACGCGCAGGTGCAGCCGGGATACGGTTCCCTCGGGGTCGGAGATCCGCAATGGCCTGGCCCGCCCGGCCATCACGTCGAAGTCGAGCACTGGCTCCCGCCCGAGCACGTAGTCTCCGTCGAGCGTGACCCGTGTCCCGTCATCGAAGACCAGGACGCCAAGGGGCGGGCGCTGGCGCCGCAGGACGCTCCGCGGCTGCTGGTCCAGGCTGGTACCGCACTGGCGGCAGGCGCGCGCCTCGGGATCGTTGAAGTGCTCGCTGGCGCAGAGCACCCCTTCGACCACGACGGCCGACCGGTCGCTGGCGGGCTGGTTGCGGGTCACCTCGACGGACAGGCCGCCAGTGAGCTGGGACGGCACGATGTCGAGCAGCGTGTCCGGCATGATCGCGGCCGGCTCGGCCGCGATCGCCGGCTCGGCCACGCCGGCCGCCGTCAGCGCGAGGCCGCCGCCGTGCACCACGCCGTCGCCGAGCCAGCACCGGAGATCGGGCGGCGCCGGGTTGCCCACGGCGAGCTCCACGCTGATGCTGGCCCCGGTGAAGGTCCTGGTGACCGGGATCACCGAGTCGCTGGCCGTGAGCGCGACCTCCCCCGCGCCGTCGACGCTGACCGTGGCCACCGCGGCGCCGTGGACGAGCACGGCCATGCCGTCGTCGGCGGTGACGCCCGCGCAGGCCCATGCGGGCTGCCCTGTGCAGCCGAGCGCTGCGCGGGCGGCCATGCGCACCAGGTCCCGGCCGTCGCCCGCCGCGGCCGCGACCTCAGTCAGCACGCCGAGCAACGGATCAGGGTCCTGCCCACGGCTGTCCGTCACGGCGACGAGCGCGCCGTGACGGGCGATCACGCCGGCACCGGGGAGCGGGACGCAGCTGATGATCTTCATCCCAGTCTCAAGAGGAGCAGGAATAGGGGAACGTGATGCTGGCCTCGGCCGAATCCGGCGTTAGCACGCGAAGCTTGGCGACGGCCTGGATAGTTCCCTTGCCGTGGAACGCCCACTTGAGTTGAACTGGGACCGTCTTTTTTCCGCTGGCATCGTCGACCACCAGGGTCGCGCCTGGCGGTTCTGTACCGCGAACCCACTGGTAAGTGATGGGCCCGCCGTGGCCGTTAGTGGTAATCGTCCCGATGATATCGGCAGTGCGGTTGCATCCCACGACCTGATCCGCAACTGTGACCGTGACATTCGTGATGGTGAGCTTATCGTGCGCCCGCTGATAGACGTAAACCCATACGCCGGCCGCGATGGCCAGCGTGACCAGGGTGCTGAGCAGCCCCGCCCAGCGGCGGCGCGGCCGCTGGGACGGCCTGGGCAGCGGTACGGGCCAGTCGGGTATGCCGCCGCTGTCGGCCCTGACCGTCGGCGGCGACTGCCAGACCGGGACCTGGGGAGGCGCGTACGGTGGCGGCTGCGCCGACTTGAAGGTCGCGTCCTGGGCGGCCCGGGCCGGGGCGGCGACGGTTTCCGGGCCCCAGAGCTGGGCGAGCCGTTCCGGGGTAACTGCACCCGGCGGGCCCGGCTCGGGCAAGGGCGCCTGACGCCGCGTCTCGCCCACGTCATGCCGTGCCTCACCGACCCTGGCCACCGGGTCATCGGCCATGACCGTCTGCCGGTCGGCCTCGTGCGCCGGCTCCTCAGTCTCCAGGGTCTCACCGAGCGCCTGGAGACGGCTGATGACCTCAGCCGCGCTGGCGGGCCGGGCCGCCCGGTCCTTTTCCATCAGGTCGCTGACGAGCCGGATGATTTCGTCTGGAAGGTCGGGCCGGAAAACGTTGAGCGGTGTCGCGCTGTCCATGACCTGCATCATCAGCAGCGCCCCAGGCATGGACGACCGGAACGGCAGGCGCCCGGACAGCAGGTGATAGAGCACGCAGCCGAGTGAGTAGAGGTCGGCGCGGCCGTCAATGTCGCCGCCTTGCGCTTGTTCCGGCGACATGTACGCGGCGGTACCGACCGTGTGGCCCTGCAGGGTCAGCCGCGGGGAATTGTCTGCGAGCAGCCGGGCGATGCCGAAGTCGATGATCTTGACGCTGAGCTGCGGCGTCACCATCAGGTTGCTTGGCTTGATGTCCCGGTGCACGATGCCGGCCTCGTGGGCCGCGGAGAGGCCCGCGCACGTTTCCCCGGCGATGCGGAGCACGCTTGAGATCGGGAACAACCCCATGCCGCGCTCGCCGCGCTCGTCCATCATGCTAGCCAGGGAAATGCCCGGTGCCAGCTCCATGACCATGAACAGCTGGCTGCCGACGCGGCCGGCGTCGATTGAGCTCACGATGTTCTGGTGCCTGAGCGACCCGATGACGACGGCCTCACGCCGGAACCGGCCGATCGTCTCCGACAGCGTGCTGGGGTCATCGGTCTGGGAAAGCTCGACGACCTTGATGGCGACGGAGCGGCGGGTCGCTAGGTCCTTACCGCGCCAGACCTCGCCCGATCCCCCGCGTCCGAGCGGGATGTCGAGCTCGTAGCGCCCGGCCAGGATCCGGTCCATTCGTAAGATCGCCCCCATCCCGGCCCGCGTCGAGGACGCGCACGCGACCGCGGCCGCGATGACCACGGCAAACGCCGTCGCGGCCGGCCCAAGCCGTCCGGTGCCCGGCACTGTCCTCGCCCCCTGTCAGGTACACGTAACGGCTACCCGCGCTCACATCGTAGTGGAACGCGCCATCCTCTCCTATGAATGGGACGAACAAGTGGGGCGTTTGGTTCAGTCAATTTGACACATTTTTTGCTAAATTCTGCGCGGCCGCCGTGCACCAGCGGGCGGCGCGGCTTGTCCGCTGCGGCGAGACGTAAGCCGAGCGACGGCGGGGCGTCGCCCGGTCTCCCGCTACCCTCGGGAGACCGGGCAAGGGATCAGGGAGGACTCGTGGCAATCCTGCACAGGGCGACGATCACGCCGACGAAGCTGGAGCTGGCCGCGGCCTGGCTGGACCGGCAGGGCCTGGGCGGCGCGGGGGACGTGGAGATGGCCGCCAGCTACCGGTTCGACGACCCGGCCGGGGAGGTCGGGATCGAGGCGCTCCTGGTGCGCCGGGCGGGCGAGGTGTTCCATCTGCCGGTTACCTATCGCGGCGCGCCGCTCGACGGCGCTGAGGCGCACCTGATTACCACGATGCAGCACTCGGTGCTCGGGCGCCGCTGGGTGTACGACGCCGCGGCGGACCCGGTCGCGCTCGCCTGCTACGCCGCCGCGCTCGCCGGGCGGCAGGAGCAGGCGAGCCTCGAGCTCTGGGACGGCGACGCCGTTGTCGGCCAGCGCCCGCACACGGTCACGCTCACCGTCGAGGGTGACGGCCCGCCGGGCGGCGAGGTCCGGCTCTGCCGCGTGCCCGGCGACCTCGCGGGCCACCCGGCGGCCCGGCGATGCCTGGTGGCGGCCTGGAAGGCCGGCGCAGGCGTCGTCGCCGTGTCCGAGCCTGGCCTGACTTGACCTCAACCGCAGTTGAGGTTCTAACCTCACCGTGGTGAGCACAGATACAGACATGGCCAGAACCTCAGCGGCGACAGCCGGCCCGGCAGACGGGATTTGGGCGCCAGCGCGGCGAACGCTGACGGTGGGTCTCGTGCTCGCGGTCACCTTCGTCGCGTTCGAGGCGCTCGCCGTCGCCACGATCTTGCCGGTGGTCGGCAGGCACCTGGGGGACCTGCGCCTCTACGGCTGGGTGTTCAGTGCCTTCCTGCTGGCGAGCCTCGTCGGAATCGTGGTCGCCGGGACACTGGCCGACCGGGCGCCACTGGGGCGGCCGATGGCCGCCGGCCTTGCCCTCTTCAGCCTCGGCCTGGTCATTGGCGGGACCGCGCCGGACATGGCGGTTCTCGTGGCCGGCCGGGCAGTACAGGGCCTTGGCGCCGGGGTTGTGCCCGCGGTTGCCTACGTGGCGATCTCCCGGTGCTATCCCGACGCGGTGCGGCCGCGAATGTTCGCCGTCCTTTCCACCGCGTGGGTGGTACCCGGCCTGGTCGGGCCGGCTATCGCCGCCCTGGTAGCCGCGGCGGTTGGCTGGCGGTGGGTGTTCCTTGGCCTGATCCCGCTGGTGATCGCGACCGGAGTACTGGTCGTCCTCGCCTTGCGGAATGTCCCGCCCCTGGCCAGCCCGGGAAAGGCCGCGGTGCCGTACCTGGCCGTGCTTGGGGTGGTCGCCGGCGCTGGCACCGCGCTCGCGGCGCTCAACTCCGGTGTCCTGCCCGTGGTCGTCGCCGGCGGCATCGCCGGCGCCATCCTGCTCGCTGCCTCGATGCGACAGCTGACGCCTCCCCGTAACATGACCGCACGGCCGGGACTGACCGCCACGATCCTCAGCCGGTCGCTGCTGACGTGCTGCTTCTTCGCGGGTGACGCGTATGTCCCGTATGCGATCGTGACCGTGCGCCATGCCCCGACGGCGCTGGCCGCGCTCGCGCTCACCGCGTCGACCCTCACCTGGACGGCGGGGTCGTGGGTTCAGGCCAGGTACATCGCCAGGCTCGGTCCGCGCCGCCTGGTCCGGTCCGGCGAGTGCCTGGTGGTCGTTGGCCTCGCGGTGATGTCCGTCGTGCTGCTGCCGTCCGTGCCTCCCGCGCTGGCCATCGTGGCGTGGGCGCTGGCCGGCGGAGGGATCGGCACCGCCTACGCCCCGTTGTCGGTGACCACGCTCGACCGCGCGGCGCCGGGCGAGGAGGGCCGGGCGACTTCGGCTCTCCAGCTGTGCGACGTGCTCGGGCAGGCCCTCGGCACCGGTGTGGCCGGGGCCATCGTGGCCGCCGCCGGTGCCGGCATCGGGCACGGCACTGGAGTCGCGCTGGCGTTCTCGTTCGCCATCGCGGTCGCCCTCATCGGGGTCGCCGCCGGAACGCGGCTTCCAGCCCGGCTCACGTCATCCCGGTTGGCGGACGAAGCGGCCGACGCATAAGAGCTCCGTTGGCGGGCTGCCGCCAATTCGCGGTGGCAGTGAACGGAGGGGAGCGAGTCAGGGCCCGGCCGCATCGATTTCACTCGATGCGGCCGGGCCCTGACGGGCTGTTCAGCTGTAGGTGGTCAGGTCGGCCACCGTGCTTGAAGAGTTCACCGTGGCGCCGGTGCCGTTAATGATGTGCTGGATGGTTCCTGTGCCGCCCAGCGAGACCGTGACCATGTCGTTCCACTGGACTCCGGACGTGGTCGGCGAGGTGAGCGCGTTCGCGCTGATCTCGCTCGGGTTCACGTTGAAGAAGCAGTACACGCCAAGGCCGTAGGCCTTGAAGCTGGTCACGCTGCTGGCGACGTTGATCGAGGGATAGCCGTCGGCGGAGCCGTCCATCCAGGCGGACTGACTGGGCGGGTCGTAGGGCATCTCGCTCTGGTAGAAGTAATCGGCTCCGCCGTTGCCGTTCCACTGGACCTGCACCGCCTGGTAGTGCTCGACCGCGAGTCCGTACATGGTCACGCTGGCGCCGTTGACGACCAGGCCGTTGGCGGCGGTGTTGGTCGTCCAGCCGACGGTGCCGCTGTTGCCGTGGTCCGCCCGCCACAGCCACAGGTCATCGCCGATCACATTGGCGCTGTTGACCTGCAGCGTCTGCGTGGCCTTGCCCACGGTGGCGCCGCCGATGCGGGCGAAGACGTCGGACAGCACGGTCGGGTCCGAGGCGTGGCTGGCGCTTGACCCGGACGGGCCGACCTGCACGAGGACGGAGCTGTTGGCGGTCCCGGCGTCGAAGAGCAGCCCGCCAATGCGGATGCCGTTGACGTCGGCGGTTTGCAGGATCGTGTTGCCGCTGTTGGACACCAGCGTGGCCAGGCCGAGGCCGAGCACCACGGTGTCGGGGTTGGTGACGTTGATGGTGCCGTTGACCTGGTAGACGCCCGGGGTGAATAGCAGGTCCTGCCCGCTGCTCAGCGCGGCGTTGATCTGGGCGACCGTGCTGCTTGGCGACGCAATATAGAAATCGCTAATCGGCAGCGAGGTTCCCGGCGTGTTCCCCGATCCCCAGGAGACACCAGACGAGTTCGTCCTGTTCGACGGCACGAACACGTTCCAGTTCCCTGACGAGTCGATGTAGAGGTAGGGCTTCTCGTCAACGGTTGGGGTCTGGCTCACCGTCGTGTACGGCGGGCTCGGGAAGCTCTGGCCTGGCACTCCGGTGCTGCCGACGAACACCATGTTCCAGTTCGAGCCGGCCCAGCTGCCCACCTTGTCGTTGCGCATGATGAACTGCTGCTGGGTGCCCGAGTTGACCTGGCCGGTGACGACCGAGTCGCTGATGAAGCCGCCGGACGACCAGTTGCTCGTGGTGTTGCCCGAGGAATTGTCGTCGAGCACGAGGTTGCCGTCGATTTGCACCCGCCGCATCGGGTCGGCCTGCGAGACCGCCCATTCGGTGCTGCCGGATGACGGGTCGATGGTGATGTTCTCCACGCCGCGCCAGAAGTTCTCCGTGGCGTTCCCGTTGTTCCAGGCGGCGTTGGCGTAGATGCCGCCGCCGGTGATGACCGTCTGCGTCGGGTTCTGCCCGAGGCCGACGACCTCGGTGTAGAAGCCGACAGGGACCGAGACGTTGTAGGTGCCCGGCTCGAACATCAGCTCATAGCGCTGCGTGCCGAACTGGTTCGACTGCTGCGAGTTGTACACCGCATTGATGTCACTCTGAATCGTCGCGGTCGACATGCTGGTACTGAACACGTAGACGTTGGATCCGAAATTCGGCGTGTTGCCCGGGGGCGCCCCGCCGCTCGGCAGCGTCCACTGCTGGTTGGAGCTGTCGGCGCAGGCCCAGATCTGCACCTGGGTGCCCGAGCCGCCGAAGCCGGTGTCGTCGAGGCACTTGCCGGAGTTGGGGTTGAGCAGCTCGCCGTTGGACTGCGGGATCCAGACCTGCGCGCCGGTGCCGTTGCAGGTGTACAGGTCCACGAGGGTGCCGTTCGCGGTGCCCGCCGCGTTGACGTCCAGGCACGAGCCGAGTACCTGCAGGGTGTTGCCCGCTGCGACGGTCCACTGCTGCGCGTTGGTCCCGTTGCAGGTGTACACCTGGATCGGGTTGAAGTTCGCGGTGCTCGCGGAGCGGTCATCCAGGCACAGGCCCTGGTACCCGGTGATCGGCCCGGTGGTCGCGGCCTGCGCGTGGTGAGCGGACGCCATCGCGAGGCCGAACATCAGCGCTACCGTCGCGAAGACGGCAAGGAGCCGCCGCTTCACGGGATATTCCACTGCTGGTTGGAGCTGTCGGCGCAGGCCCAGATCTGCACCTGGGTGCCCGAGCCGCCGAAGCCGGTGTCGTCGAGGCACTTGCCGGAATTCGAGTTCACGAGCTCGCCGTTGGACTGGTGCACCCAGGACTGCGCCCCAGTGCCGTTGCAGGGATACAGGTCGACCTTGGTCCCGTTGGCCGTGCCGGCGCCGGCCACATCCAGGCAGTTGCCGAGGACCGTCAGGGTGCCGTTGCTGTTCACGGTCCAGCTCTGCGCGTTCGTCCCGTTGCAGGTGTACACCTGGATCGGGTTGAAGTTGGCGGTGCTCGCAGAGCGGTCATCGAGGCACAGGCCCTGGTACCCGGTGATCGGCCCGGTGGCTGTGCCGCCGCCCCCGCCGCCGCCGCTGGTCCCGGTGATCTTGTTGAAGATCGACGAGTACTGGTAGCCAGTTCCCTTGTCGTAGCCGTCGACCTCCCAGAAGGACAGCTCCGCGACGCCGTTGGACGCGGCGAAGCTCTCCAGCGACGAGGCGTTGCCGGTGGAGAAGACGGTGCCGTCGTCGTTGGTGCCGGCGATCGGCGTCAGGCCCATCATGGCGTAGGCCGCCGCGGTTGAGATCCCGTACAGGCTCGCGAGCTGGCTGGCGGTCCCCTGGGCGGCGGACTCGGCGTCCGCGAGGTCGTTGGAGCCGGCGCCGAAGTCCATCGTCATGATGTTCACGACGGACACCTTCACGCCCTTGGCCTTGGCGTCCTGGAGCAGCGCGTACTCCGAGCCGGTGCCGGTGGGCAGCCCCTGCGGGGAAACGGCGAGGGTGAAGTCGACTTGCACTGCCGGGTCCTCGGCCTGCAGCGCGGCGAGCGCCTGGTCGCGCAGTGTGGTGGCCGCGGTGTCGGACAGCACGCCGCCCTCGATGTCGAAGTCCAGCCGGGTGACGCCGTAGGTGTTCACCACGTTCTGGTAGGCGGCCGTCAGCTGCGAGACGTTCGTGCAGGTCTGCGCCAGCTCACCGCCAGCCTCACCGCCGAACGAGATGATGACGTTGCCGCCGCCGGACTGAATGGCACTGATCTGCGAGGCGAAGGCGCCCACACCGGAACCGTCGTCCTCCCACTCCGGCGTGCAGCCGGACTGCGGGATCAGGAAGGCCAGCGTGTAGTACTTCAGGCCGGTCGCGGCCTCGTCCGCTGCCATGTCTCCCGCGTCCGATGAGCTGATCTGCAGGTAAGGAGCGGCGAAGTGGGCCGGGAAGGCAGCGCCGGCCGCGGCGGCAGGTCCCGCGGCGGCGAGCGCGAGGCCTGACCCGAGTGCCGTGGCCGCGGCCACGGCGAGTGCGGCCGGCCACGTTTTCCTGGGAGTTCTTGGTATGCGCATAGCGATCGGGTAATCCCTTCGACCAAGGGTTCCGCCGGCTGCCGAAATGACCCGCCGGGGCGGATTGGGAGCTGCTTTGTTTCTGAAACAATCTGTTTCAGAAACAAATAGGAAACCTTCTTGTTAATTATTGGAGCAGTGCTATGAATAACCGTCAAGACACTTGTGCGGTGTTGATGCTTTGTTAATCCTTAGCCAAGGTGCTCTTACGGAGAGACCATGAAACAAAGCTTTGTTTCAGATCCGGCTGCCGGAACTGGCCGGGTGACGGTGCGCGCCCTAGCGGCGGAGACGGGGCTGTCGATCGCCACCATCTCCCGGGTGCTCAACGGCGGGGGCAACGTCGCCTCAGATACTCGCGAGCGGGTGCGCCAGGTAGTCGAACGGCTCGGCGACCGGGCGCCCGAGCCGCGCCGGCGGCCTCCGGCCCGGGTCACTCACCTGCCCGTGTTCGTGCGCTGCCCCTACCTGCTCACCGACTATTTCGGACACATCGTCACGTCGGTCGCCGAGACACTCGCGCTCCATGGCCAGGGCATGCTGCTCGACGTGGGCACCGCGGTGGTCGAGTCCGCCGTGGTGCGCGAGTTGCCGCGTCACCGCGACGTATACGGCGCGGTGCTGATCTTGCCACCGGAACCGCACGCCGACCTTGAGGCACTAGCCTCGCGTGGCTACCCGTTCGTGGTGGTAGACCCGCGGACCAGCCTGCCGCGTGACATGGTCTCGGTCTCGGCGGCGCACTTTTCCGGTGCTCGCGCCGTCACGCGGCACCTGATCGAGTTCGGTCACCGGCGAATCGGGGTGGTCACCGGACCGCCTGACTGGCGCACCAGGGACGATCGGATCGGCGGCCACCTCGCCGCGCTGGCCGAGGCCGGGGTGCTCGGCGACCAGGAACTGATACGGGACGGCGAGCCCGCCGCAGAAACGGGAGTGCGAGCCGGCGGGGAACTGCTCGACTTGCGGCCCCGGCCAACCGCCCTGGTCTGTTTCAACGACAAGGTCGCGGTGGGGGTGATGGAGGCGGCCGCGGCCCGCGGGCTGCGGGTGCCCGACGACCTGTCCGTCACCGGGTTCGACGACATCGACGTCAGCCGGGCCACGACACCTCGCCTCACCACGGTCCGCCAGCCGCTGCAGGAGATGGGCCGCACCGCCGTCACGATGCTGATACGGCAGCTCGACGGGCACCCCCACGAGGCGCTGAGCATGGAGCTTGAGACGCGCCTGATCGTGCGGGGCAGCACCGGCCCGGCGCCCGGGTCTTGAGCGAATCAGGTGACTTCCTCCAGGGCCTGGGCGAACTGCGCCTGGTACAGCCGCGCGTACGCGCCGCCTGCCGCCACCAGCGTCGAGTGCGTGCCCTGCTCGACGATGTGCCCGTCCTCCATGACCAAGATCACGTCGGCGTCGCGGATGGTGGACAGCCGGTGGGCGATCACGAAGCTGGTCCGGCCCTGCCGCAGGGACGCCATCGCGTGCTGGATGAGCACCTCGGTCCTGGTGTCGACCGAACTGGTCGCCTCGTCCAGGATCAGGAGGGCGGGGCGGGCCAGGAAGGCGCGCGCGATCGTGATCAGTTGCCGCTCCCCCGCGCTGACGTTCGTTCCCTCGTCGTCGAGCACGGTGTCGTAGCCGTCGGGCAGCGTCCGCACGAACCGGTCAACGTACGTCGCCTTGGCCGCCTCGATGACCTGCTCGCGGGTGGCACGATGAGAACCGTAGGCGATGTTGTCCGCGATCGTGCCGCCGAACAGCCAGGCGTCCTGCAGCACCATGCCAGTCAGGCCGCGCAGTTCCTCGCGGCTCATCCGCGCGATGTCGACGCCGTCGAGCAGGATCGCGCCGGAGTCGATCTCGTAAAACCGCATCAGCAGGTTGACCAGCGTCGTCTTGCCCGCGCCGGTCGGGCCGACGATGGCGACGGTATGCCCGGGCTCCACGGTGAGCGAGACGTGCTCGATCAGCGGCTTGTCCGGCACGTACCTGAACGAGACGTCATCGAACTCAACCCGGCCGCGGACGTCGGCCGGCCGGGCGGGCTCGGCGGCGTCAGGCGCCTGCTCCGGGGCGTCAAGCAGCGCGAACACGCGCTCGGCGGAGGCCACGCTCGACTGCAGCAGGTTCGCCATGCTGGCCACCTGGGTGAGCGGCTGGCTGAACTGCCGCGAGTACTGAATGAACGCCGTCACCGCCCCGAGGCTCAGCGAGCCGTCCGCGATCAGCAGGCCGCCGACGACGGCCACGAGCACGTAGTTCAGGTTCGACATGAACATCATCACCGGCTGGATCGTGCCGGAGATGAACTGCGCCCGGGAGCTGGCCTGGTAGAGCGCCTCGTTCTGCTCGGTGAAGGTCGCCAGCGCCTCCTCCCGCTGGCCGAACGCGGTGACCAGCGCATGCCCGGTGAACATCTCCTCGATGTGGCCGTTCAGGCGGCCGGTGAACTTCCACTGGTTGATGAACTGTGGCTGTGCCCGCTTGGCGATCTTGCGCATCGCGAACGCGGACACCGGCACGGTGACCAGGGCGATCAGCGCCAGCTCCCAGGAGACGACGAACATCAGGATCAGCACGCCGACGATCGTCAGCAGCGAGGTCACCAGCTGGCTCAGCGTCTGCTGCATGGACTGCTGCAGGTTGTCGATGTCGTTGGTGACGCGGCTGAGGATCTCACCGCGGGACTGCCGGTCGAAGTAGCTCAGTGGCAGCCGGGACAGCTTGGCCTCCACCTGCTCACGCAGCCGGAAGACCGCCCGCTGGACCACGGTCGCGGTCAGCCGCCCCTGGAACAGCTGGCAGGCCGAGCCGCCGACGTTCAGCGCCACCACGACGGCCACGAGCTGCCCCACGTGGCCGAAGTCCACAGCCTGGTGGGACACGTAGCCGTCGAAGACGACGTTAATCGCCTCGCCGAGGAGCCGGGGCGCGAGCACCGTCAGGGTCACGCCGACGACCGCGAGGGCGACCGCCAGGGAGGCGGTCAGCCGGTAGGGGCGGAGCAGGCCGAGCAGCCGCTTGCCCGAGCCCTTGAAGTCGAGTGCCTTCTCGGTCGACATGCCGCCCATGAAGCGCGCGGGGCCGCGCAGGCCGGGACCGGCGGCGGCCGGGCCGGGGCCGCGCGCGGGCACCGCCCGCTCCTGGTGGGCTCCCCCGGCGCCAGCTGCCCCGGGAGCGGTGCTCTCTTCCGCGCTCACGCCGCGGCCTCCTGCTCGGTCAGCTGCGACAGGACGATCTCCCGGTAGGTTTCGCTTGAGCCCATCAGCTCCGCGTGCGTGCCGCGGGCCACGATCCGGCCGTCGTCAAGGACCAGGATCTGGTCGGCGTGCCTGATGGTGGCCACCCGCTGCGCGACGACGACCAACGTCGCGTCGGCTACCTCGGCCGCTAGGGCCGACCGCAGCCGCGCGTCGGTCGCGTAGTCAAGGGCAGAGAACGAGTCGTCGAACAGGTAGATCCGCGGCCTGTGTACCAGGGCCCGCGCGATCGCCAGGCGCTGCCGCTGGCCGCCGGACACGTTAGTGCCGCCCTGCGCGATCCGGGCGTTCAGCTGCTCGGGCATCCGCTCGACGAAATCGCGGGCCTGCGCGATCTCCAGCGCGCGCCACAGGTCCTCGTCGCTGGCCTCCTGGTTGCCGTAACGCAGGTTGGATGCCACCGTGCCGGAGAACAGGTACGGCTTCTGCGGCACAAGACCGACGGCCGCCGACAGCTCGGCCGGGTCGAGTTCCCGCACGTCGATCCCGCCCACGAGCAGGGATCCGGCGGTGACGTCGAGCAGCCTCGGGATGAGGTTGACCAGCGTGGTCTTGCCGCTGCCGGTGCCGCCGATGATCGCCGTCGTCTGACCGGGCCGCGCGACCAGGCTGATGTCGCGCAGCACCGGCTCTTCGGCGCCAGGGAAGCGGAACCCGACGTCCCGCAGCTCCAGCCGTCCGCGCTCCTCGCCCGCCGCCTGAGAACTCATCGACTGGGGGCTGGCCGGCGCCCCGACGGACGGCTCCGTGTCGATGACCTCCATGATCCGCTCCGCGCTGACCTCGGCCCGCGGCACGAGCATGAACATGAAGGTGGCCATCATCACCGCCATCAGGATCTGGGCCAGGTAGGTGATGAACGCGGTCAGCGACCCGATCTGCATCGAGCCGTCCGCGACCAGGTGCCCGCCGAACCAGACCACGGCGGTGGTGGACAGGTTCAGCACGAGCTGCACCGACGGGAACATGAGGGCCATCAGCTTGCCGGCCCCCAGCTGCACGTCGAACAGCCGGGCACTCCCCGCCTCGAACCGCTCCCGCTCGTGGGAGTCCCGCACGAACGCGCGAATGACCCGGACACCGGTGATCTGCTCGCGCAGCACCTGGTTGATCGTGTCCAGCCGCTCCTGCACCTGCCGGAACAGCGGCCGCATCCGGGAGATGATCAGCGACAGGATGATGCCAAGCAACGGCACGGCGACAAGCAGCAGAGACGACAGCGGCACGTTCTGGTTCAGCGCGAGGATGATCCCGCCGACGCACATGATCGGCGCGGACAGCAGCAGGGTGAACGTCATGATCGCCAGCATCTGGACCTGCTGGACGTCGTTGGTCGTCCTGGTGATCAGCGATGCCGTGCCGATGTGATTGACCTCGCGGTCGGAGAACTTCAGCACGTGGCTGAAGATCCCGTGCCGGACGTCGCGGCCGAGGGCCATCGCGACCTGGGCGCCGAAGTAGATCGCGCCGATCGCGCAGAAGATCTGCGCGAGGGTGATCGCGAGCATCCAGCCGCCGGTGACCAGGATGTAGTGCGTGTTGTGGTAAATCACGCCGTGGTCGATGATGTCCGCGTTCAGCGTCGGCAGGTACAGCGTGGCCAGCGTCTGTGCCAGCTGCAGCGCCAAGAGCAGCGCGAGCGGCTTACGGTACGGGCGCAGGTAGGTGCGCAATAGGCGGATCAGCACAGGACTTCCTCATCCTCCGTCAGGCTTGGCCCGGTGCGCCGCGGAGCACCGCGGGCAGCCATCGCAAGGAACCGCCCCGGATCAGGGATGAGTACCCCGCGAGGGACACGTGTAGGTAACCGCTACCAGGTCACCAGGGTAAGCCCATGTTCCGCGTGCTCCCGGCTACCCGGGCCGCCCGTTGCGCCTCATTCAGGTCCCCACGAGAAGACACTGCGGAGTCGCGAGGTAGTTCCCCGGCCGAGGCCGGGATGAGTTGCCTCGTATCACCCGGGCGCGCCATCCTCCAGCCTGGCTGGAGGATGGCGCGCCCTTCGTCGGGCTGGAGCCCAGCTTCACGGCGGCCCTGAACGTCCCGCCCGAGGGCCTGCCGGCGGTGGATCAGCCAGTTCGGTGAGCGGCTTCCATCGCGCGGAACGTGGGCCAGGTATAGCCAACGAGTTCGAAGACTGCCGGCGACTGACTGCTCTCGAATCCGGCCGCGCCTATGTAGTAGGCGTTGATCCGGTGCAGGCCGGCGGCCAGGGTGGAGATCGTTAGCGCTGCCTTCCCCGTCTGGTCGAGCGTGACGACGCCAAGCAGCGTTGACCCGTCGGTGAACGCCACGAGACCGGAGGGGATGGGCGTACCAGTGCTCGTAGCCACCGCGGCGGTGAAGGTGACCGGCTGCCCGGCGGGCACAGGGTTTGCCGAGGTGGCCAGGCTGGTGGAGGTGCTGGCGGGCGCGTGGACGCCGACCGGGACGGTGATCGTGTCAGAGTCCAGCGTGACCGCGGCGGTACGGGCGAGCGCCCGTCCGTCCACGATCGCCCCCGTGGTGACGGTGATCGAGGCCTGGGCCATGATGTTTCCCTGGATGATGGAGTACGTGCCGAGCGTCGCGGAGCTGCCGACCACCCAGAAGACATTGGCTGCCTGCGCGCCGTTGACCAGCACTACGTGGCTGGCGGATGCCGTGATGAGCGTGGATGCGGCCTTGAAGATGAAGACGGCGTTCGGGTCGCCCTGAGCGTCGAGGGTCAGCGTTCCGGTTATCCCGAACGTTCCCGCGGGCGAGGCGTACACGCCGGGGGTCACGGTGGTCCCGCCGAGTTCCACCGGGATGGTGGCCGTGACCGGGCTGGCGGCCGCGGCGTTGTACGCGGCGGTCAAGTCGTTCTGGGCCTGCAGCGCGGCAGTGTTGGCCGCGTTGATGGTCCCGTCGACCTGTCCCGGCGGAAACCCTGTTATCGCTGTGCCCGGGCTCAACCCGAGATCGCCGTTGATCGTGGTGGGACCGGTGTTCGTGACCGTCGACGCGGCGAGAACGCCGTAGTCGGCGGCGGTGCCCAGCGAGACGGGCGCCACGGCCGCGCGCGCGGCCGGCGTCCCGGCCAGGCACATCAGGACCGTCGTCGCACTCGCCAGGATCGCGGCCAGAGCCAGCCGGGACGGGCCGGCCATCGTGCGGAGCTTACCTGTGAGCCGGGTGGTGACCATAAGCTTCCTCCGTAGAGGTCTACGCCAAGGCCGGGCCATCCGGCCACTAGGTAACTTAGCGTAGTCTTATGGAGACGCGCAGTAGTTAATTGATAGTTCGAACTGCTGGCTAGCTGGCGCTACCGGCACCCGTCATTCGACGCGGGGCCGCCCCGGCGAAGCGGGCTGACTCCCCCCGGCTTCGCCGGCGGCGAGTCGCAGGCGCTCGGCCCCGAGTCCGATGCTGACGCCCGCCCCGTACGCGGTGGCACCGGACAATATGGTGGCCAGCGCGGTTCCCAGCACCAGGCTGACGCCCTGCTCGGCGGTGAGGTCACCGGCGGCCCAGAACGCGGTGTACACGGCCATGCCCGCGCCTCCCACGACCGCCACCAGCCATCCGAGCCAGCGCAAGACCTTCGCCACCTGGCGGGCCTGCTCGACTTTCGCCGAGATTGCCTCCAGGTCCCCCATTCCTAACCTCCCGCGTGCATGTACCCGCTGACCAGCCAGCGGACACCAGCGCAGATCGGGCATGCCGCCCGGACACCAGCCCCATCTAGGCCGTCCCTCGTCTTCTAATAGACTGATGTCGTAACACCTGACTAACGGGTACCGCTGAGCACGGGTACTAGCCCCACTTGGCGGCGCCAGGGATGTACGCACATCGCGACACTCGGGTATACACGCTGCCCGCGAACCGGAGCAACTTATCGCGTGAGGCTTCGTTCTCGGTTCTCTCGGGGCTGTCCGATCGGAAGGCACCTGAACTATGAGCACGCGATGACAGCGCACCGCATGCGGGCCGGGCTGCGCCCCGATCCAGCCCGCGTCGTCGCGCAGCTTTTCCTGCCGGGCGAGGAGCTGCAGAGTGCCCCCTCGCGGGCCAGCCAGGTCGTCGGACGCGTGATGAGCCTGGCGGAGGACGAGGCCGAGCGGCTAGCCGCGGACCTGCTCCGCGACTTCGGCGGCCGCCACCACAATTATCAGGAACTCCTGCGGCGGCATGCCTCGATCGTCTCCGCGCACATCAAGGAGTCCCGTGAGCTGACGGCGGCGCGTACGCTGCTGCTGGGAGCGGCCTTCACCGCCGAGTACGCGACCGAGGCCGCGGGCCTGTGCAACCCGAGCGCGATGCTCGGGCCCGACCAGGGCGGCCTGCACGCTGGCCAGGCGCGGGTGGCGCTGAGCGTACGGGGCATCGGCGAAGGGCACATCTCTTCGATCGGCTTCTGCTCGGCCGTCGTCGGCCCGGGCGCCCAGTGGGCCTTCGAGCCGCGGCTCCTGCCGGTCTCCGCAGCGGACACCACGCCGGCCAGCTGGCGCCGGGCGCACCTGCATGCCGTCCTGGCCGACCAGGACAATCTCGATGAACTCGCTGAAGCCGTCCTGCATGCCCTCCCGGCCGAGTTCGACGGCGCTGACCTCGAGCGGGCGCTGGCCCAGGCGCATCGCGACCTGCTGAACCGGCCGGGTTCCGCCGCTACCGCCGACCTGCTGCGCAAGGTCGTTTCGTCTGCCTACCGCGCTTCCTTCGGCCGTGACGCCGACCTCGGGCAGCGGATCTTGTCACCGTCCGCTGAAGAGGAAAGCAACGGCATGGAAGACGCCCGGTTCACGCGGTTCACCGACGATGACGGGACTGCCGAGTACCGTGCCACCTACACGGCCTATGACGGGCAGCGGATCGCCCCGCGCCTGCTCATCAGCTCGGACCTGCGGGTCTTCCGTGCTCATCGGCTGGCCGGGCCGGCCGCCCGGAATAAGGGCATGGCGCTGTTCCCCCGGAAGGTGCACGGACAGCACCTCGCCCTGTGCCGCTCCGACGGCGAGAGTACGAGCCTGGCCAGCTCGGCGGACGGGTACGTGTGGGACCGGCCCGTGCTCTTGCAGGAGCCGTCCGCGCCGTGGGAGATGCTGCAGGTCGGCAACTGCGGTCCGCCGATCGAGACCGACCAGGGCTGGCTTGTGCTCACCCATGGCGTCGGCCCGATGCGGGTCTACAGCATCGGCGCCATCCTGCTCGACCTCGATGACCCGGCGCGCGTGGTGGGCCGTTCGAGGACTCCGCTGCTGGCCCCCGGCCGGGATGAGCAGGACGGCTACGTCCCCAGCGTCGTGTACTCGTGCGGAGCCTTCCTGCACGATGGCCTGGTCTGGATTCCCTACGGCATCGACGACTGCCGTATCGGGGTGGCTTACGCGCCGCTCGGCGAGGTGCTGGCCGGCATGAGCAGCGCTTCGTAGGTACGCAGGTAGTCCTCGACCATGCGGTCGGCACCGAACCGCGCGACGGCGCGGGCATGGACGGCCGAGCGGTCCAGCCGCAGGGCGGCGCGGACGGCGTCGGCCGACGAGTCGATGTCGTGGGCCAGGTATCCGGTCACGCCCTCGTCCACCACCTCGGGCATCGAGCCGCGCCGGTACGCGACCACCGGGGTGCCGCACGCCATGGCCTCCACGACGGACAGGCCGAACGGCTCATCGAAGTAGATCGGATGCAGCAGCGCCGCCGCGCCGCCGAGGACATCCGCGCGGCGCTGCGGGCCGACCGAGCCGAGGAAGACGACCTGGTCCCCGTCGACATGCGGCTCCACGGCGTCGGCGAAATACCGCTCGTCCTGCACGATGCCGCAGATCACCAGCTGTCGTCCCGCGCGACGGGCGATCTCGATCGCGTCAGCCGTTCCCTTGTCAGGATGGATGCGCCCGAACGAGACAAGGTAATCCCCGGCAACGGCGCGGTACGGGAACCCGCTGAGGTCGATGCCGTGATGGATGGTCGCGACATAGTCGAGCCCGGGGTAGCGGTCAGAATCTGAGATCGCGACGAACGCCGAGCGCGACCGCAGGTAAGCAGGAAGGATGCCTGCGCCAGAGAAACCGTGGATGGTGGTCACCATCGGCGCTCGCGCATGCTCACCAAATGCGAGCGGCAGCCAGTCGAGGTGGTTGTGCACAAGCTCGAACTCACCCGATCGGGCCAGGGCATGCGAGACGTGCAACGCCTCCCAGACCCGGCCGTCCAGCTGGGCATCCTCGGCGTAGCCGTGCGGGCAGACGCCATCGAGCACTGCCGCCGTCACCGAGTCGAGCGTGGCGAAAAGCGTGACATCGACTCCTCGCGCGACCAGCCCCTCCGTGAGCAGGCTGGCGATCGACTCCCACGGCCCGTAGTGCTCGGGCGGCGTGCGCCAGGCGATCGGCGCGAGCATGGCGAGCTTCATCGTTCGGTGTGACTGGATTTTGGCGGGCTTTCCACGGTGATCACACTGCCACAGGCCGCCCGGATCACGGCCGGGCGGCCTGCCTGGTGCGTTAGATACCCGGGAACCCTGTTCGGCGGGCCGTCAGCGCGGCTACAGCCCCTCGTTGATGAGGCGGCCGACCTTGTCAAAGGTCTGCGGCTTGAACCGCTTGTAGTAGAAGGCCAGGGCGATGCCGATCAGCACTACCGCCAGGTCGATCGGGCCGAACAGCTTCGCGTACCCGTATGACCCCGCCCCCAGGAAGTTGAGGTTCTCGAACAGCAGGTACACGACATAGCCCTGGCTGATGAAGGCCAGCACCGGGGCCAGCAGCGTCGTCCACCAGTGCACCTCATCTCGGTGATAGCGCAGGTAGTAGACGAGGATCGCCAGGGACACGAGCGCCTGGACCGACAAGATGATGATCACGCCCATGACCGCCATCAGGCCGTACAGCTGCCCGTAGGCCTGAGAGCTGGGGTCGTTGGTCCCCACGAAGATCGCGAAGAGCCCGATGATGACCAGCGAGAGTACCGAGGAGGCAATAGAAGCGATGTGCGGCGACTGCCATCTCGGGTGCGTCTTGCCGAGGACCGGCGGCAGCATCCCCTCCCGGCCGAGTGAGTAGGTGTACCGGGCGGTGGTGTTGTGGAAGGCCATCCCGCAGGCGAACGAGCCGGTGATGATCAGGTAGCTCATGACCGAGGTGACCCAGTGGCCGGCGTACTGGGTGGACGGGGTGAAGAAGAAGTTGGCCGGGTCACCCTGCGCCGAGGCGATGGCCGAGTTGACCGACGGGTAGCCCGCCAGCGACGCCCAGGAGGTGAGCGTGTAGAAAACGCCGAGGCCGATCACCGAGATGTACATCGCCCGCCCGACGTTCTTCTTCGGGTTGCGGGATTCCTCGCCGTAGTTCGGGGCCATCTCGAAGCCGACCCAGGACCAGAACGCGAAGAACAGCCCGACGCCGATCGCGCCCGCGGTCAGCTTGCCCGAGGCCGGGAAGGACTTGAACGCGTTGACCGGGTTGATCGCCGACCAGTAGATGTGCCCCTTGGACAGCAGCAGGACGTCGAACAGCACCAGGATCAGCACCTCGGTGATGAGCCCGACGGCGAGGATCTTGGCTGAGAACGACACGTCGAAGTAGGTGAGCACGCCGATGACGACGACCATGCCGAGGGCCAGCGGCGCCCAGCCGACGTGCAGCCCGAGGGACGCGAGCTTCAGGTTGGCGAAGTACGCGAAGCCGCCGGCCAGGGATGCCTCGAAGACACCGTAGGCGACCAGCGTGCCGAACCCGGCGCCAAAGCCGATTTCCCGGCCGAGGCCGTGGCTGATGTAGGAGTAGAACCCGCCGGCGGAGGTCTTCTTGCGCGACATCGCGACGTACCCGACGGAGAAGATGGTCAGGACGACGGTCGCGACGATGAATGCGGCCGGCGTGCCGATGCCCTCGCCTGATCCGACGACGATCGGGGTGTTGAGCAGCATGGCAGTGATCGGGGCGGAGCCCGTAACGGTGAGGAAGAGCACGCCGCCGAGGCCGATCGCGCCCTTCTTGAGCTTGGCGACATCCCCTTGGGCGGAGATGTCGAAGTCCTCCGGTACCGCGGCGGTCGCGGTGCCGGGCTCTGTCTGTGCCATGGGTTGCCTCCCCTGACGGGCCGGTTGGCGCCTGCGGGGAAAGTAACAGTTAATTGGATTTGCTATCAAGGGTCTCGGTTGAGTTAATTTGCCAGAAACATTGACCACTTGACACGTAATGGTTCGAGAAGGCACAGTTTTGGTTGACCGAATCAGGGAAGAGGTGGCCGTGGCCGTGGCCGGGGAACTTTTCGGGTTCACGTCCAAGAAAGAGCTGCTGACCACGGCCGAGCGGTTCTGGAACCCGGGCAAGACGCGGTTCTGGACGGAGTCCGGCGTGCCGCTCGTGATCGGCCGGCGCGAGGGGTACGTGCTCCACGACGTCGGCGGCAAGCGCCTCATCGACATGCACCTCAACGGCGGCACCTACAACCTCGGGCACCGCAACCCGGAGATCGTCGCCGCGGTAACGCAGGCCATGGCGTACTTCGACATCGGCAACCACCACTTCCCCTCGTTGGCCAGGACCGCGCTGGCCGAGGCCCTCGTCGCCAGCGCGCCTGACGGGATCGCCAAGGTCATGTTCGGCAGCGGCGGCGGCGAGGCGATCGACATCGCGCTCAAGTCGGCCAGGCACGCGACACAGCGCCGCCGGATCGTCTCGGTCGCTAAGGCGTACCACGGCCATACCGGGCTGGCCGTCGGATGCGGCGACGAGCGGTTCGCCCGGCTGTTCCTCGCCGACCGGCCGGATGAGTTCACTCACGTGCCGTTCAACGACCTCGACGCGATGGAGCAAGCGCTGGTGCCCGGCGACGTCGCCGCGGTGATCATGGAGACGATCCCGGCCACCTACGGGTTCCCGCTGCCCGCGCCCGGCTACCTGCGAGCCGTCAAGGACCTCTGCGAGCGCCACGGCAGCCTCTACATCGCCGATGAGGTGCAGACCGGGCTGATGCGCACCGGTGAACTGTGGGGCATCACCAAGCACGGCGTCGCGCCCGACCTGCTGGTCACCGGCAAGGGCATCTCCGGCGGCATGTACCCGATCGCGGCGGTCCTGGCCACCGAGCGGGCCGCCGCCTGGATGGAGGCCGACGGCTTCGCCCACATGTCAACCTTCGGCGGTGCCGAGGTGGGCTGTATCGCGGCGCTGCGCTGCCTTGAGATCACCACCAGGCCCGAGGTCCGGACGATGTCGCACCACATCGCCGCCTTCTTCGCCCAGGGCCTGGACCGAATCCAGGCCAAATACCCTGATTGGTTCACCGGCGTGCGACAGGACGGCTTGGTCATGGGCCTGGAGTTCGCCCATCCCGAGGGCGCCAAGTTCGTGATGCGCCGCCTGTACTCCCACGGGGTCTGGGCAATCTTCTCCACCCTCGATCCGCATGTCCTGCAGTACAAGCCTGGCCTGCTGCTCGACCCGGCGCTTGGTGCGGAGATCCTGGAGATCACCGAGACGGCCATCGGGGAGGCCCGCGGTGACGCCGCTGCCACACCTGAGGCGGCCGCCCATGTCTTCGCGGACGACCCCGATATCCCGCTTCGCGATCTCCCGTCGTTCCCGGCCGACCCCGCCGCGCGATCGGCACTGACGCAGCAGCTCGAAGCCTGGGCCGTGAGCGGCGAGCCGCCGTACCCGCATCCGTCCAACGCGAGGCGACGATGACGAATCATGACCTGTCCGCGGGCGGTGACGTCCTAGACCGGGTCACCGTGTTCGCCCGGACCGCGCTCGCCGACTACGGCATCCACCCGGATGTCGATGTCAGGCTCCTCAACGTCTCGGAGAACGCTACCTTCCTGGTGACCGGTCCGGCCGCCGGACCGTCCGTGCTCCGCGTGCACCGGCTCGGTTACCACAGCCAGCGGGCGATCGCCTCGGAACTGGCGTGGATGGACGCGCTGCGGGCCGAGGCCGGAGTGCGCACTCCGCGGGTGCTGCCCGCCGCGGACGGCCGCCGGATCGTGGCCGTGACCGAGCACGGCGTTCCGCCGCAGCACGGTGTGACCCGCTTCTGCGTCCGGTTCGAGTTCCTGCCGGGGACCGAGCCGCCCGGATCGGACGGGGGCGCCGCGGCCTCCGCGCACTTCGCTGAGCTCGGCGAGATCACGGCAAGGATGCACGCGCACGCCAGGAACTGGGACCGGCCGGCCTGGTTCACCCGGTTCCGGTGGGACGTCGACGCCGCGTTCGGCCCGCAGCCACGCTGGGGTCGCTGGCAGGACGGCCTCGGCGTCGGCCCGGCCGAGGCGGAGATCCTCGGGCGGCTTGAGCGCATGCTGCGGATGAGGCTCGCCGCGTTCGGGACCGGACCCGAGCGGTTCGGGCTGGTGCACGCCGACACCCGGCTGGCGAATCTGCTGGTGCACGAGGGCAGCACCGCGGTCATCGACTTCGACGACTCCGGGTTCGGCTGGTACCTGTACGACCTGGGCACCGCGGTCAGCTTCTTCGAGCACCATCCCGCCGTGCCCGATCTGGTCGCCTGCTGGCTGGACGGCTACCGGCGCACGGGGGCACAGCTCACCGCGGCGGACGAGGCCGAGATCTGGACGTTCATCCTGTTCCGGCGGCTGCTGCTGGTCGCCTGGATCGGCTCGCACCCGGCCGCGGCAGGCGCCGCGGAGCTCGGGGCGGGTTACACCCGTGACAGCTGCGACCTGGCCGAGTGGTACCTCGCCAGTCACTAGCCATGAAGGCATTAGGAGGAGTTCTTGTTCACTTCCATCGCCGAACGGGCGGTCGTCGTCACCGGAGGCAGCCGGGGCATCGGCAAAGGCATCGCCGGCGTCTTCGCCCGCAACGGCGCCCGGGTCCTGATCACCGGCCGGTCGGAGCAGGACCTGGCGGCCACGGCCGAAGAGCTGGGAGTCAGCTACCTAGTCGCCGACGTCGCCAGCAAGGCGGACTGCGAGCGGGTCGCCGGATGCGCAGCGGACCGGCTCGGCGGGATCGACGTGCTGTGCGCCAACGCCGGAGTCTTTCCCGACGCGCGGCTGGCGGACCTCACCGAGGAGGACATCGACCACGTGCTCGGCACCAACCTCAAGGGCACGATCTTGTCCGTGCAGGCGTGCCTGCCGCTGCTGGCGCGCTCAGGCCGGGGCCGGGTCATCCTGACCAGCTCGATCACCGGCCCGATCACCGGCTACCCCGGCTGGACCCACTACGGCGCGAGCAAGGCCGGGCAGCTGGGATTCATGCGCACGGCCGCGATCGAGCTGGCGTCCGACGGCATTACGGTCAACGCGGTACTGCCGGGCAACATCGCGACCGAGGGACTGGCGGGCCTTGGCGAGGACTACGTTGCCGGGATGACCGCCGCGATCCCGATGCGCAAGCTCGGCCACGTGGACGACATCGGCTACGCGGCGCTGTTCTTCGCGACCGACGAGGCGGCCTACATCACCGGCCAGACGATCGTCGTGGACGGCGGTCAGGTGCTGCCCGAGTCACCCGAGGCTGTTGCCTGACCAGAGGGGGCCTGACCACATGACAGAACTCGCGACAGCCGACGACGTCCGGCGCACCCTGGCGAGGCAGATCGTCGCCGGCGAGCTCCGGCCGGGGCAGCGGCTCGGCGCCGAGCGTGAGCTAGCGGCTGAGCTCGGAGTCAGCCGCGCGCTGCTCCGCCAGGCGCTGTCCATCCTGGAAGACGGCGGCATGATCCGGCGGGTGCCCGGGCGCGGTGGCGGCACGTACGTCAGCCGGGGCAAGATCGAGCGCGATATGTCGTCCCGGATTGAGGGGATACCGGCGCTGCTGCGCAGCCAGGGCATGACCGCGGGCACCCACGTGCTCAGCGCCCGGCTGGCCGAGCCAGATGACGACGCCGCCCAGGCGCTGCGGATGCGGCCAGGCGAGCTCGCGGTCGACCTGCTCCGGCTTCGGCTCGCCGACGGCAGCCCACTCTGCCTTGAGCACGCCCGGTTCCCGGCCAGGCGGTTCCCCGGCCTGCTTGAGCTGCCGCTCGGCGGCTCGGTCTACGAGCTTCTCCAGCAGCACTTCGGTACCCGCCCGGCGACCGCGGTCGAGCGGATCGAGGTGGCCCTCGCGTCCGCCGACGAGGCGGCGGTGCTTGACGTGAAGCCGGACGCCGCGCTGCTCGCGATCACCAGGACCGCGAGCGACAGCGACGGGGACCCGATTGAGTACGCGCACGACCTGTTCCGCGGCGACCGGACGCGGCTGGTGGTCCGGTCCGGTGACGGGGCTGCCGGTGACGGGGCCGCCGGGGGCCGGGCGCAGGTAGTCGAGCTGCGCAAGGCCGCCGGCTGATGGCCGCCCCGATCACGGGAGATCCAGGGCGGTCACGGGGTGAAACAAGCGCCCGTTCGGGAGAATTGGTTGTGAAGTCCGGCCGGGAACGGTTCATGGACGCCCAGCGGGTGAACCTCGACGGCTTCGCCGTGCCGGACCCCGCCCTGGGCCTGGTCGCCATGGACGCGCCGGCCGACCCGGTTCCGAGCCTGGTCATCGTCGATGGGCGGGTCGTCGAGATGGACGGCGTGGCCGAGGCGGATTTTGACTCGATCGATGCCTTCATCGCCAGGCACGGCCTCGACCTGGACGTCGCCGCCGAGACGATGGCGCTGACCGACGTGAACTTCGCCCGGCTATTCGTCGACCCCTTCACGCCGCGGGCCGAGGTGGTCAGGCTTACGGCCGGCGCCACCCCGGCAAAGCTCGCCCGCGTGCTCGCGCTGCTGCGCCCGGCGGAGCTGACGATGGCGATGACCAAGCTCCGGGCCCGCCGCACGCCATCCAACCAGGCGCACGTCACCAACCGGCTGGACGACCCGCTGCTGCTCGCCGCGGACGCGGCGACGGCCGCGGCGTTCGGCTTCCGCGAGGTCGAGACGACCGTGCCGGTGCTCGCGGACGCGCCCTCCAACGCGGTCGCCTGCCTGATCGGCGCGACCGTGGCCACGCCCGGCGTGCTGATCCAGTGCTCGGTCGAGGAGGCCGCCGAGCTTGAGCTCGGCATGCGCGGCCTGACCTCCTACGCCGAGACGATCTCGCTGTACGGCACCGAGCAGGTCTTCACCGACGGCGACGACACCCCGTGGTCCAAGGCGTTCCTGACCTCGGCGTACGCGTCCCGCGGCATGAAAATGCGGGTCTCTTCTGGCGCGGGTGCCGAGGTCCTGATGGCCGGCGCCGAGGCCAAGTCGATGCTGTACCTGGAGTCCCGCTGCGTCGCGCTGGCCCGGGCGATCGGCGCGCAGGGCGTGCAGAACGGCGGCATCGACGGCGCGTCCGTCGCGGCCGCGGTGCCGTCCGGGCTGCGCGAGCTGATGGCCGAGAACGTCATGGTGATGGCCCGCAACCTGGAATCCTGCTCAGGTAACGACGCGCTGATGAGCGAGTCGGACATGCGCCGCACGTCCCGCACGCTGCCGATCGTCCTGGCCGGATCCGACTTCGTCTTCAGCGGCTTCGGGTCCATCCAGCGCTACGACAACATGTTCGGGCCGAGCAACTTCAACGCCGAGGACATCGACGACTTCCTGGCGATGCAGCGGGACTGGGGCGTGGACGGCGGCCTGCGCACCGTGCCGCCCGGCCGGCTGCTTGACCTGCGCCGCGAGGCCGCGCAGGTGTGCGCCGACGTCTACCGCTATCTCGGCCTCGCCGACTTCTCGCATGTCGAGGAGGCCGCCGACGCCGCCGGGTCGAAGGACCTCGGGGAGACCGACACGCTGGCCGTGCTCGGGGCGGCCCAGGCCATCCGCCATCGCGGGCTGACGGTGGTGGACATCGTGGCCGCCCTCGACGAGTGCGGCTATCCGGAATACGCCGCGCGGGCCCTGGCATTTGTCCGGGCCAGGCTGGCCGGGGACTACCTGCAGACGTCGGCGATCTTCGACGAACAGCTGTCCGTGCTCTCCCTCGTCACCGACCCGAACGACTACGCCGGCCCCGGCACGGGCTACGCTCCGCCGCCCGCGCGGCAGGCCGAGATCGACGCGATCCGTCAGGTACGGGGCGTGGCGGACCTGCGCCGGTCCCAGTCGGTGCTGGCCGTCCCTGGCCTGCTCCGCCCGGTCGGGGCGGCCAGCGCGGGGACCAGCCCCCGCGACGTGGTGATCGGCGTGTCTCCGGCGCTCGGCGCCGACGTCTGGCAGTGCCTGTCGGGCCTGTCCGTGGCGGACGTGCTCCGGGAGATGCTGGCCGGCCTGGAGGAGGAGGGCTGCCTTGGCCGGGTGGTGCGCTTCCCCGCCACGGTTGACCTCGGGCAGATCGGCCTGGCCGCCGCGCGCCTGTCCGGGTCGGGCATCGCGATCGGCCTGCAGGGCAAGGGCACCGCGCTGATCCACCGCCGCGACCTGGCGCCGCTGGCCAACCTGGAGCTGTACTCGGTCGCGCCGTCGGTGACGCTGGACCTTTACCGGTTGCTCGGCGCGAATGCCGCCAGGCACGCCAAGGGCGCCACCCCCGACCCGGCCCGCAATCCGTACTCCGATGAGGCCATCGAGGCCCGCTACCACACCACGGTGATCGCCCTGATGGAACTGGAGCGCGCCCGCGTGGTGCCTGGCGCGGCACCGGTCGAGCTATCGCTGGAGGGGCTGCTATGAACGACGGAACGCGGGCGCTGTCCGGGCGGCCGGTGGACGACCTGACGCTCGACGCCGTCCGCGACGGTGAAGTCGGGCTCGCAGACCTGCGGATCCACCCCGAGACGCTGGAACGTCAGGCGGTGATCGCGCAGCAGCACGGCAACCCGCAGCTCGCGGCGAACTTGCGTCGGGCAGCCGAGCTGACGTGGCTGCCCGACGAGGAAGTACTCGCGATCTACGAAGCGCTGCGCCCAGGGCGGTCGAGCGCCGCCGAGCTCAGCGCGCTCGCCGGGTCGCTGGCGGCCCGCGGGCTACCGCTCAACGCTGCCCTGGTCGCCGAGGCCGCCGAGGTCTATGCGCGCCGCCGGCTCATCCGATGACGGTGATCGCCGGGGTTGATGTCGGCAACGCGACCACCGAGGTCGTCATCGTGGCCGACGGCGCCATCCTCGGCGCTGGGCGCGCGCCGACCCGCGGCCGGAAGGGGTCGCCGGACTCCCTGCGCGGCGCCGCCGCCGTGGTACGCCGGGTCGCCCGCCAGACGGGCGCGGTCGTCGACGAGGCGCGGATCGCGCCGCTGCGCCCGGTCGAAACGTCCGTGCGCACCGTCCCGGACGTGCCGCCGCCGACCGGCCGGGTCCGCGTCCTCGGGGCAGGCGTCGCCACGCCGGGCGGCGTGGGCGCCTGCGTTGGCGTACCGCTCCTGCTCGGGAATCGCGCCGGGACTTGCGGTCAGGCCGGCCCGGTCATCGTGGTGGTGCCGCCGGAAACGCGCTACGACCTGGCGGCGGCCGGCATTCGCGGACTGCTCGCGGCGGGGACGCGGGTCGGCGCCGTGCTCGTCGCGAGCGACGAGGCGGTGCTCGTCGCCAACCGGCTGCCCGCCGGAAAAGGCCGCGTCCCGGTCATCGACCAGGTGGACCCAGCCGCCGCGGCGTCCTGCACGCTGCTCGCGGTCGAGGTGCGCCCGCCCGGTCACCCCCTGACGACGCTGGCCGACCCGGTGGCACTGGCCGCGGCGTTCGGCTTGGGTGAGCGCGATGCTGGTGACGCCGCTACGATCAGCCGTTCCCTGCTCGACTACTCCAACGCGGTGGTGGGGCTGACCCCGGACGCGAGGCCGGCCTCGCACCCCGCCCCCGACCCGGACTCGTCGCCGTGGCGGGACGCTGACCTGGACGACATCTTCACCGTGGACCTCGCCGCCGTCTGGGAGGCCGCAACCGCCAGACGGGGGAGCCTGGGCCGCGCGTTCCTGGTCGCCGGCCTGCACCGGCAGCCGCCAGACGCCGGGTCGGCCGCGACGGAGCTGGCAAGCCTGCTCGGCATTCCGGTCACCTCTCCGCTAACCGAGCCGGCCGCCGCCCGGCTGGGCGCGGCCACGACACCCGGCCTACTGCCCGGTGCGGTGGTCGCCGACATCGGGTCGGGCACCATCGACGCGATCGCGGCCGACGGCCGCGAGGCGGTCGTCGCCGGGGCCGGGGAACTGCTCACGGTCGCGGTCGCCGAGGCCCTCGGCGTTCCGCGCGCGGCGGCCGACTGGATCAAGCGCGGCCCGTGCGTCCGGGTCGACGCCGGCCAGCGATATGAGGCCGAGGACGGCGGCCGGGGCTTCCTGGACGTACCCGCGCCCGCGGCCGCCGCCGGGATGCTCGCGGTCCCCGGCCCCGGCGGCCTCGTGCCGTTCGCGGGCCGCGCCGGCCGGCCGCACACTCCGTCGGAGTGGCGCGCGATCCGCCTCCGCCTCAAGCAGGCCGTGTTCGCCGCCAGCCTGCAGCGGGCCCTGACCGCGCTTGACGAGCCCGGCCCGCGGTTCGCGTCGGGTAGCCCGGCCCAGCTCCTGCTGGTCGGCGGCCCGGCCGCCGACGACGAGCTCGTCGGCGTCCTCACCCGCTCCCTGCCCGTCGCGTTCACGATCGGCCGCGGCAACCTCGGCGCGACCCGAGGTGGCGTGGCCCTGGGCCACCGCTACGCGGTAGCCCTCGGCCTAGCCCTCGCCTAACCGGTTCAATCGCCGCCAACGTAGGCACGGACGTCAGCGACGCTCCACCAGTTGTTGGGGTCCGCCGCAGTGAGGGTTATGCGAACGTATTGGATAGCGTTGCCCGGCAAGTCGATGGTGGTGAACTGGCCGGTTCCTTGTCCGTCAGGCAGGACCGTATTCCAGACCGTCCCGTTGGTGCTGGTTTGCACGGCGTAGCCGCGCGGGTAGTCGCCGGTGGACGCGCCGGTGTCGAAGACGACTTGCCGGGCGCGGATGGCGGTGCCGAAGTCGACTTGCAGGTACTGGCCGGGAGCCTGGCCTTCACCGGTTGAATAGCGGGTGCTGGCGTCGCCGTCGACGGCGTTGGCCGCGACGTCACCCGAGCAGCAAGGGTCGGCAGGCCCACTGGGGCCGCCGGTAGCGGTCCAGCCTGCGGGGTTGACCTGCCTCAGTGAATGCTGCCCGAGATCGCCTTTCCAGACGAAGGTGGCCAGCGAGTCGCCGGGCAGCGTGTAGGTAAACCGCTGCTGGCCTTCCTGGACGGCAAATGCCTGCGCGTTGTCGTTCTCGTTGTGCGCGACCAGCACGGTCGAGCCATCCGGGTTCCGGAACGCGACGTCCATAACCTCGCCATTCCATCCAGTGGTGCCGAACGAGGTGCTGGCGATGCGCACGGCGCCCGGCTGGACGAACCTGGACAGCTGCCCAAGCGCGTAGTACTCGGCGTCAGGAGTGACCGTATCTCCCGGGCCGACGGTAACGATTCCGGTGCAGGTGCCGCATCCCCCGACGTGCGGTCCGCCAGTCGGATCGAGGGCCAGGTTCCAGTTGATGACGGTGCTCGACCAGTTGCGGGTGGAGCCGATCTCCAGGTTCCTGGAATGCCACTTGAGCGTGTCGGAGAAGGTGTCCGCAGGATCGGCGGACTGGGTGCCCGAGCACTCGTCCATGAAGATCTGCAGTTTCGGGTACTCGTCGTGAAACGCCGTCATCGCGCTGGGGTCGCCGTAGTAGCAGTGGAACGCGACACCGGATATCCATTTGGCCGCCGGGGTGGCCAGAACCTGTTGCGGGTAGTCATTGATGTCGCCGACCTCGTCCGGCGGGGTGGAGGCGATGTCGTTGGGGTGCTCCTGCCAGTTGTGGTCGTAGCCGAAAATCTCGGTCCTCAGGTGGGCAGCCTGGAGCATCGGGCCCAGGTCCTCGATGACCGCGGCCTCTTGCCAGGAAGGCATGTCTGTTCCCGGATAACCGGAGGGGGCGCGGTTCTGCGGCTCGTTCTGCACGGTGATCGCGTTGACGGTGACTCCGCTGGCCTGGTAGGCCTCGATGAACTTCAGCAGGTACAGGGCGTAGGAGCGGTAGACGCGGGGATCATCGGTCAGCCGGCCGCCGATCAGGGTGCCGGTGGTCTTCATCCACGCGGGCGGACTCCACGGCGAGGCGATGATCTGCAGCCGGGGATTGAGAGCCTTCGCCTCGCGCAGCAACGGCAGGATCTGCGCCTGATCGTGGGCGACAGTGAAGTGCCGCATCTCGTAGTCGGTCTGCCCGGCAGGCACGTCGTCGTAGGTGTACGCGACCGTGGCGACCATGTCCGAGCCGCCGATCGGCTGGCGCAGGTAGTCCAGGCCATCGCCAGTCGTGGGGCTGAAGAGTGACGCCATGACCTGAGCACGCTGGGCGGGGGGCAGCGTGTAGAGGACCGTCGCCGACGAATCGGTGATGGCACCGCCGAATCCCTGCATCGTCTGGTAGGTCAGGGTGGGATCGACCACCACGGTCGGGGCGTTGCTCGGAGCCGTGGAGAAGCCGACCGTGCCGAGATCGCTCAGCTTGTCAGCGCCGTCCGCGGTGGTGATCCAGACGTGGGCGGAGGCCGCCGCCGGCACCGGCGCGGCCGTGGCCGGCGCGTTCAGTCCGGCCGCGCCGATCGCGGCGACGACCACGCCGGCCGCGAGCAGACTTGCCTTGCGCGGTGTGAACAGCCGGCGTCGCCCGGGCCGCCGCAGAGGTCTCACTGGTCGCTGCATGAGATTCGAGCCTCCGTTCATCTAATGCCTTAGGACTGCGGAACGAGCCGGAATGTCTGGGCGGTGTCACCGGCCGTGCAGGCCCACTGCTGGAGCTGCGTGCCGTTGCTGGTCGAGCGGTTGGTGACGTCCAGGCATTCGTTGCCGCTGTTGCGGGCGGTGAAGGTGTAACTGCCGTCGGATTGCAGCGTGGGCAGCCACTGCTGGTTGGTGCCGCCAGTAGCGCTCCACAGCTGGATCGGGGTCCCGTTGCCAGTGGCGGACGGCCCGCCCGTGACGTCCCATGCCTCACTGGGGGCGTTGCGGGTGACGACCTGGTAGTAGCCGCCGCTGGTGGGCTGGAACTGCCACTCCTGGTTAGCGCTGCCGGCGGAGCACGCCCACTGCTGCACGGCGGTGCCATTGGCGGTGCCGCCGCCGGTGTCGTCTACGCAGTCGCCGCTGTTGCTGTTCTGTACCTCGTACCAGGTGCTCGAGCTGATGCCGCCGCCGGTGCTGGTCGAGCCGGGGGTCCAGGTGAAGGTGGCCACGGCCTTGGCGGGCAGCGTGTAGCTGAAGTACTGGCCGTTCTCGTCGACGTTGAAGGTGTGCGCGTTCGACGTGTCGGCGTTCAGCACGATCAGCGCGTTGGAGCCGTCGGGGTTCTTGAAGGCCACGTCCTCGAGGTTGCCCGAGCCGAAGGTGTTGGAGTCGATCCGCACCGCCCCTGGCTTGACGAACTTACTCGCCTGGCCGAGCACGTAGTACTCGGCGTTGTAGGTCGCGGTGCCGGCGGAGTTGTCGACCGTCACCACTCCGGTGCAGGTGGTGCAGTTCATGCTGGGGCCGCCACTGGGGTTCAGGGCCATGTTCCAGGTAGCGACGGTCTTAGCCCAGTTCCGGGTGGCGCCGATGATCAGGTTCTCGGTCTGCCAGTCCAGGGAGTCGGCAAAGGTATTGGCCGGGTTGGACGACTGGGTCCCGGAACATTCGGTGAAGTAGGTGTCCTTGTTCGGGAAGGCGTTATGCACCGTGGTCTGGGCGCTGGGGTCGCCCGCGTAACAGTGCCACGCGACGCCGGCCGTGTAGGGGCCGGCGGCTGAGTTACCCAGGACCGTTTCCGGGAAGCTCGTGTCGTTCCAGTTGTGGTCGTAGGCGATGATCTTGGTGCTGAGCCCGGCCTTCTGCAGGTCTGGTCCCAGGTTGCTGCCGATGAAGCTGGCCTCCTGGGCCGCGGTGAAGGTAGAGCCCGGGTAGTTCGACGGGGAGTACTCCGGCTCGTTCTGGGCCGTGATCAGCGAGATCGGCACGCCCGCGGCGTCATAGGCCTGGACGAACTTGGTGAGGTAGTCGGCGAACACCTGGTAGTCGGCGCTGTTGAGGGACCCGCCGATCATCGAGCCGCTCGACTTCATCCACCCCGGCGGGCTCCACGGGGTGGCCATGATGGTGACGTTCGGGTTGAGGCTCAGCGCCTGCTGGAGCACCGGCAGGATGTAGGCGTTGTCGTGCGCGATGGAGAAGTGCGCCAGCGCGGGATCGGTCTGGCCGGACGGCAGGTCGTCATAGCTGAACAACGACTGCGAGAAGTCCGACGCCCCGATCGGCTGCCTAAGGAAATCGAGGCCGATGCCGCTCGTGGGGCTGAACAGCTTCGTCATGATCTGGCTGCGCAGCGGGGAGTTGGCGACCAGCCAGGCCGAGGAGTCGGTAAACGACGCGCCGAATCCGGTCATGGACTGGTATGTAGCGGCCGGGTTAACCGTGATTGTCTGGCTCGCGGACCCGTTGCCGGCGTTGAACGTCGCACCCGCCTGCGGAGCCAGGAGCTGGCTCTGGTTGGCGGTGGTCTCCCAGACGGAAACCGCCGGCCCGGACGCGGCGTGCGCGGCGCCGGGACTCGGCCCGGCAATTGCCCCCGCGGCGATGAGCGCCACCGCGCCCAGCAATGCCGCCAGGCCTTTGCTGCGGGACATCGTCGTCCTCCTGCCATGAAACACTATGTAACAGATTGGAACATTTGCGATACAATGATGAAAGCAGCCGGAAATAGGGCTGTCAATAAGCAAATACGCGGCTTGGCGGCGATCGGGCCGGACAGTTATGCTGCGGACGATGAAACAAAAACGTGTAACAAATGAGTAGACCGCGCAGCCAGCGCGTTACTGTCCGGGACCTCGCCGCGGAGACGGGCGTATCCATTGCCACCGTCTCGCGAGTCCTCAATAACCAGGCCCACGTGGCCCCGCACACGCGCGACCTAGTTGAGCGGGCCGTCGAGCGGCTCAGCACCCGGGCGCCCGGCCCGGTGACGTTCCCGGCTCACATGGCGCAGGGCTCCGTCTACCTGCGCTGCCCGTATCTGCTGACCGACTACTTCGGCCTCATCGTTTCGTCGATCGCCGAGACGCTGGAGCTGCACGGCAGGCCCCTGGTGCTCAACGCCGGAGAAGCCGCACAGCAGGCGGCGATCCTGCCCGCACTCGCATCCCGCCCCGGCATAAGCGGGGCCATCATCGTGTTGCCGCCGGAGCCCAGCGAGCAGCTCCTGGATCTGCGGGCGCGCGGCTTCCCGTTTGTGGTGGTGGATCCACGCGCCCCGATGCCCCGAGACATCGCGGCCGTGTCGGCGGCGCACCTCGCCGGAGCCCGCAGCATCACCAGGCACCTGGTCGGCCTGGGACACCGGCGCATCGGCGTGATCGCCGGCCCGCACAACTGGCTAGCGAGCGAAGCGCGCCTCGCCGGACACCGGTCGGCGCTGGCAGATGCCGGCGTGCTGCCGGACCCGGAGCTGGTGCGCAGCGGCGAGGCAACCACGCAGTTCGGCTATCACGCGGCCGGCGAACTGCTTGACCTGCCGCAGCGGCCAACCGCGCTGGCCGGGTTCAACGACAAGGTCGCCATTGGCGCGCTGGCGGCGGCCGCCCAGCGCGGATTGCGCGTACCGGAAGAGCTCTCCATCACCGGCTTCGACGACATCGACCTCGCTCAGGCCAGCCGTCCACAGCTCACGACCGTGCGTCAGCCACTGCAGGAGATGGGCCGCATCGCCGTCAGTCTTCTTATCCGGCTCATGGAGCGGCAGCGGCTCGACGCACTGCACGTTGAGCTGGCCACAGAACTGGTCGTGCGCGACTCCAGTGGCCCGGCTCCGCCAGGATAGACCTCTCGGACGCCTCGCCCGCACTACCTAGACGGCACCGGACCTGCCCTATCAGCACCAATTCAGCCCGCGGCCGGAAACGACGAGAATGCCGTTCAGGTATCGTGCGGTGCCAGGACAGATATTCCGGCGTCCGCGGCGGCCTTGGCGAGCCGGTCATCGTAAGTAAGCAAGGCCGTCAGCTCAGGGCCGAGTATGCGCGCTGTCGCCAGGTGGATCGCGTCCAGGGAGCGCAGCAGCCGGTCAGGCTCGACGATGGCGGAGCGGACGACATCCTCGTCGATCTGCACGTACTCGAAGGCGTCAAGCAGTCGCTGCGCGTCAGGGATCAGCGCCGGCCAGGTCCGCGCCACGGCGCGGCTGACCTCAATCCGCAGTAGGTCGGAACTGATCCAGCTGTCGCTGCGGTGCTCGCGGTAGAAGACGAGGAATGCTTCGGCATGCTCTTCGGCGGCCAGGAGCTTGAATGCGGCGCTGGTGTCCAGGTAATAGAGAGCCATGCCGGTCAGCGCCCGTCCTCTCGGTCCTCCAGCAGCGCGCTGCTCAGCGGATTCGGGTCTGCACCGGTCACCTGGTGCAGCCGCTGGGGCACGTAGCCGGGGTTCTTGGCGGGACGCAGGCGTCCTTCAGCCTCCAGCCGGGCAAGGATCGCCGGGCGTTCAGGACGCTCGAACGGCACTAGCCGAGCAACAGGCGTTCCGTGCTCGGTGACCTCGATCGTCTCGCCCCGGCGCACGCGGGCGATCACCTCGCTGGTGTGATGGCGCAACTCCCGCAGCCCGACTGACGGTTCTTCAAGGATCGACACGAGACCAATGTATCACAGTCATGTATAACAATGTGGCCCAAGCCAGCCAGAGCACCCGGATCCCGCCGCGGGCGGTATCAGTTCTCAGCTGTGGTGTCGGGTTCTCACGCGAGCTGTCGGTGAAGCCGTCGGTTTCTCATCGGATCTGTCGGTAGCAGCGGCGGGGGGCGCGGGTGGGACAGCCGGCCAGATCGGTCTTAATTGCTTGACGGGCCGGAGGCGTCGGCATCAGCATCGCGTTGTGGACTCCACGGCGCGGGCGAACAGGATGGCCTGGGAGGCGGCATCCCAGAAGCATGTTCGCGAGTACGGCGATCTCCTGGCGCAGGCGGCCTCCGGCTCCTCGCTCACCGGGACTGAGCGTGACCTTCTGCGGGAGGTGTTGCGCTGCTCGCCCAGGGTCGTGCACCTGCAGAGCGGTCACGGCCTGGATGATGTCGCCCTCGTGCAGGCGGGGGCGCGATCCGTGGTCGGAATCGACTACAGCCAGGTGGCCGTCCGCGCTGCACAGCGCCGCGCGGACGAGCTCGGCGCCGCCTGCCGCTACGTCGCCGCCGTGGTTCCCGGAGCACCGCTGGCCGACGCGAGCGCCGACCTGGTCTACACCGGGAAAGGAGCCCTGATCTGGATGCCCGACCTGACCCGGTGGGCTCGCGATGTCGCGCGCCTGCTCCGGCCCTCCGGTCACCTGTTCGTCTACGAAGCGCACCCTGCAGTGCCCTTGTGGACGTGGGACGAGGACCAGCCGCGGATCCGGGTGGACCGCAGTTACTTCGCCCGCAGCCATGTCAACGACACGTTCCCGGCCCGCGGGGCGGTGGAGTGGCAGTGGACCCTCGGCCAGGTCGTCAGCGCCGTGGCGGCGGCGGGCATGGAGATCCTGCACCTCGGTGAGTATCCGGAGCCATTCTGGCGTCCGGGCGGGGTCTCCGCGGCGGCATGGAGCGGGCGCCTGCCGAACTCCTTCGCGCTGCTCGCCCGGCGGACCCGGTTACAACAGCATCCCGAAAGCGCTCACCCGGTCACGGTGCTCCTGGTCGACGACCACCCGCTGGTACGGCAGGGACTGCACGCGGTGCTCAGCGCGGCCGACGGGATCACCGCCGCCTAGCCGCTACCTGTTCCTGGCGCGGGCGAGCAGGGTGATCATGTCGAAGAGCACCGTCGCGGCGGCGAGTGCCGTCACCTCAGCGTGGTCGTAGGCCGGGGCGACCTCCACCACATCGGCGCCGACGATGTGCAGGCCGGTCAGGCCGCGTAGCACGCGGAGCAGCTCCCGGCTGGTCAGCCCGCCGACTTCCGGGGTGCCGGTGCCAGGCGCGAAGGACGGGTCGAGCACGTCGATGTCGACCGACAGGTATACGGCCAGGTCTCCGGTGCGCTCGGTGATCGCCTCGATGGTGCCTGCGATGCCCAGGTCGTCGATGTCGCTGGCCCGGATGGTGCGAAACCCGAACCGCCTGTCGTCGGCAAGATCCGCGTGGCCGTAGACAGGGCCACGGATCCCGACGTGGATGGAGTGATCCTCCACAAGCAGGTTCTCCTCGAAGGCCCGGCGAAAGATCGTGCCGTGCGTGACGGGCGCGTCGAAGTAGGTGTCCCACGTGTCGAGGTGCGCGTCGAAGTGGACGAGCGCGACGGGGCCGTGCTCCCGGACGACCGAGCGGAGCATGGGCAATGCCACCGTGTGATCGCCGCCGATCGCGATGACCGTGCGCCCGCCGCGCATGAGATCGCTGGCGTGCGAGCCGATCTGCGCGATCGCGGAGTCGATGGAGAAGGGGGTGACCGGGACATCCCCGGCGTCGGCCACCTGGATCGCGGTCAGCGGCTCACAGTCGAGCTCCACATGGTGGCCTGGCCGCAGGTGCCTGGACGCCTGGCGGACGGCCGTCGGCCCGAACCGCGCGCCTGGCCGGTAGGAGGTGCCGCTGTCGAAGGGGATCCCGAGCACGGCGACGTCATAGTCGGTGACCCGGTCGATCTCGGGCAGCCGGGCGAAGGTCGCGGCACCGGCGAAGCGCGGCATGACCCGGCCGTCGACCGGCCCTATCACGGTGGTACTGCTGACCGGAGTGCTGCCATCAGTCATGAACGGTAACCCCCTTGTGATCCCGAACGGCAGCAGGCGCTGCAAGCATGGGCAAGCGCTGCCGGATTGTCGTCAGGCACGGGTTCTGGTGACTCCGCCGGTGGGCTGCAGCACCTGCCCGACGAACCCGGTGGACCCAGGACCGGCCAGGAAGGAGATGGCGGCGGCGATGTCGTCGGTCGTCGCGAGCCTGCGAACGGGGACCAGGTCGCGGTAGCGCTGGCGCATCTCCTCAAGTGAGATGCCCGCGTCCTTGGCGTCCACAAGCAGTTGCTCGGTGTCGATGAACGCGGGGGCGAGCGCGTTGGCCAGGATGCCGTCCGGTCCGAGCTCGCGGCCAAGTCCCTTGGTCAGCGCGATGAGCCCGGACTTAGACGCCGCGTAGGCGGTGGCGTTCTGGTGACCGATCACCCCCCAGCCGGAGGCGATGACGATGATGCGGCCGTGCCCGAGGACGCGCATGCCAGGAACCACCGCCTGGATGAGCCGGAAGTGCCCGGACAGGTTCACCTCGACCTGCCGCCACCACTGCGCCGGGTCGGCGTCGAGGAAGGGGCTCATCGCCATGGCGGCGGCGTTCGCCACCAGGACCTGCACAGGCCCGAGCGCCTCGGCTACCTTCGCCACCATCGCCGTGGCGGCGTCCGGGTCGGCGATGTCGCCAGGCACCGCGACGCCGCCGACCTGCTCGGCGAGTTCGCGCAGCCGTTCTTCGCCGGCGATGTCATTGACCGCGACCCGGTGGCCGTCGGCCGCCAAGCGCCGCGCGGCCACGCCGCCGACGCCGCCGGCGGCCCCCGTGACCAGCGCGACCATCGAGTCGCCCATGCTCAGATCACCGCCCCTGCGTTGGGCGAGAGCACTTCGCCGCAGTACATGGATCCTTCCGTGGCCAGGTAGCAGACGGTGCTTGCGACCTCCTGCGGTGTCACCAGGCGGCGCAGCGGCAGGGTTGCCAGGTAGCCGGGCTCGCGCCACAGCGAGTCCGGCGCGAGCAGCGGGGTGTCCGTCGGGCCCGGCGCGACGGCGTTCACCCGGATGCCGGTGTGGGCGACCTCCAGGGCCAGGGACTTCACCAGGCCAAGCACCGCGCCCTTGGCCGCGACGTAGTGCAGGTCGGTCGCGCTGCCGGCCAGCGCCAGTTCCGAGGAGATGGCGATCAGCCCGCCGGAGCCGCGCCTGAGCAGGTGCGGCAACGCGGCCTTGAACGCGTTCACAGTGCCGCCGAGTATGACCGCGAGCATCCGGTCCCACTGCGCACGGGTGATCACGGCGACGTCGATGCCCTCCTCGTAGTAGCCCGCCGCGGTGACCATGAGATCCAGCTGGCCGAACCGGTCCGCCGCGGCGTCGACCGCTGCCCGGACCAGGCCAGCGTCGGTCACGTCCAGGCGCACGGGCAGGTCGGTGTCGGACTCGTTCAGGTCGAGGCCGGCTGTCCGCCACCCTGCGGCCCGCAGCATCCGCGCGCAGGCGGCGCCGATGCCGCTGGCGGCCCCGGTGATGACCGCGACGGGGCCGTCCGTCACGCCGCCTCCTCCGCGCCGGTGACCTCGGCGGCAGGCGCCCCCGTCGCCGCGGTCACCGCGGCAACGCCAGGGAACACCCGCCAGCAGAGCACCCCGCCGATGATCCCGAGCACGCCAGTCATGATCAGGACGCCCCAGTTCAGGTACCAGTCGCTGTAGACGGCCCGGGGCCACACGAGGTTGACGATTTCCGCAGTGAGCCAGACGACGGCCACGCCGGTCATGATCCCGATCCACCGCTCGCCCCACGTGCCGGACAGGTCGATGCTCCGGCGCAGCCGCCGGTAGGCGAGGCCCGCGATCGGCATGTAGTAGGAGAGGATGAAGCCGAACGAGGCGAACGACACCAGCAGCGCGAACACCTTGGTCGTGCCGAAGAACACCAGCACGCACGCCACGACGAAGGTCAGGCCGATCGCGTACCTGGGCATGCCCTCCCGGCCGGAGAGCTTGCCGAGCAGCGCGCCGCCGGGAAGCGCCTTGTCGCGGGCGCTCGCCCAGATAGCGCGGCTGACCGCGGTTTGCACCGCGATCATGCTGGAGGTGAAGCCCACCACGAGCATGACGAGCGTGACCCGGCCGGCCGCCGAGCCAAAGCTGTGCTCAAGCGTGGTCGCGATCGGGTTGGTGTCCTTGCCCGACAGCACCGCTGGCATGTCGGGGATGGCCAGCACCAGGCCGACGGCCGCCAGGATGACCAGGACGCCGCCGAACGCCAGGGCATACATGACCGCCTTGGGCAGGGCGCGGTTGGCGTCGTGAACTTCCTCGCCGACCGACGCCGACGCCTCGAAGCCGATGAACGAGTAGGCGATATACGCGACCGGCAGCAGGAACGGGCCGATCAGCCAGTGGGCGCCGTGCGCGGTCCCGCCGCCGTTGAAGATCACCGACAGTGAGTTCACCCGGTGGAAAATAAGCAGCGCGATGCCGATGCCGATCGAGGCGACGAGCTCGCAGGCCAGGGCGATATAGATCAAGGTCTTGAGGGTCCGGCCGCCGAGCAGGTTCACCGCGGTGCCGCAGACCAGGAAGCCCACGGCGACCAGTTCCGTCGTCCGCTGGGCGGGCGCGTTGTCGCCGAAAGCACCGAGCAGGTACGGGGACGCGGCGAGTGCCAGGACGACGATCGCGAGGGTCAGGCCCCACATGTACGCCCAGCCGGTCAGCCAGCCGAAGCGGCGGCCGATCAGCTCCCTTGACCACGCGTACACGCTGCCCTGCAGCGGCCACCGCGACGCCAGGTTGCCGAAGACACCGCAGACGAACAGCTGGCCGACCAGGACAAGCGGGAACGCCCACAGGAAGGCCGGGCCCGCGGCGACGATGCCGATGGCGAACACTGTGTAAATACCGACGATCGGCGACAGGTCAGCGAAGGACAGCGCGAACGCGGACCGCAGGCCGAATTCCTTAACTGGCTGGCGGGTCAGCGGGCTGTCGTCAACGGGCACAGTTGTTTCTGTCACGGCGTGCGCTCCTTGGTTGTCACCCAATAGGCGTCAAGTGGAAGCTGGGGCTGCGGGCAGGACCTGGGCGACAACCCCAGCGACATCGTGTGCGCGGCGATCTGGCCAACCGTTGCGATCCACAGGCCAGGAAGTGCCTTCATCCGCTCGATCAGGGTGCTGAGGGCCTCGGCACGGGACGGCCGGCCGGTCAGGAAGGGATGACAGCACAGCGTGAAGACGGCCCCGAGACGATGCAGCGCCTGTAGTTCCAGAGTCCACATCTCGAGCGCCTTGGCCGGGCTCTCGATCACCCCGGAGCCGATCAGGCCGGGTAGGAAGGCGTACTGCTCCCAGTCGTCCAGGCTCCACGAGACCGGCACCTCGGCGAGCACCTGCCCGTCGCCGACGGACAGCGGGTACGGATGGTCAGCGTCCATCAAGCTCGAGTCGTACAGGAAGCCACGCTCGGCAAGCAGCGCAGGCGTGTGGTAGTTCATCTCCCACATGGGCGCCCGGTAGCCGACCGGACGCACCCCCGCCACGTCCCACAGGGCCTGAAGGCCGAGGTCGAGCATCGCTGCCTCAGTCTTCGCGTCCATCCCGATCGTGTTTTCGTGGAAGTAGCTGTGGTGGGCTATCTCGTGGCCAGCGTCGGCGATGGCGCGGACCACCGACGGGTAGCGGTGCGCGGTGTAGCCGGGAACGAAGAACGTCGCCTTCACGTCGTGCCGTTCGAGCAGCCCGAGGATCCGTGGCACCCCGACCAGCGGGCCGTAGGACTGGTGGCTCATCGGGGACATCCGGCTGATAGATGACGGGTCCGCGGTGAGCACCGCCGACTCGGCGTCGATGTCGAAGGTCAGGCAGGCGGCGGCCTGAATCCCCGCGGGCCAGGTGACTGGCGCTGCGGGAGTTGCGCTGCTTCTCATGTCCGTGTCAGGCACGCGGTCGTTTCCTTTCGCTAGGGAAAGGATCAACGTGGCGCTGATCGAGGTGAATGCGACTAGAGGCAAAGAGCGCGTGCATGATTCATACTGAAGTATGAGGAAAGCGTCCTGGCCTGGGATTATTTCGTATGTGTGAACGGAAATGACGATAACCGTTCGTGACCTCATTCGGCTGCCGCACCTGCGGTTCACGGTGGTAGCCGGGGAGGCTGGCCTCGATTACGAGGTGAGCTGGGTGCACACCTCTGACCTGCCGGAGCCATGGAAGTGGCACGGTGCCGGCGAACTGCTGCTCACCAACACGGTCGGCCTGCCCGCGGAGGAGGCTGAGCAGGTGCAGTTCGTCGAACGGCTCAGTGAGTGCGGTGCGAGCGGCCTGGGGATCGGACTGGGCCTGTCCGGCCCTTCGCTGCTCGCCGGCGCGCTGCGCCGCGCCGACGAGCTGGCGCTGCCGCTGCTGACCGTACCGTTGAGCACCCCCTTCACGGCCATCGTCCGCGCGGTCGCCGACGCGAACTCGCGCGAGGAGTCCAGGCAGTTGTGGCGGGTGTCCCGGCTGTACGAACTGCTGCGCACGTCCGTTGCGGCCGGCAGCTCAGGGCAGGAACTCTTCGGCAAGCTCGGTGAGGAGCTTGGCGTGCGGCTGTCGGTCGTGGACCCAGCGACCGGGCACTCGCTGTTCGGCGAAGGGGAATGCCGCTACGCGGCCCAGCTGGCCGCCGGCTACGTGACTCACGGCAATACGCTTCCTGCGATGCTCCCGCTGCGAAGCGCGGCCCCGCACGCTGAGCCGGGGGCGGTCGCCGCCGTCGCGGTCGCGATGCCAGGCGAGCATCCGACCGCGCTCGTCGTCGAGTTCACCGACGGCCAGCTCCCGAGCATGGTCCTGCTGCACCACGTCGCGGTAGGCGGTGCCCTGGAACTGGCCAGGCTCATGGAGTCACAGGAACGCCTGCAGCGGCTAGGCGCGAACACGCTGACACGGCTGCTCGACCGGCGTATTGACTCGCAGGCGGCGCAGCTCCAGCTGGCCGAGCTCGGGCTGGACCTGGCCAAGTGCGTACTCATCGCCGCTAGCGCCGCCGGGGACGGGACAGCGGCCCACCGCCGCCTCGCCGCGGCCCGCGTGCCCCACGCCCTGCTCCACCGGGACCACACCGTGTACTTGCTGCTGCCGGCCACGGCCCTGGACATGGCTACGGCCGCCGAGATCTGGCCAAGCCCCGGTGGCGGCACGGGCCGCCTCGGGGTGAGCGACCGGATCACGGCCCCGAGCCGGGTGGCGGACGCGGCGCAGGAGGCCCGCTGGGCCCTTGCGGTCGCCAGCGCAAACGGCCAGCGGGCGGCCCACTACGGGGACGAGTCGATGACCTTGCCGCCCCGTACCCCGGCCGAGGCACGGGTCCTGGTGTCCAGGATCCTGGCCCCGCTGATCAGGCACGATGCCGGGCACAGCACCGACTACGTCGCCACCTTGCAGGCGTTCCTGAGGACCGACCGCTCATGGCGGGACGCCGCGGCGGAACTGCACATCCACCGGCAGACCCTCGGCTACCGGCTGCGGAAGATCGAGCAGCTCACCGGCCGGGGAGTCACCAGGACCGACCACATCGCGCAGTGGTGGCTGGCCCTGCGCGCTAGAGACCTGCTCGCGGGCCAGCCCGGAGACCGGTGACGCACAGCCGGGGGGCATGCCGAGCGATTATGTGACCTGGAGCAGGGCGCGGCAATGCGGTCGTCGCCGAGTTCCTGAACTGCCTCCTCACCGGGTGGTGTGGGCGCCCCCGTTAACGTGCAGCGTTTGGCCGGTGATGTGGCGCGCGCCGTCGGAGGCGATGAACCATGCGGTCTCAGCGATGTCGCCGGGCTGCCCGGCGCGGCCGTCGTGGGTGGCGCCTATCAGGGCAGCCCGCCGCTGCTCGGTGAGCCTCCCGTGGAAGAAGCCAGTCCCGGCGATGTAGCCGGGTGAGATCGCGTTGGCGGTCAGGCCCCTGGGGCCGACGTCGGCGGACAGCCCGGCGGTCCACGCTGCCAGGGCTGCCTTCGCCGCGCCGTAGGAGGTTGAGGCGTACTCGGCGCCGATGGAGCTGACGTTGATGATCGAGCCGCCCGCCCGCAGCTTGCCGAGAACGGCGGTAGTGGTGAGAACCGCGCTGATCAGGTTGGCGTCGAGGTTCGCCCGCCATGCGGCGGCCACCTGTTCGAGGTCGGCCGCCTGCCCGCCGGGCCGGGTGAAATCGGTGTTCCCGCCTGCCATGTTGACCAGTACGTCCAGGTCGGGGCCGAGTTCGCTGGCCATGCGCGCCAACTGGTCCGGGTCGGTCGCGTCACAGGCGATCGCCAGCGCGCCGATCTCCGCGGCCGTGCTGGCGAGCCGACTGGAGTTCCGCCCGGTGATGACCACGGCATCGCCGCCGTCCCGGAATCGGGCGGCCACGGCGCTGCCCAGGCCGCTTCCGCCGCCGGTGACAAGCACGATACGCTCCACGGCTACTCCCTTCGCAGCTATGTTTAGCTCTAAACGTAGCGAGAGGGGCGGATGGTGTCCAACGATTCCGGCGATGACGGCTATCCGGTCGGACCGGCCGCCAGCTGGCCCGCGGCTGATATCGCGGCATCGTGGCGGCGGGAGCTGCCCGGCGTGCGCACCGGATCCATCGAGATCATCACGCCCGTGTGGCGGATCGCGAAGATGCTTGCCGACGACCGGCGGCGCACCCTCGCCGGCCTCGGAGTCGACCCGTCCACCCTGGACCTGCTCAGCGTCATCCGGCGGGCCGGGCCGCCTTACGAGCTGAGCACCCGGGAGATCAGCCGCCGGACGCTGATTACCCCCGGCGCGGTCTCGCAGCGCGTCGCCCGCGCCGAGCAGGCCGGGCTGGTGGCAAGGGCGCCGTCGTCCGCGTCGCGCCGCGCGGTCTCCGTCAAGCTAACCGAGGCTGGCCATGCCCTCATCCAGGCCACCGTGCGCCAGCTGCTTGATCATGAGGCGGACCTGATCAGCGCGCTCACGGCCGCTGAGCGGACGGCCCTCACCAGCCTCCTCGCCAAACTCGAGAAGGCACTCACCGGGTTACCCACCATCCGCTGGATCTGGTTGGTCCCCTCGCAGATCTGGGTGATCGTGGACCAATGGGCAGTTTTCGCAGGTAGATCGTGTGTCGGCTGGCACGGGTCAGCACGGATTCAGCACCATCCGGGCGCGACGCTATAGCGGACGTTCCGGGCCGCCCGAGTGATCCCGGCGTGGCACCCGGTGTACGGCTTGCGGGTGCGGAGCATCCCCCGGGACTGACTGGGCAGCACCTTGCCGCTCCCGTGGATGGTGGGGCTGATGTTCGTGTACTCGAACGGACGCCGGCGCATTGACTGCTCAGCCGGTCATGTGGTTTGGTTATGTAACTAGTTACAGTTACTAGTTACATTTGCGGGCGCGACCGTCAGGAAGAAGTTCGTCAGCGGAGGCGGAACTACCCATGGCTAAGCACGTTGTTGTCATCGGCGCGGGGCTCTACGGCGCGGTGGTGACCGCCGAGCTGGCGCGGCGCGGTGCCCGCGTCACGGTGCTCGATTCGGGTGCGCCGGCGGGCGGCACCTCAGGCTCGACCTTCTCCTGGGTCAACTCGTGCGGCAAGCAGCCACGGGCCTATCACGATCTCAGCGTTGCCGCGATGGAGGCGCATCAGCGGCTAGCCCGGGACATGCCCGGTAGCGACTGGTACCACGGGGGCGGAAATCTGGAGTGGGGCTGCAGCGATGCCGAACGCAGGCAACTGCGCTGGAAAGCCGACTCGGTTCTCGCCTACGGCTACGAGGTCCGCTGGCTCACCCGCGCGGAGGCGCTGCGCCTCGAGCCCGATATGAATCCCGCCGAACTGCCTGCCGACGAGATCGCCTACTTCCCGGCCGAGGGCTGGATCGAGCCAGTCCGGCTGATCGGCAGCCTGCTGTCCACGGCGGGAGCTGAGCGGGTCTGGGGTGACGGGGTCACGGGCATCGACGTGTCCGGCGGCCTTGCGCGTTCTGTCCGGCTAGCCTCGGGGCGGCGGCTGCCCGCCGATGCGGTCGTGAACTGCGCCGGGCCTAGGGCAGCCGACGTGGCGCAGTTCGCCGGGCTTGACCTGCCCATGCGCAACACCCGCGGTGTCCTCATCTACACCTCTCCAGTCGCGGTCTCGGTGTCCCGGGTGATCCACGCGCCGGATGTCCATCTGCGGCCCGACGGCGCCGGGCGGCTCCTGCTGCACACGCATGGCATCGATGACGCGGCGCACGCCTCGGACGACGGCGGGATCAGCGTCGATCAGGCCGCGGTCGCCGTGGTGGTGGAAGCGGGCCGCGTGCTCTACCCCGCACTCCACGCGGCGAGCGTGGAGAGCGTGCGGGTAGGCGTGCGGCCGATCCCCGGTGACGGCCTGCCCGTGCTGGGCCGGGCGCCCGCGCTGCCGAACTTCTACTTCGCCGTATCGCACAGCGGCGCGACGCTCTGCGTGCACGCCGGCGCGCTCGTCGCCGCCGAGGTGCTGGGCGAAGACCACTCGCGGGAACTGGCCGCGTTCCGCTTCGGACGATTCTGAGGGAGGCGCGATGCGTACCGCAGTTCTGCACGGCTGCGACCTCGTCGACGGTACCGGGGGGGCGCCGCAGCGCGGGGTCGACATCGTCATCACAGGAGACACGATCCGTGAGATCGTGCCCGCCAGGCCCACGGAAACTTACAGCAGAGCCGATGAGATCGTTGAGGCCGCAGGCACCCTAGCCATTCCCGGCTTGATCAACAACCATACCCATGGCACGGCCTACGGGCCGCTCTTCCCCAGCGGCCATGAGGGGCTAGCGCACGAGCAGGTGCGCGCCAACCTGGACCGGCACCTGCTGGAGGGCACGACCACCGTCCTCTGCGTTGACGGCTTCGTCACCGCTGAGGCCCTGGCGCGGACCAATGATGATCACCCCGTCAGGGTCAAACTGGCATCCTGCAATACGCCGGCCTGCCTGCGGGCGGCGTCGATCGCGGACGGCAGCGGGCTCACCGATGAGGCCCGCGCGTTCACCGCGCGCCAGGCGGTCGGCGCGGGAGCGGTCGCCCTCGGCGAGATCGGGGCCGGGCACACCCTCGGCGGCGGCGGGGCGAGCTACATGTACATCCCGGCCGAAGTGGCCAAGCGCACGGGTGTGACGATCACGCCCAGGCAGTCGGACGCGCTCAAGGTCGCGGTGCTCGGCCGGCACATCTCCGCTTCGTCTTTCGACCGGGACGCGGCCGAGGAGGCGCTGGCAGCCGCCGGGCTGGCCGGCAGGCTCTCCGCCGGGGAGATCCGCGAGATCGTCTCGGGGATCATCCTGCCCGCTTTCGACATCGCCCTGGACGGGCTCGCCGAGGCCGCCGATCACGCGCGCCTGGCCGGCGTACCAGTGCTGGTGCATAACGCGGCCGCGTCGATGAGGCAGGTCGCTGCGATAGCCGGGACTGACGTGCAGCTCATCGCCGGGCACTCCAACCATTCGAGCTTCGAGCTGCGCGAGGCACTGCAACACGCCGAGCGGCTCAAGGAACTGGGTGCGATCATCGACGTTTCCACCCTCGACACATTCGGCGCGCAGCGGCTGACCAGCGGCCCGGAGCTGTTCTACGCGATGTTGAAGGGCGGGCTCGCCGACACGATTTCGACTGACTACGCGGGCGGCTACCACGACGCTATCCTGCTGGCCATCGACCGCGCCACGAAGGCCGACGTGACCGGCCTGTCGGCCGCGATCGCCATGGCCACCGCCAATGTCGCCGACGCCATCCCCGACGTGGCGCCGCGACGGGGCCGTCTCAGTCCGGGGGCGGTCGCCGACATCGTGCTGACCGACCCGGCGGATCTGCCGCGTGTGCGCATGGTGATCATCGGCGGTGAGACCGTTGTGCGAGACGGCGCGCGTGTCACAGCCTGACCGACGCGGCGGGAAGGGGCGGCAGTGAAGCGGGCAACTATCGGCGACGTCGCGGCCGAGGCCAGAGTATCCGTGGCGACGGTTTCGCGGGTGCTCAACGGCGGCGCCGTCAGGCAGTCGACCGCGGCCAGGGTGCGGGAGGCCGCCAGCCGGCTGGAGTACACGCCGAACGCGCTGACGAAGAGCATCTTCGCCGGCCGGTCCAGCACGATCGGGGTGGTCATCGACGACCTGCGCAGCCCGTTCTACCTGGACCTGATGCGCGGGATCGACGAGGTAGCCGGCGCCAATGGCAGCCTTGTCATGTTCGCCAGCACGTTCCAGCATGACAGCCGCGAGGCCGCACAGGTCCAGGCGATGGACGAGCAGCGGGTGCGTGGCCTGATCGTCACCGCCGGCGAGAGCACCGATGACAGGATGCGCAGGATGGCCGCGGGAGGAACCCCGTGCGTCATCGTCGCGCGGCCGGTGCTGGACCCCACGCCCGGCCTACACTCGGTCGCCCTGGACAACACCGCGGCCGGCCGGCTGATAGCGGAGCACCTGACCTCGTGCGGGCGGCGATCGGTGGGCGTGATCACCTCCAGAGGGCGGCCGTCCCAGCTTGACCGCACCAGGGGACTGCGGCAAGGGCTCGCCGAGGCCGGCCTTCCGCTGCCAGGGGGAGCCGTAATCAGCGTTGAAGGCAACGAGCAAGCCAGGGATGCCGTGGACGCACTGCTTGGACGTCACGCTCCTCCGGACGTGATCGTCTGCCTCACCGGCCGGCGCACAGTCGCGGTCCACTCCGCACTGGCCAGCCGAGGGCTGGCGATCCCGGGCGACATCGGGTTCCTGACCATGGACGACTTCTCCTGGGCCCCCGCCCTCGGCATCACGGTCATCGCGCAGCCGGCGTACCTGATGGGGCAGAAGGCAGCCGAGCTGATCGTCGAAAACCCTGGGCGGCCGGCCCGCCTGACGTTCGAACCGCGGCTCATCGCCCGCACCTCCTGCGGCGAGAACGGGTGAATCGGTGATCAACCGTTATCTCGCCCTTGCATTGATGGTGATTAGTCTTTGCGCCGCCTGTTCGGGAGGCGCGCCCGCTGTTCCGCCCCAAGCCATTGTGCCGCCAAGTACCAGCCCGCCCGCAGCTGTGAGTACTCCTGTCAGCGCCCCGTCACCCGCGCTGACCAGCAGCCCGGTCAGCAGCGATCCACAGCAGCTCGAACAACAATTCTCGGGGTTGGGGTATGCGGTGACGTGCGGGGGAATAGCGTCCGCCGGTGCCGCGCCCTATGCGGGCCCGGCACCCCACCCGGTCGACTTCGAGGGCGACAACAACTTTTCCGCGACGCCCCGTGACTACCACGACTTGCAAGACGCCGGCTTGGACGGAGGTGACATGGACGTCTTCGAACTTAACGGGGTCCTCAACTCATCATCGGCCGACGCTAGCATCGAGCCGGCCAGCTGGGTTCCGGCCAGCGCGGCCCGGGTGCAGTTGGTCGCCTGCGTCACGATGGACACCAGCACGACCACAGTGGGCTCGTGCCCGTACACGGGCAAGCGCGCGACCCTGGAGGCGGCCCAGTACACGCTGACGCTGTATGTGGCCCGGACCGGCCGGAAGCTGGCCGGGCCCGTAACCCTCCAGGGCAACGACAAGACCTGTCCCGCCCTCGCCACTAGTTACGGATCATCCTTGACGGTTTACGCCTCGCTCGGCCTGAATCAGGTCGAGGCGATAATCGGTACGTACGTGCCTTGATGTCATCGCGGCGGGTGATGCCGATCGGCTTGCCGCCGAAGGCCGGGTCCA
>Ga0265338_10000604_pt1 | contig 63073 bp, 49 predicted proteins | sample 42126metaG_FD_193579 | JGI IMG/M metagenome (GOLD analysis project Ga0265338, IMG submission 193579) | Rhizosphere microbial communities from Carex aquatilis grown in University of Washington, Seatle, WA, United States - 4-21-26 metaG | ecosystem: Host-associated > Plants > Roots > Rhizosphere...
TCATGGCTGGTGCTTTGGGTGGAACTTACCTGCCAGATTGCAAAAGTTGCCGCCGGATGTCACGTACCATGCAAACAAATCAGGCCGATGCGTCACCTGCGACATATTATCCGGCCGGTCTCGGGTCGGGAGCCGGTTCGGCGGCCCGGTGGCTGGCAATCCATTCAGCCACCAGCCGGTAACCGACAGCCAGCAGCGTCGGCCCGAGAAAAACCCCGATGAACCCAAAGGTCAATGCGCCGCCGACCACGCCAAAGAAAATCAGGATGAACGGCAGGTCGCTGCCCTGGCTGATGAGCCACGGCTTGACGAAATTGTCGATGTTGGCGACGCCCACGCCCCAGATGAGCAGGAAGATGCCCCAGCCGGTCAGGCCTTGATGAAACAGCCAGAGGGCGGCGGGAATCCAGATCAACCCGGTGCCCACCACCGGTATCACGGAGGCGAAAAAAGTCAGCAGGGCCAGCAGCATGGCCCCCGGGACACCGGCGATGAGCAGGCCGATGCCAGTCATGATCGCCTGCAGGAGCGCGGTGCCCAGGATGCCGTACACGACCCCGCGCACCGTTTTGCCGGCCACGGTCAGGAGATGGCTGCCCCGTTCGCCGGCGATGCGATCCACCGCCGTGGTCAAAAGTCCGCCGACGGCAGGGCCATCGCGGAACAGGAAAAACGCAACGAAAATGCTCATGGCGAGCTGGAGGAGACCACCTCCCAGCGCCAGACCGCCCCTGAGCAGCCACGCGCTCGCCGGTTCAATGATGCGTTGGGCTTCCGTCCAGAGCTTGGAGCTGTCCGCCGCCAGGCTTTGCCAGTAATCCGTCGCTTGTTGTCCGACCACCGGCACCCTGGCCAGCCATTCGGGCGGGGCGGGCGGTCCGTTTTCGATCCAATGTTTGGTGGCGTCGGTGAGCTGACTGACGTTGTCGGCGAGCGTGGTGCCGACGATGACGAAGGGCAGAAGGATGATGAGGATCATGCCCAGTGTCATGGCGAGGGCGGCCAGCGTGCTGCGGTTCCCGAGCCAGCCCAGCACGCGGCGGTAGACGGGCCAGCTTGAAACGCAGAGCACCACCGCCCAGAGCAGCGCGGACATGAACGGCCGCAGGACGACCAGGCAGCCAACCAGCAGGACGAGCAGGAGGATCCAGCCCAGGTTTTGTTCCAGTTTCGAGCGCAGTTGATTCATATGCTTTGCTGCGGATTTTCTTTTTTCAAATCGGCCAGGGCATCAGCCAGCGAGGTCTCACGATGGATGGGCCCGACCAGTTTGTCCAGCCCTTCGGCCCGCAGGATGTCCCGCTGGGTGGCGTGGGCCTCGACGACGAGCAGTTCGATGCCCATCGTCTTCAGCTCGTCGAACAGGCGGGCGAGCATGCGCACCCCGGCGAGGTCCAGGTACGGGGAATTGGAAAGATCACAGACCACCACGTGCAGGCCGTCGCGCTGGCTGCGCACCCGCTCCAGCACCGTGCGTTGGACGTGTTCCGTATTGAAATAAAGCAGCGGGGCTTCGACCCGGAAAATGAGCGCGCCGGGGACCGGCTCGTTGTCCGGATGCCGGGCGAGATCGGAAAAGCGGCTGGTGCCGGGGATGCGGCCGAGGAAGGCGACGTGGGGTGTGGCCGACCGTTGCAACAACATGACCAGTGAAGCGACGACGGCGAAGATGACGCCGTCGAGGATGCCGAGCAGGAGCACACCCACGAGCGCCGTCATGGCGGCGGCAAAATCGAAGCGGCTGACCCGGAACAGGTGGCGGAAGGCCCGGACATCAATCAGTCCCAGCACGGCTACCAACACCACCGCGGCGAGCACGGTGTTGGGCAGGTTGCGGAACAATCCGGTGAGGAAGAGCAACACCAGTCCGAGCGTGACCGAGGCAAACACGAGCGCGAGCGGCGTGCGGGCGCCGGCCTTCTCGTTTACGGCGCTTTGGGAAAGTCCGCCCGCCGAGGGATAACCTTGAAACATTCCGGCGAGCAGGTTGGCCGCGCCCAGCCCGAGCAATTCCTGCCGCGCATCCACCTCGTAGTGACATTTGAGGGCAAACGTGCGCGCCGCTGAGATGCTTTCGATGTAGGAGAGCAGGAAGCACGCGAAGGCCAGGTTCAACAGCTGGCGCCACGTGCCGAGGTCCACGCTGTGCAGGTCAAAATGCCGGAGCGCCAGCGACGGGAGGCCGGCCGGGAGTTGTCCGACCACATTGACGCCGTATTGCGACAGTCCCAGCAAAGGCACGGCCACCAGGGAAATGATGACCACGGCCAGCGCAACCGGCCGGCCGGCCAGCCATTTGTCGCCGCCGCGCAACAACGCGACGGCAATCAATCCCACCGCGAGCACCACGAGGTTGGTATCGCCCAGTTGCCGGACGATCAGCCCGAGGCTCTGGAAGAAATTCTGTCCCCCGCCCGGCACGCCGAACAGCTTGGGCAATTGCGTCACCATGATGGACAGGGCGGCGCCGGCCTTGAAACCGGTGAGGATGCTTTCGGAGATGAAATTGACGATGACGCTGAGCCGCAGCAGCCAGGCGAGCACGAACAGGCCGGCGGTCAGCAGCGTGGCCAGCGCCGCGAGCGACAGCAACCGGTCGGGGTCGTTGCCGGCCATTTGCCCGATGGTGACGCCGAAAACGAGCGAGATGGCCGAAGTGGGGCCGAAGGCCAGCTGCCGCGACGACCCGAAAAGTGCGTAGCCCAATCCGCCGACGAGATAACAATAGAGACCGACCTGGGGCGGCAATCCGGCCAGCTCGGCGTAGGCGAGCGAGACGGGGATGGCATAAGCCGCCAGCGTGAACCCGGCAACCAGGTCGGGTCCCAGCCACTTCGACTGGTACCCAGCCAGCCACTGGGCCGGCGGAAAAAGCGTCTGCCATCGCGCATTCATTTCCTGATTTGCCAAAGACCCATGGGGCAAAGGCTAAAGGCTAAAGGCTGAAGGCTAAAGTTTTAATTTCCTACAAACAAACCGGGATGCCGGTGTTACACGATTTCAGCGTTTTTATAGTGGCAGCGTAGCGCCTTCAGGCACGATAATTCCTGAAAAGTTTGTGCGCATACTATCCTACATTTTCATGGCCATCGGCTTTTTAACGCTGGCGTGGAATGGCTATGACGAATTCCAGGGCAGCACCAGCGTGCCAGCAACCTATAGCGGCCGATATTCCTTTGCGTCTTCGGACTCGTCTCAAGGCATCGTGATAAAAAAAGTCGACCCTGAGGCTTTCCGCAACGCGATGATTTACCATTGGGTCAGGTCATCCATGCTGGCCATCGGAGGCATCATCTTATTCAGGATCGATAAAAGCCAGGAACGCCTGGATCCGCTCTCTCCCGATTTTGGCGGAAACAAGGCTCTGGATGAATTGGAAGATGAAATGAACAAAGAGGAAGAGCAGCACAGGCATCCGGAACCGTGAAGTGAATTTTTGTATCAATCCTCAGGACGAACCCGTTTTTGGCCTCTTACCGTAAACATCTGATTTGTGACGGCATCGTATTCCGCAAAGAAGGTTAGGTAAATGAATTAGCTACCAGAAAAATGGTGGCGTCTTTTCGGCGAAGGCTTAGACTTGGCGGCTCCATGAAATTATCCGTCAATCTCATTGCCGGTGCTTTCATCCTCGGATGCGGCGCCGGTTTCGCCGACCAGCAAACGAGTGACACCGCCGCTGTCCCCGCTCACGCGCCCGCCTTCACGGAACCCCAAATCATCGAGGCCTGGGGCTGGGTCATCGCGCAGAGCAAGGACGTCGCGGGCATTGAAATCAATGAAACCGAGCTGGCCGCGTTTCAGAAGGGCTTTTCGGCCAATCTCTCGGGCCGGCCGGCGCCGTATGACCTGCGGAAAATCTTTCCGGACGTGGAACGGCTGGCCAAGGCCCGACGGGGAAAAATTGTGCATGCCACGATCCAGCGGAACGAGGCCAATGCGCAGGCATTTTTCAACAAGTTAAAACAGGACCCGAACGTCCTCGACCTGACCGACGGTGTCCGGTACGAAATCATCAAGCCCGGCAACGGCCCGTTGGCCCGGCCGGAGCAGACCGTGAACGTCCATTACACGGGCCGGCTGATGGACGGCACCGAGTTCAATCAAATGGGGCCGCTCGACCTGGTGCTGGTGACGAACCGGGATGTTTGTCGCGGCTGGTTTGAAGCCGTGCAAAAGCTCAGTCCGGGCGGCATGATGAGACTTTATGTCCCGCCGCCGCTTTCCGAGGAAGAAGCGTTCAGCCTGGGCATCGAACCGGGTTCGGCCCGGGTCTATGAAATCGAACTGCTGGAGGCGAAAGAAGCTTCGCCGGAAGACCTGACGAACGCCCTGGTGCCACCGGCACCCGAACTGCCGCCGCCCCCACCCTCCGGTTACAGCGAACGGCAAATCTTTGAAACGTGGGGCTGGAACGTGGGACAGCAGACGGGCGCCGCCAAATTTGGGCTGGCTAAAACCAATCTGGCATTGCTGGCCCGGGGACTGGCAACGGGCATCCAGGGCCAGCCGGCGCCGCATGATTTGCACGTGATTTATCCGCAAGTGGAACAATTCGTCACCGATTGCCGGAAAAAAGTCCGGCTCGCCACCCAACAACAGCGGCTCGATGAAATGAACACGCTGTTCGCCAAACTGAAGAGAAACAAGCGCGTCGTCGAACTGCCCGACGGTGTCCGGTACGAAATCATCAAGCCCGGCAAAGGTCCGTTTCCGAAACCGGGCCAGACCGTGCTGGTGGATTACACCGGCCGGCTGTTCAACGGGACCGTGTTCGACAAGACCTACAACGAACCGTTGCACATCGAGGTCGGCTCGGTGATTCCCGGTTGGAACGAAGGCATCCAAAAGATTAACAAGGGCGGCAGGCTCAAGCTCTACATTCCGCCCGACGTCGGCTACGGCGACGAAGACCGGTCGGGCGTGGTGGCCCCCATCCCGGCCAACTCGGTCCTGATTTACGAGATTGAACTGCTGGAGATCCAGGATGCCAAATAATTTGTGGGCTCCAGTTTCCGGTGGGGCGAGTGTCCTCGCGAGCCGATGTCGCGTCGGTGCTCTGCGCCAATTCCATCGAGCCAGAGGCTCGACACTACAACAGCCAACGCGCGTAGGAGTTATTGCGTTGGTAGGGCGGTCAGTCCTCCGCCCGCCGCCGGGCCTGATCTGTGCGGCGCGCACAGGAGTGCGCGCCCTACCATTGCATGAAATCGAACGGGAATCCTGCTACTGCATGGTGCAATTGGTGAGCTGGCAATTGACCAGCCGGTCCTTTTGCTTGTTGCTGTAGCTGTGGCAGGTGGTCAGGTAGAGCCGGGCGCCGTTGTTGTTCGAATCAAAGCCCGACCCGGTATTCCCGGCGGTGTTGTTGTGCGCCACACAACTGGTGAACGTATGCGAAGCGCTGGTGCCGGCGCCGCCCATCTTGAAACCGTCGCCGTTGCCGGTCTTGCCCTGGGCGCTGCCTTCACTATAGGACTGGCAGCCGCTGACAGCGATGGGATAATTGGCGTAGTAGAAGTCGTAGCCGTCGTCGGAATTATTGTGGGCGATGCAATTCTGCATTTTGTTGCCCGCGCCACAGCCGTTCTTGCCGGCAAAACCATCCGCATTCCCCCCGGTGCTGTCCGCATTGTTGTACGAGTTGCAGCTCGAGAACGTGTTGTTCACCGAATGGCTGCCGTTGAGTTCGAAACCGGAATTATGACAGCCAACGGCATTGCAGGATGAAATCAGGCAGCCGGAGCCGTAAATCTTGAAGCCGGCGAGCGAGCCCTGGACGGTGAGACTCTGGAGGGTGACGGCGCTGTTGGCCGCCGGCACGGAAAACCCGTCCTTGTTGGGGTTGGCGAAGTTAAACGTGGCCGGCCCTTTCACCGTCACACCGCTCGGCACGGAGATGGTGTTGCTGACGATGTAAGTGCCGGACACCGTGACGGTGGTACCCGCCTTGGCGGCCTGAATGGTGTCCCGGATGTCCGCCCTGACCGTCATACTGCTCAGCAGAACAGCCGCCGCCAACAGACCGATGGATTTGTTTTTAAACATAATGGATCTCCTATTTGTTTTTTGCTCGTTGTTTGGTTGTTGTCTATTTCGCCCGTAACGACAGGCAAAAAGCGATGGATTATTTTTCGTGTTCACCGGCTTCCAATGCGGCGCGCGCCTGGGCCACGGCGTCCGCCAGCCCGGGCAGGTTGGGATCCAACTGCCGGGCCTGTTCCAGGTGATGGACGGCCTCCGGCAGTCGCTTTAATTTTTCCTCGGCCAGTCCCAGCCCTACGTAAGCGCCGGCGTAATTGGTCCGGCTTTCAACCGCGGATTGAAAATGGGTGATGGCTTCCGCCGGCTGGTTTCCATTCAACAGCAGCACGCCGAGATTATATTGGGCGTCGGCGAAGGTCGGCTTAAGTTTGACGGCCTCGCGGTAACTGGCCAGCGCTTCATCGGCCTGGCCCGATTCCTCCAACGCCACTCCGAGTCCAAAATGCGCGTCGGCATCGCCGGGTTGCAATTGGATGGCCCGGCGATAGTGCGCGCCGGCGTCCGCCGGACGGTTTGACGCGCGGAGGGAATCGGCGTAATTGCGTTCGGCGGGTCCAAAATCCGGCCGGAGCCGGACGGCCTGTTCGTAGTGCGGCAACGCCTCGTTGTCCCGATCCAGCTGGGCCAGGACATTGGCGCAGCGAAACTGGGCCTCGGGATCATCGGGCTTGAACTTCAACAATTCCTCATAGGCGGCGAGCGCCTCCGGTTCACGGCCCAGTTTTTCCAGCGCCAGCCCGAGCCGCAGGCGAGCGACGGCATAATCGGGTTTGATTTCGACCGCGTGTTGAAAATGGAGGCAGGCCTCTCCGGGAAGGTTCCGGTTCAGCAGGGTCGTGCCGAGATAAACTTCGGCCAGATAATTATTCTTCGTCACGGCGAGAGCGTGTTCGTAAAACGTCCGGGAATTTTGCCAGACGGCGAGCTGGTCCCAGGTGCGGGCGGCGCAACCGGCCAGCAGCAAGGCGACGACCGCAGGCCGGAGCCATTGGCCGGCGGGAGGCAGGGACCATTCGCGCACGGTCCAGAGCAAGGCGAGCTGCAAACCCAGGATCGGCAAATAAGTGTAACGGTCGGCCATAGCCTGGGAACCCACCTGGACCAGCCCGATGACCGGGACGAGCAGGCCGAGGAACCAGAGCCAGCCGACGGGCAGCCACGGCCGGCGGCGCCACTGGCCCAGCGCCAGGGCCGTGATGGCAAGCAACAACAGGGCCGCGCCGGCCACGGTGACCGCCGGCCAATGGGCCGGACGCGGATAGCCGATGGCCAGGTTGAACGGCCAGAAGAATTTCTCGAGATAGGCGGCCACGGACACCAGGGCATTGGCCAGCCGGTCCCCCAGGGCAATCGTTTCCACAATCGCGCCGCCCTTTTTTTGGGCGAGATAGGTGATGGCGCAGGAAGCGGCAGAGAGCAGAAAGAAGGGAAGCTTTTCGATGAGCAGGCGTTGAATCGTTGAACCGTTGAATCGTTGCAGCGGCCACCAATCGAGTAGCAACAAAAGGAACGGCAGCGTGACCAGCATGGGTTTGCTCATCAACCCAAGGACAAAGGCCGCCAGCGTCAGGCAATAGAAGAGTGACGCGTGACGGTTGACGGGTGACGAGTCAAGTGGCTGGACGACTTCTTCCTTTCCCGTCACTCGACACTCGTCACCCGTCACTCGCTGCGCATATCGCGCATACGCCCAGAGGGTGAACAATCCGAAAAACACGCTGAGGACGTCCTTGCGCTCGGCGACCCAGGCCACTGATTCCGCGCGCAAGGGATGCCAGGCAAAAAACGCGGCGCTGAAGGCGCTCGTCCAGAACGCGCCCGTCAATCGCCGGAGCGCGAGGAAGGCCATCACGGCATTGAGCGCGTGCCAGAAAACGCTCGTGGCGTGGTGTCCGTACGGATTATTTCCAAAGAGCTGCCAGTCCAGCATGTGCGAAAGCCAGGTGAGCGGATGCCAGTTGCCGGCCGCATCCGTCGTAAACGCCCAAGGCAAGCCCGTCCCGGTCAGCCCGGCTTGAACGTGCAGATTCTGGGTGACGTAATCCGGGTCGTCGAGGTCCAGGAAATCGTGCGGCACCGCGCGACTGAAGAGCAACAGCGTACCGAAGAACAACCCGAGGCAGACCAGGCCAGCGCGCACTCCAGGGGATGGTTTGTTCATTGCGCGGCGGATTGCCCTTTAAGCGTGGCGATGACGCCGGCGAGTTCCTGGCGGTCTTCCGGGAGCAGGTCTTTGGTCGTGTTGAAATAATTCTCGGCCGTGGGCAGGTCCACCGTCACCCAGTTGCGCAGGACGGTGACCAGTGTTTCCGAGCGCAGTTTTGGATCCACCACGCTCTCCGCCCAGCCGATCGCCACGTCCGGCTTGAGCGAGTCCATGGATGCGACCGCCGCCACGCCCTCATCCATCTCCGGCCCGGGATCGACATTGTTCAGCCATTCGGAGGCGGCCTGCGGATCAACCTTGGCCCAGCGTTGCAGGGCCTGGCTGACCATCGAATTTTTTCCGCCGTCCGGCGGCAACTGCGTCATGAACTGGACCAATGCCGCCGGGTCCGCTTCCGCCCACCCGCCGATGATTCCGTGCAACGCCTGGTCGCGCAATTCCGGATCGGTGATGGCGGCAGCGGCTGCGGCCGCCTGGTCCGGTTGAAACTCGGCCCATTTCGACCAGGCCCCGGCCATCCAGCCCGAACGGGTGGCCGGGTCGCCATCGCCGGCCATTTTTATGGCCGCTTCAAAATTTCCCGCCTCGCACAGGGCGGTGATCAGACTGGACCCATAGCCCGCCGCCTCGGTGGGATTTTGTTGGAACAACTGTTTGCCCAACTGCACCGCCGCGTCCGGGTTGGCAGCCACGGCACCGGCGAACACCGTGGCCAGGGCCCGTTCCCGGGCGTTGGGATCGGACAAACCCAGGGCCCAGTTGGCGGCATTGGTTGGCGACGTGCGCGCCCAGCCGTGCAACGAAGCCTGTACGAGGTCCTCGCGCAATTTCAAATTGCCTTCGGCCTGGGCCAGCTTCATCGCCCGGTCGGGATCGGCCGCCGCCAATTGTTCCAGCATCGCCGCCAGCGCGGCGTTGCGCGCGGGACTTCCGGGCTGCGACGTCAAATCGGACCATTGCTTTTCATTCCAACTGGAGGACGCCTTCGAAGTCGATCCGGATCCCGTTGCTTTCATGACCGGGGCGGCAGTTGCGCTAGGGGAGACGTTGGAATTTGTCGCCGGAAAAGCCGTTCCCGCCGTCACGTTCGGCCCGATGGCAGAATTTGTAGTCGAGACCGAAAGACGTCCGGCCCAAAACCCGGCCACTCCCAGTCCAAGGGCCAGGCTGATGGCCAGCACCTGGTTTTTCCGGTGTGACGGAACGGTGTTGGGGTCCATGGAGTTTATTGTTGAGGCCCCGGGTTTCAAGTCAACCCGAAGATGGCCAAAAAGACCATGGGGACAAGGCCAAAGGCCCGGTCCCCATGATTACAGTCGGAACTGAACGATTATTGCAGCGTGCAGTTGGTGACCACGGCGTTGCCGAGGTCGTCCTTGTTCTTGTTGCTGTAGGTGTGGTCGCCCGTGAGGACGAGCTTACCGGTGTTGTGGTTGGCGGCGATACCATGGGCGGAGTCGCCGGCCGTGTTGTTGTGAGCATTCGAGCTGAGCAATTGATGGGCTACGTTGTCGCCCGAGATGCCCAGTTTGAATCCGTTGCCGTTGCCGGTCTTGCCATTCCAACTGCCTTCGCTGTACGAAGTGCAGCCGCTGATGACGACCACGGCGGTGGATTTTTCGAGGTCCCAGCCGTCGTCGGAATTTTGATGCGCGTCGCAACCAGTGAATTTATTCCCCGAGCTGGCACCCTGTTTGCAGCCAAAACCGTCCGCGTTGCCACCCGAGCTGTCGGCGTTTTGTTTGCTTTGGCAGCTGCTGACGGTGCAGTTCTTGGCGCTGCTGCCGATCAGTTCAATGCCGGTATTGGCATTGCCCACCGCGATGCAGGAGGTGATCTTGCAGGACGGGCCGTAGCAAATGATGCCATGGTTGGCACCGGTGACGGTGAAACCCTGGAGGGTGACGCCGCTGCTGGTCGAAGGAACGTAGAAGCCGTCGTTGGAGGTGCTGCTGAACTGGAACGTTGCCGTTCCCTTTACCGTCACACCACTCGGCACGCTGATTTTTGTGGTGATGCCACTGTAAGTGCCGGACACATTGACGGTGGTTCCCGACTTGGCCGCCTGGATGGTGGCGACGATGGCATTGTTGGCCTGGACGGCGCCGACGCCGGCGACGAGCAAGGCGAGTGATAAGCCTAGTTTGGTTTTATATGACATAGCTATCTCCTATGGGTACTGCTGTGTTTGTTGTTGGTTGCTTTTGTTTTTTACCCTGCTTCGAACGGCCGGGTAAAGGGGTGGTGAGGCATCTGCCTCGCATTCCTATCTGCATTTTCCGGCTCGAGTTGGCGGCACGCGGGCACACCAATCCCCCGGACAATAAAATCCATTTATTTCATCAGCACTTCAGCTTGCTACCGATTCCCTTCAGGAAATCTCCGTGGACCTTCTGGTTGTCATCATCCCGCCGTATTTTGGCACATAACTCGTCCACAATGTTGGCGTTGTCGCCAAAGTAATCCGGGCTGATGATGGCTATAATATCAGACCTCACGGGCTTGCCTAGCCGCACAAATGTATGGTTTGAAACGGCCGCCCCGCACGACGACATGACAACTAAAAATTCCGGCGCTGCCGGTCACATCATGGGGCAATGCACTCTATACGGCGGCCAACCCGGATTCCTGCACACGAATTTGTGCAAACGGATTTGAAAAAAATGCATTGGGATGATGTGGAGTATTAAGAATCCTATTCCAGAGCACAGGCACGTCATCAAAATAATTCCTTCAAATCCTCCGGCCGGGCCCCGATCAAAAAACATGAGGACCGGGCCAGGAGCCCGGTCCCCAGGGTTGGAAATCGAAACGGAATCGATTATTGCATCGTGCAATTGGTCAGAATGCAATTCTGAAGGCGGTCCTTCTGCTTGTTGCTATAGCTATGGCAGGTGGTCAGGTGGCAGCCGCCCGTGTTGTTGTTCGAATCGAAGCCTGACCCGGTATCGCCGGCCGTGTTGCTATAGGCCTGGCAGCTGGTGTAGGTATGGGCTTCGCCCGGATAACCGGAAAGACCCATCTTGAAACCGTCGCCATTACCGGTCTTCCCGGCGTAATTGCCGTTGCTGTAGGCTTTGCAACCACTGACGGTGACCGGTGCGCCGGCGCCCGCAAAATCGTAACCGTCATCGGAATTTTGATGACAATCGCAATTCGTGATTTTATTTCCCGTGCTGGAACCAAATTTGACGTCAATGCCATCGGCGTTTCCGCCACCCGTGGCCACGTCGCAGTTTTGTTTGCCCTGGCAGTTGTTGACGACGTTGTTCTTGGCGCTGCCGCCGATGATTTCAATGCCGGTGTTCTGGTTGGCACTGGCAATGCAGGATTGGATGCTGCACGACGAACCATAAATCATGATGCCATGGTTTGCCCCCTGGACCGTCAGGCTCTGGAGGGTGACGCCGCTGTTGCCCGCCGGCACGTAGAAACCATCCGCCGAGGCGCCCGTGGTGAAAACAAAGGTGGCCGGCCCTTTGACGGTCACGCCGCTCGGCACCTGGATCCGGGTGGTGATGCCGCTGTAAGTGCCGGAGACCGTGACCGTTTGACCGGACTTGGCGGCCTGAATGGTGGCAACAATGGGATTGTTCGCCCAGGCGGCAGTGGCGCCGGCCACGAGCAACGCGGCTGATATGCTTAGTTTATTTTTGTATGACATGGCTATTTCTCCTGTTGGTGTGACTTGTTTGGTTGGTTTGGTTTTACCCTGCCTGAAAAGACAGGGCAAATGAAACGGCCAGGGTCTTTCCCCGCCAGGGACAAACCGTCCACCCGGCCGGTGGAATGAAACCGGATGCCGCCGGCAAAGACACTGCGGCTGAATGCGGGTAAGCTGCCGGTCTCATGGAAAATCACCCTGCTTATACACCACACAAGTGGAATTTATCTATGTTCATTTCTGCAAATAAGCATGAAAAAAATGCGGTGGCGTTGGCGGCATCCTTCTGGCAAACCCGGCTCACGATCAAAATCGAAGCGGCAAATTTCAATCAGGCCGGCCCCGATTTGCCGGAAAAAAACTCGCGGACGGGCGGTCCGCGCTCCTATTTTCTCCGCGTGCATCTGGCTCATCTACGACTCCGGGATTTCCGCAATTACGCGCGGTTGGACGTCGACTTTGCCCCGGGCTTTCACCTGCTGCTCGGCGACAACGCCCAGGGCAAGACCAACATCCTGGAAGCGGTATATCTCCTGGCCACGCTGCGCTCGTTCCGCGGCGTCGGCGGCGCCCAGATGATCCGGCACGGGCAAAAGGGTTATTTCGCCGGCGGCAACGTCGTCGGCCAGGGCGAACACGAAATCAAGATGTTCTGGTCGGCCAGCGAGCGTAAACTGGCGCTGGACGGGCAACCGGTGAAAAAGCTCATCGACTACCTCGGCGTGTTGCGCACGGTGGTTTTTTGCACGGAAGATTTGCAACTGGTCAAAGGCGCCGCGCGCGCGCGCCGGCGGTTTCTCGACCTGCTGCTGGCGCAAACCCGGCCCGGCTACCTCCCCCTGCTCCAGCGCTATATGCGCGCCGTCCGCGCCCGCAATGCCCTGCTCAAACATCGCTCCCCCGATGAGACCGCGCTCGACAGTTTTTCGCAGGAACTGGTGAAACTCGGCGACGAAATCATCCGCGCGCGCCGCGAGCTGGCGCCGAAATTTTCACCGCTGGCCCGGCTGGCCTATCGCCGCATTTCCAATGACGCCGAGGAACTGCGCCTCGAGTACCAGCCGAGCGTGAAAAAGGATTTTGTCGTCGAACTGGCGCAATCCCGCAACCGGGAACGGACGTACCGTTCCACGCTCATCGGGCCGCACCGCGACGACCTGCAGCTGCTGCTCAACGAAAAGTCCGCCGCGCAATTCGGCAGCGAAGGCCAGAAACGCACCCTGGCCATCGCCTTGAAAATGGCGCAGGCGGAGTATCTGGCCGGCATTCATGGCTCATCTCCCATCCTGCTGATCGACGACGTGATGGGTGAGCTGGACGCGAAACGGCGCAGCGGTTTCCTGCCGTTGCTGGAGCAGGCGCGCAAGACCGGCGGCCAGGTGTTCATGACCGCCACGGAGGAAAACTGGCCGGCGGAACTGGGGAAGGATCTCCTCCGGTGGCAGGTCCAGACCGGCAACTTGAAACGATTTTAATCCGCAGATTACGCCGATTTTCGCAGACGAAAAACGGGTTTCGAATAAATCTGCGTTCCTGTGCGCAATCTGCGGATGAAGTTTCCTGCTTTCCTGCACTCTTCATTTATCTTTATCATCCGTTCATGCGAATACTGTCGGGCATCCAACCCAGCGGCGCGCTGCATCTCGGAAATTATTTCGGGATGATGCGGCCGGCCATCGAGCTGCAGGAAAAGGGCGAGGCGTTTTATTTCATCGCAGATTACCATTCGATGACGTCGCTGTTTGACGCCGCCGAACGTCGCAACAATACGATGGATGTGGCGCTGGATTTTCTCGCGTGCGGACTTGATCCGAAGAAATCCGTTTTCTTCCGCCAGTCCGACGTGCCGGAGGTGACCGAACTGAGCTGGTTGCTTTCCACGGTCACGCCGATGGGCATGCTCGAACGGGCTACGAGCTATAAGGACAAAATTGCCCGAGGCATTGCGCCCATGCACGGCCTGTTTGCCTATCCGGTGTTGATGGCGGCGGATATTTTGATTTACGACTCGAACGTGGTGCCGGTCGGCCGCGACCAGAAGCAGCACCTCGAAATGACGCGGGACATCGCCATCAAGTTCAACGAACAGTACGGCCAGACTTTCGTGATTCCCGAGCCGCAAATCCGCGACGAGGTCGCCGTGGTTCCCGGCACGGACGGCCAGAAGATGAGCAAGAGCTACGGGAACACGATCGAAATCTTTGGCGAGGAGAAGGCAACGCGTAAAAAAATCATGGGCATCACCATGGACAGCCGCACCCCGGCCGAGCCAAAGCCCGACGCGGAAAAGAACCTTGCGGTCCAGCTTTTAAGGCTCGTTGCGACGCCGGCGGTCGGAAAAGAATTTGAAGACAAACTGCGCGCCGGCGGCCTGGGCTACGGCGACCTGAAAAAGGCGTTGTTCGAAAGCTACTGGAATTACTTTGCCGAGGCGCGGAAGAAACGGGCGGAACTGGCGGCGAACCCGGCCTACGTGAATCAGGTGCTTACGGATGGGGCCGTCAAAGCTCGTGCGCTGGCAAAGCAGGTTTTGAAGCGCGCCCGGAAGGCCAGCGGGTTGGAGTAAATGATGTCTCGTTTAAAACTTTTTTACGCGCTGGCCTGTCTGGTTTTTCTGGCTGGAACGACCGGTTGCCGGACGACCGGTGATAATCCAGATGTTTATTGGGGCACCCACAGCAACGGAAGGCCAGCCCTGTACACACCCTTTGGCGATTATGAAACCTCCCACTGATCTTATTGGCTCCAACCAGAGTGTCCTTCTGTGAATCCATCAACCCGTCTGCGCCTGCGGGTCACTGCGACGGCCGAAACCATCGTGCGTTCCGGTCATCCTTGGCTTTTCGCTGACAGCATTCACGAGTCGAATCATGCCGGGCAAACCGGCGAACTCGCGGTGATTTACGACCGCAAGGACCGTTTTCTTGCCGTAGGCCTGTTCGATCCCGACTCGCCGATTCGCGTGCGGATTTTGCATGCGGGCAAACCGCAGACGATCGATCACGCATGGTGGCAATCACGGCTGGAACACGCCCTCGCTCGCCGGCGCGGTTTATTCGACGCGCAAACCACCGGCTACCGCCTCATCCATGGCGAAAGCGATGGTTGGCCCGGGCTGGTGCTGGACCGCTACGACACGACGCTGGTGCTGAAACTCTACACGGCGGCGTGGCTGCCGCGACTCGATGAGACACTGGTGCTGCTCAGGGAAGCTGTTCCCGGTGAACGCATCATTCTCCGCCTCAGCCGCAACATCCAGTCGGTCGCGGAACGCCGAGCACCGCCTCGGCGCGATGGGGAAATAGTTTCTTCAAAACCAGCCGCGCCGGAGGCCGGCGCTCCGGTTATTTTTATGGAAAGCGGCCTGCGCTTCGAAGCCGATGTTTTGCGGGGGCAGAAGACCGGATTTTTTCTCGACCAGCGCGAGAACCGGCGCGAGGTGGAAACCCTGGCGCGGGGCCGGCGGGTGCTGAATGCGTTCAGCTTTTCCGGCGGTTTCTCGGTTTACGCGGCGCGCGGCGGGGCCAAGACGGTGACGGACCTCGACATCAGCGCGCACGCATTGGCCGCCGCCCAACGCAACTTCGCCTTGAACAAGAATTTTCCCGGCGTGGCCGCGTGTCACCATGAAATCGCCCAGGGCGATGCGTTTGCATGGCTGGCGGCGGGCGCGGAAAAGTTTGACCTGGTCGTGCTGGATCCGCCGTCACTGGCCAAACGCGCCGCCGAACAGGCCGGCGCCGTGCACGCTTACGAACGACTGGCGGCGGCGGGCATCGCCCGGCTGGCACCCGGTGGAATCCTGGTGGCCGGCTCGTGTTCCGCACATGTCCCGGCCGAGGCATTCTTCGAGGTCGTCCGGCGCGCCGCGGCTGAGTCGGGCAGGAAATTCACGGAATTGAAAACGTTGCGGCATCCCCCGGACCACCCGGCCGGCTTCAAGGAAGCTGAATATCTGAAGGTGATCTACCTGAAATTGGGGACGTGAGCAGTCCGCGCGAGGTTCATATTATTGCCAGCCTCGGCGGTCCGGGCAATCCACCCGGCCAACAAGCCGACGTTTCACGTTCGGCACGATCAAATCGCAACAACCCGTTGGCGCCGTTTGAATCCAAGCTTGTTTTTGACGTGGGCGCGGCAGAGACTGAAAACTCCATAAGGGAAAATGGAAAAAACGGTGCGTGACAAACCCAAGCCAAACCAAAGCTTCCAAACCGATGTCTGACTTGGGACCCCAAACCCGGTCGCCGGGGTTGGCAAAAAGAGTTTCAGAGTGGAACGCGCGGCACCCGGTCCTGGCGATCCTGCTCGTCTCGCTGTTGGCGGTCATCATCAATTGCTACCCCATCATCTTTTGCGGCCGGAGCTATGTTTCTCCCGCGAGTGTGGCACCAGGCGGACCAATCGTCTATGACTGGGAACCCCCGCTCCCGGGTATGAAGAGTTCGACCACGCCGGCGCCGAGACACGGGCAGGATACCTGGGCGATGATGTTTTGGGGGATTCCGGCCGGATTTATTGAGGCTCGCAGCCTGCTGGAGTGTGGAGCCCTACCGTTGTGGAACCGGTACAGCCACGCGGGCGACACGCTCATCGGCCAGGCAACCTCCATGCTGGGCGATCCGTTGCAGTTAATTGTCATTCTCGGACGCGGTTCCGCCGGAGCATGGGACATCAAGTTTCTGGCGGCGAAATTCCTCTTTTGCGTCGGTTTTGGTCTGCTCGTTTTGCGGCTTTTGGGAAGCCGGTCATTGTCGCCGATTTATGCCGCCCTCGCGGCCTACTGCGGCGCTTTTTTTTACATCGGCAACCACCCGGCTTTTTTCGTTTTTTCCTATGCCCCGTGGATTCTGCTCTCCGCCCTCGGCCTGCTCGACTTGCAATCGAGGCGGCAGATCCGCTGGGGGCTGATTTGGTTGCTGGTCAACTTCGGCTGTTTCAACGCTGGATTCGTGGAATTAGCAGTGGATTTGATTGGTGGATTGAATTTGGCGGCACTCGCCTGGGCCTGGTCCGGCTGTCGCACCGTTGCTGATTTGGCCAGAGTGTTGGGGCGCCTGGCCGTGAGTACGCTGCTTTTTTTAGGGCTGACGGCGCCCGTGTGGATGTCATTTTTGGGAGCGCTGGATAAGGCTTATTCCGCACATTCGGAGGTCCGAGTCGTTCAACTTCCGCTCAAGTGTCTGCCCGGCGTGTTCGAAGACTCATTTGATTTTCTTCTCGCCAGAACCCCCGCGTATAACGCGCTCACTCCGGAAACCGGCCTGTTGGTTATGATTGGCTGTATCATTGCGGCCTGGCAATGGCGGCAACTCAAAGGCGAACCATTCTTCTGGGTCAACAGCGGCGCCATCCTGTTATGGGGCGGATGTGTGTTTGGGTGGATTCCTGCTTTTGTCCTCGCCGCCATTCCTTTGTTGAACCGTGTGGGCCATGTCTATGCTGACTTTTCCTATCTGCTGGTCATCCATCTGATCATCCAAAGCGCCTATGGTTTCAAGTCTTTGGCGAAGGTGGAAAATTTCCGCCGCGTGACGGTGGTGTTGGTTGGAATGGTCCTGGTTTTCGAAGGCCTGATTGTTCTGGCCTGCGGCTTGGGATGGATGCACTGGTCTATCGAATGGAATTATTTGCTCTGTGCCGCGGCGGGAGCCGTAGGCGCGCCGTTGCTTTTTATGTTTTTAAAGAGCCGCGCCCACCAGATCTCCGCGATCCAGTGGCTGGGCATTGGCATTCTGGGATTTATCCCTCATTACCGTTTCGCGCTTTATCACTGTTCCTGGAGCAACGACGATTCGCTATTGCTTCCCGGCCCGCGAGCGGCGCTGAATGCCCCCAGCCGGGCCGTAGACAAGATCAAGGCGGACCGCTCCGGCCCTTTTCGCGTGGTCGGATTGAACCGGAGTTTCTTCGGTGATTATTCGGCGGTATATGGCCTCGAAGACATTCGTTCCTGCGCCCCGTTGAGCAACGGTGAATTCATCAACTTTTTCCAGAATTGCCGTGGCGTCAAATTCGACGGAGTCTGGGTCATACAGGTGGTGGATCCGGTTCAGGCGCAGCCTTTATTGAACCTGCTTAACGTCAAGTATCTGCTGGCTCCGCCGGATGCCAGCGACCACGAGCGACCTGGTTTCCGTTTCACTGATCGCAGTGACTTTGGAGTTTTGGAAAATTTGCAGGTGTGGCCCCGGGCTTTTTTTGCCCGCCAGGTAGAGTCCATCGCCTCCAACGAAAAGTTCATCACCCGCCTTCTGAAAAACAGCCAACAGCCGTTCATTGCCTTGACCAGGGCAGAAATCGAAAAACAACCCGGCCTTCAGCAGTTGGAAACCACGAATCCGGCAGCCATATCGCCGGCGACAAACTACCGGCTGTTTCCCAATTCAACTGAATTTGACATCCATGCACCATCCCCGGGAATGGTTTGCCTCACGGAAGGACAGGCAAACGATTTTACGGCAAAAGCCAACAACCAGTCCAGGAAAGTTCTGACCGTCAACCGCGCGTTCAAGGGGATATACCTCGACCAGCCGGGTGATTACCACATCCAGTTTGTCTATCGGCCCCGCCATTGGCGGCTGGCCTGTGCCGCTTTTTGGATTTCTGCCGGCGCGGTCATCCTGCTGGCCGGGTTGGGCTTCATCCGCGTCAAAGGTGCGGCGAAAGGGCCGGCCCCGCTCATTGAGCCGCCGGAAATTTGCGACCTTCCCGGCGGCGCGAGTCGGGGTTGACGGGAGAATGAATCGGCTCACGCCCACGCTGACATGATTTTGAGCATCGGCCGGTCCGGCGAATCCGCCATCCCGCCGGCGTGCGGCCCGCATTCATCACGACCAAACCGCGGCAACTCATCTGCGCTTTTTGAATATGCGAATCGAGATTTGTTTTTGACGCTGACACGGCAGAAACCTAGTATCCATAACAGAAAAACTGGTGCGAGACGAAACCAACCCAAACCCAAGCTTCCAAACCTGTGCCTGACCTGGACTCCAAACCTCGAAAGCCGGGATTCGTGGAACGGCTTTCCGCCTGGAGCGCACATCATCCGGTCCTGGCCATAATCCTCGTCTCGCTATTGGCGGTCGTCATCAATTGTTATCCGGTCCTCTTTTGCGGCCGCAGCTATGTCTCGCCCGCCGGCGCCGGTCCGATGGTTTACTCCTCCTGGCCGCCGCTTCCCGGGATGAAGCCGGCCCCACCGGTGCAGCGGCATGGGAGTGACACCTGGGCGATGATGCTCTGGGCGGTTCCGGTCGGATTCATGGAATCCCGCGACCTGCTGCAATACGGAGAACTTCCGTTGTGGAACCGATACGGCCAGGGCGGCGAAACCCTCATCGGTCAGGCGGTCTCCATGCTGGGCGATCCGTTGCAGTTGATCGTCATCCTCGGCCGCGGGTCCGCCTGGGCCTGGGATCTCAAGTTCCTGACGGCAAAATTCCTCTTTTGCGCCGGGTTTGGACTGCTCGTTCTCCGGCGGTTGGAAAACCGTCCGTTGGCGCTGATGTACGCCGTGCTCGCCGCGTATTGCGGCGCTTTCTTTTACATCAACGATCACCCCATCTTTTTTGTTTTTTCCTATGCCCCATGGATCCTGCTCTCCGCCCTGGGATTGCTGGACGTGCCATCGAACCGGCCGGTCCGCTGGGGGCTGCTTTGGTTGCTGGTCAACTTTGCCTGTTTTAACGCCGGGCATGTTGAAGTGGCGGTGGTCTTGATCGGCGGATTGAATCTGGCGGCGGTCGTCTGGGCCGTGGCTTCCGGCCGCAAGGTTGCTGATTCGGCCCGGGCGCTGGGACGCATGGCGGTGGGCACGCTGCTTTTTTTGGGGCTGACCGCACCGGTGTGGATATCATTCTTGGTGACCCTGGAAGATTCCTGGTCGGCCCATTTGGCAACCCGGGTTTTGCGGCTGGAGCGCATGAGCCTGCCGGGTGTGTTTGACGACTTTTTTTATCTCCTCCTCCGCGAAAAAGACACCGAGATTGCCCTCGCGCCAGGAACCAGCCTGTTGGTGCTGGCCGGTTGCATTCTTTCGGCATTGAGATGGCGGCAACTGAAGGGTGACACTTTCTTTTGGGTCAACACGGGTGCCATCGGGTTGTGGGTTGGTTGTATTTTTGGCTGGGTTCCCACCTCGGTCCTGGCCGCGATTCCCTTGTTGAACCGGGTGGGCCATACTTTCGTCGATTTGTCCTATCTGCTGGTCATCCATCTCACCCTGCAGAGCGCCTATGGTTTCCATTGCCTGGCCCGGGAGGAAAATTTCCGGCGAACGGCCGTGGATTTTCTTTGGCTGGTTCTGGCCTTCGCCGGGATGTTTCTGGCGTATCGCTTCGGCATCACCCACCAACCCATCCCCTGGAATTATTTTCTCTGCGCCGGGGCGGGGGCTGTCGGCGCACCGTTGCTGTTTGCGTTCTTGAAGAGCCGCAACCGCCAGATCGCCGCGATCGGATGGGCGGGGATTGTCCTGTTGGGATTGGCCGCCCAGTTCCGCTTCGGACTTTATAACTTTGGCAACGGGGATTGGCTGATGATCCCGGGTCCCCGCATGGCTTTGGATGCTCCCAGCCCGGCCGTTGACCGGATCAAGACGGACCCGGCCGGGCCGTTTCGGGTGGTCGGATTGGAGGGAAATTTCTTCGGTGATTATTCGGCGGTTTACGAGCTGGAAGACATTCGTTCCTGCGCGCCGTTGAGCAACCGGGAATGGATCACCCTCATCCGGAAATTCCCGGGCATCAAATCCGGCCAGGACTGGTGGATCCAGGTGGAGGATCCGGTCGCCGCCCAACCCCTGCTGAACCTGCTGAATGTCAAGTACCTGCTGGCTTCTCCCAGTGCCGGCCTCCCGGCGGGGCCCGGTTTTCGCCTCACGGACCGCAGCGACTTTTGGGTTTTTGAAAATCGGGACGTGTGGCCGCGGGCCTTCTTCTCGGACAAGGTGGTGGCCATCTCCGCCAACGAAGAATTCATCAAACAACTTTTGGCAAATGGCAAACAGCCGTTCATTGCCCTGACCGGGGAGGACATCGAAAAGCGACCCGGCCTGCGGCAGTTGAAAACCACTCCGTCGGCAACCGTGTCGCCGGCGACCCACTATCAACTGCTGCCCAATGTAACGTCGTTCGATGTCCATGCCTCTTCCGCCGGCATGGTTTGCCTGACCGAAGGACAGGCCAAAGATTTTAGCGCCACAGCCAACAACCAGGCCAAGGAAGTTCTGACCGTCAACCGCGCGTTCAAGGGCCTGTACCTCGACCAGCCGGGGGACTATCACATCGAATTCACCTACCGGCCTCGCCATTGGCAGCTGGCCTGCGTCTTGTTTTGGAGCGCGCTGGGCGGGGTGATGGCGTTGGTGGCCATGCGCGTCGCCTGGGCCCGGCGCGACGAAAAAGTCGGGCAACCTTATACCTGAAAATGAGCCGCATCGATATTCCATCCGGCGAACGGCACACGGTCAAATCCTGCCCGGTCTGCGGGCGGGCGCGGATCTACTACCTGTTTTCGACTTCCGATTACCGGGTGGTGCGGTGCGATGATTGCGGGCTGGTGTTTCTCAATCCGCAGCCGAGCCACGATGAATTGGCCCGGATTTACGGCGCGGATTATTTCCTCGGCAGCGACACCGAAGCGGGACGCCGGGCTGTCAGCGAGATTAAACAGGCCACGGCCCGGCTTTACCTTTCAGAAATCTCCCGTTACTGCGGTCCGGGCTGCGGGCGCCTGCTGGAGATCGGTTGCGGTGACGGCGATTTTCTGGCCATGGCCGAGGCAGCCGGCTGGCGCGTCACCGGGGTTGAATACTCGGCCTCCGCCTGCGAAAAAGCCCGGCAACAATTGAACCACGGCGAGGTTTTTTGCGGGGAGCTTCAATCTGCCCCCCTCGAGGCGGGACAATTCGATCTTTGCGTGCTCTCGGACGTCCTCGAACATGTCCGCTCACCCGTGGATTTCCTCAAGGAAATCCACCGTCTCCTCAAACCCGGCGGCGCGCTGTTCATCACCACCCCGTCCATCGGCTCCTGGTCCGCGCGGCTCATGCGCCAGAAATGGATGGAATTCAAGGCCGAACATCTGATCTATTTTGACCCGCAGACGCTCCAGACGGCGCTATTCCAATCCGGTTTCCGCGAGGTCCTCATCCAACCCGGCTGGAAGATGCTCAGCTTCGATTATGTGAAAATGCATTTCGAGCGGTTCCCGGTTCCCCTGGTGACGCCGGTTTTGAACTTCCTGGCCCGCCTGCTGCCCCAAAAGCTGCAACAGCGGCATCGTCGGATCGTGGCCAGCGGCATGATGGTGTTCGCGCGCCAGGCGGAGGTCCGGCCGCAGCCGGTGCTGTCCGTGATTGTTCCTGCCTACAACGAGGCGAAAACCTTCGGCACCCTGATGAAAATCCTGCTGGCCAAGGAACTGACCGGCCTCGGGATAGAAATCATTGTGGTGGAGAGCAACTCGACCGATGGCACCCGGGAACTGGCGCTCAAGTACCAGGACCATCCGCGCGTGAAGCTGATACTCGAAACGCAACCTCGCGGGAAAGGTCATGCCGTGCGCACCGGCTTGCAGGCCGCTACCGGCGACTACGTGCTGATTCAGGATGCCGACCTGGAATACGACCTGGAGGATTACGACGGGTTGCTGGAACCATTGACGGCCGGGCGCGCAGCGTTTGTGCTCGGCTCCCGGCATGGCGGGCGCAAGGTCTGGAAAATGCGGCAGTTTACCGGACAACATGGCTTGAGTTTGTTTGTCAATCTTGGCCACTGGTTCTTTACCGCGCTCATCAACGTTCTTTTCTTCCAGCGGCTCCGCGATCCCTTTACCATGTTCAAGGTTTTCCGCCGGGATTGCCTTTATGCGCTGGAGTTGGAATGCAATCGCTTCGACTTTGATTTTGAACTGCTCATCAAGCTCATCCGCAAGGGTTATTGCCCGGTGGAATTGTCGGTGAACTATCGTTCACGCTCATTCCAGGAAGGCAAAAAGGTCCGGATGTTCCGGGATCCACTGTCCTGGCTGGGGGTGATTGCCTGGTTGCGATTTGTCAAAATTGACCCGCTGGCGGTAGTCAAACAAATGCGCTGGGGTGATCCCCAAAAAAAGGCCCGGGGTCCGCAAGGGCCATCAATCACCCGTCATGAGTGACCCATCCAATCCGCGGGCCACGGTCGATGGGACCTATTACCGGCACACCGGCAGCATGGGTTTCGCGCGGCGCATTTCAACCGTCGCCCGGCGGCGGGTGCATGACCTCTTAATGCAAACAATGCAACCCAGGCCTCAGGATCGTATCCTGGATATCGGAACCAGTGACGACACCGGCATCGAGGCAAACATGCTCGAACAGAGCTATCCTCACCGGGAAAACCTGACCTGTGCCAGCCTGACCGACGGTAAATTAATACTGGCCGCCTACCCCGGCGTGCACCATGTCCGGATTGTGGCCGGCGAGCCGCTTCCCTTTGCCGACAACGAGTTTGATGTGGTTTACAGCAATGCGGTGCTTGAGCATGCCGGCTCGCGGGCACAGCAAGGCCGGTTCATCGCCGAGATGTGCCGGGTCGCTCCGCGCCGCTTTCTGGCTGTACCTAACCGCGGTTTCCCTGTTGAGTCCCATACCTGCCTGCCCCTGGTTCACTATCTGCCCCAACCATGGTTCCGCCGGTTGCTGCGCGACACCCGCTACGATTTCTGGTCGCACGAAGAAAACTTGAATTATGTTTCTGCCGCCGACCTCCGCTCGCTGTGGCCGGCCGGCGGCTCGCCCACGATGGTCTATGCGGGAATCGGTTTTGGACCCTGGAAGTCAAACCTGGTGATTTATCAAATTTGAACCACTGGCGCACCGGGGCGGCGCCCGCAGTTACATGATCTTGAGCTTCGGCAAGTCCTGCGAATCCACCAGGCCCACGGGCTGGCGCTTCGCGTTCACCACGATCAAATCATCGATGTTCCGCTCGTTGAAAATTTTCACCGCTTCCACAGCCAGAGCGTCATGGCGGATGCAGACCGGGTTGCGCGTCATCACCTGCTTGAGCGGCTGCCCGAGCAAGTGCGGATCCCGCGCCATGTGCCGGCGGAAATCGCCATCGGTGAACACGCCCACGAGCCGGCCGCGCGCGTTCACGATGCCCAGGCTGCCGGACTTGGCCCGCGTCATGATGAACAGCGCCTCCTTCACCGTGAGACGTTCATTGGCGACGGCGTTGCGTTCGCCCGCGCGCATGATGTCGCCCACCTTGAGCAGCATCGCGCGGCCGATGGCGCCGGAGGGATGAAACCGGGCATAATCCTTTTGCTTGAAGCCGCGCGCCTGCAACACGGCCATCGCCAGCGCGTCACCCATGACCAGCATCGCCGTGGTGCTGGACGTGGGCGCGAGATTGAACGGGCAGGCCTCCTGCGGCACGTGGACGTTGAGCACCAGGTCGCTGTGGCGGGCCAGGGTGGACTTGGGGTTGCCGGTCAGCGTGATGAGTTTGACCGAAAACCGTTTCAACGCCGGCAGCAGGTTCAGCAATTCCTCCGATTCACCGGAATAACTCAACGCCAGGACCACGTCGCCGTCGTTGACCAGGCCGAGATCGCCGTGCAACGCGTCCACGCTGTTGAGCACGACGCTGGTGGAACCGGTGCTGGTGAGCGTAGCGGCGATTTTCTGCCCGACATTGCCCGATTTGCCGATGCCGACGACCACGATTTTGCGCCGTTGCACCAGCATTTCAACGATGGCCTGGACGGCATGGGTAAACGAGCCATCAAGTTGGGCGCGCACGGCCTTGAGCGCGGCCAGTTCGATGGCGAACACTTCACGGGCTTTGGCAAGATGACTCATTGGGGTTGAGCATGCCGACGCGGGCGGTTGATTTCAACCCGTAAGCGGGGACCCGGCGCGGGAACGGAACCCCGGGTTCACATGCCGCTGGCGGTAAACTGTTGGTCGGCGACGGAACGACGAAACTATTTCGTCTGCGCAAAAAGCATCAACACGCGCGGGCCCCGGTCAGTCATCAACTGATATTGCTCCTCCTGCGGGCCGTGCGGAACGGCCAGGCCGTCGCAATGCTTGTCGCGGACCGGTTGGCCGTCCACGAGCAGCATGTAGTGATACATGCGGCCGCATTGCAGGTTGTGCAGCGTGACATGCCAGGCATCCAGCACCCCGTCCCGCGTCAACGGCACCTTCTGCCAGTTCGTGAACGCGCCAACGACCTCGACCGAGGCCGGCGCCTGAGTCCGGCCGGCGGGCAAACGCCAGCGAAAAATCTTGCTGTAGGACTGCCGGGCTGGCGACGGCTTGGGTGCCGGAGCCACCCGGCCGAAGGGAGCCGACGGAATCGATGGAACCGAAGGAGCTTTGGGGGCGACCGCCCCGTCCTTTTGTGGCGGTTTCTTTAAAAAAGCATTGCCAAAATTTTGCGACATACGTCTGGTTATGCAGTGGGAAGGTACACGAGGTTCAAGCCTGACTCAAGTTGCGGACATCTTTTGCGAGATTGAACCTATTCCGTGTTCGGATACGAACCGAGAATTTTGACGAAATTGCAATGCCGGCCGAGGTCCTGGATGGCTTTAATGACCCGGCGGTCCTGCACGTGGCCGTCGCAATCAATGAAGAAGAAATACTCCCACGCCTTCCGCTTGCTGGGGCGCGATTCGATCTTCGTCATGTTGATCTTGTAACGGCGGAACGCGGCAATCGCCTCGTGCAACGCACCAGCCTTGTCCGCCACGCTGATCAGCAGGCTGGTACGGTCGTCACCCGTGGGTGGGCTGCACTGGCGCCCGAGCACCAGGAACCGGGTTGCGTTGGCGGCGTTGTCCTGGATGTCCTGTTCCAGCAGGCGCAGGCCGTACTTCTCGGCAGCGAGAACGCCGGTGATGGCCGCAGCTTTCCCGCGAAGTTTTGCGTTCTTGACCGTCGGCTGGGCCACCAGCTCGGCCGAGCGCGCGTTGGAGGAGGTCTCAAAAATTTCCGCGCGCGGCAGGTTTTTTTGCACCCAGGACCGGCATTGGGCCAGGGCCTGGGGATGCGCATATAGCCGTTGAAGGTCATTCCCCCGTCCGTTGCCGGCCAGGCAGTACTGGATCGGCAGAACAATCTGGGCCACGATCTTCAGTTCGCTGTCCACGAACATATCGAGCGTGTGCGTGACGACGCCTTCGGTGCTGTTTTCCACCGGCACGACCCCGTAATCCGCGCGGGTCTTGGCGACCTCGGCGAACACGTCGGCAATGGTTTTTTGCGAAGCGTACCGCAGGCTGGAACCGAATTTTTGAATGGCCGCCTGGTGCGTGAACGTCGCCTCCGGCCCGAGATAGGCGATGGTCATCGTCTTTTCCAGGGCCAGCGCGCTGGACATGATTTCGCGGTAGATGGCGCGCAACTGGTCCTCGGTCATCGGCCCGGCATTCAACCGGCAGATGCGCTCGAACACGGCGCGTTCCCGATGCGGCGCATAAATCTCTTCGCCGGCCTTGAGCTTCATGTCGCCAATGGCGAGCACATGTTTCGTGCGCTCGTTGAGCAACCGGACGATTTGCGCGTCCAGCCGGTCAATGGCCTGGCGATGTTTGGAAATGCTCACAACTCCGCCAGCATGCCGCATCAAAAATGAAGAATCAAACCGTTTCCCGCGAATCTCGGCTTGTTCGCACCCGGATACGGGGATAAACACAGGGCCGGCATGAGCGCCCGAAAATCATCCGTCATTGACACCATTTGCCACCCCGGTGGGGCGAGCGTCCTCGCCAGCCGGCTCGTCGATTACCTCGACCCATCAAAATGAGTTGTCACCAGCTATCTGTCATCAGCCCTGGGCACCGACGGTCACGGCGGTTGATCGGCTGGTTGCTGGCCGGGGGTTTCCTGACGGGGATTTCGGTGGCCCTGGCGGGGCCGGTCGTGATCGCAGAAAGACCGGCGGCGCCGTGGACGAACAGGCCCTGGGCAGATTCCAACTTCTTCCCCATTGCCGTCTGGCTACAGGCTCCGACGAATGCGGAACGTTTTCGCCGGGCGGGCATAAACACCTACGTCGGTTTATGGCTGGGCCCAACCGAAGCCCAGCTGGCGACGCTCAAAAAAGCCGGGATGCCCGTCATCTCCCTGCAAAATGAGATCGGCCGGCTACATCGGGACGATCCCACGATCATCGGCTGGATGCACAACGATGAACCGGACAACGGCCAGTCGCTGGGCGCCCGGTTTGGTTTCGGCTCGCCCATCCCGCCGGAAAAGGTTGTCGCCGACTACCGGCAAATGAAATCCGCCGACCCCTCGCGCCCGATCCTGCTGAATCTTGGCCAGGGAGTCGCCTGGGATGGCTGGTATGGCCGTGGCAAACGGAACCATCACCCCGAGGATTACCCCGAATATCTCAAAGGCTGCGACCTCGCGTCCTTTGACATCTACCCGATGAATCATGAGAGCCACGAAGTGCACGGCAATTTATGGTTCGTCGCGAACGGCGTGGAACGGCTGGTCCAATGGAGCCAGGGTGAAAAGGCGGTCTGGAACTGTATTGAATGCACCGCCCTGGCCAATCCCAAATACAAACCCACACCGCAAGAGGTCCGCGCCGAGGTCTGGATGTCGCTCATCCATGGCTCGCGCGGCCTGATTTACTTCGTCCACCAGTTCAAGCCGACGTTCCATGAAGCCGCCCTGCTGGACGACCCGGAGATGCTGGCTGCCGTCACCCAAATCAACCGGCAAATCACCGGACTCGCGCCGGTGTTGAACAGCCCGACCCTCCGCGACGCAGTAACTGTGCAATCGAAAAACCCAAAAGTGCCGGTGGCGACGATGGCCAAACGGTCTGGCGGGGCGACCTATCTATTTACCGTGGGCATGCGCGCCGGCGCGACCGAAGCAACCTTCACTTTGTCAGGAGCCAATGGCGACTACCCGGTGGAAGTACTCGGGGAAAACCGGACCTTCACCGCCACTAACAGTTCCTTCAGCGACCATTTCGGTCCGTGGGCCGTCCATCTTTACAGGCTGACGCCCTCTGCAACCGGTCGCTAACCGTGGCGGAAGTTTCATGAACCATCGATACGCAAATTGACTGACGAACATTCCCCCTCTCCGCCGTCTCTGACGGGGGAGAGGGCCGGGGTGAGGTGGCGCGTTTGCTCTCGGCCCTCAACCCTCAACTCTCAGCCTTCAACCAGCCTTCTCCAAGCTTGCATATTGCGGGCAATCCGCTTCGATGGAGCCATGTTTCCGTATGTCGCACTGGCCAAGGCCAAAACCTGGCAGCCCGGCCCGTATGACGGAGTCGAATTGATGCTGTTGCACAAGCAAGAGAACGGCGGCGTGGTGGTGCTGCGCAAGTTCAAGGCCGGCCACACCATCCCGGCGCACACGCATCCCAACGCCAATGAATGGGCCTACGTGCTCTCCGGCGAATGGGAGGAATCCGAGAAAAGTTACACCGCCGGCACGTTGTTCTTCGCCCCCAAAGGCGTCCGGCACGGCCCGCACATCGCCAAATCCGAGGTCATCAGCCTCACCATCTTCGACGGCCCGCTGACCGTGGTGTAGCGTCGAGCCTGTGGCTCGATTCCATCGGCGCATTGCGCCGAATCTACAGCTTCCTCGTCACCCGCATCTCGCCACCCATCACATTTGGTGTATCTTCCACCCATGCGATACCTCGTCAAAGCCCGCGTCAGGCCGGGACAGGAAAAACCCCTGCGCCAGGCCATTGCCGACGGCACGCTTGGCCAGGGCTCGATTGCCGGCGACGAATATGTTTATGACCTCGAGCAGGCGCGCGTGGGCGACGACGGCGTCGCGCACTGGGTGGAGACCTGCTTCTGTGCCACGCCGCTGGCCGAGGAACGGCCGTACTGGGAGAAATACTTTGAGTTGCTCAGCGTCAAGGACGCGCATAACCGCAAGAATTGCCGGCATGAAAACGGCATCGAACCCTGGGCGTGCGGTAATTGCGATTGCACGAAACGGCTGGAAAAACGTTTGCAGCAACAAGGCGAATCGTTTTGGCAAAAGTTGCACGCTGCCGGTATTCCCTGAATCCGGCGGGTGGCCCGGCCCGGCTGGATAGCCGGAATATTTTCTCGCTAGCTGCAGGCAAAAAGCCTTGAATTCCAGGCCAAGCATGTGCCCGGATGAAACCAACCCCGCCCGCCATCGTGAAACGCGGCGGCAATTCATCAAGACAACCGGTACGGCGGCCGCCGCCGTGGCCGGTGCCGGCCTGTTGCAACTGCCTCTCTCCGCCCGCGAAGACAATCTGGCGGTTGCCATCGTGCTGGATCCAGACGACGCCATCCTGAAGCAAGCACCGGCACAGTGGGCGGTGGAACAATTGCGGGACGCCCTGGCCGCCCGGGGTGTGACAACGCAAATTTATCGAAGCCTCGATCAGGCGCCGCCGGCACAGGAGTGTGTCGTCGTGGGGCGCACGATGTTCAATTCGGCGGGTGCAGCCATGCCGGGTGCGCCCGAATCACTGGCGCTCCAACATAAGGAAATCGGGAAATGGTCCGTTCTGCTGGCTGGCGGCGCGGACGGGCGCGGGCTGGTTTACGCGTTGCTCGAACTGGCGGACCGCGTGAAGTTCGCCGCCGATCCGGTGGCGATGTTGAAGGCCGTGCAACCGGTCCGCGAATCACCGGCCAATGCCATTCGCAGTGTGGCCCGTGCCTTCGTCAGCGACGTTGAGGACAAATCCTGGTTCAACGATCGAAATTTCTGGCCGGCTTACCTCTCCCTGCTGGCAACCCAGCGGTTCAACCGGTTCAACCTCACCTTCGGGCTCGCCTACGATTTCACCACCGACATCAGCGATTGTTATTTTCATTTCGCCTATCCGTTTCTCCTGTCCGTGCCAGGTTACAACGTGCGCGCCGTGCCGCTGCCCGACGACGAGCGCGACCGGAACCTGGAAATGCTCCGGTTCATCAGCGACGAAACCGCCCGACGCGGCCTGCAATTCCAGCTTGGTCTCTGGACCCACGCCTGGCAGTGGACCCGGAGCCCGAAGGCGAATTATACCATCGAAGGACTCACGCCCGAAACCCAGGCGCCTTATTGCCGCGACGCCCTGCTTCTGCTGCTCACCGCCTGTCCCTCCATCAGCGGCATCACCCTCCGCACCCACGGCGAAAGCGGCGTGCCGGAAGGGAACACGGCCATCTGGAAAACCATTCTGGACGGCGCCGTCCAGTGCGGCCGCAGTATCCGGATCGATTTGCACGCCAAAGGCATCGATCAAGCTATCATCGACACGGCGCTGGGCACCGGCATGCCGGTGGAAGTCTCGCCCAAGTTCTGGGCCGAGCACATGGGCCTGCCTTACATGCAAGGCGCCATCCGGCCGCAGGAAATGCCGCCGCCGGACGCGCCGGACACCGGATTCTTCGCCCGCAGCACCGGTTCCCGCCGATTCACGCGCTACGGCTACGCCGATTTTCTCCGCGAGAACCGCCGTTACGACGTGGTCCACCGCATCTGGCCAGGCACGCAGCGGCAGTTGTTGTGGGGTGACCCGGAAATGGCACGGGCCTACGGCCAGGTCTCAAGTTTTTGCGGCAGCAAGGGCGTGGAACTGCTTGAACCGCTTTACTTCAAGGGCCGCAAAGGCTCCGGCCGGCCCGGCGGACGCGATGCCTACGCCGATGCTTCATTGAAACCCGCCGGCGGCGATTATGAAAAATATGATTTCACCTATCGCGTCTGGGGCCGGAGTTTTTTCAATCCGGACACCGACCCGGACGGCTGGCAACGTTCGCTGCGACGGGAATTTGGCCCAGGCGCGGGAGCGGCCGGGGACGCGCTGGCCGCCGCGAGCCGGATTCTGCCGCTGGTGGTCACCGCCCACTGTCCCTCCGCCGCCAATAACATTTACTGGCCCGAGATGTACACCAACATGCCGATGGTGGACGCAGGCCGGACGCATCCCTACAGCGACACGCCCGAACCGCGCCGCTTCGGCACCGTCAGTCCGCTCGACCCGGAATTTTTTCTGACCGTTGATGAATCCGCCGATGAACTGCTCAAAGGTGAAAGCAGCGGAAGATATTCGCCGGCTCAGGTGGCGCTGCAGTTGGAGGAGGCGGCCAAACAGGCGACGACGCAATGGCACGAGGCGAAGTCAAAAGTGGGTGACGCCCGCGCTGCCGAATTCCGGCGGCTGGAAGTGGACATCGCCATCCAGGCCGGTTTGGGCCGGTTCTTTGCGGCAAAATTTCGGGCCGGCGTGCTCTATGCCATCTACCAACAAACCGGTCATCGCCCCGCGCTTGAAGCCTCGCTCAAGGCGCAGCGCGCGGCCCGCAACGCCTGGAGCAACCTCGCGGAAACGGCAAAAAAACCGTACGTCCACGACATCACTTACGGCTATGATTATTTTATGCACGGCCACTGGCTGGACCGGTTGCCGGCCATGGACGATGACATTGGCGACATGGAAAAACTCCTGAAGAACGCGCCCGACAGCAGGATTCATGGCCGGCCGCCGGCAAAGACCGACCCGAAAACACTCAAGCAGGCCATGCGCGCAGTCTTCGCGAAATCGAAACCAGATGAGCATCCGCCGCTTGCGAACCGGCACGAGCCAGCGGCTTCATTCCAACGCGGCCAGCCATTGACCATCGTTGTCCACGCGCCGAAATCCGCCATTTCCTGCCTGCGCCTCCGCTACCGGCACGTCAACCAGGGAGAGGTCTGGCAGATGGTGGAAATGGAACGGACCGGAGACGAATACCAGGCGGTTATCGCGGCGAGTTACACCGATTCACCGTTTCCGCTGCAATATTACTTCCAAATCCGCCGCGACGCCGGCCATGCCTGCCTGCGTCCCGGCCTTGAACACCGCTGGCATGGTCAGCCCTATTATTTCGTGCGCCAGGCGTGATGCTGATCCAGTGACCCGAACGGCTATTCGCTTCAACCCACCTCTTCGCTCGGGATCTCCGCGGCCGGCTGGCGCGCCCCGCCCCGGACAATCAGCACAACCGCCAGGATGATCAGCCCGCCCGCCATGAACAATTCATGCGAGAACGCCTCGCGACCGATGGTGCAACCGAGCAGCACGGCGATAAGCGGGTTCACATATGCATAGGTCGCCACCCGCGCGGGTGTGGTGGCGTGCAGCAACCATACGTAACAAGTATAGCCCACCAGCGATCCCGCCACGGTCAGGTAAAGCCATGACCCGGCAGACAACCAGGTGACCTGGCCAAAGGAAAATTGCGCCGCCTCGCCCCGCACTGCCGCCAGGACGAGCAGGAAACTGCCACCCGCGATCATCTGCATCGCCACGCCCAATAACGGCGACGCCGGTTTGTGCGCGTGCCGGCCAAAAATCGAGCCGAACGCCCAGCTCATGGAAGCCGTCATCAGGATCACCACGCCCCAGCCGTAGGCCGGGCCGAAGTTACTCCCATGGCGCGCGAGCAGCGCCACGCCCGCGAAACCCACCGCCAGTCCCACCACCACCAACGGACGGGGACGGACGCCGCTGGGCCGCAGCCAGTCGAACACCACCATCCACAACGGCACCAAGCCCACCAGCAACGCCGTCACGCTCGAGGGAACCACCTGTTCCGCCCACGTCACGCCGCCGTTGCCAACCGTCAACAGCAAACCGCCGGTGATGGCCGCGTCGCGCCATTCGATACGGGACGGCGCGGCACCGCTGCGGGCGCGCGCAAAGGCGTATAACAACAGCCCGGCGGCAAGGCTCCGCGTGCCGGCCATCAGGAACGGCGGAATGGATTCCACCGCGTACCGGATGCCCAGATACGTCGACCCCCAGATCACATAGACCGCCGCGAATGCCGCGATCACGCCCCACACGGGCGGGGCCATGGTTTTGTTTTTCATAGTTGTTGACCGGCACGCCGACGGCAGGCGGGCAAACAAAAACCCACCGCCGGATGCCGGCGATGGGTTATAAAAAATTCTCAGTTTCTCGTCTATGGATTCAATCCCCCATCGCCAGCGTCATTTTAGTGACGGTCTTGTGCCACCACGTACCGCGAATCGGCAGAGCCGAGCGCCGAGGCATGCAATTCAAGTTGGCGACGATAGTGTTCATCTGTTCAAATACGACGGGCGTAATCTAACCCACCGGCCCCTCCGGTCAATGGATTATTTGTTGGACGGACTACCTGACTGAATAAAACAGGCTTGCATATCGGGCAGGTCCTGCCAAAGGAGCGCGGACCGCCGAGACCGCGTGTTGTTGCGACATTTCTCATTACTCGCGGATATGGCAGTCCGCGCTCCGCTGCGTCGTGACCGGCTTGGGCAGAGGTTTAGGCCGGTCATATTCGTCGCGGAAACGAGCACTGCTGAATGGCCATTGTTCCGGCGATTTCACCAAGCCTGCCTTCACTGGATTCGATTCGATATACTGGATTACTTTCCGGCAGTGCGCTTCGTCCCGGATGTAGCGATCCCAATAATCGTCCTGCCACAGTTTGCCCCGTCGCTTCAAGATGCGGTTGATGCAACGCGCGGTGTAACCCTTCCAGCCCTGCAAAAGTTCGGTCATGGGTTTCTGCCAGATTTCCACCAGGAGATGGACGTGATTGGGCATCACAACCCACGCCAGCAGGCAATAGTCCGCACCATCAAAATGGAGCCAGTTTTCCTCGACCACGACGGCCGCGTGCGGGTGGCGCAACTCGCAATTGCCGAAGCCACGGTCAAGATATGCTTCCATCTTCGTACGACGCTGGAGTTCGTCTTCGATATCCAGCAATGCGGCCCATTCGTGCCGGCGGCTGGCGGGCATGGCGTCGTCAAGGCGGTAGTTGAGCATTTGAATGACGCCCGGGTGGTCGAAGTGCGGAAGGTAGCCGCGCGAATGCCAGCCTCGAAAGCCAAGCTTCGTGGCTTCGATATCGGGCGGCGCGTGCCACTGGCGCTTGTTACGAATGGTTTCGAGGACATTGCGGCGACTTGAACGCATAGGAGCGCGGACAGCTTTGTCCGCGCGAAAATAAAAGCAGAGACAAACTTGGGTGACAAGCGGCTTTGGAAAGTTTACGGAAACGCGCGGACATGGCTGTCCGCGCTCCGGTGTGTGAGCCTTGCTCGCACCTTTACGTCGCGTTCTGCGCGGCTATTTCCACCTTGCGCTGGCGCAAGCCCTTGAAAAATTCGAAGCCTTCGCGCACGCGCCGGACGAGCACGTCCTTGTCCTCCAGCATGGTCTTGACGATGCGCAGGACCGGTTTCGGCCGGAAATAGTAGGCGCGGTAGAAGCGGTCCACTTCCTCGAAAATCATTTCCTTGCTCAGGCCGGGATATTCAATCGTGCTGCTCTGGTAGCCTTCCCCGCCCAGGAGATCGGTTTTTTCTTTTTTGGCGAACCAGCCGTTCTGCCGGGCCTGCTCGTACAGTTCCGTGCCGGGATACGGCGCAGCCAGGCTGACCTGAATGCTGAACACGTCGAGTTCCTTCGCGAAATCAAGCGTCTGCTGGATGGTTTCCGTCGATTCCACCGGCAGGCCGAGAATGAACGTGCCGTGAATGATCACGCCGGCCCGATGACAGGCCCGGGTGAATCGGCGCATTTCATCGGTCGTCACGCCTTTCTTGATGCGGGCGAGGATGTCGTCGTTGCCGCTTTCATAGCCGACCAGGAAGAGGCGCAGGCCGTTGTCCTTGAGCAGCTTGATATTGTCGTAATCGAGGTTGGCCCGGCTGTTGCACGACCACATCACGCCAAGCGGGGCGATTTTTTTGGCGATTTCGCGCGCGCGCGGCAGGTTGGCGGTGAACGTGTCGTCGTCGAAAAAGTATTCCTTCACCTCGGGAAAAAGTTTTTGGAGATAGGCCATCTCGTCGGCGACGTTTTGCGCCGAGCGGACGCGGTATTTGTGGCCGCCGATGGTCTGCGGCCAGAGGCAGAAGGTGCATTGCGCCGGGCAGCCGCGCCCGGTGTAGAGGCTCATGTATGGGTGATGGAGATAGCCGTTGTAATATTTCTGCACGTCCACGTCGCGGCGATAGACGTCCGCCATCCACGGGAGCGTGTCGAGATTCTCAATCAATTCGCGTTCGGGATTATGGCGGATCTTGCCGTCGTTCTTGTTCTTGTAGGAAAGCCCGGCAATGGTCGCGAGGTCGCGTCCTTCGGCCACCTCCTTGCAGGTGTAATCAAATTCCTTGCGGCCGACCCAGTCAATGGCCGTGGATGCCTTGAGCGTTTCGGTCGGCAGCACTGCGGCATGCGCCCCGACAAAGCCTATCTTCGTTTCCGGCTTCTGCTGCTTGATGGCCTCGGCCACCCGGCAATCATTCTTCAGCGAAGGGGTGCTGGTGTGGATGATGACGTGGTCGAAGTCTTTGGCCACGCGGAGACATTCCGCTTTCCCGATGTTATGCGGCGGGCAATCGAGCAGCCGGGAACCGGGCGTGAGCGCGGCCGGTTGCGCCAGCCAGGTCGGATACCAGTAACTGGTGACTTCGCGCACTGTCTGGTAGCGCGCACCGGCGCCGCCGTCAAAACCGTCAAAGCTTGGGGGAGAAAGATAAAGCGTCCTGCTCATTTGAATGGCCAACAATTCACGTGGCCAGGCAGTCTATTCCGTCTTCTTCGCGTCCTTGATCTTCGCCAGCAAATCGTCGCGTTCGGAGGTATCACCCGAACCGCAGGCCGTGCTGACGTGCGTTTCGTGATGCTCTTCTTCCTTGCGTGAAAACGCGCCGCGCGCGCCGGCGGCGGGCGAATTGATGGCCGCCTTGGCCTCGGCCAGATGGCCCTTGCCGATGGTCACGCCGTTGAAAACGCGCAGAGCCAGCGCCGGCGAGGCCGGGAACGGCTTCGGCTTGGCGCCGAAGTTGTATTTCATGTTCTTCCAGTTATCGCTGAATTTTGGGCTAAGCGCGCCGCTGGGATCGTAGCCGCAATGAACCATGCAGTTCTCACAGCGCGGATCCCGCGCGACGCCATCCACCACGCCATACTTATTCCAGTCCACTTTCGCCAGCATCTCTTGATAGCCGTCGTAGTGGCCGTCGGTCATCAGATAACACGGAGCTTTCCAGCCCTTGATGTTGTAAGTCGGGATGGCCCAGGCGGTGCAGGTCAGCTCGCGTTTGCCGGCAAGAAATTCCTGGTAGGTCACCGTGCCAAAAATCGTGAAGCGCTCGCCCCATTCCTGAATCCTGGCGAATTTCTCGCGGGTCATTTTACGCGTGAGGAAAAAATCCTCGGGCTGTTTGCCCAGACGTGTCACCATGTCCTTCTTCGCCGCGTCGTATTCGTAGCCGGGCGAAATGGTGTGGCCGTCCACTTCCAGCGAGGAGAAAAACTCGAACATGTCCCCGATTTCCTTCGCGTCCGTTTCGCGATAGACCGTTGTGTTCGTGGCGACTTGAAATCCGAGAATCTTCGCCATCTTGATGGCCTCGACACATTCCTTGAACACGCCTTCGCGCTCGACGATCAGGTCGTGCGTGAATTCCAGGCCGTCCACGTGGACATTCCAGTACATCCATTTCGTCGGGCGGATGACGACCTTCTGGCGCGCCGCGGCGTCGGATTTGCGGATTGTTTCGGCGTCCTTATCGGAAATCAATTTTTCGTCGAGCAGTCTTTTCAGCTTCGGTTCGAGGCCCGGCGAATAAATTGCGGCCAGGTAATCCCGCATCTTCTTTCGCATGAACATGCCGTTTGTGCAGATATAAACGATGCGGCCCTGCGCCAGAACGCCGTTCACCAGTTCTTCGATCTTCGGATAAATCAGCGGTTCGCCGCCGCAAATGCTCACCATCGGTGCGTCGCATTCAATCGCGGCCTCGAGGCATTTTTCCAGCGGCACCATATCCTTGAGCGACGTGGAATATTCGCGAATGCGGCCGCAGCCGGTGCAAGTGAGATTGCACGTGTGCAGCGGCTCGAGCTGGAGCACCATCGCAAACTTGGGCGTCTTGCGCAGCTTATGCTTGATGATGTGGCTGGCAATCTTCTTGGTCAGGGCAAAGGGAAATCGCATAATGTTATCGGGCCTGGGCGAGTTGGGTGGACGGGGCGATCACCGCCATCGGCGCCGGGGCCGCCAGCGGGGGTGGATCGGCTTTCATCAGCCCCGGCAGAAGAAACGTGGCCGGTGAAACCGATGTCCCGGCGTTGATGCCGGAACAACCGGCAACCCCGAGCGTCAAAAACGCCAGCATTGCCAGCCGCAAGAAAAACCAATTTAATCTCACCCGCTCAGTATAAATGAGGCACATGCGATGGCAACTTTTAATTCCGAAGATGGAATTTCTTAATTTCCGGGTCCGGCACCCCGCCCGCGGCGGCTGGCTGGCCGCCGGCCTGCTGCTGGCGGTCGGGGGAATGCTCTTCGCCGGCGAAGCGCGCCGGGAAATCTTCGCCGCCCGCGCGGCGGCGGAATTGCACCGGGCGCAAATGCAATTTCAATCGGATACCAATGACGCCACCGCCGCCTGGCAATTTGCCCGCGCCTGTTTTTACTTCAATGAGTTCGTCACGAACAATGCCGGGAGCGCCGAACTGGCCAGCCAGGGCATCGCGGCCAGCCGGCAATCGCTCGCGCGCGAATCCAACTCGGCCCCGGCACACTATTACCTGGCCATTGAACTCGGCTTGCTGGCGGACACCAAAAGAAACCTCGCCGCCTTCAAACTCGTGCGGGAGATGGAGCGCGAATTCAAGACGGCGGACGACCTGGACGAACATTTCGATTACGCCGGTCCCGCGCGCTGCCTCGGCCTGCTGTACCGGGACGCGCCCGGCTGGCCGCTGAGCGTCGGCAGCCGGCGCAAGGCGCGCGATTGGCTGGAACAGGCCGCCCGGCTGGCGCCCGATTATCTCGAAAACCAGTTGACCCTGGCCGAATCGTACTGGCAATGGAAGGATCGCGAAGCCGCCGTTGAGGCCCTGCAAAAATTTGACGCCCTCTGGCCGGCGGTCCAAACGAATCTCGCCGGCGCCGCCTGGGAACGAAGTTGGGACGATTGGGCCGACCGGCGTGACACCTTGCGCGAAAAAATGAACGGCAATTCCCCGGCGAAGAAACCGCCGAAAAATCCCCGGAATTGACACCCGAACGTTGCCGAAATTTCCTGTGGTATTATCGCACGATTGGGTTATGCTATTGCTCGAAAAACAATGGGACGCAAACTGACATGGCTAAAAAGATAATCGCGGCGCTGGCCGATTCAGGCATGTTTCTGCGGGAATGGTTTGCGGACCCGCAGCGGACCGGTTCCGTGACGCCCAGTTCACCCAAGCTGGCGGCCGCCATGGCCCGCTGGTTGCCGTCCAACCCGGAGAGTTACGTGCTCGAACTCGGACCCGGCACCGGCGCCGTCACGACCGCCCTCGTCGAGCGCGGCCTGCGCGAAGACCGGCTGGTGGCCATCGAACGGAATCCGAAGATGGCCCGCCTGCTCCGCAAGCGTTTCCCCAGCGCCCACATCATCACCGGCGATGCCTGGCATCTGGATGACCTGTTGCGCGAGCATCCGGAACCGATTGAATCCGTCGGGGCGGTGATTTCCAGCCTGCCGTTGTTGAATTTTTCCCCCGAAGCGGCCGAAGGCCTGGCGCAGAAAATCCGCGCGGTGCTGGAACCCCAGGGCACCTGGGTGCAATACAGCTACCGCATCCACAAACGGCGCACACGCGGCACCTCGCGTTTTCACCTGCTCGCCTCCAAAATCGTCTGGTTCAACCTCCCGCCCGCCCGCGTCAACGTTTACCAGAAGTAGGACCGCGCGTCCCGCCGGTCTCCATTCAGTCCCTCACTACGGTTTCTCCGGCACCTCGATCACGTCGCCATTGCGAAGCCGGAGGCCAGGTGCGTTGTAATGCGGATCATCCCTTTGATCCAGATAGAACGGATTATTGCCGGAATGACTCATCCGGCTGCAATCCAGAATCCATTCGCGCTTTTTGCCGGTCACCGGATCCGCGCGCGTGACTTTGACCCGGGAAAGATCGGATGAGGACTGCAAAACACCCTGGGCTTCCGGGAGGTTGAACACGGAACCGACCAGCGAACTGTCGTCCGGATTGACCGGTAATTCCACTTTGGCGCCGTGGACCACAAGCCGGACGCTCCCTTTCAAACCATTCAAAATGGTGTCACGCTGATTGTCGGTCAGCCCGACGGGCCGGTCCCCCAGGGCGTGTTCCCGTTCCGGGATCTCCACCACGTCGCCGAATTCCATTGGCACGTCCCGGGAACAGTCGATGCCATTGGTGGCATCGAGCAGATTCACCTTGAGGGGCGTCTCGTTGGGGGTATTGGGCTGATGCCGGATGATTGTCACACGGGTCAGATCAGGAAACGGCAGAGAAATCTCCGAAGCGGTGCCGCCGCTACCGAGTGGAAGAACGGCGAAGCGAGGGGATGGCTTCGAGTAAAAATTCAAAAGCGTTTCCAACAAGGTGAACCGGTTCCAGTCATTGGTGCCCTTTTGAAAAACCGTTTGTGAAAAATTGGCCGCGGGACGGCTCACGGTGATACGGTCCCAATTCGGCAGATTGTCCAGCGCGCCATATTGGCGGAGGAGGCCGGCCAGCTGCCCGGCCAATGCCTTTCGTTCCAAAGACAAATTGTTTCCGCCTCCCCATTGCTTCAGTTCGTCCAGTGGCGTTCGGCCATTACTGCTGCGTACGTTTGGATCGGCCTTCCCATCCAGTAGCAATTGAAAAATTTTGCTGTCGGCCAGGCCGTAAGTCGCCCAGTGCAACGGTGTAGCGCCGTTTGAGTTGCGCACGTTCGGGTCCGCGCCGTGCTTCAATAAAACCTCGACAGCCGCGACCAGGTTTTGACGCGCTGCGGCACCCAAGGGCGTCAAATTGGCTTCGTCCCGCGTCCTCGGATCCACTTTCGCTCCGGCATCCAACAGGGTTTTCAGAATGTTCGTGTTGGCCAGAGCGCTGAACAATAATGACTGTCCACCGATTTGCGAATCGTTCGGGTCAGCTTTGAACTTCAAGAGCATTTGCACCAGGGGCAACTGGTTCATGGTCACCGCCAGCCATAAGGGATCGGCGTAACCGTTTCCGTCGCGGGGATCCTGGTCAACCAAACCCTTCCGGTTCGGGTCCGCCCCGGCCTGCAGCAGCAGTTCGGCCGCAGCGATGTCCGGTTTGCGAATCGCCGCGAGCAATGGCGCGTTGCGGCTGCCGCCGTTGGGATCGGCCTTGGCCGCCAACAGCACCTTGATCGTTCCCGCCGGGTCCCGGGCGACGACGGCGCAACTCAACGGCGGTGTTCCGTCATTATCGGCAGCATTGGGATCCGCGCCGGCCGCCAGCAGCATTTTTACCGTTTCGGACAATCCGCTCCCCGCCGCGGCGGCCAACGGCGTCTGGCCGCGATCGTCTTTCAGGCTGGGGTCGGCGCCGGCCGCCAGGAGTACGGGAACCAGCTTGGGATAATGGCCGGCGGCGACCCGGAGGGGGGCGGTTTGCTGGTTGTCCGCGATATTCGGATCGGCATGGTGAGCCAGTAAAACTTCGGCCACCGCCTGAAAACCACTGGCAACGGCCATGGCCAATGCTGTCTGACCAATGACGGAATCCTTCAGGTTTATGTCAGCACCCCGGCTCAACAGCAGTTCGACCATCGCCTTGTTGCCGGCCATCGTCGCCTCATGCAACGGCGTCCGCCTGTTAATACTCCCCGAGGCATTGACGTCGGCGCCATGGTCGAGGAGAAAGGTCGCCGCCTTGAGCCAGCCTTTGCCGGCGGCCTCGGAGAGCGGCGTGCCATGGGGAGACGGCGTATTAATCAAATCCGGGCTGTTCTGAATCATGGTCTCGATGCGACGGATTTCCTGGTCTTCGGCGTCGGTAGTTGCCGGATTTGAAGTTCGGACGTCGGCGGTGGCATTGCCGGCCGGGCCGGAAACGGTCAACTCGAGCGAAAGTGCGCGCGACAGGCCCTCCAGCCGCTCGTATATCTTTTTACCCAAAGCATCCCGGACCACCACCTCCTTTTGGATTACGGGATTGTCTTCCGTGTAAGCCGTTTTCAATCGCAAAAGGTTGAGTTCAGACTGATTGTATTGATAGATGAAGTTGATGAGCATCGCGTCGGTCAACAGCGTAGGCGCGGTTTGGATGACCTCGTTCAAAGGCATGGCCTGGAGTTTTTTGACAAATTCCAGGTTTCGCACGAGTTCGGGATTGGGCCGGACCGCACCCGGGCCCGGGATTGGGCCGGCCGGATCGGCACTGGAATGGCCCAGTCCGTCCAAATTCTGCCGGCTCAGGGCGGCCAGCGTCTGCTGGTCGGAAAATTCACGGGTGATGCGCTGGTACTGACCGACGGCGTCGTTGGTCCGGCCGAGCTTGCGGTAACATTCGCCCAAGCGGAAAATCGCCGTGGCGGCCACCTGCCGGTCGGAATCGAATTGCGTCGCGAGCGCCTGGTAGTTGGAGATGGCCGCGTCGAGGTTGCGATTGCCCTCCTCCTCGAACAGTCCCTGGCGCAACGCAGTGTTCAATTCGTTCGTCTGCGCCCGCAGCACCATTGCCCCCGCCAGAAGAACCGAACCCACCAGCCAATTCGTTTTCATAGGTTTACCGTGTTCACATGCTGCCAGATCCATCCGACCCAATTGTCATGCTTTTGCAAAATCGGAAAACATCCAACAACCAACATTGAATATCCAATGATCTGGCCCGTGTATCATTCGCTCGCCGTTGGATGTTGGGCGTTCGATGTTCGATGTTGGATGTTTCATTTCAATTCCAGCTTGTACCCCACGCCATGCACGGTCTTGAGCCAGCGCGGTTCGTCCGGGTCCCGCTCCAGCTTGGCCCGCAGGCTGGCCATGTGGTTGTCCACGGTCCGCGTCGTCGGAAATGCAGCGTAACCCCAGACCACGTCCAGAAACCGCTCGCGGGTGACCGGTTCGCCCTCGGCCTCGGCCATCAAGCGCAGCATGGAAAATTCCTTGGCCGTCAAATGAATTTGTTTTTTGCCGCGCCCGGCGGTCTGCCGGATCAGGTCAATTTCGATTTCGCCCAGCTTCAACTTGTCCGCCGCCGGGTGCTGCCGCTGGAACCGCCGCAACAGCGCCCGCACGCGGGCCAACAATTCCTCGGTGCTGAACGGCTTGACCAGATAATCGTCCGCCCCCACGTCCAGGCCGGCCACCCGGTCCTCGATCTGGCCCTTGGCGGTGAGCATGAGCACCGGCATCGTCAGGGCGAGCCGGCGCAACTCGGCGCACAACGCGAAGCCGTCGAGCTTCGGCATCATCACGTCCAGCAGGACGAGGTCGGGCTTTTCCTCAATGGCCCGCCGGAGGCCGCTCTCGCCATCCATCGCCGACAGGACGCGATAATCCTCCGCCGCCAGCAGGTCGGTCAGCGCCGTGCGCATGGGCGCCTCGTCTTCGATGATTAAAATGCGTTCCATTTTAAAGAGGGGAAACGTTCAACATTCAACTTCCAACATCCAAGGCTGGAGAACTTCGGCGTTCGGTGTTGAATGTTCAATGTTGAATGTTTTTTCATTTTTCAAACGGCAATTCAATGGTGAACCGGCTGCCCTGCCCCACGGCGCTTTGCACCCGCACCGTGCCGCCGTGGGCCTCGACGATGTGCTTCACAATACTCAGGCCGATTCCAACACCTTGCGTCTCGCGCCGCAACTCGGAACCGCGCCGGTAAAACCGCTCAAAAATCTTTTTCTGTTCCTCCGGCGGAATGCCCGGACCTTGGTCGCTCACAGAAAGGCTGAAAGAATCCGGGGAATTCTGTGTTTCGCCTTCGGCCTTCTGCATTTGCAATTCTACGGTCACCGTCTCGCCCTTCGGCGAATGTTTGACGGCATTGGCAATCAGGTTGACCAGCGCCTGCTGGATCGCCCGACCGTCGATTTCCATTTCAATGTTGGATGTTGGATGTTGGATGTTGGATGTTTCCAAGTTTAAAATGACCCCCTTCTCCACCGCATAAGGTTCCATCAGTTTCACCGTCGTCCGGACCAACGCCGCCACATCGGTTGGTTCAAATTCGTATTGTTTGCGGCCCTGCTCGATGCGCGAAAAGTCGAGCACGTTTTCGATCAGCGCCGACAACCGCCGGCATTCCTGGACGATGAAGCTGAAATACTCCTTCTGCTTCTGCGCTTCCGGGATTTTGTCACCCGCCAGGTTTTCCGCCATCAGCCGCACCGACGCGATGGGCGCGCGCAATTCATGCGAGACGCTGGAAACAAAGTTGGATTTCAATTCGCTGAGCTGCCGCTGCTGCCGGAACGCCCGCCAGGCAGTCAGCAACCCGACCAGGGCGGCCGCGGCGGAGACGGCGACCAGCGCGCCAAACCAGAACGTCCGAGCGCGCTGACGCTGATAGAGTTTGTCCGGGCTGGTGAGATAAACATTCACTGTCAGGAGCTGTTCCGGCTGGACCGCGGAGGCCAGGATGTTGGTGGCCAGCGCGCTCAACGGCACTTTGACTTCGCGGCCGCTGGACTTGCCGCCGCCGACGTAACGATAGGTCCACAGGTGGAGATCCGGTGCGAACTCCCTGATTTTTCTTCCCGCCACTTCGACGCCGATGCCAAAATATTCGGGAATTTGTTTTTCGCCGGCCACCAGTTCCGTGAGGCGGAAACCGAGTTCGGATTCGCCGCGGCAAATAAACCAACGATTGGTCTCAGGATCATCAACCCCGCTGGCCAGCCAGTCCCGGTCGAACGAGCCGGTGATAATATAACGCGGCCCGGTTGATGTGGCGTTGGAACCGGAATTAGAACCGGAAGTATTATTCACCACCATGTAACCCTGGTAAATGGGTGGCACGCCCCAGGTGCGGCCCGGCGTTTTCGGCACGTACAGTCGATTGGGCGTGGTGAACCAAAAAAGACGGGGAAACAAAATTTCCATTGCCGGCCCTACGGTTTCCGGCCGCAGGGCATCAGCTTCCGCCATTTGATTCTTCACGCTGGCGCCGGTTGAAAGCAAAGGAAACGAAGCAGGTGCGGGATTGGCCCGGGTATCAAAACGCCGGCGGGCCGCGGCGTAAAATTGGCGGGCCGCAGCGTGGTTTTGCCAGAGGAATTGCCACTTTGCCCGCCAGCCCGAACGAGTCTGGGAATCCTCCTGGCTGGCCCCGCCCGGCAGCAGGTCGGCCTGTCGCAAAAGCTCCGGGGTGAGGAACGTGGGATGGTAAATAATGTTGGAATACAGGGATTCAACCAAAACGGGATTGGTCCCGGCCAGGTCACGTACAGCCGCGGCCAGTTGGAGCCATTTCAATTGTGCCAGCGGTTGGAGCGGCAGCCCGCTTTCACCAATGGCTTCCGGGTATTTTTCCACCACCCGATCAAACATCTCCATGGCTTCCGCGTTCTTTCTCTGCCGGGCCAGTGAGAGACCCAGATCGTAACCCGCCGCCGCCGCCAACCGTTCCGGCGGATGGGAACCGATGAAATCCCGGAATGCCTGAATGACCGTCTCGGAATCCGACTGGCCAGCATCGGCACCCTGCAATCTCAGCCAAAGTTGTCTTTGCCCGGCATTCAATCCGGCCAGGTCGAAGGGCTTCGGCAAAGGAAGAGGAACCGCGGCGGGCGGAAACATTAATCGGCCGGTTTGATCCACCTCGAAAACGGGCCCGTTGGACGGGTCCAACGGGAATGGCGCTTTCGCCATGAGTTCATTCCAGATTTTTGCAGCCAGGTCATCCGCGATGACCTGGGCCCGTTCGGCCGCATCGTGTTCCGCCAGAATTTTGTCCTGACGCAACGACGCCCAGCCGATGGCGGCCAGCACGGTCACAGGCAACAGGATGAGCAGCGCCTGCCAGAAGAAGGTCGGTTTGCGGGGTTTGCGGGGCGCAGCCATAGGCTTTCTTTATGCGCCCAGCCTACGCCCCCGGCAAGCTCCAGTTGTCACGGTTTTGCAAAATTGAAACCCGGGTGCAAACTTCAAGCGGACGTCTCCAGAAGCTGGAAACGTCCGCTTGATTCCATTTACCATACCCTCCCTGTTGGAAGTCGAAGAGTGACTTCCCGTCGCCACCCAGTCTGCCCGGCCGGCGAAATTCAGTTGTCACGGTTTTGTAAAAACCCTGTAGATCTGCCACCCGCCCGCCCGCAACCTTTTCAGACGCAGGCTGAGACCGGTTCACTTCGCTTTTTGGAAGCTTTGCAGCTGTTTGACCAGGGCGCGCAGTTGCCCGCCTTCCTGGCCCTGCATCGCCGGCATTTGCGACGCAGTTTCCCCGACGATGAGCGCATCGGCGAACCGTTTCTGCTCAATCAGCAAATTCACGTACCGGAAAACCGCCTCGGGTGAGTAGGGGCATAACGCCCAGGCCTGACGGAACGCGAAATCGGCCTCGCGCTCCATGCGTTCCTTTTCCGCGGCATCGGTGGCGTGCTTCGAGCGCCAGGCGTAAAGCCCGCCGAGGGAACTCCGCAGCTTGGAAAACATCCGGTGGGAGTAAGTGTTCTGGATGAAGCGCGGGTCGCCGGTGAAGCCGTGGAAATCCTGTTTCCCAAAGGTCTTTTGGGCAAACGCGGCGATCTCGCCGACCGACGTGTCGTCATGCAACCAATCACCGATCATTGGCGACACCAGTTTGGCCCAGTACGCGTGATCGCGTTCGAGAATTTCGTCGGACAACGTGGCGAGCGGCTGCCGGTTGATTTTGAAAACCAGGCCATGCGGTTCGAGATAGGGATACATCCAGTCCAGCGGGAAACTTTCCTCGATGTAAAACTCGCGATCGGGAGTTTTATCGAAGATGGTTTTGACCAACAATCCGTTGATGTTCATCACAGCGACCTGCCCGCTAACCTGGATTTTGCCGTTGGCATCCGTCTTTACCTCTTCTCCCGGCATGAGCTGGTGACTTTGCATCCGGCGTTGCGCGTCTTGCAGGTAGTCCTGAAAACATTTCTGGGAATCCTCGGGCGTCGGGACATATATTTTTCCTCCGTACATCGCACGCAAATAATCCAGGTAGGTGCTGTCGGCGAGGGCGTTTTGCGTCAGGACGAAGAAAGGATCGGCATTCACCTGTGATTTGCACAGGGCTGTCACAATGAACCGCCCGGGGTCCGTGCCGCCGAAATAAATGCTGCCGGGCGGAATGGATTCGATGATGCCGTTACCGTATGCGGCGGAATATTTTTCATCGCCTTCGCCGAAAGCATCCAGCGCGCCCCAGGCCTCCAACACCGCCTGCCACGCCGTGCCCCACAAACGCTCATCGGTCTTGCCGGAGTGTTCGTATTGCCCCGCGTGCTTTCGGAATTCTGTAAACGTGTTGCTGACCGTCAGCCAGTCGCCTTTGGCCGCCGCCGCGAAATACGATTTGAATTCCGACGGCGTTTCGTTCGTCGCCGCGTTCGCCTGTGCCTCTTTTTCCGCCACAAACGATTTCAACTGGGCCACCATTTCCGGATTTTTAAGCGACTGAAACGACGTCATTTGTTTTTTGGCGCAGCCGCCGATGAGCAATCCGCCGCCCAGAATGACCGTCCTCAGGAATTTGATGGTTGTCTTCATAGATTTGCCGTGTTTCCACCGGATAGACACCGGCCCCGCTGAATTTGTATAAGAAACGGCACCGGACCTTCCCGGCTGCTGGCAGGAACCAATTTAGAATTATTCTAAATCTTGACAGGCTTCAGGTTCGTACCTATTTTGCTGGTGTCATGAGTCTGGTCGAGAAGAAAACGATGAACGGGGACCTGAACGCACGCCTGACCACGGGCGGGTTCCGGTTTACGCCGCAGCGCGAGCACGTCTATAACGTGTTGCTGCACAAGCGCGACCATCCCACCGCCGAGGAGGTGTTCATCCGGTCCAAAAAGACCATGCCGGAGATTTCCATGGCCACGGTTTACAATTGCCTCGATGCGCTGGTAAAGTGCGGGCTCGCCCGGCAGGTGACGCTGGACCGCGGCGCGACCCGGTTCTGCCCGAACATGAGCGAGCACTGCCATTTTTACTGCGATGCCTGCGACACGGTGTTTGATGTGGACCTGCCCGCCAAGCCCCAGCCCGGCGTCACCCTGCCGAAGGGCTTCAAGGCCGAACATTATGAAATCGCCATCCATGGCACCTGCCCGGAATGCGCGCGGCAGAAATGACGATTCAACGGTTTAACAATTTAACGATTTAACAGTTTTGGAAAATGAGCACTGCCACTGAAACCATTGAGGGCCTGGTCAAACAGGATTATAAATACGGGTTCTACACCGACGTGGAAACCGAGTCCGCGCCGCCGGGACTGAGCGAGGACACCATCCGGTTGATTTCGCGCAAGAAAAACGAGCCGGAATGGCTGACCGACTGGCGGCTGAAGGCGTTTCGCCACTGGCAGACCATGACGGAACCGGTCTGGGCAAAAGTGCACCACGAAAAAATCAATTACCAGGACATCGTTTATTACTCTGCCCCCAAGAAAAAGGGCGACGGGCCGAAAAGCCTCGAGGAGGTTGACCCGAAATTGCTGGAGACCTACGAAAAACTCGGCATCCCGCTGCGCGAACGAGAGCGGCTCGCCGGCGTGGCCGTGGACGCGGTGTTTGACAGCGTGTCGGTGGGCACCACGTTCAAAAAGCAACTGGCCGAGAAGGGCGTCATTTTCTGCTCGTTCAGCGAAGCGGTCCAGGAACATCCCGACCTGGTGAAGAAATACCTCGGCATGGTCGTTCCGGCCGGCGACAATTTTTTCGCCGCGCTGAATTCCGCCGTCTTCACCGACGGTTCGTTCTGCTACATCCCGAAAGGCGTGCGCTGCCCGATGGAGCTTTCCACGTATTTCCGCATCAACGCCGCCAACACCGGCCAGTTCGAACGCACGCTCATCATCGCCGACGAAGGCGCGCACGTGAGCTATCTCGAGGGTTGCACCGCGCCGATGCGCGACGAGAACCAGCTCCACGCGGCGGTCGTGGAACTCATCGCGCTCGACCACGGCGAAATCAAATACTCGACCGTGCAGAACTGGTATCCCGGCGACGAGAACGGCAAGGGCGGCATCTACAATTTCGTGACCAAGCGCGGCCTGTGCAAAGGGAAGAATTCAAAGATTTCCTGGACCCAGGTGGAGACCGGCTCGGCCATCACCTGGAAATACCCCAGCTGCATCCTGCAGGGCGACAATTCCATCGGCGAATTTTATTCCGTCGCCGTGGTGAACAATTACCAGCAGGCGGACACCGGCACGAAAATGGTGCACATCGGCAAAAACACGCGCAGCACCATCGTGTCCAAGGGCATTTCCGCCGGGCGCGGCCAGAACAGCTACCGCGGCCAGGTGAAAATCCTGAAGAGCGCCGCCAACGCGCGCAACTTCTCGCAGTGCGACTCGATGTTGATCGGCGCCAAGTGCGGCGCGCACACGTTCCCCTACATCGAGGTGAAAAACACGTCGTCGTCCGTCGAGCACGAAGCCTCGACGTCCAAGATCGGCGAGGACCAGATTTTTTACTGCAACCAGCGCGGGCTTTCGACCCAGGACGCCGTGAACCTGATTGTCAACGGGTTCTGCAAGGAGGTCTTCAAGGAACTGCCAATGGAATTCGCCGTGGAGGCGCAGAAACTTTTAGGCGTGAGTTTGGAAGGCAGTGTCGGCTAGTATCTCCCCTCGTCGTCGTTCTCGTCCTCGTCCTCGAATCCTTCGATTACGAGAACGAGGAGGAGGACGAGGACGAAGCATTTTATAAAAAATGAGCAAGCAACCAATTCTGGAAATCAAAAACCTCAGCGCGGGTGTTGAGGGCAAGCAAATCCTCAAGGGCATCAACCTGGTCATCAACCCGGGCGAAGTGCACGCCGTCATGGGCCCGAACGGCTCCGGCAAAAGCACCCTGGCCGCGGTGCTCGCCGGGCGCGACGGTTACGACGTGACCGGCGGCGAGGTCATTTACGACGGCAAAGACCTGCTCGATCTCGACCCCGAGGAACGCGCCCGCGAAGGCGTCTTCCTCGCGTTCCAGTACCCGGTCGAAATCCCCGGCGTCAACAGCACCTACTTCCTCAAGGCCGCGCTGAATGAAATCCGCAAATCCAAGGGCCAGTCCGAACTGGACGCCATGGAATTTCTCAGCCTGGTCAAGGACAAGATCAAACTGCTGGAATTGAACGAGGACCTGCTCAAACGCTCGGTGAACGAGGGGTTTTCCGGCGGCGAAAAAAAACGCAATGAAATCTTCCAGATGGCCGTGCTCGAACCCCGGCTCGCCATCCTCGACGAGACCGATTCCGGCCTCGACATCGACGCGCTGCGTATCGTCGCCGGCGGCGTCAACAAGCTGAAGCGGCCCGACAGCGCCCAGCTCGTCATCACGCACTACCAGCGCCTGCTGAATTTCATCATTCCCGATTTTGTCCACGTGCTCTTCGACGGCCGCATTGTGAAATCCGGCGACAAGCAGCTCGCGCTGGAACTCGAGGCCAAGGGTTACGACTGGATTATCAAACCGGCCTGACTAGACTGGCGACATGAATCTGGACGAGGCCCAACGCAAAAAAGTCGCCGCCTGGATCGCGGACGGCGCGAAGCTTTCGGAAATCCAAACCCGGCTCGCGACGGAACTCAACCTGAAGTTCACCTACATGGAGGTGCGGCTGCTGGTGGATGATTTGAAGCTGACGCCGAAAGACCCGGAGCCGCCCAAGGTCGTTGACCCGGTCGCCGAGCCGGCCAAACCCGCCGCCGAAAAAACCGCCCCCCCCCCGGCACCGGCACCGGCACCGGTGGCCAGCGCCGCCGGCGGCGTTGCCGTGACCGTGGATCAGCTGGCGCGGGCCGGTGCGATTGTCAGCGGCAAGGTCGCTTTCAGCGATGGGCAGCAGGCCGATTGGTATCTCGACCAGAGCGGGCGATTGGGCGTGTCAACGAAGCAACCAGGCTACAAGCCGTCGGCGGCGGACGTCCAGCAATTCCAGGCCGCGCTGGAAAAGGAAATTTCGCGGTTGGGATTCTGAGGGTTGGCTAACCAACTGAACGCGCGCCGCGGTTGGTGGACGGTCAGCAAATCTCCCTGGAATCCTGGACTGCGGCGGCAAGCGGAGCGCGACGCCGCTTTGGCATCGGACGATGGCAGCACAGTTTCGCGCTAAAAGCGCTGTCGACGCTGCGCTCTGCCAGCGCAGTCCAAAAACTTCAGGCTGCCAATGATTCCGTACTTCTGATTCCTGCCGCCAATTCTTGCCGCAACCTTCACCCTTTGGCACACTGACACGACATGCGCGAAACGTTCCGGGCCTGGGCGGAAAGCCTTGAAACTTTTTACCTCGAAGTCAACTCCGAGGAACGCCATGATTTCAAGGCGAAATTGACGCGCGGAATTCTTTTCGGCGGATCAAAGCTTTTCCAGGTCGGCGTCAAGGTTCACCGCTGGCTGATCAACGTCCGCATCTTTCGCGACAAGACCCTGGGGGTTCAGGTCATTGCCGTCGGCAACCTCACCTGGGGCGGCACGGGCAAGACGCCGGTCGTGGAAAAATTTGCCCGCGAATTGCGTGACGCCGGTCGCAACGTGGCGATTCTTTCCCGTGGCTATCGTTCCAAGCCCCAACCCTTTCACCAATGGCTGTTCAATAAGATTTTTTTCCGGGAGGACCAGACCCCGCCGCGCGTGGTGTCGGATGGCAAATCGTTGCTGCTCGATTCCGAGATGGCCGGCGACGAGCCTTACATGCTCGCGTCTAACTTGAAGGACGTCGTCGTGCTCGTGGACAAGGACCGGGTGAAGAGCGGGCGTTACGCCATTGAAAAATTCGGCTGCGACACGCTGCTGCTCGACGACGCGTTCCAATACTGGAAATTGCGCGGACGTCGACACGATGTCGTGCTGATTGACCGCCAGCAGCCGTTTGGCAACGGGCACCTGATTCCGCGCGGCTCCCTGCGCGAGCCGCCGGCGCACCTCGCCCGCGCGCAGACCATTTTCATCACCAAGAGCGACGGCCGGACGGCGGAACTCCGCGAGCGCATCGGCCGATTGAATCCGGACGCCGCCATCATCGAGTGCGTCCATCACCCGCTGTACCTGGAAGACGTGTTCACCGGCGAACGGCGCGACCTCGACATTTTACGCGGGCACAAGGTGGCCTCGCTCAGCGGCATCGCCCAGCCGGAAAGTTTCGAGCAAAGCCTGGTGAAACTTGGCGCCGAACTGGTTTATTCCAAACGCTTTGCCGACCATCACCGCTTCACCCAGCAGGAAATCCTCAACGTCATCAACCGAGGCAAGAAACGCCAGGCCACCGTCATCATCACCACGCAAAAAGACGCCGTGCGTTTCCCCAAACTCGACCGGCGCGACCTGCCGATCTATTTCATGCGCGTCGAAATCCAGATCCTCAGCGGCGCGAACGACTTTCAGGACTGCGTCCGAAAAATCTGTTTCCGCTGAAAATGGACACGCTGATTTACTGGCCCGTCCGGGCGCTCGTCACGGTGATCCAGGCGTTGCCGCTCACCCTGGTCGCACGCCTCGGCCGGGCGGCTGGCGGGCTGGCCTTCCGGCTCGATGCCCGGCACCGGCGCGTGGCGTTGAACAATTTGACGATGTGTTTTGGCGGTGAAAAATCGGCGGCGGAAATCCGGGCCGTTGCCCGGGAAAATTTCCGGCGCATCGGGGAAAACTTCGCCAGCGCCGTCAAAACAGCGGTCATGAGTCCGGCCCGAATGCGCCCGCACTTCGATTTCATCGGCGCGGAAAAAATCCTGAAATTCCAGGCGAACAGCGGCCCGCAAAGCCGCATCGTGGCTATCGGGCATTTCGGCAACTTTGAACTGTACGCCCGGTTCGGGCAGTTTGTGCCCGGGTTCAAGAATGCCACCACCTACCGCGGCCTGCGCCAGCCTGCCCTCAACCGCCTGCTGCAGTCGTTGCGCGAAACCGCGGACTGCCGGTTCTTCGAACGGCGCACCGAGGGGCGAGCCATGCGGGCCTGCATGACGGATACGGGCCTGCTCCTCGGCCTGCTCGCGGACCAGAGCGACGGCCAGTTGCGCCTCCCCTTCCTCGGACACGAATGTTCCACCTCGAATGCGCCGGCGATTTTCGCGCTCCGCTATCACTGTCCCTTGTACACGGCGATTTGCTATCGCGTCGGGCTGGCTCACTGGCAGATCGAGGTCGGCGCCGATATCCCGACGCGCGAAAACGGCCAGCCGCGGTCCGTTGCCGCCATCATGGGCGACGTAAACCGGGCTTTCGAAGCCGCCGTCCGCCGCGACCCGGCCAACTGGTTCTGGGTCCACAAACGCTGGAAGCCGGGGCCGGCCGCACAAAAAGCGAAGATGGTGGATGGAGGATAGCAGATGGAAAAACTGCCATGAACAGCCATCCTCCATCTTCCATCCCCGATCCTCGCCGGATCCTGGTGCGGGGCACCAATTGGCTGGGCGATTCGGTGATGACCACGCCCGCGCTGCTGCGCCTGCGCGAAAAATTCCCCGCCGCGCACATCGCCCTGCTCACCCCGGAAAAATTAAAAGAGTTGTGGACGCATCACCCGGCCATCAATGAAATCCTTTCCTTCGCAGCGGACGACACCGTGTTTTTCGCCGGGAAAATATTGCGCCTGGAAAAATTTGACCTGGCCTTCGTCCTGCCCAATTCGCCGCGCTCGGCCCTGGAAACATGGCTGGCCCGCATTCCCCAACGCATCGGTTACGCCCGTCCCTGGCGGAATTTCTTCCTGACCCGGGCCGTCCCCCCGCGGCCGGAAGCCGTGCCGATGCAAAAACGGTCCGTGGACGAGATTAAAAAACTCATCGCCCGGCCCCCGGATCCCGGACGCCGGCCCCCGCCCTCCGCCCACCAGATTCACGAGTACCTGCAGCTGGTTGCCACGTTGGGCGCAAACCCGGACCCGGTGTCACCGCAACTATTCGTCACGCCGGACGAGGTTGAAACCGCCCGGAAAAAATTTGGGTTGCTGAAAGTTCCCGGACCGATTTTCGGCCTGAATCCCAATGCCGAATACGGCCCGGCCAAACGCTGGCCCGTGGAAAAATTCATCGCCGCCGCCCGGGAAATTCAACATCGGACGAACTGCACCTGGCTGGTTTTCGGCAGCCCCGCTGATACAGCCGTGGCCAGCCGGATCGAATCCGCCATCTCCAGTCCACCCGCCGCCATCTGGAACCTGGCGGGAAAAACCTCCCTCCGCGAACTGATGGCGCTGCTGAAACTCTGCCGCGTGCTGCTCACTAACGACTCCGGCCCCATGCACGTGGCCGCCGCGCTAGGCACCCCCGTCGTCGTCCCCTTCGGCAGCACGTCGCCGGAACTGACCGGTCCGGGCCTGCCCGGCGATCCGCGGCACCGGGTGCTGCAGTCCGATGCGCAGTGTTCGCCGTGTTTTTTGCGCGAATGCCCCATCGATTTCCGCTGCCTGAACGGCGTCAGCGTCGAACGCGTGGTCGAGGCGGTGCTGCAGGTCGCTTGATAAGCCTCCCGCTCCTGTTTCCAGCTTCGGCCGGGCGCACCACTCCGTGCGCGCCCTGCCCTTTGAAGTTTGATGTTAAAATTCCTCTTGACGTCCGCCGCCAACTGTCATAGTGTTCTATGACAGTAGAAGAAGGCCATGATGATTCAGATCGATTTCAAGTCCGGCAAGCCGGTTTACCTGCAACTGGTGGACCAGATCCGTTACGCAGCGGCCGCGGGCACGCTGCGGGCGGGTGAACCGCTGCCGTCCATCCGTCCCCTGGCCGAGGAACTGCGGGTCAACCGCAACACCATCGCCAAGGCCTACGCGGAACTGGAAAACCAGGGCGTCATCGAAACCGTCCCCGGCAAAGGCTGTTTCCTGAAGGAAAACAACTCGCCGTTCAACAAACAGGTCCGCCAGAAACTGTTGGCGGCGGAAGTTGACGAGGCCGTGGTCATGGCGCATCACCTGCAAGTGGACCGCGAAAAGTTCCTGGCGCTGGTCAAGGAACGGCTCGACTACTTCGAACACAAGGCTGACGGGAGGAAAACTGACTGATCCCGCCGAGTTATGAACATCGAACGCCCAACATCCAACATCGAACATCCAACGTTTCATGCATCGGCCCGTGTGGTTCATTGGATGTTGGGCATTCGATGTTGGATGTTGGATGTTTCCCCCTTTCCTCCCGCGAGCAAACACCTCAACCCGAAAATCGCATGAACGTTGCCCCTCCCGTCATCGAAATCAAAAACCTGGCCCGCCGCTACGGCAAGCTCGATGCCGTCAACGGCCTGAGCCTGACCGTCCGCCCCGGCAAATGCTACGGCTTTTTCGGCCGCAACGGCGCCGGCAAGACCACCACCATCAAATGCCTGTTGAACCTGCTCCGGCCCAACTCCGGCACCGCACGGGTATTTGGCCTGGACCCGCAGCGCAATGAAGTGGCGGTGAAAGCGCGGCTGGCCTACGTGCCGGACATGGTCGCGTTTTACCCCTGGATGACCGTGCGCGGCACGCTGGAATATCTCGCCTCGTTCCGTCAACACTGGAATTGCGATATCGAAGCCGACCTGCTGAAACGCTTTCAACTCGACGCGAACCAGAAGGCCAGCCAGCTCTCGAAAGGCCAGAAAACCCAGCTCGCACTCATCGGCGCGATTTGTCCGGAACCGGAACTGCTCGTGCTGGACGAACCGACCTCGGGGCTGGATCCCATCGTGCGCCGCGAATTCATCGAGACCGTCATCGGCGCCTACCAATCGGGCGATCCGGGAAGCCGGACCGTGTTCGTTTCCACGCATCTCATCGCAGAATTCGAGGGCCTGATCGACGAGTTCACCATCATCGAACAGGGCCGCGAACTGTTGACGATGGAAGCGGACGCCGCGCGCAACCGATTCCGGAAAATCCGGGCGCGCTTTGCGCAAACGCCTCCCGAACTCGACCTCGTCGGCGCCTTGCAGGCGCGCCAGTCGGGCCGGGAACTGGAAATCCTGGCCAACGGCAACAGCGAGCAATTGCTGGCGAAACTCCGGGCGCATCAACCGGAGGACCTGCGGTGTGAATCGTTGTCCCTGGAGGAAATTTTCGTTGCCTCGGACACCCTGAAAAGAGCCAACGGATGAACGCGCTCGTCAAAAAAGAAATCCGGCTGTTGCTGCCCGGTTGGCTGGCCGGGCTCTTGCTGGCGCTTTCCGTATGGTTGATCCCGGAAATGCCCGAACATTCCAGTCTTACGCTCCGTTTGGGTGCCAATCTGGCCGTATTGTTTTTTTTACTTGGGCCGGTGACGGTGATGTTAACGGCGCTTAAATCATTTGGTGGCGAATTTAACTCCGGCACCTTTTCCCTGCTGCTGGCCCAGCCCGTCTCACGCACCCGCCTCTGGTGGACAAAAACCCTGCTGTTGGCGGGAGCGATCCTGAGCCTCTGGCTGGCCTGGTGCATTTGCTACGGCCTGCGTGAACCGATGAAAGAAGCAGGATGGGCCTCGTGGCAGGATGTGTGCCTGGGTACCGGCCTGTTTGCGTTGGCCATGTATTCGGGCGGGCTTTGGACGACACTTTTATTCCGGCAGATGCCGGCGGCATTCTGGTTCACCTTGCTGGTGCCCGCGGCGTTATTCATGACCATCGGAAATCTTCTCGACGATTATCCCGACCCGACCGTCGTCCGGGTCATGACCATCGTCTTCGGGGTTTATGGACTGGCCGGTTTTTTGCTGGCGCGCCGGCTGTTCCTGCGGGCACAGGATGTGCAATGGGCGGGTGGTGCGATCACCATGCCAACCATGCGCAGCCTCAAGTGGTGGGGTGAGCGTTCTCGCGAGTCAAAGAACCAGCTTGACCTCGGCTCGTTGACGACCCTGCCTCGCCGGAAAGGCCACCCGCGAACGGCTTTGTTCATCAAGGAACTGCAGTTGCATCAATCGCAATTCCTGATGGCCGGCGTGCTGGCCCTGCTCCACCTCGGCGTCATCGTAACGCGAACCTTCGGACACTATCCGCTCAATTCAACGCCCCGATTCCTGCTCGATACTTTTTGGCTGCTGTGGCTGGTGATGCCCATGCTGGTGGGTTGCGCCGCCGTGGCCGAGGAACGGAAAATGGGAACGCTGGAAAGCCAGCTCTGTCTGCCGGCCAAACGACGCACGCAATTCGTCGTGAAACTGTTCGTTGCCCTGTCCCTCGCCGTTCTGCTGGGAACGCTGATGCCGGTGTTGCTGGAAGGAAAAAGAATCCTGCCCGACCTCGATCTGAACGCGAGCCGGATCCTGGCCGATGTCAACCATTCCGGCTCTTACGGCACCACGATAGCCGGAATCGCCAGGCTGACGGTGTTGTACATACTGGCTTCGTTATCCCCGCTCCTGCCGTTTTGCTGCCTGGCCGTGATTTCCGCCAGCGTCGCGGCGCTGGCATTTTATGCCTCGACGCTCGCGCGCAACACGCTGCAGACGCTCGGCCCGGCGCTGCTGGGAACCCTGCTGACGTGGTTCCTGCTTTTCGCGGCGGTCCGGCCCGAAAGTTTCGTCAATCATCCGCTATGGCACGGCTGGTTGGTTTATCTCATCGGTGTGCCGGTGATGGTGTTGGTGCTGGCCACTTTGGCCCTCTGGAATTTCAAGCGCGTGCTCGTCGGCTGGGATGTATGGCGAAGGAACCTGCTCACCCTGGCCATCTCCCTGGCCCTGGTGGTGACGGCCACGACCGCGCTTTATCATCGCGCGTGGGAACTGCTGACTCCGTTGGAACCGCCGCCGGGCGCCGCGCGGCTGGAGAACTCCATCCGCCTGCGCATCAATAATATCGGTGACCTCGCGGTGTTCCTGCCGGACGGCCGGGTCTGGTTGAATCGTTACTGGTCGGACCAGTTAAATGGGGACCGGGCGCCCACGAGTGAATTTTATCAAAACGCATTTTTCGGCGGCGGCCGGTTTCTCGACGGGACGAATTGGACCGCCGTGGCGGACTGCTACCGGGACATCGTCGGCCTGCAACGCGACGGCAGCCTGTGGGTCTCGGAAACACCGGCCCGCCAGCTGGTGCATTGGGGGCTGGGCGAAAACCCGGCACCCGCTTCAACCAAACTCGTCAGGTTCGGCAAGGACTCGGACTGGAAAGATGTCGTGGTGAACTTCCCCGGTCCGTTTCTGCTGAAAACCGACGGTACGTTATGGCGATGGGGAATTTGGGGAACCAATCGCATCCGCCGCATCCAAAACTGGGCCTGGCCGGGACTGCGCGCCTCCGAACCGCAACGCCTGGGAACCAATTCCGACTGGTCCGAAATCTTTTCGGCCGGCAGCCGGACTTTCCTCCGCCAAACTGGCGGGCAAATGTGGGCCTACCCGCCGTATTCGGACCAGAACACGAAACTGGCGCTGGATAGCAATGTGGTCCTGGACCGCGTTCAATATACGGACCAGCGTAACACGGTGATTGTGCGACCATCCGATTGTTATCCGTTCCGTGTGGGCATCCGTGAAGACGGAACTTTTCGCATCGTGGCGTCGGAACATTGGAACAATCATTCACGTGCGATGCACTGGGAGGCGATCGATTTGCCGATCGGCAATGAAACGAACTGGGTGGGGGTGGCCAGTTCCGGAGGAAGAATAGTCACACTCAAACGCGATGGTTCGCTATGGCTGTGGACGTTTAAACGGGAACGGTGGACCAGCTGGGAGGACAAAAGCGCCTTGCTTGATTTTAAAAATACGACGCCCGTCCGCCTCGGCGTCAATTCGGACTGGCTGACCGTCGGGGAAATGATGGGCGGCATTGTCTCCCTGGCGGCGGATGGCAAGCTCTGGTTGTGGCGGTTTGATCCGCAATATTTCTCTAGCGGCCCGGCGTATCCTCTGCTGGCCGTGTCCCGCCGTCCGGAATTGATCGGCAACCTTTTTGGCCCTTCAAATTGAGGGTTTGAACCTTCCGGCCCGCCGGTACAAAGTCTTTGTGTCTTGGTGGCTTCGTGGTAATTTTACCACTGTGGAAACGGTCACCCAACTTGCCAATGATCTCGTCGCGTCGTACGCGCGCGCCGGCGGCATCAACCATCTGGACGGCAAAAACCTGCCGTCCAAACGCGCCATCGCAGGGATCACGCTCGATCTGCTGCGGCTGCTGTTCCCCGGTTTCTTCGACGAGAAGCTCATCCATTCATCGGAAATCAAGGTGGTCACGGCGGAGCTGCTTGATTCAGTGCTGGGCGCGCTGGAGGATGAAATCCGCAAGAGCCTCGAATACAACCCCCCTTCCCACCTGCCGAAACAGAACATCACCACGGCGGCGCATACCCTGACGGTGGAATTTCTCGGCAGCCTGCCGCGCGTCCGCGGCATCCTGCAAACGGACATGGAAGCCGCCTTTGACGGCGACCCGGCGGCCAAAAGCAAGGAGGAGGTGCTCGTCTCCTATCCTTTCGTCGAGGCCATCGCTGTGCAACGGCTGGCGCATGAATTGTATTTGAAGGACGTCGCGCTCATCCCGCGCATTATGACCGAATGGGCGCATATCCGCACGGGCATGGACCTGCATCCGGGCGCGCAGATCGGGACGCACTTTTTCGTGGACCATTGCACCGGCACGGTCGTCGGCGAAACAGCCATCATCGGCGACCACGTGAAGATGTACCATGGCGTGACGCTGGGCGCGAAATCCACGGCCGGCGGACAGCAATTGCGCGGCAAGAAACGGCATCCGACCATCGAAGACCGCGTCACGATTTATCCCGGCGCGACCATCCTCGGCGGCGAGACGGTCATCGGCGCCGGCAGCACGATCGGCGGCAACGTGTTCATCATGAACAGCGTGGCGCCGAACTCGCTGGTCATCTACGACGGCCTCGACATGCGCGTGCTCAGCAAACGGGACCGCGCCACCACGGTGGATTTTCAAATTTGACGGCGGTTCCGTTCGCAAGACGTTGAAAGCACTCATTGAAACCAGAAAAATCCGGCCGGAACGGGTGTTCCTTGTCGGCGTCGAGCTCAAATCCCGCGACCGTTCGGCCATCCGCGATTCACTCGCCGAACTCGGCGAACTGGCCGCCACCGCCGGCGGCGAAGTCATCGACACCGGCCTGCAAAAAACGGAATCGCTGAATCCCGCCACGTTCATCGGCAAGGGCAAGGCGGCGGAATTCGCGGAATTCTGCCGGCGGCAAAACGTGGACACGGTGATTTTTGATGACGACCTTTCGCCGGCGCAAAGCCGTAACCTGGAAAAAATCTTCAACTGCAAAATCCTTGACCGCACGGCGCTGATTCTCGACATCTTCGCCCAGCGCGCCCGCACGCGCGAAGGCAAGCTGCAGATCGAGCTGGCGCAGCTCCAGCATCTGCTGCCGCGCCTCACCAAATTCTGGGGCCACTTGTCCCGGCAGGCGGGCGGCATCGGCATGCGCGGCGGCGAAGGCGAATCCCAGCTCGAAGTCGACCGCCGGAAAGTTTCCGAACGGATTGACAAAATTTCCCGCGACCTCGACACCGTCCGCCGCCAGCGCGCGACCCAGCGCGCCGGCCGCCAGCGCAGCCAGTGGCCGCTCGCGTCCATCGTCGGCTACACCAACGCCGGCAAATCCACCCTGCTCAACGCGCTCACCGGGGCGGACGTGCTGGCCAAGGACATTTTGTTCGCCACGCTCGACCCGACCACGCGGCGGTTGAAATTGCCGACCAAACAGAATGTGTTGCTGACGGATACGGTCGGTTTCATCCGCAAACTGCCGCACGGGCTGGTCGAGGCATTCAAGGCCACGCTCGAGGAAGTGGTGCAGGCGGATTTGCTGCTGCACGTGGTGGACATCAGCCACCCGCAAGCCGAGGAACAAATCCAGGCGGTCAACGCCGTGCTGGCAGAAATCGGCGCCGGCGAGAAGCCGACTTTGATGGTGTTCAACAAAATCGACCGGCTCAACCCCGACGGGAACGGGGCGGGCGGCGCCGGCGCCTTGAACCGGCTGCAGGAACGGCATCCCCATGCCGTCGCCATTTCGGCCGTGACCGGCGAAGGCATCGCCGCGTTGCTCGCGGAGATCGGAACCCAATTGCGGCCCAAGCGCGAATTCCTGGAGCTGCGCGTGCCGCACGAACAGGCGGCGGTGATTGCGCGGCTGCACCAGGTGGGCCAGGTCATTTCACGCAGCTACCGCGGCCCGGCGGCGCGGTTCAAGGTCCGCATCCCCCCGCATCATCACGACGAATTCGCGCCCTACATCATTCCCAAGGCAGAATGAAGAAGTAACAACGCAAAAACAGTTCAGGAGGTCCGCTTTTCGTTTCTTCATTCTTCATTCCGACTTCGGCATTAACCCAAATCCCCGGCTTGCCCTGACGCGGCAGGCGGCGTTATGATGCCATAAGAAATTGGATATGTCACAAACCGGGCGCCAATCACTCAACACCAGCAATGTCCTCTGTGTCATCATGGGCGGCGGCCAGGGCACCCGGTTGTTCCCGCTCACGAAGGAGCGTTCCAAACCCGCCGTGCCGCTGGCCGGCAAGTACCGGCTCGTGGACATCCCGATTTCCAATTGCATCAATTCCGGTTTCCGGCGGATCTACATTCTGACGCAGTTCAATTCCACCTCGCTGCACAGCCACATTTCCCGGACGTACAAGTTCGACCAGTTCACCAGCGGCTTCGTGGAAATCCTCGCGGCGCAACAGACGTTGACCAATGCTTCGTGGTATGAAGGCACCGCCGACGCCGTGCGGAAAAACCTGATCCACTTCCTCAATCACGATTTCGATCACCTGATCATCCTGAGCGGCGACCAGTTGTACCGGATGGACTTCCGCCCCGTGGTCGCCCAGCACGCCGAGACCAACGCGGACATCACCATCGCGACCATCCCGGTGGAACGGCGCGAGGCGCAATCGCTGGGCATCATGCAAATCGCCGAAGACCGGCGCATCACCCGGTTCGAGGAAAAACCGAAGGAGGCCGCGGTGCTGGATTCCCTGCGGCTGGACCCGAAATGGTATGGGAAACTGGATATTACCGGCCCGGCGGCGCGGGACGAATTATACCTGGCGTCCATGGGCATTTATGTGTTCAACCGCTCGCTCATCCGCGAGTTGCTGGACCAGCCCTTGCCCGACTTCGGCAAACACATCATCCCGCACGCGATCAGCACGCACCGCGTTTACTCCTATGTTTTTCAAGGCTATTGGGAGGACATCGGCACCATCCGTTCGTTCTTTGAAGCCAATCTCGACCTCGTTTCGGAACTGCCGCGGTTCAATTTCTTCGACATGAACTCGCCGATTTTCAGCCGGCCGCGTTTCCTCCCCGGCTCGAAAATCAATGGCGCGCAGATCGACCACGCGCTCGTCGCCGACGGCTGCATCATCAACCACGCGCGCATCGCCAACAGCATCATCGGCCTGCGCACCGTCGTCGGCGCCGGCACGGAATTGAACCGGGTCATCGGCCTGGGCAGCGATTATTACGAATCGGACGAATCGGTGACCAAGCACGAGCGTGAAGGCAAGCCGCGCATCGGCATCGGCACGAACTGCAAGATCGAAAACACCATCATCGACAAGAACGCGCGCATCGGGAACAACGTCGTCATCTCCCCTGCCGGCAAACCCGAAAAGTTCGACCACGAACTGTGTTACATCCGCGATGGCATCGTCATCATCCCCAAAAGCGCCACCATCCCGCATGGGACCGTGATTTGAGGCTGGCGGTCATTTACTTTCCTTCCCGTCACTGCTAAAACTCCCGGGTGCTCAGCGACGCGGCCATCTGGAAAAACCTCAATTCGCCCCACCGGCTTTTTTTGATCGCCGGCCCTTGCGTGATTGAGAACGAAAAACTCTGCCTGCAGGTCGCCGCGGCCCTCAAGAAAACCTGCGCCCGGCTCGGCATCTTTTACGTCTTCAAGGCCAGTTTCGACAAGGCCAACCGCACCTCGGCCAAATCCTTTCGCGGGCCGGGTCTCGACGAAGGCCTGCGGGTGCTGGCCAAAGTGCGGGCGGAACTGGAAGTGCCCGTGCTCACGGACATCCACAACGAATCGCACGCCGCCGTGGTGGGCGAAGTCGTGGATATCCTGCAAATCCCCGCGTTCCTCTGCCGCCAGACCGACTTGATTGAAGACGCCGCCGCCACCGGCCAGATCATCAATTTGAAAAAAGGCCAGTTCCTTTCGCCGACGGAAATGGGCCAGGTCGCCGAAAAAGCCCGGCGCGCCGGCGCAAAAAAAATCCTGCTCACCGAGCGGGGCACGACCTTTGGCTACAACAATCTCGTCGCCGATATGCGTTCGATCCCGATGATGCAGCGGTTCGGTTTTCCGGTGGTTTTTGACGCGACCCATTCCGTACAACTGCCGGGCGGCGGCGGCGACCGGTCCTCCGGCCAGCGTGAATTTGCCCCGGTGCTGTCCCGCGCCGCCCTGGCCGCCGGCGCCAACGGCCTGTTCATCGAGACGCATCCGCGCCCGGAACGCGCGCTCAGCGACGGGCCGAACATGATTCCGCTGGCCGAAATGCCCGCGTTGTTGAAAAGCCTGCAAAGGATCTTCTGCGCTGTGGAGAAATGACAAACATTCAACATTCAACGCCGAACATCCAATGGAAGTGCCGGGAGAAAATCATTGGGCGTTGAATGTTCCCACTTTTTAATCTTCATGCCCGCAAAAATTTCCCGACATTTAAATGCACGCCTCAAGCGCATTCGGCTGTTTCTGTGCGACGTAGACGGCGTGTTGACCGACGGTTCGGTATTCATCGGCGGCGCGGCCGAGTTCAAACAATTCCACATCCAGGACGGCCTGGGGCTCGTGCTGTGGCGGCGCGCCGGCCTGAAGATCGGCTGGGTCTCGGCCCGGCCATCGAAGGCGACGGCCATGCGCGCGCGCGAACTCAAAATCGATTTTCTCATCCAACAAAAAGATCGCACCAGCAAGGTCGCCGCGGTCGAAAAAATCCTGGCCCGGGCCGGGGTGGGCTGGGACGAGGTTTGTTTTGTGGGCGACGACATCGTGGACCTGGGCCCGATGCACCGCGCGGGCCTGGCGGTGGCCGTTGCCAACGCGGTGCGCGAAGCGAAGGCCGCGGCGCACCTGGTCACGCGCGCCGCGGGCGGCCACGGCGCAATCCGCGAGGTGGTGGAACTGATTTTGAAAGCCCAGGGAAAATGGAAATTTTTCGTGGACCATTACGCGGCATGAAAACCGAAAACCGAACGTGGCAGCCGGGCTGGCTGGCCGCCGGCGCGGTCCTGTCCCTGGCTGTGGTCCTGTGCGTTCGCGCCCAACAAAC